>Ga0134126_10002101_pt1 | contig 25337 bp, 19 predicted proteins | sample KB31752_FD_96881 | JGI IMG/M metagenome (GOLD analysis project Ga0134126, IMG submission 96881) | Terrestrial soil microbial communities with excess Nitrogen fertilizer from Kellogg Biological Station, Michigan, USA - KB3-175-2 | ecosystem: Environmental > Terrestrial > Soil > Unclassified ... | reverse complement strand
GCTACGACGATCGAGATGGCCATACACCGCTCGCCCGCGGAACCGTACGCGGCGCCAATCAGCGCATCGACAGCCTGGTCGAGGTTGGCGTCGGGCATCACGACCAAATGGTTTTTTGCTCCACCCAGTGCCTGGACTCGTTTGCCGCGCTTCGTTCCCTCCGAGTAGATGTATTCCGCGACTGGGGTTGAGCCTACAAAAGAAAGCGCTTCGACATCGTGATGAGCGATCAGTGCATCGACAGCCACCTTGTCACCATGCACGACGTTGAAAACACCTTTTGGCAAACCCGCCTCGTGCAGCAGCTCGGCCAGACGTACCGAGACCGTCGGATCGCGCTCCGAGGGTTTCAACAGGAAGGTGTTGCCGCAGGCCAGTGCCACCGGGAACATCCAACACGGCACCATGGCGGGAAAATTGAACGGGGTGATTCCCGCTACGACACCCAGAGGCTGGCGCAGCGACCAGTTGTCGATTCCGTTGCCGATCTGGTCCGTGTACTCCCCCTTGAGCAGATGCGGAATTCCACACGCAAACTCGACGACTTCCACACCCCGCGTGACTTCGCCACGTGCGTCGGCCTGGACCTTGCCATGCTCGCAGGTGATGAGCGTCGCAAGTTCATCGATATGTGCATCGAGCAGTTGCTTGAAGCGAAACAGAATGCGCGCGCGCTTGACCGGCGCAGTCTCAGCCCAGGAAGGCCAGGCGGTTTTGGCCGCGGCCACTGCCGCATCCACCTCCGCGGTGCTTGCCAGGGGCACACGTGCCTGCACGACACCCGTTGCGGGATTGAAGACTTCGGCGAAGCGCTGGCCACTGCCCGGTAGTCGGCGGCCATCCACATAGTGCGATAGCACCCTCAGATCATCAGGTTTGCTCATAAGTGATGGATCCACGATGCCCTCCAGAGAGACCACCCAGCGACGATGTCGCGCGCCGCCGCATGCCGATAACTATTTGAATTGGATATCAACTTACTGCCGGAGCGCCGAAGGGGGCCAATGAGTTGTCATTAACGCGGATATAAGAAATGTTAATATCAAAGCATGGATTTGACGCTTCTCAAGGCGTTCGTGACCGTTGCGCGGGAGGGCAATCTCTCGAGGGCGGGTCAACAGCTGCATTTGACTCAACCTGCGGTCAGCCTGCAAATCAAGAACCTGCAGGAGTCCTTGCAGGTGAGGCTGTTTACCCGTACCTCGCGCGGCCTGATGCTCACGCGAGATGGGCTGACGCTGCTCCCGTACGCCCAGCGCGCCGTAGCCACTGCTGCAGACGTCAAGCGCGCGGCACTGGCACTACAGGGCGAGGTGCGCGGTACCTTGCGGATCGGCACCATTCTCGATCCACCGTTCCTGCGGCTCGGGGGTTTCCTCAAGATGCAGGTGGAGACCTATCCGCAGATTGAAACTGCCCTGCGACAGGGCATGTCGGGATGGGTGAGCGAGCAAATTTGTGCCGGCAAACTCGATGTGGGCTACTTCATCGATGGCGTCGATGAGCCCGCTTCACCTGTCTTTCATTCCATTACCCTCACCCAGTTTCAATACCTGGTGCTGGCCCCGGCGGGCTGGAGCGAACGTATCGAGCAGAGCGGCGCGACCGAATCCTGCCGCAACCTTGCAACTTTGCCGTGGATCTGGACACCGTCGCACTCCGCTCACAACCGACTCTTATCGCGCATCTTCGGCGAACTCGGCGTCACACCGCTGAAGGTGGCCGAGGTGGACCAGGAGTCTTCGATGCTCGACCTGGTGAAGTCGGGTGTCGGCTTGAGTTTAGCGCGCCACTCCATCGCCATCTCCGAGGCCCACTCGCATGGGCTGACGATTGTGAAAGGGGTAACTGTGCCCGCGGCGTTGACCTTCATCAGTCTGGGCGAGCGTTGCAAGGAGCCCTCGATAGCCGCGGCAATCCGGCTCGTGGAGCAACAGTGGGAGCGTAGCTGACCGGTGCAGTCGCGTGACCCGTGCCGCGCGCCTGCCTGGCGATCCAGGGAATCGCCGAGCTATCGGCGCGGCAAGCTGAAGAAGAAGGCGGCGCCCCCGTCCGGTTCGCTCTCGGCCCACACCCTTCCGTCATGGCGCGCGATGATTTGCCGCACGATCGACAGGCCGACGCCCGTACCTTCGAATTTGCTCGCGGGATGCAAGCGCTGAAAGACGCCGAACAGCCTGTCGACGTATTTCATGTCGAAGCCCGCACCGTTGTCGCGCACGAACAATACCCATTCCTCGCCGCGCTCCATCGCGCCCACTTCGATCACCGCGGGGTCTCGATGACGGGTAAACTTGAGGGCGTTCGACAGCAGGTTTACGAACACCTGTTCCAGCAGCAAGGGGTCTGCCTCGCATTCGGGCAGCGGACCGATGCGCAGTTCCAGGCGGCGGTTGGCTGACTGCGTCTGCAGAGACGTCATTACCCGGCGGACCATCCAATCGAGCGATACCGGGCATTTCGTTGGTACCTGGCGGCTCGCGCGACAAAAACGCAGCAGACCCTCGATCAGCTGCTCCATGCGTTGCGTGCCCTCAATCACCTGGTCCAGCAACCGGCGGCCCCCGTCAGAGATGTCCATCCCGTACTCGCTCAGGTAGAGCTTGCAGAACCCGGCGATCGTATGCACTGGATTGCGTAGATCGTGCGAGATCGAGACTGAAAAGGCTTCGAGCTGACGATTCGCACTCTCCAGCTCCTGGATGTAGCGGCGTTCGCGCTCGTGCAGCGCGGCGTTATCGAGTCGCAGGCGACGCACGTCAAGCGCTCGAGAGACCCTCGGCAGGATTACGTCACGCGTGAAGGGCTTCTCGATGACATCGAGCGCGCCGGCTTGCATGGCTTCGACTGCCATGCTGATGTCGGCATGTGCAGTGATGACGATGCCACCGAGTGCACCGTCGGCTGCACGCGCCGCGTGCAGCAGGCTGATGCCATCAATCTCCGGCATGCGAAGGTCGGTCAGGAGCAGATCGAATCGGCCCGGCTTGATCTCAGAGAGGGCCTGTTGCGCGGAGGTGCGGCCAACGGTTCGATAGCCTTCCGCTTCCAGCACATGGCAGAGTGCTTCGACTTGCCCCATCATATCATCGACGATCAGCAGCGAAACAGGTGAGTCGGCGCTTGCGCTCATGATGCAGGCGGCCTTAGCCGAGCGTGGCCGCCTCTGGTGGGCCCAACGGTAGGATCAGCCGCCCGGCCGTTGCGCGCAGCAATTCGGCAAGTGCCACTCGATCCATGGGGCGCGCGAACAGGAAACCCTGGAGGCAGTCGCACTGCATATCACGCAGGATATTTACCTGTGCGCGGGTTTCGACGCCCTCAGCGACCACGGTCATGCCGAACGCATGCGCAAGAGTGACGATGGTTGATACGATCGTGGTGCCGACGCGATCGGCGGGGAGACGGCTGACGAATGAGCGATCGATCTTGATTGTGTCAACCGGAAGGTCGGCCAGGCGGCTGAGGGAGGAATAGCCTGTCCCGAAGTCATCGATTGCCACCCTGACTCCGGCGCTGCGCAGGGATTTCAACATCGCGATCTCCGCTGCCCGGTGCTCGAGCAGCGTACTCTCCGTGATTTCGACATCGAGGCCGATTGCCCCGCTCGCCGGTCGTATGAGCTCGAGAAGACGTTGCGCGAACTGCGGTTGACGCAGTTCCAAGGCCGAGACATTCACCGCGATCCGCACCGGCGGTAACCTGAGCCGCTGCCATTCGGTCCAATCGCTGGCGGCCTGCTCGGCCACCAGCCGTCCGACCTGTGTTATCAATCCGCTGGATTCCAGCAGCGGTAGAAACCTGCCGGGACTGATCAAGCCACTCGTCGGATCGCGCCACCGAATCAGGCCTTCGATGCCCGCTATCTGTCCTGACGATGCGTTCACGATAGGCTGGTAGTGAAGCTCGAACTGTTGCAGCCGGATAGCCGCCCGCAGCCTGTGCTCGAGTGTCAGACGCGCCACGGCCTTGGAGCGCTGGTCGACATTGTAGTGCAGGTGCCGTTGCCCGCCGGCGCGGGCGCTGCGCAGGGCCGCCTCGGCTTTCTGCACCAGTTCGTCCGCCCTGCAGCCATCATCCGGGTAGACGGCCAGACCGCACTTGACTGTAACGGGCAGCTCGGACCCCGCTCCCGCCAGCGCAATGGGATTGCCGAATACCGCGTTCACGGTCTGATCCAGTCTCATCATTGGATCGACGACATCTTCGGGAAGATCCAGCGCGATGGCGAAGGTACCGCCGCCGAAACGCGCCAGCAGGTCGGTCGAAGCACATTGGCCGCGAAGACGGTCGGCCACTTGTTTCAGCAACGCATCGCCGATGGTGCGACCGAAGGAGTCATTGATGACGCTTAGCTGCTCAACGTCGAGAACGACCACGCCGCGTCGGGTCGCATTCCCGCCGATTGCCGTCAACGCCAGCGCCAATCGTTCGCAGAACAGCGCGCGCCTGGCTAGTCCGGTATGCGGGTCGAAGTGGGACAGAAATTGGACAGCATTGTCCTTATATAGGTACTGCAGAGCGAACGATAAAGTGGCGGATACTTCGTTCAGCATCTCCATTTCTTCGTCGCCGAATATTCCGGCTTCCAGCGCCGTCAACACCAGAACGCCGACTACGTTGGCCTCCAACCATAGCGGCAGCGCCGCCGCCGAGCGGAACCGCGAGCCTGCGGCCGCAGGGATCGCAGACTGCGCGGATACGTCGTTGTAGACGAACGGTACGCCCAGGTTCAGCACCTGATCGACGATGCCATCGTTCCTACCGCGGCCGTCGCCGGCCATGTCGGAGTGGTCGCCGGTTGGCGCATCGGCCTCACAGCAGGCAGCCGTCACCAGCGCGACGCTGTCGGGCTGTCGCAGCACAACCGTAGCAGCGGCATAGCCGCCTTGAGTCACGGCAAGCCGGCATGCCTCATCGAACAGGGTATGCTGATCGCGCATGCGCAGTGTCATGGCGTTGATTCCGCTCAGCATGCGCAGCACGCGCGTCAGGCGTGCAATCTGTGCGTCCTGCCGCACGCGCTCGGCACGCGCGGCGGCATCCTGCAGAGCGCGGGTAACGGCCGGACCCAGGCGGCTCAGGTTCGATTTGAAAATGTAGTCGACCGCGCCCTGGCGCAAAGCTTCAATAGCCCTTTCCTCGCCGATCGTTCCGGAGACAAAAATGAATGGCAGCTCGGGCGCATTGGCGCGGACCACCTCGAGCGCAGATGGGCCGTCGAACGCCGGCAGGGTAAAGTCAGACAGCACAATATGCGGTCGAAACTCCAGCAGCGCGGATCGCAGCGCCGATTCGGTGTCTACTCGCCGCCAGACTGCGGTGATCCCACTCATCTGGACGTGCAGGGCGGCCAGTTCAGCCTCCGCCGCTACATCCTCCACGATCAGGATCCGGGTGCCATCGGCATCCGCGGGAAGGCGATTGCCGTAATCGACAGCCACTTCGCAGTGGTCAGTGGCGGTCAGTTGGTCTTGAAGCTTGCGCATGCTGTTATTCACGTGACTACATACGCGCCGCGCTGCGTGTCTTGAGGGGGATGGTGAGTCATCGACGCGCTCCTATTCCTGTCCTTGAGCGATGCATCGCTGCGCAGTCAGCCAATCCCATGGCGCGTTCAGAGCACTCAGGTAATCATCGCCGATCACCGGCGATCCGTCTGATGAGCCTTCCAGTGCATTCGGCAACGCCGCATCGCAGATCGCATGGGCCACCGACAGCGCCGCGAGTGCATCGAACTCCTGCTGTCGCACGCGCGTGGGGTTGTGATGAAACGCAACCGCCTCGATGATGTGATAAGGCAGTCCCCACAGCCCCAGGAGGTAGGCCCCGATCTCGGCATGGGTCGTGCCCAGCACGGAAAGTTCGCTGTCAATCACGGTACGTCCCTGTTCGCGCCCGATTGCCACGGCTCGCGACAGTTTCTCCGGGCACTGCTGCAGGAGGACCCAGTAGCCGATGTCGTGCATCAAGCCAGCCAGCATGGCGTCATCCGCCCAGCTCGATCCGCGTGCCAGCGCGTACGCGCCGGCCGCGACCGCCTCGACGTGCGTCTGCAGCCGCTCTGGTTCGAACCCGGCCAACGTACCGGACCGGGGCCACTGGCAGAACACCTCGGCCGAGAGTGCCAGGCTGCGAATTGCGCCGAAGCCCAGATAGGCGACGGCGTGCTCGATTTTCGTGATCGATCGGCCCAACCCGAAGAATGCCGAGTTGACGACGTGCAGAACCTTGGCGGCGATTGCGGTGTCGCGCGACACGACCGCCGCGACCTGCGCCGCCGTTGGAGCATTGCTCGACATGATTTGAGTCAGCTCGGCGTAGACGCGCGGAATGGCCGGCAGCTGATGTACCGCTCCTGCCACTGCGCGAAGGTGCGGCTCCTGCAAAAGCTCCTGCAGCTTCAGGCAGCGCTCGATGACTTGCCGCAGCCTGTCCGGCTCGCAAGGCTTGCAGAGATACTGGTGGGCGAGGGGCACCAGGCGCACGATCTGTTGTTCCGCCGCGTAGCTGGACAGAATGATGCGTGTCGTGTGCGGCCAGCGCTCACTCACTATCCTCAGCAGCTCCTCACCACCCATGCCCGGCATGCGCATGTCGGCCACGACCACGTCGCAGGGTTCACGCTCGAGCTCGGCGACAGCCAGCTCCCCGCTATCGACGAATACCATGCGCCATTCGGACTGGCTGCGGTTCAAAGGGCGCCGCAGGCCCTCGAGCGGTGCGATCTCATCATCGACCAATAGCACGCGCTTCATGGCTCAGGTCGCCAGAGCGCAACGGCCGGCGTGACGTCCAGGCAGGTGGCCGGCCGGTATCGTTTCAGCATGCACGTCTATTTCAGCGCTTCGGTGCCGGTCGGTGCTCGGCTTGCAATAATCAGCAGAGGCAACTCACGACTCTAAAGGCACGCACTCCCGGGAACCAGTAACTGAAGCACAGTTCTCGATGCGAATGGCGGGCTCCATGGTATCTTGGCAGTCCGATGAATAGCGCAGATCCATTCTGCAGTGAAGCACGAGAACCCGAGTTGGCCACGGCCACCCGATGAGGGGACGACCGAGGGGGAGCTGCTCCGCGATTACATGGCCTCCATTGCCGAGGCCGTGGTCATCACCGATGCAATTGGTCGCGTTCTTTTCCTAAACCGCGCCGCGGGGGAGTTGATCGGCCGTAATCGCGCCGATGTAGTAGGAACGGCGTTCGAGTCCGAATTTCGCTTTATCGATGCACGCACACGCGAGCCGGTCGTGGACGTCATCGAGGCGGTGCGACGCGGTGGCGCGCGTGACGACGCTGCCTGCGACCTTGAGCTGCTCGACGGCGGCGGACGTGCGGTGCCGATCAGTTTGAGCGCCATGCCGCTGCGTCGGGCAGATGGCAGCACTTACGGCGTAGCGCTGTCCATTATGGGCTGCACTGCGCGGCGACACGCGCAGCAGCAGCTGCGGCAGGCAAATGAGGCGCTCCGGGCGGAAAAGGAGTGGCTGGCGCGTACACTCGACGGCATCGCGGAGGAGGTCTACTTTACGGACATGCAGGGGCGATACACCTATGCCAACCCGGCCGTGTTCCGGGAATTCGGCCACAGCCTGCTGGCCGGCATCGAGGTAAAACAGATCATCGCCAACATGGTCGTGCTGCGGGCGGACGGTACGCCCCGTCCGATCGATGAGGCACCGCCGTTGCGAGCCCTGACGGGCGAAGTGGTCAGGAACGAAGAGCAGATCGTACGTATCCCACGCACGGGCGAGTTACGGCACCGGATTGTCAGCTCCGCCCCGGTGCGCGACAGTGCCGGCATCATCGTCGGTTCCGTATCCATCGCTCGCGATATTTCCGAGCGCAAGCGCGCCGAGCTGGCCTTGCGCGAAGCCGATCATCGCAAGAACCTTTTCCTGGCGACCCTGTCGCGCCAAGTACGCAGCGCCTTTACGCCGATCGCCGACGCCGCGCGGCTTCTGGAGTCCGGACAGGCGACCCCGATGAGCGGCGAGCGCTTCGAAGCCATCGTGTCGAATGGCGGCGCATATATCTTCCCGCTGCTCGACGGTCTCGACGACATCGTAGAGCTCATGCAAGGACGGTTAAGTCTGCGTAAGCAACCTGTGACGTTGAGGCGGTTGCTGGAGGAAGCCGTGCAAGTCACGCGGCCGTTCATGGAAGCCAGACGCCATCAACTGCGTGTCGACCTGCCCTCTGACCGCCTGAAGGTGAATGCAGATGCGGACCGATTGAGGCAGGTGGTGAGTAACCTGCTGATGAATGCGGCACAATACACCCGGCTGGGCGGTCAGATTACCCTGGGGTGCCGGCTCGAGGCCCAGTCACTCGCACTGTTTGTGCGTGATACCGGTATCGGGCTCGGACAGGAGGTGCTCGCCAGCATCTTTGACATGTTCGTGCAGCTCGAATTGCCCGGCGGGATGACGAGAGAAGGCGGCCTCGGAGTCGGCATCGGACTGACGTTGGCCAAAGCATTGGCGGAGTTGCACGGCGGCAGCATCGTCGCGCGCAGCGCCGGCCGGGATCAAGGCAGCACGTTTACGGTGACTTTACCTCGCACGATTGTGGTCGTGGAGGATTCGGGCGCCGCTTAGCGGACAGGCTGGGCAGAGACAGTCATGCTGCGTGCCTTGCAGCATCCAACCCACCTCGATGGATTGCTCAAATCGGTGGTCAAAATCTGCGCATCGTGCCGGAGGAGGCGAGGGGGGGCGAAGATGAGGGCACACTGGCCCCTGAGCTGCGGAAAGTCGTCGGAGCGGCGACCGGTTCCGGGCGGAGCTGGTGCGCCTATACGGACGCGGGCTACCACAATTGGCTATTCGTGGGACAGATGTCGTTGCCATTGTCCCGCGAACGCAGCTCGCCCGTCGTACAACTGGAGAATTACCGCGAGCATGGTTTGAGAGAGACAGGCACTTGGGGCATCAATCGCCAGGCGAAATGGTATCGCTGCGTTGAATGATGAGTGTCTTGCCGGCCGGTAGCCGATGAATTCATAATGACCCAAATCGTCAGGCGCGGATGGCCGGCGGGGGCTCTCTACGGCGACCAGAAAATATAGCCGTAGCGACAGCAAAATCGGTCAGCGACATGGGGAAGAACCTAGATGCGAAATTCACTGCTGTTGATTGCACTGTGCTGCGCGAGTTCGGTGGCGATGGCCCAGCAGTCGTCTACGGACGCAGCCGTCATCGCTCGCGGCCGCTATCTGGTGACCGTGGGCGGCTGCAATGACTGCCATTCGCCCAAAATCAACACGCCTCAAGGCCCGCAGGTCGATCCGACCCGGCTCCTGTCGGGTCATCCGGCCAACGCGCGGTTGCCCAAAGTGCCGGCTGGCTTGATAAGTGCAAGCAAATGGGGCGCGGTGACGACCAATGATCAGACTGCCTGGGTGGGTGCCTGGGGGACGAGCTTCGCCGCCAATCTCACGCCCGATCCGACGGGGCTTGGGAATTGGACCGTGGATATGTTCATCAAGTCCATGCGCAACGGAAAATATATGGGCATCAGCCGGCCGATACTGCCGCCAATGCCTTGGAACTGGTACGGCCAGATGACGGATGCGGATCTGTCGGCAATATTTGCGTACCTGAAGTCACTGCCGCCCATCAAGAATCTGGTGCCGGAGGCAATCCCACCAGCGGGTGCGCATCACTGACCCAGTGCCTTGCCGAATCATCGTCACCGGAACGCAAAGACAGCAATCAGGCAGACAAACCAGGGTCGACAAGTAGACGGAGGAGGTCCATGAGACGGATGGTCGTTGCGTCAACGATGGCGTTGGCGACGATTTGTCTCACAGGCGGCATCGTGCGCGCGCAGAGCCCGCATGCCAGCGATGCCCCGCGAGCTGGGATTCATCCGTCGCACGTGAATGGTCAGGTCTGGCTCATGGCGGGCGAGCCTGGCGAGTCGAATGTAGCGGTGCAGGTCGGCGACGACGGCGCGCTGGTGGTCGACACCGGCACGCAAGCGGCGGCGGCGGAGCTGCTTGATGCGATCCAGGGCGTGATTCAACAGCACGCCGGCGACCGCAAGGCCCTCAGCGTGATCATCGATACCAATGGGCGTCTCGATCACATAGGTGGAAACGCCGTGATTGCCGGGGCTGGAAGTCAGATCCTGGGCGGCCATGAGGCCGCGGATGCGAAGCAGTTCGCAGGCGAGGCGGAGCAGGCGGCCGAGGTACTCGCGGAGCAGAACGTTCTGACGCGACTGGTGCAGGAGCAATCCACTTCCGCCAAGCACGCGCCACAGGCCCTGTTGCCGACCATTACCGAAGACTTCGATCTGTACAACATGAGCTTCGATGGCGAGGCCGTGCAGGTCTATCACCCCCACTACGCCAACACCGATGGCCAGCTGATGGTCTTCTTCCGCCAATCAAATGTGATTGCCACCGGGGACGTGGTCGATATGCGCTACTACCCGATCATCGATGTGGCCCGTGGCGGCACGATCGATGGAGAGCTGGTTGCGCTCAACAAAGTGATCGAGCTGGCGGTACCGGCCATGTATGCCGAAGGAGGAACGATGGTGATTCCCGGGCATGGCGCGCTATGCGATCAGGCCGACGTGGAATCATACAAGAACATGATCACCACCATCCGCAACCGCATTCAGTTCTACAAGAATGAAGGCAAATCGCTGGATCAGGTGCTGGCTCTCAAACCCAGTGCAGGCTGGGACGAGCGCTGGGGTGCGACCAGCGGACCGGCGTCGACGCGCGAGTTCATCACGGCTGTTTACAGGACACTGCCAGCCAAGGGTCCGCCGTTCTCGATGCATACCGTGACGCTGGTGCCGGCCACGGCCAGTGTTGCGGGCGGTAGACAGTATTGACCCTTGGCTCTGGCAATCCGCCGGAGGTGCTGAATGGATCTTCCTGGAGTGGGTCGGGCCATATTGGCAGTCATGCTGTTGCTCGCTCAGGGCGCACTCGCCGCACAGCCGGCCCGCCCTGGACCCGCATCGGATTCACCGCGGAGCGCCGAGCAGGCGGCTCTGCTCAATTTGACGGGCAATTGGGTATCGGTGGTCGATGAAGACTGGCACGTTCGCATGATGACGCCCGCCAAAGGCGACTACCTCGAAGTGCCCCTGAATGCTGCGGCCCGTAAGGTCGCCGGCGAGTTCAACCCGGCGCTGTACGGCGGCGCGGACTATCAGTGGTCAGCGATTATCGACTGCCGAGCCTATGGGGCCCCTGCGCTGATGCACATGCCCACGCGGCTGCACATCTCCTGGGCCTCGCCGGACGCGCTCAAGATCCAGAGCGACTGGGGCGAGCAGACGCGCCTATTGCACTTCATACCAGGTGAGCCCTATGGGGACGTGCAACAGGCGGTCGTGAGGGGGCAGGCAGCCGGCTCAAACGATGCATCCAACTCACTGCAGGGCTATTCGGTCGCGCTCTGGCAGCAGCCTTATGCGGAAAATGCCTCCGCTTATCAGGCGCCAGTGCGGCGAGCTGCCGCGGCAACCGGGAACCCGAAGGCTGCGATGCCGGGCGGAGCGCTGGTTGTGGTGACCGGCAATCTTGCGCCCGGCTGGCTGCGCCGCAACGGTGTCCCCTATAGTTCGCGCACGCGCCTGACGGAGTATTACCACACGTTTCAGGATCCCGGTGGCACGGACTGGTTCGATGTGACCACCGAGGTCGTCGATCCGCAGTACCTGACGCGACCGTTTTTCACCAGCTCTGATTTTCAACGCGAGTCAGACGGCTCGAAGTGGGCGCCGCATCCCTGCAAGCAGGTCGCCCCAGACTAGAGCTCAGCGAAGTCCATGAGAATCGAATCGTGAAAATCGCAGCCATCAAGCGCGATTGCCTTGGGTGGGTGCTCGGCTGCCTGAGCCTTGCACTCGTACTGAGTCCTCGAGGTGCGCCGGCCCAGTCGCTGATCGATGGCACCTGGAATTTGTCGCAGGACGAGGATGCTTACAATTTCATCGCCGGGCTCAATGCCGTCCCCAATGCGGGCGATCCCTTCCCGGGAGATTTTGCGGGTCTGCCGATCACGGCCGCGGCAAGGGATGTCGCGCAGGCGTTCGATGAGGCGCAGCTTGAAATTCCGGAGATGCAATGTCGGGCGTATGCCACGCCGCTGGGACCTCGGGCGATAGGCAGCATGACGATCTGGGAGGATCACGATGCCCATACGCTGCAGCAGACCCAGATCGAAATCATGCAGCCGTTGGTGTATGGGCTGCATCGGCACATCTGGATGGTGCCGCATCCAGCCCCCCCGTCCTGGGCGGACGGCAGCTGGGCGGGTTACTCGACGGGCAAGTGGGTCGGCAACACGCTGTGGGTTCATACCGATCATCTCAAGGCCGGCATTCTTCAGCGAGGCAGCGACCTGCCACTGGATGATCTGACGACCATGGACGAGCGCTTCTTCCGGGACGGAGACGTCCTGACCGACGTCATGTTCATTGCCGATAAAGCGTATTTGTCACGGCCCTACGTGAACAGCAAACTGTACATTCTCGCGCCCCAGGGGACTTTGGCTGCGGTGCCCTGCGTGCCATTCGACGAGGTTCCACGCGCCCAGGGCATTGTGCCCATGCACGTGCCCGGATATGTCGAGCTGCAGGGTGCGGTGGGCAATCACATACCGCTCAAAGCGGAGCAGGGCGGATCAGACACGGAATTTCCAGAGTACCAGGACGTCATGAAGACTCTTCCGCCCACTCCATCGGTCGATCAATTGCATAAGGCGCTGGAGAAGGAGCAGGCGGCAGAGGATCAATACAGCCGGCAATAAGCCTGCGGCAACCGGCCCAAGCGCAGCAGTCCCATTTTTGGTGTTCCAGGGAGAATCAAGACGATGCCGTTGACGCAATCATGTCAATTCGCAGTGCGACGCCACGGTGCATGGCCCATGGTCTTTCTGCTCTCGACTCTGGCCGGCTGTGGCGGGGGCGGTACGAGTTCCTCGTCCACGGCTTCTGCGTATACCGTTGGCGGAACAGTGAGCGGCCTCAGCGGCTCGCTGACCCTGCAGGACGATGGCGGCGACAATCTGACGCTCTCGTCCAACGGCCCTTTCACCTTTGCTACGCCATTGCCGCAAGGTGGTCTCTACAGCGTCACCATCGCCTCGCAGCCGGGTGGCTCGACCTGCGCGGTCAGTGACGGCACTGGAGGCGTCAGCGCCAAGGTGAGCACTGTACTGGTGCAGTGCTACGCAACACCCGCGACCGGCCGCTGGACGTGGGTCAGTGGATTCAACGTGACGGATGAGGCTGGCGCGTACGGGACAGCAGGAACGGCCACCAGCGGTAGTCTGCCAGGTGCTCGGCAGGCGCCGAGTGCCTGGACGGATGCCAACGGCAATTTCTGGCTGTTCGGTGGCTATGGCTTCGACTACAACGCCAATCTCGGACTGCTCAACGACCTGTGGGAGTACGAGCCGGCAGTCCGCCAGTGGGTCTGGATGAGTGGATCAGAATCGGTCGGAAGCAATGGGAATTACGGCACGCAGGGCCAGGCGGCCGCGGCGAATGCGCCCCCAGCGCGGGGTGGGGCCGCTTCATGGACTGATTCGATGGGACAACTGTGGTTGTTCGGTGGAATTTCCTCTCAAGCTTCCGGTAGCGCGGTCGAATTCAACGATCTGTGGCGATTCCAGCCGGCTACGGGCCAATGGACCTGGATGAGCGGAGCCGATACCTCAAATGGCGCGGGGAGCTACGGGACACAAGGCGTGGCCGCGAGCGGTAACGTGCCCCCTGCGCGCGCCTTTCCCACCACCTGGGTCGACAGTGCCGGAGTTTTCTGGCTGTTCGGCGGCGACCAGTACGGTTCTTCCGGTGTGTCGGCCTATTTTAGCGACCTGTGGAAATACGACCCGACGAGCAACCTGTGGACCTGGGTGAGCGGCTCGAGCTCGCCCAATGCAGCAGGCAGCTATGGCACGCAGGGGACCGCCGCACCGACCAATATGCCGGGGTCTCGCGCTGCTGCGATGGCCTGGATCGACACCGCCGGCAATCTCTGGATGATGGGCGGGCAGGGCAAGGATCAAAACGGCAACACCGGTGGGCTGAACGATCTGTGGCGCTACGGTACCACCAGCGGAGAGTGGACCTGGATGGCCGGAGCGGCCACCCAGGCTGCCAGCGGCAACTACGGCTCGCGAGGCGTGGCAGCAGCGGGCAATGTTCCCGGGGCGCGCTCGGGCGCCAGCGCCTGGACCGACGCTTCCGGCAATTTTTGGCTGTTTGGTGGAGATGGCTACGATCAGTCGGGAAACGGGGGTGACTTGAGTGATCTGTGGGAATACAACCCGGGCGCAGGCCAATGGACCTGGATGAGCGGCTCGCCCCTTAGCCAAGCGACCGGCAACTACGGCACACAGGGTGTCGCCGCACCGGGCAACCTGCCCGGCGCACGCGAGCAGGCTGCCAGGTGGATCGATGGCCAGGGGAATCTGTGGCTGTTTGGCGGGCTTGGTATCGATTCGCTCGGACAACAGGATGATCTGAGCGATCTGTGGAGCTTTGCCCCCTGAGCGCGCAGACGGTACCGGCGAGCAGCGTCGCGCTATTAACTACCCAGATACTTATTGAACCAAGCCAGCGTGCGTTCCCAGGCAAGCTCGGCGGCTGCGCGGTTATAGCGTTCCGGAGTGGCGTCGCAAAAGAAGCCGTGCACTGAATTTTCGTAGACGTAGCCCTCATGTGGAATATGCGCGGCGCTGAGGGCTTGATCGTAGCCGGGCCAAGTCGGTGCCAGTCGATGGTCGAGGGCTCCCTGGTGCACGAGGATGGCGGCACGGATCTTGGGAATGTCCTGGGCAGGAGGCGGAGCGCCATAGAATGGGACGCCGGCGGCCAAGTCCGCTCCCAACCGTACCGCGAGTTGATTGACGGTACTGCCTCCGAAGCAAAAGCCAATCGCTCCAAGCTTACCTGTGCAGTCGGGCCGCCGCCGAAGCCATTCGGCTGCGGCCACGAAGTCCTGGAACATCTTGGCGCGATCGACTTTGTTGAACAGTTGACCGCCGTGATAGTCGTCACCCGGAAAGCCTCCTACCGAAGTCAGGCCATCCGGCGCAAAGGTCATGAAATTCTCCAGTGCAAGGCGGCGCGCTACGTCCTTAATGTAGGGATTGAGGCCGCGGTTCTCGTGAATGACCAGAATGCCAGGCAGCTTCGCTGAGCTCGCCTGTTCGCTGTCGGCGCTGGTCGGGCGCACCAGATATCCGCTGATGCTGCCGTTCCCCTGTGGCGAGGGCACCGTCACCGTCTGGGAACGGACGCGGTAGTCCTCAGGAGAAACCTGCTGCGCCAGGGCGTAGTTCGGCATCAGAGCTTCGATCATGGTCGAGGCGGCGAGCCCGCCGATCGCCAGCCCCTGGATGCGGGTCAAAAATGCGCGGCGGCCGATATGACCGTGGATGAAGAGGTTATAGGCCTCGACTGCTTCCGAGGGCAGCGACTGATCGCGGTTTTCTGGCATGGCCGGCTCCTGTTGCGCTCCTTATAACGCATTTCAATGGTTGCGGTGCCGCTGGCACCCTAAAAACTGCAGCAACCAATCTGGTTCGAGCGACAGGAGCATCGCGAAGCAATTGGCTTGTCCCTGATTCGCAGCTTCGCGGGAGATGATGCGCCTCCCTCCGCGGCGACCCGTCGTCTGCTCAGCGCAGGCGCGCCGTGATCAGCGCGTCACGATCCGGATTCACGCGGTGTCGGGTTGGGTACCAGTAGCGAAGACATCCCGAATGTCTGCGCCCGCGCCGGTTGGCCGCTGAAGCGGCGGCTCAGGCGGTCCAGGTAGACGTAGATCACCGGCGTCGTGAACAGCGTGAGCGCCTGCGAGACGATCAGGCCTCCGACGATTGCGATGCCCAGCGGCTGGCGAAACTCGGAACCGGCGCCCTGGCTCAGGATCAGCGGTATGCCGCTGAAGAAGGCGCAACAGGTGGTCATCAGGATGGGGCGCAGCCGCTGCTTGGAGGCGCGCACCGCAGCCTCCTCGGGTCCGATGTCGTGCTCACGCTCGAGTTGTAATGCGACGTCGACGATCATGATGCCGTTCTTTTTGACGATGCCGATGAGCAGGATCAGCCCGATGATGCCGATGACGTTGAGGTTGTCGCCGGCGATGATCAGGGCCAGCAGCGCGCCCAGGCCGGCAGAGGGAAGGGTGGACAGAATCGTCAGCGGGTGGATGTAGCTCTCGTAGAGCACGCCCAGAATGACATAGACCGACAGCAGCGCGGCGAGGATCAGCACGGGCTCATCCTTGAGCGATTGCTGGAATGCCTGCGCCGTGCCTTGGAACGAGCCGACGAGGGTGGCGGGCGCGCCGATATCCAGGCGCATGCGGGCAATCTCGGCAGTGGCTGCGCCGAGTGCCACGCCCGGCTTCAGATTGAAGGACAGCGTGACGGCCGGCAACTGCCCCTGGTGCGATACCACGAGCGGGCCATGGGCATTGGGATCGACCTTGACGAACAGCGACAGTGGCACGAGTTTGCCTGTCAGCGGGGATTTGATATAGATGGAGTTGAAGATCTGCGCACTGCTCTGCAGGGAGGGCGTCGCCTCAACGACGACGTGGTAGGCATTGAGCTGGGTGAAATACTGCGCCACCTGGTGCTGTCCCAACTGATCGTAGATGGCCGCGTCGATGGCCGAGGGCGTGATGCCGAAGCGGCCGGCTACGTCTCGATCGATCTGCAGCTTGATCGCCGCACCGTTGGTTTCCTGATCCGTGCTCACGTCCACCAGGCCCGGCAGCGCGCGCATCGCTTCGTAAAGCTTGGGCGCCCAAGTGTCCAGCTCGTCCAGGTCCGGATCGGACAGGGTGTACTGGTATTGCGCCTTGGCGTTGCGTGCACCAATGGTGATGTCCTGTTTGGACTTCATCACCGTGGTCGCACCCACCACCTGTGCCAGCTTCGGGCGCAAGCGCGCGATGACCTGATCGGCCGTTATGCTGCGGCCTTCGCCGCGAATCTTCAGACCGACGTTCAAGTTGGCCTGGTTCGGCGAGCTGCTGCCGAGAACCAAATGATCCTCGGTCACGTCGGGGTCGGCGGCGATGATGCGGCCGACCTGCTCGATCTTCTGGACGGTCTTCTCGTACGAGGAATCGTCCGAGGTCTGCACGGCGCCGTCCAGAAACGCGGTGTCCTGCTGTGGAAAGAAGCCCGTCGGTACCACGCGGTAGATGGCGACGGTGGCGAGCGCGGTGCAGATGAACACAGCCAGTGTCAGCCGCTTGTGCAGCATGACCCAATCCAGCGCATGCGCGTAGCTGCGCTCCAGCCGCTCGAAGCCGCTCTCCAGGGCGCGCATCAGCCATGACTTGGCCGGCTGAGGTGCGCGCAGGAACTGCCCGCAGAGCATCGGGGTCAGCGTCAGCGACAGCAGCAGCGACACCAGTACCGCGGCGCTCAGCGTCACCGCAAACTCGCGCATCAGCCGTCCCACGACTCCGCCCATGAACATGACCGGCGTGAACACCGCGATCAGCGAGATGGAGATCGACAGAATCGTGAAGCCGACGTCCCGAGCGCCGTCCAGCGCCGCCTGCAGCGGCTTCTGGCCGTGCTCCATGCGCCGCCAGATCACATCCAGCATCACGATCGCGTCGTCCACGACGAAGCCGGCGGCAATCGCCAGCGCCATCAGCGACAGGTTGTCCAGGCTGTAGCCCAGCGGGTACACCACGGCCACGGCCGCCAGCAGCGAGAGCGGCAGGATCGTGCTCGGTATGATGGTGGCCCGCGCGTTACGCAAAAACAGGAAGATGACGGCAACCACCAGCAGCACCGTGATGCCGAGCGTCATCTCCACGTCTGATACCGAGGCGCGGATTGTCTGCGTGCGATCGGCAACGATCCACAGCCGCGCCGCCGGCGGCATGTTCCGCTCGAGCTGCGGCAGCGCAGCCTTCACGCGTTCGACTGTATCGATGACGTTGGCGCCGGGCTGTTTGGAGACCATCAGCTGGACGCACTGTCCGGCCTCGTAGCCTTCGCTCTGGGGAAAAGCCGCCCCAGGAAACGTCCAGGCGCCGGATTGATCGTTTTCGGGTCCCGCGATTGCCTGACCGATGTCGCGAATGCGCACCGGCGCACCGTGGCTGTAGCCAACGATGAGCTGGTTCCAGCTGGCCGCATCGAGAACCTGATCGTTGGCGTACACCGTGTAATTGCGCAGTGCGCCGGTGACCACGCCCTTGGGACTATTCACGGTATTAGCGGCAATCTGGGTACGAATATCGTCGATATTGAGACCAAGTTGCGCGATCTTGCGTGGATCGAGCTGGATCCGAACGGCAGGCTTGACCGAGCCGCCGATACCGACCTGTCCCACCCCGTCAATGCGGGAGAGTTGCTGCGCCAGGAAGCTATCGGCGTAATCGGTCAGCACCGTCAGCGGCAGGGTCGCAGAGGTCAGGTTGATGATGAGCACCGGAGCATCGGCCGGGTTGACCTTGCGGATCGTGGGAGGCGCCGGAAGGTTGGTCGGCAGCTGGCCGCCCGCCGCATTGATGGCAGCCTGCACGTCTTCGGCTGCCCCGTCGAGGCTGCGTGACAGCTCAAACTGCAGCGTGATGGACGTGCTGCCCACTGCGCTGGTGGAGGTCATCTCCGTCACGCCGGGGATCAGCGAGAACTGGCGTTCCAGCGGCGTGGCGACGTTTGACGCCATCGTCTCCGGATTGGCACCGGGCAGCGATGCGCCCACCGACAGTGTCGGGAAATCGATTTCCGGCACCGCCGAGACCGGCAGATAGAGATACGCCACGATGCCGACCATCAGGATGGCGGAAGCGAGCAGCGAGGTCGCGACCGGACGGGTGATGAAGGGGGCGGAAATATTCACGGACGCACCGTTGAGGATTCGCCTGTCAGGACTTGGCGGCGGGCGTGGGGCGAGGCGCACCGACCTGCATTGCTCGTGACGTGGGCGGAATGGGTGAGGTGGGCGAAGGGGACGCCGTGGGCGCCGTGGGCTCGAGGCTGTCGTTCGCGACCGGCGGCCCGTCCGCGACCGCCCCTCGCACCTTGACCAGGCTTCCAGGTTTGAGGCTCATCTGACCATCCGTGACCACCCTGTCACCCGCGTCCAGCCCGGAATCGATGACCGCCGTGGCATCCTGGACGAGCGCCACCTTGACGGGCCGCACCGAGACATGCGAGTCGGGCCCGATCAGGTAGACATAGACATTATTAGGACCGTGATTTACAGCGGCATTGGGAATCGTCAGCGCATCGTGCAGCACATTGAGCTGCAGCCGTACATTCACGAATTGTCCCGGCCAGAGGTGCCCGTCGGTGTTGGGGAAGCGTGCCTTGAGCTCCACCGTCCCCGTGCCCGGATCCACATGATTGTCGACGATGCTCAGCTCCCCGGCGCCCAGTAGCGACCCGGTGTCCTGGCTGTATGCCTGCGTGAGCAGCGGCTGGTTGAACATATCCGACGCCTGCCGCAGATGCTGGAAGTCGCCCTCCGGGACCGAAAAGTCCACCGCGATCGGCTCGAGCTGATTGATCGTGATGATGCCGGTCGCATCCATCGGGCCGACTAAATTGCCCGGGTCCACCAAGCGGATACCGACGCGGCCGCTGACGGGCGCCTTGATGGTGCAATAGCCGAGATTTACCCGTGCGGCAGCCACGGTGCCATGATCCGCGAGCACCGTGCCCTGCAGCTCCTTCACCAGTGCCTGCTGCGTGTCGATCTGCTGCGCAGCAATGGAATTCTGCGACAGCAGCAGCTGATAGCGCTTCAGGTCCACCTGCGCCAGATCGAGCTGCGCCTGGTCATGCTCGAGGGTGCCTTGAGCCTGCATGAGCGCCGCTTGAAACGGTGCCGGGTCGATTTGCGCGACCAAGTCGCCGACGTTGACCTGGGTGCCTTCGCGGACCGCAACCCGCAGCAGCCGGCCGCTCACCTGGGCATGAATCACCTCGGCCTGCCAGGCCTGGGCCGAGCCGATCGCCTCGATCACCAGCGGCAGGTCCGAGCGGCGCGCGGTAGCCGCCGATACCGGTACGCTCAGAGTCGGCGCCGTGATGGGCCGGGTGCGGTGTCCGAAGGCCAGCCAGGCGCACAGCCCGGCGATCGCAACGACGACCACCAGCAGTCCCCAGGGACGGCTGCGCGTCTGTGTTTGCAAGAGAACCCCCCAAGGGTCGAATGCGGTGTGCTTGAAGCCTCTACTCTATCCCAATCGAGGCCGCGTGCGCTCAATCGAGGCCACGTGGGCCGCCAGTGCTACTATTCGCGGGCGTCGCGCACTCGCTGCGACAGCTGGACTGGCCGACGCGGCATCCACCATGGAGCTGGTCATGCGAACCAACCAGGCTCGAGATCTGCGCTCGGCGTTCAACGAGGACATCGCAGGCAATGATCTCGTGCCCCTCTGGGAGCACCTGCATGCCCTCGTGCCCCCAATGCCCGATAGCCAGATCGTGGCGGCGCTGTGGCGCTACCAGGACGTCCGTCCACACCTGATGCGTGCAGGCAGTCTGCTCACTGCAGCGGAGGCAGTGCGGCGAGTGCTGGCAATGGAGAATCCCAAGCTGCGCGGTCGCGCCTCGATCACCCAGGCATTATTCGCCGGCCTGCAACTGATTCTGCCCGGTGAGGTGGCGCCCAGTCATCGGCACACCCAGTCGGCCCTGCGGCTGGTGATCGAAGGGTCCAGCGCTTATACCGCGGTCGCCGGGGAGCGTATCGGCATGGAACCCGGTGATTTCATCATCACGCCCTCGTGGAGTTGGCACGAGCACGGCAATCGCGCGGTCCAGGAGGGCGGGGTGCCGGTCGTGTGGCTGGATGGCCTGGACATCCCGCTGTTGCGCTTCCTGGGAGCTCAGTTTGCCGAGAAAGATCCGCGCACCGAGCAATCCCCGACGCAGATTGAGGGCGCGGGTCTGGCCCGCTTCGGATCCGGTTTGATGCCGGTCCGGCATCACGTGGACACACCCACCTCGCCACTGCAGCACTATCCCTATGCTCGAACGCGTGCCGCGCTGGATGTGATGCTGCGCAATGGTGACGTGGACGGATGGGATGGCGTGAAGATTCGCTACGTCAATCCGGCGACCGGCGGCTGGGCAATGCCCTCGATTGCAACCTGTATGCAACTGCTGCCGGCAGGCTTCACCGGTCGCGCCTGTCGCACGACCGATGCCGCGGTGTTCTCCGTCGTCGAAGGAAGCGGCCTGGCAGTCATCGGCAGCCAGCCATTTGAATTTGAGCCCAAGGATACCTTCGTCGTGCCTTCCTGGGAGCCGCTGTCGCTGCGTTCAGGCGCCGGTGCGGTGTTGTTCAGCTTTTCGGATCGGCCCCTGCATGAGGCGCTCGGGCTTTACCGCGAATCGCGCCAGTAGGGGACGGGACGCGCGTCGGACCCCATTATGGTCCTTTACAGCTATTACAACAGCTCCACCTCCTACCGCGTGCGCATCGCGCTCGCGCTGAAAGGCCTTTCCCACGAGCTTCGCACGGTCAACCTGCGCGCCTGGGAACAGTACCGCGAGGCGCACCGCGCCTACAGCCCCATCGGGGGGGTGCCCGTGCTGATCGATGACCGCGGAGCTCGGATCACCCAGTCTCTCGCGATACTCGAGTATCTGGATGCCATCGCGCCTCAGCCACGGTTATTCCCGCTGGATCCGTTGGCGCGGGCCCAGGTACAGGAGTTGTGCCTGCTGGTGGCCTGCGACGTGCACCCGCTGAACAATCTTCGCGCCTTGAAGTTCCTGACTGAAGAATTGGCTGTCAGCGCCGCGGACAAGCAACGCTGGTACGCACATTGGATTGCGGAAGGCTTCGCGGCGATGGAAGTGCTGCTTGGGAGGGGCGCGCCGCAGCCCTACTGCTGCGGGGAAACACCGAGTGCCGCAGACTGCTGCCTGGTGCCCCAGGTCGCCAACGGCTTGCGCATGGGATGCGATTTGGCGGCTTATGCAAGGGTAATGCAGATCTATCGCAACTGCCTGCAGCTCGAGGCGTTCAAGGCAGCTGCCCCTGAGCGGCAGCCAGACTTTCGGTCCTGACGGACGCTTGAAATTCGGCCGCTCCCCGGGCCATCGTGTATGATCCGCCGCCGCCGTCGAATGGCCACCGAGGCAGGGTATGGCGTGCGGCGCCGGTGCGCGGCCAGCGGCAGCAACGAGCGGGATACGAGCGACGCTTCAACCCCTTCGTTGAGCCCGTAAGCCCTTGTTTAGGCTGGCTTATCTGCGGATATGATCCCGTCGGACACGTCGTTCAGCTGACAGGGAAGGCGGAGCGTGGAATCAGAGACTGTCGCGCTGTTCACCGGCAATGGCAATCCGGCACTGGCGCACGAGATTGCACATCACCTGCACGTGCCCATCGGGCGCGCGGATGTCGGCCGCTTCAGTGACGGCGAAATCGACGTGGAGATCCGCGAGAACGTGCGCGGTCGCGACGTCTTCATCGTGCAGCCGACCTGTCCACCGGGCAACGACAATCTCATGGAACTGCTGGTGATGGTCGATGCCTGCCGTCGCGCGTCGGCGGCGCGCGTCACCGCGGTGGTGCCTTATCTGGGTTATGCACGCCAGGATCGTCGGCCGCGCTCGCGCCTGCGCTCCGCGATCACCGCCAAGCTGGTGGCCGACATGATCGGTAATGCCGGGGTCGACCGGTTGCTGACGCTCGACCTGCACTCCGATCAGGTGCAGGGCTTTTTTGCGATTCCGGTCGACAATGTCTATGGCTCTCCGGTGCTGCTCGGCGATATCTGGCGCCAGCGCTATCCCAATCTGATCGTCGTCTCCCCGGACGTGGGCGGTGCGGAGCGTGCCCGCGCCTACGCGCGGGGCCTGGATGATGCGGACCTGGCCATCATCGACAAACGCCGGCCGCGACCGAATGAGTCGAAGGTCATGAACATCATCGGTGAGGTCGAGGGTAAGAGCTGCGTGCTGGTGGACGACATGGTCGATACCGCCGGCACGCTGTGTCATGCGGCGCAGGCACTGAAGCAGGAGGGCGCCGTGCGCGTCGTGGCTTACATCACCCATGCGGTGCTGTCGGGCCCGGCGGTGGAGCGCATCAGCGCCTCGGCACTGGATGAGCTGGTGGTCACCGATACGATTCCGCTGTCCCCGGCGGCACGCGATTGCGGCCGCATCCGGCAGTTGTCGGTGGCGTCGCTGCTGGCCGAGACGATCCGCCGCATCCGCGATGAGGACTCGGTCAGTTCGCTGTACATCGATTAGGGTGTACATCGATTAGTGCGCTGCGAGCGCGGCATTTACGCAAGAGTTTTGGGTGGAGGCACGCTGGTCGCGGCGCGCCTTCGTGGTCGAACGACAATGGAGTGCAAGCATGAAAACGAGTTTTCGAGTCGGTGCGGACTCGCGTCACGAACAGGGCAAGGGTGCGAGCCGCCGCCTGCGTCGTGCCGGAAAAGTCCCCGCCATTCTCTACGGTGGACACGGTGAGGCGCAGAACGTCGTGCTCGATCATCAGCAGTTGCTGACGCTGATCGACAACGAGCGCTTCTATGCCTCGATCATCAATCTGGATCTGGACTCCCAGCCGCAGCCGGCGATCGTGCGCGACGTGCAGATGCATCCGGCGCGCAACGCGGTCGTACACGTGGACCTGCAGCGCGTGGTGGAGAACGAGACGCTCAAGATCCATCTGCCGATCCACTTCAGGGGGGCCGCGCAGTCGCCCGGTGTGAAGACCCAGGGCGGCATCGTGCACCACATGATCCAGGACGTGGAGGTCAGCTGTCTGCCGGCCAATCTGCCGGAGTTCCTGGAGCTGGACCTGTCCAACATGAACCTGAACGACACGCTGCGTCTGTCCGACATTCCGCTCCCGGCGGGGGTCACCCTGCCGCAGGCCCGTCACGGGGATGCGCCGGTGGTCACCGTGCACGCGCCGCGCGTTGCCGAGGTGGAGACGGAGGCCGCGGTGGCGGCGGAGGGCGCGGCCGCAGCCGCGGCGCCGGCTGCGGAAGAGGCCGCGGGGTCAAAGGCCGCGGGTGCGAAGAAGGAAGAGCCGAAAAAGGACGAGGCCAAGAAGGACGAGGGCAAGGCCGGCGCTGCCAAGAAGGACAAGAAGTAAGCGGCGCGCGCGGCCTGGACAGGCGGCATGGGCGGTTCCGCTGCGGATTCCGGCACGGCGCTCAAGCTCATCGTCGGCCTCGGCAACCCCGGGGCCGACTATGCGCGTACGCGTCACAATGCCGGCTGGTGGTTCCTCAACGCGCTGGCGAAAGAGGTCGGCGCGTCGTTCCGCTCCGAGCCACGGCGACATGGAGAGCTGGCGCGCGCTCGCATCGCCGATCGCGAGCTGTGGCTGCTCAAGCCCATGGATTACATGAATCGCAGTGGCGCGGCCGTGGCATCGGTGGCCGGGTTCTATCGGATCGAGCCCGCGGAGGTGCTGGTCGTGCACGATGATATCGATCTGCCGCCGGGAGTCTGCCGGCTCAAGCAGGGCGGCGGCCACGGCGGCCACAACGGTGTGCGCGACGTGATCGCCCAGCTCGGTGCGGACTTCTGGCGACTGCGCTTCGGCGTGGGGCACCCGGGAGATCGTAATCTGGTCATCGATGCGGTGCTCGACCGACCCACCGCGGCGGAGCAGCTGGCGATCGATGAGTCGTTGCAGCGTGCGCTTACGGCGCTTCCCATGATGCTGCGCGACGGCGCACAGAAGGCCATGCATCGACTGCACAGCGCGAACCCGCGCATCGCAAAGGAGGAATAGACGTGCCGATTCAATGCGGCATCGTGGGATTGCCCAACGTCGGCAAATCGACGCTGTTCAATGCGCTGACGCGTGCGCAGATCGCGGCGGAAAATTATCCCTTCTGCACCGTCGATCCCAACGTCGGGGTCGTGCCGGTGCCCGACGAGCGCCTGGCAGCGCTGGCAGGGATCGTGCGGCCCGAGAAGATCGTGCCCACGGTCGTGGAGCTGGTGGATATCGCGGGGCTGGTGGCCGGCGCGTCGGCCGGCGAGGGGCTGGGCAACCGCTTCCTCGGGCGCATCCGCGAGGTCGATGCGATCGCGCACGTGGTGCGCTGTTTCGAGAACGTCGACATCGTGCACGTGGCAGGCCGGGTCGATCCGGGTGCGGATGTGGACGTCATCAACACCGAGCTCGCACTTGCGGATCTTACCTCGGTGGACAAGGCGCTGGAGCGCGCCGCCAAGGGCGCCAAGAGCGGTGACAAGGATGCGCTGCGCAATCGCGAGCTGTTCGAGCGGTTGCGTCAGGCGCTCAACCAGGGGCGGCCGGTGCGGGCGCTGCAGCTCAGCGACGCGGAGCGGCGCGAGATTCGCGAGCTGCAT
>Ga0134126_10002100_pt1 | contig 25341 bp, 16 predicted proteins | sample KB31752_FD_96881 | JGI IMG/M metagenome (GOLD analysis project Ga0134126, IMG submission 96881) | Terrestrial soil microbial communities with excess Nitrogen fertilizer from Kellogg Biological Station, Michigan, USA - KB3-175-2 | ecosystem: Environmental > Terrestrial > Soil > Unclassified ... | reverse complement strand
ATTTTGTCTTCGTTGACGCGAACATTACTGCGCTCGTCAATCGCCACGCCAAGCTGGGACAGCAATCCATTAGTCTCTGGCCCGAGGAAACCCAGGGCGAGCAGGATCAGTTGTGCGGGCCACTCTCGTTGCGAGCCGGAAATCTCTCGCGAGACTGGCCCGCCGTTGTTGTTGCGCGTCCATTCAACCTGCGCTGTTTGTACGCCACGCAACTCGCCGTCGGGGCCGCCGACAAATCGCTTGGTCATGACGCAGTAACTCCGTGGATCCTGCCCAAAGACGGCGGCGACTTCTTCCTGACCGTAGTCAAGCCGATAAACTTTGGGCCACTGCGGCCAGGGGTTGTCGGGCGCGCGCCCGTCAGGCGGTCGCGACAGAATTTCGAATTGGACCAGGCTCTTGCAGCCTTGTCTCAAGGCAGTGCCGACGCAGTCCGTGCCGGTATCGCCTCCGCCAATTACAATCACGTCCTTGTCCCTCGCAGAGAGGTAGTCTCTATCTTCGTGGTTACTGTCCAGTAGACTTTTGGTGTTGCCGTGCAGAAACTCCATCGCAAAGTGAATCCCCCGAAGATCCCGGCCCTCGAGGGCTAGATCGCGTGGCCGCGTCGCGCCGCCGCAAAGCACCACTGCGTCAAACTCCTGCATCAGTCGCTCAACCGGATAGTCATGGCCGATGTGAGTTTTTGTAACAAACTGAATCCCCTCGGCAGCCATCAGGTCTGTGCGCCTCTCAACCACCACCTTTTCCAATTTCATGTTGGGGATGCCGTACATCAACAGGCCACCAACCCGATCTGCTTTTTCGAAGACAGTCACCCAGTGGCCGGCGTGATTGAGCTGCGCGGCGCAAGCGAGGCCTGCCGGACCGGAGCCGATTACGGCTATTTCCTTGCCGGTACGAACTGAGGGCGGCTCGGGAACTACCCAGCCCGCCTCAAATCCCTTGTCAATGATCGCCTGCTCAATCGTCTTGATCGTGACCGGCTTATCACTGATGCCCAGCACGCAAGAACCCTCACACGGCGCGGGACAAACCCGTCCGGTAAACTCCGGAAAGTTATTCGTGTGATGAAGACGAGCCAGTGCTTCGCGCCAATGGCCTCGATAGATGAGATCATTCCACTCAGGAATCAAATTGTTTACGGGACAACCGGAGGCTGCGCCGTCGATGATTCGCCCGGTATGACAAAAGGGTACGCCACAATCCATGCAGCGAGCGCCTTGTTGGCGCAGCTCTAACTCAGGCAAGTGAAGATGGAATTCCCGCCAGTCGGAGATGCGCTCCGCTGGCGGCCGGACGACCGGGAGCATCCGGGTGTAGTCCATGAATCCTGTAGGTTTGCCCATAAGAAATGCTAAGGATGAAGGCGGAGGGATGAAGGAACGCCTGGTGATTCCAATTGCTTTGTTCCTACTTCATCCTTCATCCTTCCGCCTTCAGCCTTTCCTTCACTGTCCTGCCGCACGGGCCAAAGCATGCGAGTTCAATTCAAACACGGCTCGCTCCGCGCATTCGTGAGTCATGCCGCTTTCCTTCATTTGCCTCTGCCCCTCCAGCACGCGCTTGTAGTCGTGCGGGATGACGCGCACAAACTTCGGCAGCCACTCATCCCATTGCAACAGAATTTCAGTAGCGCGGCTGCTGCTCGTGTATTCCGCATGAGCGAAGATCATGTTCTTGATCGACTCCATCTCGTCACTGTCTTCCCAACCTGTGAGTTGGACCATTCCCCGATTACAGCGCTTCGCAAAATCGCCCTTTTCGTCGAGCACATAAGCAATACCGCCGGACATCCCAGCGGCGAAGTTGCGGCCGGTTTGGCCCAACACCACCACGCGACCACCGGTCATGTATTCACAACCATGATCGCCCAGGGCTTCGACCACGGTGTGAACGCCACTGTTACGCACACAAAACCTCTCACCGGCAACGCCAGCGATGTAGGCCTCGCCGCTGGTAGCGCCATAGAACGCTACGTTGCCGATGATTACGTTTTCCTGCGAGTTGAAGGTAGCTTGACGTGGCGGGTAGACAATGATCTTGCCGCCGGACAATCCTTTGCCGACATAATCATTGGCGTCTCCTTCGAGTGTCAGCGTCACTCCGCGCGGTATAAACGCACCGAAACTTTGCCCGGCGGAGCCATTAAACGAGAGTTGTATAGTGTCGACTGGCAAGCCTTCCGCGCCGTAGCGGCGCGTAACCGAACTGCCAAGCATTGTGCCGACGGCGCGGTTCACGTTACGGATCGGCAAGGTCGCCGAGACGCGAGTACCGTTTTCAATTGCCGGCTGGCACAGTTTCAGCAGGGTCGTGCTATCGAGTGATTTTTCGAGTCCGTGCTCCTGCGGGATCTGGCAATAACGCCCCACTGTGTCTGGCACATTCGGCTGGTAGAGAATGTTTGAAAAATCGAGGCCGCGCGTCTTCCACTGCTCAAGGGCCGTCCGCATCTCGATGCGTTCCGTCCGACCAATCATCTCATCGACTGTTCGATAGCCCAGTTGGGCCATTAACTCGCGCACTTCCTGCGCGATGAATTGCATGAAGTTAACGATGTGTGACGGGTCGCCAGTGAAGCGAGCTCTCAGTTTCGGATCCTGCGTCGCCACTCCAACCGGACAACTGTTCAAGTGGCAGACGCGCATCATTATGCAACCCAGTCCCACCAGGGGAGCGGTGGCAAAACCAAACTCTTCCGCTCCCAGTAACGCGGCCACAACTACGTCGCGCCCGGTCTTAAGTTGTCCGTCCACCTCAACTGCGATACGGCTGCGGAGGTCGTTGAGCAACAGCGTCTGGTGAGTCTCTGCGAGGCCCAACTCCCACGGCACGCCCGCGTGCTTGATACTGGTAAGCGGCGAAGCGCCGGTGCCGCCATCGTAGCCGCTAATCAACACCACATCGGCGTGGGCCTTAGCCACGCCTGCGGCTACCGTGCCTACTCCGACCTCGGCGACCAGCTTGACGCTGATACGCGCCGTGTGATTCGCGCTCTTCAGGTCGTAGATCAATTCAGCGAGGTCTTCGATGGAATAGATGTCATGATGTGGTGGTGGCGAGATAAGACCGACGCCCGGAGTGGAATGCCTGACTCTGGCAATCTCTGGATAAACCTTATAGCCCGGAAGTTGTCCGCCTTCGCCGGGCTTCGCCCCCTGCGCGATCTTGATTTGCAACTCCTCAGCATTGACCAGATAGTTGCTGGTGACGCCAAACCGCCCGGAAGCGACTTGCTTAATTCTGCTGTTGCGCGAGTCGCCACTATCGTCGAGCACGTAACGCGCTGGATCCTCGCCGCCTTCCCCGGTATTGCTCTTGCCGCCGATGCGGTTCATTGCAAGCGCCAGAGTTTCGTGTGCTTCTTTGCTGATCGAACCGTAAGACATGGCGCCAGTCTTGAAGCGTTTGACGATGTCAGCAACCGGCTCGACCTCTTCGATGGGAATCGAAGCCCGGTCCGACTTGAATTCCATCAGCCCGCGCAAGGTACAAAGGCGACTCGACTGGTTGTTCACCAACTCGCTGTACTCTTTGAAGGCCTGATAGTTGTTCGAGCGCACAGCATATTGGAGCCTATGAATCGTTTCCGGGCTGAACAAGTGAAGCTCGCCTTCGCTTCGCCACTGGTATTCGCCACCGTCGCCAAGAGTTTGCTCATGCACTTGCCGATCGGGGAAACCCTGCCTATGTCGCAACTTCACTTCCTCAGCAATCACGTCGAGGCCAATGCCGCCGATCCGCGTAGGGGTCCAGGTGAAATAACGATCGACGAAATCTTCGTTTAGGCCGACGGCCTCGAAGACTTGCGCTCCGCAATAACTCTGGATCGTGGAGATGCCCATCTTCGAAATGACCTTGACGATGCCTTTGTTAATCGCCTTGATGTAGTTGGCAATCGCCTTGTCATGATCGATAACGGTTAACAACTCGCGGGCAATCATGTCGCGTAGGGTTTCGAAGGCCAGATACGGATTGACTCCGGCCGCGCCGTAACCCAGCAACAAGGCAAAGTGATGAACCTCGCGAGGCTCGCCGCTTTCAATGACAAGACCAACCTGAGTGCGCGTGCCCTGGCGAATCAGGTGATGATGCACGCCGGCCACCGCGAGCAATGCCGGAATCGGCGCCAGTTCCTTCGTCGCCCCACGGTCGGAAAGAATGATGATGCCGAAGCCCTGGGTGATCGCTTCACTCGCGCGCCGGCAGAGTTCATCAAGCGCAGTTTCCAAACCACGACCGCCGGCGGACACTTCAAAAAGCATCGGCAGACTTATTGACTTGAACCTCGAATCTCCCACGCGGTTATCCGGGTCGGCCAGGTGTCGTAGCTTTTCCAGTTCCTCGTTGGAGAGGATTGGTGACGGTAGCTTTATCTGCCGTGCACACTCGGGCGTCGGCTCGAGCATATTCGCCTCGGGGCCGATGCTGGTGTCAGTTGACATGATTAGCTCTTCGCGAATGGCGTCGACCGGTGGATTAGTTACCTGCGCGAAAAGCTGCTTGAAATAGTTGTAGAGCAACTGTGGCCGCTCAGAGAGCACCGCGATCGGCGTGTCGGATCCCATCGAGCCAATCGCTTCATTGCCATCAGTGCCCATCGGCGCGATGAGAAGTTTGAGTTCTTCATTTGTGTATCCAAATGCCTGCTGGCGTTGCCGCACCGTCAAATGATCCGGATCAGGCGGCAGAGGCGGACTGGGAAGTTCATCCAGTTTGACGACGTTGTCGCTGAGCCATTTAGCGTAGGGATGTTCGGTCGCGATTTGTTGCTTCAGTTCCTCATCGTCAACGATCCTACCGGCTTCAGTGTCAACCAAAAACATGCGGCCCGGGTGCAACCGGCCTTTTGCAAGAACGTTTTCCGGAGGGATATCCAGTACACCCACTTCGGACGCCATCACCACCAGACCATCTTTCGTCACGTAGTAGCGCGAAGGCCGCAGCCCATTCCGATCCAGCACTGCGCCGATGCTGATTCCGTCCGTGAAGGCGATAGACGCCGGTCCGTCCCAGGGTTCCATAAGGAAAGAGTGGTATTCGTAGAAAGCTCGCTTTTCTGCGCTCATCGATCCGCTCAGCGACTCATGATCGCCCCAGGGCTCGGGGATCATCATCATGATCGAATGTGGCAGAGAGCGGCCCGTGAGCGTCAGCATCTCCAGCACATTGTCAAACATCGCTGAGTCGCTGCCGTCGGTGTCAATGACGGGAAGGATCTTCTGGATCTCAGGCCCGAAAATCTTCGACTCGAATTTACTTTCGCGCGCCCGCATCCAGTTGATGTTGCCGCGCAGGGTGTTGATTTCGCCGTTGTGTGCGATAAGGCGATAGGGATGAGCACGCGACCAACTGGGAAACGTATTGGTGCTGAAACGCGAGTGGACCAGAGCCAATGCTGATTCGACGCCGGGCGCTCGCAAGTCAGGATAGAAAAGTGGTAGCTGCCCGGCGGTCAACATTCCCTTGTAGACAATCGTTCGGCACGACAGGCTGGGGATGTAGAACATGCGGCGCTCGTGAATGCCCCGCTTGGCCGCTTTCGTGGTTCGCTTCCGAATCACGCAGAGTCTTCGCTCGAAGGCAAGATCGTCGGCAATCGCGTGGCCCCGGCCGACAAAGAGCTGCCGAATAACCGGTTCGGAGGCCTGGGCGGTGAAACCAAGGGAGGAGTTATCGGTCGGCACCGTGCGCCAACCCAACACCTGTTGACCTTCTTCCTCGACGATCTCTTCAAATAACTTTTCGCATTCGCTGCGACTTTCCTCCTCAGTTGGCAGAAACACCATCCCCACGGCGTATTGACCCGGCCCCGGCAATTCAATCTTTAGCTTCGCGCCTTCGGCAGCGAGAAACTCATGCGGAATCTGTAAGAGGATGCCGGCTCCGTCGCCGCTGTTCTTCTCACTTCCGCAGGCCCCACGATGTTCCAGGTTGAGCAACACCTGGATGGCTTTCTGGACGATGTCGTGAGACTTGCGACCCTTGATATCGACCACGAAACCCGTACCACAAGCATCGTGCTCATGGCGCGGATCGTATAGCCCCTGCTTCTCTGGCATGCCGAACTGAGTCATTTCAGTCCCGATGTAACCCTCTGGATGCAAGAAAGCCATCAACCTGTTCGTTGATGGCCTGTGTAAGCTCCAAAAATCAGCAACAGGCCACTAAGAGCTGTCCTCTACTACTAGTGAAATAGCAATTAGTTCGGTCACGACCGACACTGAGTAAATCTCTCTTGAATTCATCATGCGCAAACTCCTGCAAGGCGTGAACTACAGGGCGCAATCTATCGCGTCGCTACCGTTTTGCATAATTGATAATTTTTAGCTCCCTATAAATTCGACGCTCAAGGCAGTAACGGCAATGATGCAATTGGCTTTCGTTAGCCGCGGTAGCGGGCGAACTTGGATTTCGAGCCGACATTTTCGTTGATGCTAACGACGGCGGCGACAAAATTGTCGCGCTTGCCGCAAGCGGGGGTCTGCGGGCCCGGGCAGTAGCCCGACTGTTAAGGAGGGCTTCGTCAGCAACGTTCAATCAGGGGTGGTCCAAGAGCCCTCCCTGACGTTCGGGCTACTGCCAGTCGTGTTGCGGTATGGAGGTTGCTCCGGTGTTAGCTCCACAACAATGGAGTCGCTATTTCTAGAAACATGCTGACAACTCTAATTGAGGGACGCTCCTTTCCGCGCTTGCGGACGCCTGGCGAGAAAGCCATGCTGCACGCCGCCGAACGTTTTGCTGTAACCCGCCACCTTGTAGACGCGCCCGCGATCTCACGCGAGTTCAGGACCTTTGTAAAAATCGAGGATCAGCGGTTGAAGATCGCGCTCCGCTGCGGTGCTTCAGGCATGCAAACGGCTGCGGCGCGCAGTTCTGTACTCGACCTGGTGGTGCAGCGTGCCTATCAAGCTGCAATGTTGCTGGCTGACATAGATGACTCAGGCGACAAGACCCAGCACCTCTGCGCCGTCGTAGCCCTGGGCGGTTATGGCCGCGGTGAACTGGCCCCCTACTCCGATCTCGATGTTCTGTTCCTCTATCCAAACCATCGGGCCCTGCAAACGCGGCGACTCGTTGAACAGATCCTTCGCTTGCTTTGGGACGCAGGCTTGACAGTGGGCCCGAGTTTTCGCACCGTGACCGACTGCGTCGCCGCGGCTCATGCTGATCCCCACTTTCAGACCGCGCTGGTTAGCACCCGCCTATTGGCAGGCAATGGATCAATCTATGATTCGCTATTGCAGGCGTTGGAGAAGGATCGTCGCAAGCGTGCAGATACATACGTCTCCGCCATTCTGCGTGAGCGTGCCGCGAGGTACGCAAAATTTGGCGCCGCTGTCTGTCTCCAGGAACCGAATCTAAAAGAGGGTCCCGGCGGCATTCGCGATCTGCACACCGCTCTTTGGGTGGGTTACGCCCGGTATGGATGCCGAACCCTGGATGAACTGCGCGAGCACGAGATCATTTCCGAATTTGAACGAAAAACGGCGCAGCGAGCAATTAACTTTCTCTGGCGCGTCCGTTATGCAGCTCACTTGTCGACCCGCCGGAAGACGGAACGGCTTGCCCTCGATCTCCAAACGGTCCTGGCTCAGGAGGCTGGCTATAAGCCGGGGGCCTACCTGCTCGCTTCCGAAAAATTCATGCGGGATTACTATCAGCACGCCCGCGAGCTAAACCAATTCAGCGAAACAGTGCTCGCGCGCGCTTCTGCCCCGAAACCAGGTCGCCGGTGGGTTCGCAGACCTTCCCGCATTTCCGGCGAGTCGCCTTCAATCAGCAACGGGCAGGTGCAACTTGAAAGCGAAGCCGGACTCTTAACCAGCAACCCTATGCTGTTGTTTGATGCCTTCGCGCTGGCCCAGGCCGCAGACGTGCCCTTAAGCCAGAGCTTGCGCGACGCGATGCGTCAGAGTCTGGCGGCAGTGGATCTTGACTTCCTTCGCTCCCATGAAGCTTCGCGGGCCTTCATGAAACTCCTCGCGAGGCGAGGTCGCGCCGGTTACGTGTTGCGAATGATGCATGAGATCGGGTTTCTCACCCGCTTTGTGCCGGAGTTTCGCCGCATTAGCCTACTCATCCAGCACGATCTTTATCATCATTACACAGTTGATGAACACACCCTCAGGGCCGTCGAAGCGCTCGACGAGCTCTATGCCAGCCAGGACAAACAGCGCGCGCATCTTCGCGCAGTCTTCGATGAAATTGAGAATCCGAGTTTGCTTTACTTGTCGATCTTTTTGCACGACATCGGCAAGGGCCGCGGACGCGGCCACATCCCTCGGGGGGCGAACCTGGCGCAGCGAATATGCAAACGTCTGCGGCTCGACAAACTCGAGTCGGACAAGGTCGAGTTAATGGTCAAGCAACACGTCGCCATGGCCCAGGTGGCCCAGCGACGAGATCTCAACGAACCCCGCGTGGTAACCGAATTTGCCGAGCAAATGGGAACCCTCGACGCACTTAACCTGCTGCTGCTCCTGACCTACGCGGACCTGAACGCTGTAGCTCCCGGCGTCTGGAGCGAATGGAAGAGCACGCTGTTGTGGGACCTCTACTGCCGGACCAGAACTTTGTTGACGGGCACCGACGCACCTGCAGATGAAACTGAGCAAGTCGCGCGATTCAAGGAACAGATGGCGAAAGCGCTTGAGGGATCGCTCGCCCTAAGTGAGATTGAACGTCACGTCGCCTTATTGCCGGATCGCTATGTCCGCGTAACCCGACCCGCAGCCGCCGCCGTTCATCTTCAACTAATCAAGGAACTCAAGTCGGACACCTTCGTCCGCCGCTGGTTGCGCTGTGGCCGAGAGTCAACCGAGTTGACTGTCTGCACCAGGGACCGTCACGGTCTGTGCGCTGATCTGGCTGGAGCGCTTGCCGCGCACGGGATCGAAATTCTGAGCGCGGAACTCAACACACGCGAAGACGGCATAGCCCTCGATGTCTTCATGCTCCGCCAGGCGTCCACCCATTACGCTATAGACCTGGATCGCTACCCGGCGATCGAGCGTTCGCTGCGCAATGTAATCGCCGGTGAATCAGACGTCGCGGCCCTGGTAGAACGTTGGCGAATCAGTAATGCCCCACGGAAGCGAAATGCACCAGCCCGCGAGTCTCGGCGCACCCAACCTCAGGTAGCCTGTGACAACGAAGCCTCGCAATCTGCCACTTTGATCGAGGTGCATGCTCTCGATGAACCGGGCTTGGTCTACAAGATCGCCAGCGCGCTGGCGGCACTGGGTCTGGACATAGTCTGCGCCAGGATAGCGACTGAAAAAAGCGACGCGCTGGACGTTTTCTACGTCACCGACGAGGAGGGAATGAAGCTTACCCAGTCCAGGATGTTATCCGTCCAGGCTTCCCTTACCCAGATGCTTTCCGGTCCACCTCCCTTCACTCCTGCAAAGAACAGGAGCCCGGTGATTACAAAACTTTAAGGAGAACTTCAAATGAAAAAGGTTGAGGCGATTATCCGGCCACACCTTCTGGACGCGGTTCGAACGGCCTTACAGGAATTGGAAGTGATCGGGATGACCATTAGCGAGGTGCAGGGTTACGGGCGCCAGCGTGGCCACACCGAGACCTACCGCGGCGCCGAATACCAAATTGAGTTCATCCCAAAAATCAAACTGGAAGTGATCTTGCCGGACGAGATCGAGGATGCGGCAGTTGAGGCAATTATCAAGACGGCTCGCACCGGAAAATTTGGCGATGGCAAGATATTTATCGTGCCGCTTGACGATGTAATTCGTATCCGCACCGGCGAACGTGGCGAAGCGGCACTGTAAACCAGGAGCAGGAGGCAGGAGCAGGAGGCAGTAAGCAAAAGGCAGAAGGCACTAGGCAGGAAGCTTTGATTTGATCGCCTACTGCCTCCCGCCTCCTGCCTCCTGCTCCTGTCTTCCTACGTGGCAACGCTTGACGCGTGCAGCGCTTGGCCCTGTGTCAGACTGCCGGCAACAGTCTCAGCAGGTATCAAATCGCGGTCGAGGGAATACCCGTCCTCGCCATGTTGGCTGAGATCGAGACCACGAATCTCTTCTTCGTCGCTGACGCGCAATCCGATCGTTAAATCAACTATCTTAAGCAGAACATACGACCCAATTACCGCCAGGGCGATAGTGATGCCCACGCCGATGAGCTGGTTGAGAATCTGTGCCGCGTTGCCGTCTACCAGGCCGACGGGTAGCGGATTACCTGCTCCATCTTTGAATATGGGGTTAACGGCACGCGTCGCGAACACGCCCGTGAGGAGGGCGCCAATGGTCCCACCTGTGCCGTGCACGCCAAACACGTCCAGCGAATCGTCGTAACCGAATCGCTTCTTGACTTCGGTCACCATCAAAAAGCATCCCACCCCAGCAATCAGTCCTATTCCCAGGGCCGCCATCGGGGTAACAAATCCTGATGCGGGAGTAATACCGACGAGGCCGCAGACTGCGCCTGAGATCGCCCCAAGCACCGTCGGTTTTCCAGTACGCAACCACTCTGCAGCCATCCAACCAAGCGTTGCCGCAGCTGCCGCGAAGTGCGTCGTAGTAAACGCGCTGCTCGCCAGGGCCCCGGCCGATAAGGCACTTCCGGCATTGAATCCAAACCAGCCGACCCACAGCATGCAGGCGCCAATCACGCTCAACACAAGGTTGTGCGGCGCCATCATCGCCCTCGGATATCCGATGCGCTTGCCAATATAGATCGCACACACCAGAGCGGAAACCCCGGAAGCAATGTGGACCACAGTCCCGCCGGCAAAATCCAGCGCTGGAACAACACCGCCAAGCGCGGCGTTCAAATAGCCACCCTTGCCCCAGACCATATGCGCCAGGGGGAAATAAACAAACGTCGACCAAAGAACCGTAAACGCGAGCATGGCGCCAAACTTCATTCGTTCAGCAAAGGCGCCTGTAATCAGAGCCGGAGTGATGATTGCAAACATCAATTGGAAGAGCATAAAGGTCTGCTGCGGGATGGTCGCGGCGTAGTCCGCGTTAGGCATGGCCCCCACACCGCGCAGTAACGCATAACTGAGATTGCCGAAAAATGGCGTTCCCTCTGCGAAGGCGATGCTGTATCCATATAGCGCCCATAGAACAGTTACTACTGCCATCAGGACAAAGCTTTGCATCATCGTGGCCAGTACGTTTTTCTTGCGCACCAGACCCCCATAGAACAGGGCGAGTCCGGGCCCCGTCATCATAAGCACCAGGGCAGCGCAGACTAATACCCACGCATTGTCACCCGCCGACTGGGCGTTAGCGGCGGCGGTTTCGAGCTTAGAGAGCCGCTCGTCGAGGGGTTGGCCCGGCGTCTGAGCCAGGGTCATCACCGAGGTTCCGATCAAGCAGAGCAGAGCAAAGAATGGGTATCGCGCTCGCCGCAGGGAATTCATCGTTGCCGTCTCCTTATAATGATCCTCAACCGTCAAAGTTCAAATCGCCGTTCGTTTCTGCCCTCCTGAAAGATGGGCACGACGCATCGAGTTCTTTTATGCATCGGCCTCTACAATCTTCATGCCAACACATGGAAGGATGGCAACTGAGCATAGCCAGCTTTCAGCAATCGTTCGCGGTGTTATGGTAATCGAAGGAGATTGGTTAGCCCGAAGCAGGCAAGTCTCAACCGAGCATTTGAGTTTTCGCAGAGGCACATCGTTTGGCAACAACTTTGTAGGAGAAATCACGCCTCTCCGACAAAACTGTCATTGCTTTGTGTGCAAGGTCGAGTTCTTGGTTCCTTAGGAAGAGTTTTCTAAACACTCCTCGTCCCGTAGGGACGGAATGTTTATAGAACGCGCGATCTCTAAAAGGTTCTCCTCGCTCCAGCGGAGCGAAAACGTGCTCGACTTGTGCATCCCTCGCCGGAGACATTGCGCTCCGCTGGAGCGCGGGTCGTAAGGTTAATGGCGAGGCTATAAACATTTGGCTCCTCTGGAGCCAGGATCACGTAGCCGCCGTGACCGCCCTTTGAGCTCATCCGGTCCAGTGCGCAGATGCAGATTCCGCAAAGCGCTTCGTATTTGGTCGTCGTTTGATTGTTGGTTCCAGCCATAGATAAAAGACGGCTGTGTTAGTATCCGCCGCAGAAGGTAAACTGCCCCATGGAGCTAACCCAACTTGAGTTTTTCCTGATGGTGGTCGAGCAGGGGAGCTTCTCGAAAGCTGCTGTTCACGTCTACCGCACCCAGCCGGCTGTAAGCATTGCGATCAAGCGCCTCGAGGAGGAGATCGGTGCGCCGCTTTTTGACCGCTCACAAAAAACTCCAACGCTCACCGACGCAGGCGAGCTTCTTTACGATTACGCCCGGAGAATCCTGGCACTGCGTGACCAGGCGCAGAACGTCGTTTCGGAATTACGTTCGTTGGAACGCGGACGCGTCCGCATTGGAGCCAACGAAAGCACGTCGCTTTATCTCCTGCCTCATCTGATTTTGGAATATCGTGAACAGCATCCAAACGTGAAGGTCGAAATCTTTCGCTATGTATCTGAGCGTTTGCCCCGTGAGGTCCTGGATCGAAATGTGGACTTCGCCGTGCTGGCATTCGAACCCGTAGACGACCAACTCGAATCCTTCCCCATATTGCAGGATGAACTCGTGCTGATCATGAGACCAGACGATCCGCTCGCCCAGCGGGATTCGCTGAAGATTGAAGAACTCGGTGAGCAGTCTTTTGTAGCACACAACGTCAAAACTGCCTCGAGACTGAAAGTTGTGGAGACGTTTGCGCAACACCACACGCCACTAAACATCACGCTCGAGCTGGCGACGGTGGAGACCATCAAGCGCTTCGTTCAACTGAAGATAGGCCTCGCGTTTGTCCCACGAATGTGTGTGGCCGAAGAGTTGGACCGCAGGACGCTCGCAACCGTTCCCGTTCCCGAGCTGAGCTACTTCCGGACGCTCTGGGTGACCCACCTACGCACGACCACACTTTCCCACGCAGCCGCCGCCTTTTTAGAGATACTGCACCAGCACGCCAACAAGTCCGCGGAGCGGACTTCTGTTTAGCCGAATTTATCCTCCTATAAAAACTTTAGTTTTGACTTTGACTGTGCCTTTCGGATATCGCTCCTTGCGTATTTGGAGGGACGGTATTACAACAATTTCTCAACAGGATCACACTATGTACAATGCGGGCGCAATGGCAGGCGTTTCACCCATTCTTGCGAAGAACATGACACCCGAGGAAGCCGAAGCAAGAAAGCTGGCGACGTTTCTGGAAACGGGCCAAATGCTGGCCGGCACCTTTGAACTCAAAGAAGCACTGTCTCGGATTCTGTCAACTCTCGACCATCATCACGGCATGATTCGTGGGTCAGTGATGCTGTTTGCTGAAGACACGAATGAGCTGCGCATTGTCGCGTCTCACGGTTTAGACGAAGACGACGCGCGGCGCGTCAAATATAAACTTGGTGAAGGAATCACGGGACGCGTCGCCGAAACCGGCAAACCAGTAGTTGTCCCGCAAGTGAGTCGTGAGCCCCTGTTCCTGGATCGCCTCAAAGCGCGGAAGAAGACGCTGAAGACTCAGGAGCTTAGTTTTATCTGTGTACCCATCCTGGTTAACCGAAAATCGGTCGGCGTGCTTAGCGTCGATCTGAAATACAAAGTGGACCGCGACTACGAACGCGCCTCCAATTTTCTGGCGATCATTGCCACGATGATCGCGCAAGCGATCAAAGTCGGACATTTGCTCGAGGCTGACAAGCAGCGTCTGGTCGACGAAAACACTCACCTCAAGCAGGAACTGCGCGAACGCTATGACTTCAGCCATATCGTCGGCAACTCCGGGCCGTTGCGCCAGGTCTATGAGCAGGTTACTCAGGTTGCACGCACGAACACCACGGTACTGCTGCGCGGCGAATCGGGTACCGGCAAAGAGTTGATCGCCCATGCTATTCACTACAATTCGTTACGATCGGCTAAGCCGTTCATCAAGGTGAGTTGCGCGGCGCTGCCTGAACCCTTGATCGAGTCTGAGTTGTTCGGTTACGAAAGAGGCGCCTTTACCGGGGCTCAGGTACGCAAGAAGGGCCGCTTTGAGCTGGCTGAAGGTGGCACCCTCTTTCTTGATGAGGTTGGCGACTTAAACGTGTCGACGCAAATCAAGCTGCTGCGGGTGCTGCAAGAGAGAGAGTTTGAACGCCTGGGCGGCACGGAAACAATCAAGGCTAATGTCCGCCTGGTCGCCGCAACCAACAAAGACATCGAGAGGGCAATTGCCGAAGGGGCTTTTCGCGAAGACTTGTACTATCGCCTCAACGTTTTTGCCATCTTCATGCCACCTTTGCGTGATCGTAAATCTGACGTCCTGTTACTCGCCGATCACTTTCTCGAAAAGTATGCGCGCGAACACCACAAAAGCATCAGACGCATCTCGACGCCGGCGATTGACATGCTTGCCAGTTATCACTGGCCAGGCAATGTTCGGGAACTCGAAAACATCATCGAACGGGCAGTGCTGGTTTGTGAGTCCAACGTTATTCACGGGCATCATCTGCCGCCCACGCTGCAAACAGCGGAAGGTTCGGGCACGGTCACTCGTCTCTCGCTCGAATCGACAGTTGAGTCGTTTGAGCGCGACATAATTATTGATGCCCTGAAAACAACGCGCGGTAGCCGAAAAAGGGCAGCCAAATTGCTCGACACCACCGAAAGAATCATCGGCTACAAGATTAAGAAGTATCGGATCGACTGCGACCGCTTCAACACCTAACCACAGGCCCGATCTGCGTGAGCTTATCTTCAGATTCTCAAACCGATTCAGACGACCGCGTTCCTGGCGATGACTTCGCGATAAAATCCTGCGCTCAACTTTGGGGTTCTCTTTTGAGTGGCATAGTCAACGTAATGCAGTCCGAAGCGGTTAGTGTAGCCATCGGCCCACTCAAAGTTGTCCATCAGGCTCCAGAGGAAGTAGCCCTTCACGGGCACACCGTCAGACGTTGCTCGTTGAAGCTGACTGAGATAATTGCGTAGAAACATCACTCGGTCCGTGTCGTACACAATGCCGTCCGAAGCGGGAATATCCGACGACGAACACCCGTTCTCGGTGATATAGATCTCCTTCACATTCCAAATATTCGCGACGTGCCGAGGTCCCCAATAGAGCGCCTCAGGTCCGATATTCAGCCAGGGTGATGCCATGTGCGGGTATGACTGCGGGTTCGGAACGACAGCAAAGCCGATTGGTGAACTGTCCGCGCGGACGTGGGTGGGCGTGTAGATATTGATACCAACGAAGTCGAGCGGACTGGAAATAGTCTTCAAATCTTCTGGGGTGAACTTTGGCGCGTCGGCTCCGGCTGCGGCGAGATAGGCTTCCGTGTACTTCCCTTCCTGGATGACAGTCATGTACGGCGCGTTCAGCTCCCGCGTCGCTCGCGTAGCCGCATCAATGTGTTGCGTCGTTTCGATCACTGGTACGCAGATATTCATGTTCTCGGCTAGTCCCACCTTCGTACCCGGTTTTGAGTTGGCCCGAATCGCCTGCACTGCGAGACCGTGGCCCAATACAGCATGATGCCTGGTCTGGTTGAAGCGACCTGGCGGCAACTTCAGGCCGGGAGCGTGTATCCCAATCCTGTACCCAAGTTCGACGAAAGCCCCGAACTCATTGATCGTGAAAAAGTGCTTCACTCGGTCCGAGAGATGTTTGGCAACATGACCCGCATAGTCGCCAAACGCTTTCGAGGTATCGCGCGACTCCCATCCGCCACCGTTGTCCTGGAGCGCCTGGGGCAGATCCCAATGGTAGAGCGTGGCGAATGGCTGGATGTCGTTGGCGAGCAAGTCCTCAACCAGGCGGTTGTAGAAGTCGAGACCTTTTGGATTCGGCGCGCCGCTCCCCTTTGGGAATACGCGAGGCCACGCCAGCGAGAAGCGGTACGACTTGACGCCCAGCGCCTTCATTAACTGAATGTCCTCTTTGTAGCGATGGTAGTGGTCATCTGCGACATCACCGGTGGCGTTGTTCACGACCTTGCCAGGAGTGTGCGAGAAGGTGTCCCAGATCGATGGTCCCCTGCCGTCCTCATTGACTGCACCCTCGACTTGATACGAAGCGGTTGCTGAGCCCCAGAGGAAACCCTTAGGGAATTCTCGAGCCGGCGGTCCTGGCTCCACGCGATTAGCCGCGTGCGGTTGTGCAATAGCCGAGTTGAGCAGGCTCGCTGGCATGGTGGAAGCGAGTCCTGCAGTGCCTGTGAGCTTCGCAAAGGTTCGTCTGGATATTTTGGTCATAAAGGTGGTCTCCTCTCACTTCTGTTTTCGCCCCGAGCGCCGCTCACTGTACACCAATAGATTTAGAGTACAAGCTTTTAGCTTGCCGCCCGGGAATCAGCAACCTCAGGATGGACTCTGAACTTCTCGCCTCAAACTGCAGTACCAACTTAGCAGCAGACTTCACCCTTGCAATAGTCCATGTTATAGACTCCGCATGAAACGGTCACAACCTAACACGAGTTTTGTTCGCACTAATGATATGTCCACCTGGTTTGACCTACTCGATGAATCGCGCCGGTACGGTGGGCCAACCAACCGGAGTGGTGTCTCTGGAGCGAATACTAATTCGCTGTTGCCCTGGTAAGTTGAATTTGGTGGATTTAACCGTACAGGTCGACGTTGTTCTGCGAGATGGTGACGACGGCGGCATTGTGCAACCGAGTCTGCTCAAAGTTTGTGAAGAAGAACGTACGGTCCTTCACGACCGGCCCGCCAAGACTCAATCCGTACTGTGCCTGGGTCAACGGATCCTTTCCTGCTGCCAACGGATTGCGTGCATCGAAGCGCTGATTGCGAAGGAAGCCGTAGAGACGACCGCGATAAGTATTCGTACCGGATTGCGTAATGATGTTGACGGCCGCCGGAGGCGCGTCCAAATTGCGCGCTGCCGCCAGACGTGACCACCTCAAACTCGCGAATCGCTTCCTGGCTGTAGAACGTCCCCGGCAAATCGGCTGCATCATCGTTGGCTGACAGCCCGTCAATCACGAAGCCATTGTTGATGAAGCGCTGGCCCGTGATCGACACTCCCGTACCCGGCACCGCGGATGTCTCCGGAAAGCGCTGGTTTGCTACCGGATTGCTGCGAGTGACACCGGGAGTCAGCGCCGCTAGATCCAGATAATTTCGTCCGTTCAAGGGCAACGAATCGATCTCAGGAGACAGGAGTCGTTCTGCCTGCTGGGTGCGCACCGTCTCGAGACTGGGCAAATCCGCAGTCGCCTCGACAGTTTCGTTGATATCTGCCACCAGCAGTTTCAATGACATCTCCAACGCCTGGCCAATCGTCAAGGTGACTTGCCGTTTCAACTCGGCAAAACCCGCAGAATGCACACTCAGCTCGTATCTTCCGACCGTCATGTAAGGAAAACAGAAAGAGCCACTGCTGTCGCAGTTGCACATGTGTGTGGAGTTTGTTTCCACATTCCTGGCGGTAACGCACGCATCTTTGACGACGGCCCCAGCTGCATCTTCAACGCGCCCGCTCAGCGCCGCCGAGGTAATCGTTTGCTGGGCGCAAACGCTGGTTGCGAGCAGCGCTCCCAGCAGCAAAGCGAGGCCGGCACAAATCCAACGACCTGGCGCTGATCCAATTTCCTCTGTGTAGCAAGTTCGCAAGTTCTTATTTCCTAATAAAGGTTCTGACCAAATCGCTCCGATCCGAAGGGAACGAATGTTTATAGACTTCTCCAGTCCATAAAGTTCTTCCGAGCGGTTGGTGGGGAAGTCTAAAAACTCAGCTCCTCTGAAGCCTGAACATCCCGCCTTATTGCCATGCTTGATCCCATCGCGCCGCGGATCAATCTATTCTGCCGGAATCCATTCCACGCTCGCTGGAAATAATTTCTTCTCGGGGTCAACGGTTACGATGTACGCGCCCAATGCGCCAATGCGCCGGTTCGGTCCGAAGGTGATGCGCGGCATCAATCCAGTATCGAATTCATAAAGCCCCTCAAGCACGGTCACCAGCCGCTCGCGGCTCAAGTCTTTGCCGGCCAGCTCTAATCCGTGAACCAGAACCTTGGCGGCGGCGAACGCCGAAGCCTGCGCCGCCGCATGTCCCGGCCGTAGTTTGTGTCTCTCCAACAAGGCGCGGTATTCCGCCGCGCCGGCAGCAGACACATCAGTGGGAACCGTCGGAAAGGCGAGCAAGATATTGTCCTTCATTGCCGGCGGGACGATTTCGGTAATGTCTCGGCCAACCAGGGAGCCCAGGAGGTAGATCGCAGGCGTCCAGCCGGCCGCGGCCGCGTCTTTGAATAGCGCGCCTGCGTCCGCACTGGAACTGAGCAGGAAAACGGTATCAATTCCCTGTTGCTTTAGTGCTGCTACTTGTTGTGCTGCATTGAAGTTTTCTGACCGGTAGTAAACTGTGGAGACCGAACTCCAGCTACGCTTCTGCAACTGACCTTCGATAGCCGCGGCGACTTGCCGATTCAGATCTATATCTAGGCAGACGATTGCTGCTCGCTGTTTTTGCGGATCTGTTTTCCTGGCGGCAAAGTTGACCAGGGCCAGGGCCTGTTCCTTCAGGCCGGGCAGCAGGTAAAACATGTAACGGTTCAGCGGCAGGCCTCTTTGCGGGAGCAACGTGGAAGGGCCGACGAACGGCACTTCGCCTTCCAGACTAAGCGCCGCAACGCGATCGTCGACTCCGGCGGTCAGCCCGCTGACGACGGCAAACACCTGGTCATCATCGATCAGATGTTTCATGTTTGCGAGGGTCGAGGTTGCCTCGCCGGGCAAAACGCGCAATTCAATTTTGCGATTGTAGATGCCGCCGCGGCTATTGACCTCTGCAAAGTAAGCTTGCAACACGTCGCGCATTGACTGCGAAATGTCCGCCAGCGCGCCCCGGTCCGGCAAGAGCGTTCCAATGACGATGCTGGTATCGCTCAAGCCCGGATCTGAATCCGTATCTATTCGTTTCAAATAGGAGATCAGATCGGACATGTCCGCCTGGGACATGCGATAGGTGGGCATTGCCACTGATAATTTGTTGCCGGCAGGATCGCTGCCGGCCGTCACGCTACGAACAAAAGAGGACTCGGAAAAGGCCGGATGATTTCGACCTCCCCCGTGGCTGTGTCCATAAGGCTTGGTCAGGAACGACCAACTAAGGTTACTAGCGGTCACTCCGCCTTCGGTCTTTCCTTCGCCTCGGGCTCCGTGACAGCCGCCGCATGGCATCGACGAAGCGGGCACGTCGATCTCGCCGACGAGTGCCGTGATCTCCCGTCCCGACGAAGTCTGACCTCTTAAATAGAATGCCTTGCCACGTTTCTCTGCGGCGGAAAGCCCGCGTGGTTCTGGTTTGGTTTGGGAGGGCAACTGACCCGGGCTTGCCCAGGAGGACGGCGGCGAGAGTGCGCTCAGGATTATGACTCCGGCAACTCCGCACAGCCCAAACAGGAAAAGCTTACGAGTTGCGATCATACCTTTCATACTCAATTCCGTGCACCTGTCGGACTACTTTGATGCCTTCGTTCGCTTGGCGTTCTGGCGTCCTGGCGGCTAACGTTCTTACTGGATCGCGACAATCATCTGTCATTCAACACATCGTCAACAATCTTCATCAGCTCATCGGCCTTAGCCATGCCAAACGCTTTTTTCCAAAGGCCCTTCGGTTCATTGCCAATGATGATGATGGTCATGTGGTTGTCCCTGGTCTCGACGTACTGTCCCAATTTGTAGAGAGCCCAGTCGACGTTCTCCTTCTTGCCAGTCAGAAAGAGCCAACCCGGACGAGCATGAAATCTGCGCCCATATTCCTTGAGTTTCAGCGGCGTATCCGTTTCCGGATCCACGGTAATCGAAACGAGGAAAGCCTCTTTGCCCAGGCGTTCCCCCAGGGCGTCCTGGAGGTTTTCCATATTCCTATTCATTGGCGGACAGACACCGGTACAGGTGGTGAAGAAAGTGTTAATTATGAGGACTTTATCTTTTAGCACATCGCTGTAAAAGCGCATCTTCTGACCGTCCTGATTGAGCAGTTCCACATCAGAAAAGTATTTCTCGGCGGGTGAAGCCGTTTGCACCACAGGCGCGGGTTCCACCTGCGATGTTGTTTGCAATGAAGAAGGCACTTGAGGCGTGATCTTTTGGGCGGGCGGGCCGGCTTGCGCCAGCACTGAAGGTGCCGAACACCATATGACTACAAGTAGCAGAATGGAATAGTTATGGGAATTTGATTTCACGGATTGCCCAGCTCCTTTGTCAGCGCCTGATCAGTCTTTCCGTCGATCACGTTTAGGATGAGCCCAATCAGCTGCGAAGGTTTGGCGAGACCATAGGTGCGAGTCCAGACACCTTTTAGATCATTGCCTACGATTACAGTCGGCGAGTGGTCTTCCCTCCGAGCTACCGCCGCGCCAAGCGCATTCAGCAGTTGGCTTATCTCCTGCTTGTTGCCGGTGACAAACGTCCAACCGGGACCAGCTTTGAACTTGTCTCCCCAGGCCTGCAACCGCTCCGGGGTGTCTGTCAGGGGATCGACACTGATGGAGATAAAGTAAACCTCCCGGCCCACCTTGTCGCCCAGCTCTTTCTGGACGCGTGCAAACGTTGCCGCCAGCGGCGGGCAAATCGTGGTGCACGTAGTGAAGATGAAATTGATCGCGACGGTCTTGCCTTTGATCAAGTCGCTATAAAAGTGAATTGTCTTGCCGCTCTGGTCCAACACCTCGACGTCGGGAATCACCATCCTGCTCGTTGTGCCCGGAATGTAGTCGGTGCCGGTCGGGCTATCCTCGATCACCACGCTTGGCGCCATTTCCAGCTTGGGAGCCGGACTGGAATTCGCAGGAACACTTGTTTCAACCCGCGCGAGCCTGAGAGCCATGCCACACTTCGGGCACTTTCCTCGCTTCGGCGACTTGACTCCCGGGTGCATCGGACAGGTGTAGTAAGTCTCAGTTTTCGTTGGAACTGTTTTCTGCTCCGGGCCAGTCGGGAGACTGCTCGCGGCTGATGGCGATTGTGCCTTGGCCACCAGCGACACAGAGAGGATGAGGGCCAGCACGAATGCCTGGCGGAGTCTTGAATTGCTCAGCCGCGTTGCTGCGCTTGTCACGATTGATAGCCTGTTCATTTCATTCGAATCTCCACATCCTTCAAGCGCGGTTTTCTCCAGGGTCGGCAGCTTCTAATGTCAACGTTCGCCACCCCAGGATTTCACCTGCGGGTTTACGGGACGGCATTAGATTGATTGGCAGTGGCCGCGGGTTTCTCTTCAGCCTGCAACACCAGGCGAGGCAAGTCCTGGTAACGCACGTGCATCGATGCGGATTCGACGAACACCATGTAAACTCCGGATTCCGGCACGTTGAGGTTTACTTCGTAGACGCCGTCTCCGAGCGGCTTCGCAATTTCGCGAATCTGCCAGGCGCCGGAAGCCAGGAACGTGAGCACGCGTACATCCCTCAAATTGACCTTGGGTTGGTTCGTTTTAGTCTCAACAAGTTTGAAGCGCAAGGGAAAACCCTGGCCAACGGGTAGCTTCATTTCGTTGATTTGATGCTCAAGCCGTAAGGCGACTTGCTTCTCTTCCTTCAGCCGCGGATTCGCATCAGCCGTTGCTTCGAAACAGTGAGCGATGCGTGGCGAGTCTGCCAAAAATGCCACGTCGTAGTTTCCACTCGCCGGCAGCTTGACGGTGGTCGTGTAAACGCCGGCGTTGGTTTCGCGCAAACTTCGATCGACAACTAAAACCGCGCGCGGCTCACGTTGATAATTCTGGAAGTCGCCCATCGGCGCCGCCATGCCTTCGGTGTAGTAGTAAAGAACCTTATCCGCTGGATTGGCGACTATGACGGCATTCCCTTCCGGCGCGCGCACCATTGATTCAGCCCGTATCGGCGGCGACGCCTTCTCCGGGGCCTCCTGGCCGCCGGGAAATTCGGTAATCTCAACGTCCTTGCCGATAGTCACGAGGCGAATCATAGCGACGCTTTCCGTTGCCAACGATCTGACGAAAGCAAAGGTGTCACTAAAGATTATTTGATCGGGCGCCTTGCCAACCTTGACCTCATGAAGCAGGCGATTCGAAGCAGCGTCGAAGATGGTGACGGTGTTCGCATTGGTGTTCACCGCAAAGCCGTATCGCCCTCCCGGCGCAAAACGAATTGAGCGCACGCCAGGCTTCGCTTTCATCCGCGCCAGCACCTGCTGGCTCTGCTCGTCTATCACCGCGATGGTCCCCTCAGTCTCGCTCGCGACATAGATCGCCTTGCTCAAATCCGAACGGGCCATTGAGGCTGGAGCAGCGCCGACACTGGCTTCGCTAAGCTTCTCCAGCTTCCGCACATCGATGACCGATACCGTGCCGCTCTCGCGATTCGAGACGAAGGCAAAGCGGTTGTCGCCGCTGATGACTATTTCGTGATGCCCCGCTCCGGTGGGAATTTGCGCGGCCGCCTTCAGGGTGACGGTATCGATAACCGTAACTCCGCTCGGATCGGCAGCGTTGCCGTCGTTCGCGACCCACAGATACTTTTGATCCGGCTGCAGGTTGAGGCGCGTAGGCTTGATACCCGTGTCGATGTAAGTCTCTACAGTCCAGGTCCGCGTATCGACTACCGCCACCTGATTGATGAGTGGCAGACTCACGAATAGTCGTTCTCCGTTGCTACTCAGAACCCAATCTTCGCCCGGGCTCTTCATCATTACCAGGGTCAGCAGCTTGCTCCCGCCAAAACCAATCAGCGGATCGATAACGGTGATGTCCGGGCTCTCATTCAAAGCAAGGATGTAGTAAGAATTCAGATCGACTTCGGGGCGCGCGCGCATGCTGCCGCCCATGAATGATTGAATCTTCTCCCGGCATTGTTTCGCGTCAGCCGGTTTGTCTCCGGCTCGCAAGCTCATCCAAACAGAAAGGTTCAAACCCTTGACCGCCGTGCCGGTTGTGGTGTCGGTGACCTTGAATCTGACTACCGCATCAGCGCCGGCCATCGGCTTCGCCAATTTTTCCTGCTGGGGGTCGATAGTGAACTCAACCGCAATCCCTTGCTCCGCGATCCTTTGCGCGGGCGCGCGCGCTGGTTTGGAGACCGGCTCTGCCACGGGGACAGGTTCGCCGATCACTCTGGTGGCAGGACTCCCGGACTTCGGCTGGTCTACCGGCGACTTAACCGGCTCTTGCGCCGGCGTAACTATAGCGCCGAGCAGCAGAAAACAAATACACCCCCAGTGAATGAGGCGGAATGCCGGCCTGCGAAAAGCTGTTGTCTTTCTTTCGCAATGGAGAGGTTGAGTAATATATGGATTCATCCTGGACCTCCTCGCCTCGTAGAGGCGAAATGTCTATAGCTCTGGCTGTGCCGTAGGCGACGCTTCGTAGGGGCGCAATGTTTCTTTGTCGCGTTCCCAGCGCAGGAAACAGTCACTGCGTTGGACGATAAACATTTGGCTTCTCCCGAGCCGCGCAAACCAGCGCTTATCGGACATCAAGCGGGCCCTTACCTGAGAGTGACCGCTTTGGACGCCGAGCCCCCAAAGCTGCTTCGCACAGTAATGCTGTTCGGGTTGTCCGGCCACGACAGTTGCGCGCTGTAGTTGCCGCCGCCCTTATTCTTCATTTGTATAATCAGGACTCCTGTAGCGGTCTCATAAACCTTGAGAATTGCATTCGCTTGACTGCTAGTCGCGTTAACGCGCAAGAGTCCCGATCTCGAGTATTCCGCGCGTTGAATTGCGATGAGATCAACTGCCACATTAATCGTGAGCTGGGCGGTCTTCGCCGGCCCGCCGTAAACCGCTGAAATCGTCGCCGAGGTGGTTTTTGTCACCACGTTGGTAGTGACTTTGAAATTAGCACTGGTCGCGCCGGCTGCAACGGTAACGCTTGTTGGGACCGTGGCAACTCCGGCGTTGCTACTGGCAGCGCGGCGTGGGACCTCTGTGGACCACTGCGTTTCCCGGCGAACGATTCCAGCGCAGCGCCTGAGCCCGTTTGGTCTTGAGCAAGCCTGCCGGTGGCCCAGAACGTAGCCGAAATGCCGAGCAGCAATGACGCGAAGACAAAGTAAGCTACTCGACTAGTGCGGTGATTCGTCCGTTGTAAGAGCGTTGACATAGCCCCATCCCTTCTCAACCCTACTCAGAAGATCGCGCTCCGGCGATCTCTGATTGCCTGGACTGAATGCGGGAAGTCAGCCTTGAATTATGACCGGATTAAGCAAGCGGGTAGTGCGGCCTGCATCACTGCAAGCCGCACTTCCGAAAAGTCCCGTTGCTGCCTAACAGCAGTCGGGATTACTGCGTCATGGGGTCACGCGGAAGATGCCCCAAATGCCGCCGTCAAACTGGAACGACTCCTGAGTTCGATACAGATAGTCACCGGGCACTCGTCGTGCCCCACCCGCACCGTTTGTGGGAATTACTTCATAGTGAGAAGAAGGTCCGACACCATATTGAGAGCCCTTCACCTCCGAGAGCGGATTGTCTCCAATCACAGTTGAGGCGCTGGTGTACGGCTCCTCCTGCCAGAAGTGCCCATGCAGCGCGAACACGTTATTGCGCAGGTGTCCGTTGGCATTCAGGATCCGGAAACGCACCTTCTGACCGGCGCTGGCTGTAAACACCGGCGTCTGTGGATCGCCGCCCACCATCGCGTTGGTCAGCACGTTGGTGAAGACGAAAGTACGCGTTACCTCGAAGTCAGTCTGCGGCGGATAGTTCATTCGTTTCCAGAGCGGCTCAGTGCGATAGTTAATCGCTTTCTGTCCGGTGTCTTCCGCATCTTCCGCGCCGTTTGGACCACCCAAATTCGGCACTGGGCTACCGTCCGCAAACCTCATGTTGATATCGGTCTGGTGTTGGACTACGAATTCGCGGAACGACGTGCCATCGGGCTTGGTGACTGTGGCCTGTGCCCGCGAGCCGGCGTCTTCGATCCAGGTCGATCCCAGTGGCTCGATGATCAGCGAACCAATCGCGCCCTTGTTGCTGTGCTTGATTGGATCAGACGAGATCAAATTGGTTGCGCCAAACTCGATCGGCGTCGCCACTCGCGTGTTGCCAGTTACCTTGATGTCGCCTGCATACCAACGGTACCGGACAACACCACCCGGTCCTACTGTCTGGTTAGGATTGAAGCCGACATTCTTCCCGTCGCTGTTGACCACGTTGTACGCGAGCAACTGCGGGTGCAAACCGACTTGCCTGGAAGGATCAACCTGATTGGCGTTGAAGTGGTAGATCAGGTTCGGCAAAGTGTTGAAGCCGTCGAGATCCGCGAGCGTCGAAGGCAGCTTGTTGGTGAGCTTGAAAAGTATGCACTCGCCAGCGTTGGCGCGCACTACCAGCGGCTCAATGGGCACTCCTGCCTT
>Ga0134126_10002099_pt1 | contig 25347 bp, 24 predicted proteins | sample KB31752_FD_96881 | JGI IMG/M metagenome (GOLD analysis project Ga0134126, IMG submission 96881) | Terrestrial soil microbial communities with excess Nitrogen fertilizer from Kellogg Biological Station, Michigan, USA - KB3-175-2 | ecosystem: Environmental > Terrestrial > Soil > Unclassified ... | reverse complement strand
CCCAATGGGCGCCACCGCTCCAGAATGCAATCTCAATTCGACCCGGCCGGTGGGTTTCTGCGCGCATTCCACCGTCCGGCCCCGCGTGAGCTCATGGTTTGCTTCATCGTGTCGTTTCGCGACTCGATTGTCGAAAGCCATGCCCGTTGGACCGCCACGCAACGCAGTACCTGACCGCCGACGCCCCCATGTTCGACTCGCGCCGCGGATAAGTTGAAACGAACGTCGGGGCTACATGAGCGAACAGAATCAGAATTCCGGTTTGGACCCGTACGAGTTCATTCACGAGCACATCGACAGTGTGCCTCACCTTGAAGCGCTCATCCTGTTCTGGAACAGCAGGCCGGTCGGGTGGACGTCTGAAGACCTTTCCTCACGCCTCTACATCCCCGCCGAGCAGGTGAACGGGGTGATCCGCGACTTGGTGCGCCTGCAGGTTGTACAGGAAAATCCCGGCCCGCCTCCTCGATACTCCTACTTCCCCCGCTCCGAAGAACAAAACGAGATGATGACCCTCATCGACGGTGCCTATCGGCGCGACCTCGTCCGCATTTCGACCATGGTACATTCAAAAGCATCATCCCCCGTCCGCGAGTTTGCTCGCGCATTCAAGTTCAGAAAGGACCGCGACCAGTGAGCGCCACGGTCTACATCCTCACCTGCATTACCACTCTGCTGTGTGCCGTGATGCTGCTGCGCGGCTATGCCCGGGTGCGGAGAAGGCTGCTTTTGTGGAGCGGATTGTGCTTCCTCGGCCTTACCGTCACCAACGTGCTCAAGGTGCTTGACCTGCTCGTTTTTCTGCACACCGATCTGTACAGCTATCGCCTTGGCTCTGCCGCGCTCGCGCTGGCCTTGTTGGTCTATGGCCTGATCTGGGAGAGTCAATGAACCCCGCAGCCATGGAACAGCTCGCGCCGCTCGTTCACCCGCTCCTCGACGTGTTTCTGCTGGGCGTCATCGTCACCTGCTCGCTCACGGCCATGGTCTTCTTCCTGCGTTTCTGGAAGTCGACGCGCGATCCCCTGTTCCTTGCCTTCACGTTATTTTTTGCCATTCAGGCGCTCAATTACGGTGTGCTGCTGGAATCGGATCATCCCAACGAGGGCAACTTCATCCAAACGATCATCCGCTTTGTCGCGGTCCTCGGCCTGCTTGCCGCCATCGTCTGGAAGAACATATTCGAGCGATAACCGCACGCGTCGCCAGCGGAGGACGCTGACGAGCTCCGATGCCGCTCTATGGCCGCTCTCCGCGACGCCGGCGCCGCATCCACCACCACGCAAATCCAATCGCCGCCAGCCCGCAGACCACCAGGAATGCCGTGAGCGCGTGGTGCTGCACCACACCCACTGCTCCCGGTCCCAGCTTGAGAACCAGCAGGCTGAGCAGGATCCACCGCACCAGCCGTCCGCAGAACACCGATCCCAGAAACGGCAGCACCGGCATCTCGAACACCCCCGCGGCAAACACGAACAGCTTCCAGGGCGTGGGCGGCGGCAGCATCGACGGAATCGCCATGGCCAGAAACTCCTGCTTCTCGAACCGCAGCCGAAGCTGGTCATAACGTTCGCGGTTCACCCGCTTGAGCAGGAAAAGCTCGCCCCCTGCCCGCCCCAGAATGTACGGCAGCAGACCCCCGATGGCCGATCCCGCCGCCGCCATGAGGCAATAGAGCCAGAACCGCGACTGGTCCTTCCACACCCACCCGGCGATAAACAGGTCCATGGGCACGGGAATGCTGGATGCGTCCAGAATGGCCACCGCGCCCGCTCCAAAGATCCCTAATTTAAGGACGGCCGGCAGGAACACCAGCTTCCACTTTGTTGCCAGGTGCGCGAAAAACTGCTTCAAACCGGTTCCCTTTCAGCCTCTTCAAACGTCCATTCAGAAAGACCATTGTACGTGTTGCGAACCTTGCGGCCGATCGCGCCACGCACACCCATCACGCGCGCTGATGCGTTTCGCCCGGCTCATTTGGCCCGGATCGAAAGGGATGAGAGAATAGATGAAAGGACTCGAACGGAGCCCGGCGCTTTTCGGGGCCACGCTCCAGCCCGTTGAATGCCCCTCAGCGTAGTGCCAACCAGCCAGAACGACCCGGCGGAGCCGTCCGGCCCGCCGCCCTCCAGCGCAACATCGAGCGCAGCGGAGCCCGCCCCAGCCGCCTCTCCCGAGCCCGCCGGCCGCAGCACTTCCCGCTGGGTGGATTACGACACGCACGAACTTCTGGAGATGATCAGCGAGCTCGAGGATGAGCGCCGCTGGGCCCGGCTCCGCGAAGGCATTCTGTGGGCCATCCTCATCCATATTCTCCTGCTGTCGTCCATCACCTGGATTCCCAAATACGTGTTCAAAGTGCCGCCTGTGATCGACCCCTTCGACGCCATAAAGGACCGCAAAGACCTGAAATATCTGGATCTTCCGCCGGACTTGGCGCAAAAGTACCAGCAGCCCAAGGTGGCCATCAAGCCCGTGGAGCCGAAGAAGGCGCCGCAGATCGATCGAAAGACGCTCGAGGCCATGAACAAGCCTCCGGCCCCGCAGCCGCCGGCCCCCGAACAACCAAAGCTCGAACAACCTAAGCCGCAGACCCCGCCGCCGATCCCGCCCAGCCCGCAGAGCCAGTCGCAGGTTGAAGCGCCGCAGCCCAAGGCAGTGCCGGCGCGGCCAAGCTTCGCGATGGGCTCGCAGAATCCCGCGGACCAGCTCAAGGAAGCCATGCGCGGAGCCTCGCGCCCGGGCTCCGGTGCGGGGGAAATACCGCCAGGCGCGCTCACCAGGCATCCGGGAGCCGGCGGAGGAGCCACGATCCTCTCCGACACGCAGGGCGTGGATTTCAGCGGCTGGCTGCAGCGCTGGTACTACGAGACGCAGCATACCTGGGACCCGCTGATTCCCGATGAGGTAAACCCTCCGATCCTGAAGCAGGGACAGGTGCAGATCCGCTTCAAGGTGCTGCCGAACGGGCAGGTCACGGACATGCATCTGGAAGGGCGCTCCGGCGACACCGGGCTCGACCGCGCCGCATGGGGAGCCATCACGGGCTCAAATTATCCCCCGCTGCCGCGCGACTTCCATGGCCCATACCTCGAATTGCGCGCCGTATTCATGTACAACATGAAATCCCAGTAGCCGCAGCCCTTCGGCGCTCCGGGACCGGATCAGAATCTGAAAACGGGACCGAATGTGACCCTCAGGTTGTTGTGCGCACCGCGATTGAAGTAAATCGCGTCGCCGGCCTCGAGGCGCAATCCCACCGGTCCAAGGCTTGCTTCCGCACCTCCGCCGGGATAGAGCGCCGCATTCACATTCGAAGTTCGCAGGCCCAGAATCGTACTCACCTCGGTGCTGTAGGGAAGAAGGCTCGGACTCAGACGGAAGTCTACGAAGCCGCCCTTCAGGGTAACGAAGGGGCGAAAATGGCCGTGCGACGGCTGAAGCATGGGACCGAACAGGCCGTCGGTCACGCCGATCGACGTTCGTTCAATGGCCGCGACCTTTCCGTCGGTGACGTCGATGTACAGCTCGCGAAAGTTGACCCCGTAATCGTAGGCCAATTCTCCTTCGAGCATCACATTGCGGTGGACGCGGTAGCCGAATCTCGCGCCCAGCCCGAGGTTCGGCGTGTTGGTCTGGGAAACGCCAAGATAGTCGAGCATGAGCCCGGCTTCGGCACGGCTCTGTGCGCGCGCCGGCCACGAACTGCAGCAAAGCAGAACTGCGACGAGCGTGAAACCAGCCTTGCCCATCGAGAAGCGTTCCTCCGCGTTCAGAATGGACTAGATGCGAGCAGGCCCTTGAGGGGTTCGTCCGCGCAGCGATGAAGAGATCTGGAAGCGGATGAAGTCTTACGGGTCCGTTCTAAGTGTCGCGTCTTTCCAAAAGGATGTTGCGGGCCTTGAGATGCGAGAAGATACGGTCTGCGCAACCCGGGGCCTCGCCCACATACGACGGGGGCGAGATGCCCTTGCGCTGATACATCCCCTCGAGGACGCAGCGCGCGACGCCGGTGCAGGAGTAGCCCGTTACGCGCGACATGGAGCTCATGCCTGTCTTCTCATCCCAGGTGACGAACATGTCGTAAGTGATCGTCTTCTTGCGCCCGTGCTGGGCACCGCGGAAGTTGATGCGCATGATGGTGAACTCGTCCTCATCCTCACCCGGTTTCCAGGTTTCCGGGGTCCATGGCTTGCCGGTCTCCTGAAGTTCGCGGATGTACCCGATGTGGCCGGGAAAGCGGAGCGTCTTCTCCTTCATGTTGGGGATGCGGCCGTGCATGGTGAGGATAAGCGAGCGCAGGCCGTCGGTGTTGAAGGATTCGAGCACCAGGTCATGGCCGCCCATTTTGAATTCCACCAGTTCGGGCTCGGATAGTGGAGGCATGGTGATCAGCTTGCCCTGTCGCACGTAGCGCGCCGGCCGGATGTACTCCTCCCAGACATCCACGGGAGAAAAGGTCGGGAGATAGTCATTGGGCCCGGTGCGGTGGAAGTGAAGGCCCCCAATCAGGAACTCGAAATCGTCGATCTGCATCTCGCCCACATGTTGGCCGGCGAGATAGTCGGGAATGCCCGGCGCGACACCGCAATCGACCGCCGCGACCAGGTTGCGGCTGCGGGCGAGTTCGTCCAGTTCAAACGCATCCTCGGCAAAGAACGAGATATCGACCACATTTTTCCCGTTCTCGAGAATGGTCTTGAGCGTCTTGAAGCCCATGAATCCGGGCACGGCGCAGATAACGAGATCGGCATCCTTGATGGCGGCTCCGATGGCGGCGGGATCGCCCAGATCGGTAACGCGGGTTTTGACGGGATAGCGCGAGGAAAGGGACTCGAGCGCGGTTGGACGGATGTCAGCGGATGTGACGTCGTACTCACTCGCCAAGTCGGAGGCGATGACCTTACCGACGCGTCCGGCACCCAAAACGACGATCTCTTGTGTCAAGGTTCACCTTGCCTGATGGGGAATTTTGTGGCTGCGGTTCCACTGGAATTCTACGGGAAGCGAGCGGCTGCAGGCCCCGATCGAGCCGAATGGCTAGATGGGCTGAAGCCCAGGCTTGCTCCGCTGGACCGCGAGCAGGTGCATCTTGGGCCACCGGCGCCTTGTGCTCCCTGGCCGCCTTAATGCATTGACTGAGAGGCCCAACAATGGCCCTTGCAACTTTCGGTTGCCCCATCCCCAGGACGTCCTATATCACTAGTCGCCAAATAAGGCCGATAGTAATATTGACGGCAGATTTTGGGACTGAATGATGGCTCGCCAAGGCTTCTATTTCGCCGCACGGCTGGGCAGCGTGTGCCTGCTCGCATTGGCGTGTCTCCAGGCTCAGCAGCCCCTCACTTCGCTTTCCGCCCTGCATGCCATTTCCAATGAAGCCGCGGCACGATCGCTCCCGGCGACCTTCGAAGGAGTTGTTACTTATTACGAAAAGGGCAATATTGACCTATTTGTGCAGGATGGAGATGCGGCCATCTACGTGGAGACCACACCGGACCTGCAGATCATCGCCGGGGACCATGTCCGAGTGGAAGGAGTTACCAGGGCAAGCTTTCATCCCGAAATCGTAGCCCGGCGGGTGACGTTCTTAGGACACGGTTCTTTGCCGGCGCCCGTCCAGGCGAGTTTTACCCAACTTGTCCACGCGGAATTGGATTGCCGTATGGCGAGTGTGCGCGCTGTCGTTCGCGCGGCAAACGTCTTCACGGATGGGCCGAGAAAGAGTCTCTTGCTCGATCTCCTTATCCCCGGGGGCCCCATTCAGGCGCAGGTGGCAGAAGGGGGCACAAACGTCGACCTGGCGCCGTTGTTGGACAGCACAATAGAGATCACAGGCGCAGTTGCGGGCAGGTTTGACAGCAAGAACCAGATGACGGGAATCCTCCTGGAAGTACCGTCCTTTTCCAGCCTGCATATCGTGACGCCGGCGCCGCGCAGTCCACGCCAGCTTGCCCCGCGCAAATTCGATGAAATCCTTCAAAGCTCTTATATTCAGGACGAAACCGAGCGAGTTCGAGTGGAAGGTACCATTACCTACTATCAGCCGGGCGCAGCCATGGTTCTGCAGGATGGATCGAACGCGCTCTGGGTGGATACCCTCAGTGAAGAGCCGCATGCCATCGGCACCCGCGTCCTGGCCTCCGGATTCCCGGACGTGCGAAACGGTTCGGTTGTGCTGACCAAGGGAGAGATTGAAAGCACGAAATCGAATGTTCCCGTCAGCATTGCGAACCTGGATGCGAACGAACTCGCATCCGGGGCTCACGCCTTTGAACTCGTGTCAGTTGAGGGCCGGCTGATCATGCGGGTGCGCGAAGCCGCACAGGATCAGTACGTGATTACATCGCGCGGACATGTGTTCTCCGCAATCTATCGCCACCCGGAACGCGGGCTGGGTGTGCCGCTATCTCCCATGGAAAACGTGCACCTCGGCTCACGGGTTCGGGTTACGGGTATATGCGTTCTTGACCAGGGAGACCAATTCCGCGGCGAGGTAGCTTTTCATGTGCTGCTTCGTTCGCCGGGTGATATCACGGTCCTGGCCGGGCCTTCACTCCTGTCTGTTGGAAACCTGGTGATCGTCCTCGGGGTCCTGCTGGTTGTGGTTTTCGTCGTGATTGCAAAGGCGTTCCTGCTGGAGCGGAAGCTCCGCAGGCAGGACGCGACAAGGGCGTTTGCTGTAGAGAGATGGCGGAACCGGGTGATCGACGGCATTAATAAACCAATCCCATTGCGGGATACCATGCTGCAGATTACGGAGTTGCTGTCCTTCAAACTGCAGGCTGAGTTTTGCTGGATAGAGATCGACATGGAAGGGACAGTGGGAAACTGCCCGACCGATCGGAAAACAGCGGCGTTGGAGATTATCGAGCATGATATCCCCGCCCGTTCAGGACCTGCGCTGGGCAGGATCTGCGTTGGATTCAAAAAGGGAGGATCGACCGGGCGCGTTCGGCCGGAGGCATTTGAAAACGCCGTGCGACTTGCGGCTCTGGCAATCGAAACAGGCGGCAAATATTCTGAACTGGTGCGCCGGTCTGAGTTCGATGCTTTGACGAATGCGAAGAACCGATTCGCCTTTGATCGCGCACTGGATCTCGCGATCGAGAAACAAAACAAGTCCGGGGGCAAACTGGGGCTGATTTACATTGACCTCGATGAATTCAAGCTGGTCAACGATCGTTATGGCCATCAGATCGGCGACTGTTTCCTACAGGAAACGGTGCTCCGCCTGAGCCGCCATCTTCGATCAAATGACATGCTTGCCCGCATCGGGGGAGATGAATTTGCGCTCCTGGTTGCGGATGTAAAGAGCCGGGAAGAACTCGGCGATATCGCTCGGCGCCTCCAGAGTTGCTTCGACACGCCGTTTTGTCTTCCCGTGGCTGAGATTCCGGCCTCCGCCAGCATCGGCTGCGCCATGTATCCAGACGACTCATCCACACCGGCTGAGATCCTGGAACAGGCGGATGCCAGCATGTATAGGGCAAAACGCGAGAGAAGGCGAATTGGCCACCCTATTGAGACAACTCAGAGCGGGTTCTAATAAAACGACAACGGCCCGAAGCGATTGCTCCGGGCCGGAGTGGTGTGCTGCGGGTGGGACTCAGGCGGCTGCCGTCTTGGTCAGTGCGCCCTTTGCCTGCTCCACCAGCTTGGTAAAGCCGGCTGCGTCGTGGACAGCGATGTCGGCGAGGATCTTGCGGTCGAGCTCGATGCCGGCCTTCTTGAGGCCGTTGATGAACTGCGAGTAGCTGGTCTGGTTCAGCTTGCAGGCAGCCGAGATGCGCACGATCCAGAGGGAGCGGAACTGGCGCTTCTTCTGGCGGCGGCCGGTGTAAGCGAACTTGAGGCCGCGCTCGACGGCTTCCTGCGCTGCCTGGTAGAGCTTGGATTTGGTGAGGAAGTATCCGCTTGCGCGCTCAAGGATCTTTTTGCGGCGGTCATTCCGCTTTGTACTGCGTTTTACGCGGGGCATGGTGTCTCCATTTTGTTGCGTGGGTTACGCGGCTGGAGGCAGGAGACTCACGGCTGGCGCCGGGAATCGGCCTCTTCACTCGCTCGTTCAAGCCTTGCTCGCTCGGCAGCTTTCGAATCGGGCTGCCGGGGGCCTCTCCACTTGAGGCCCGGATTCGCCGCCCATCGAAGGGCAAGCGCATCGATCAGGCGTAGGGAATCATGCGCGCGACCTTCGCGTGGTCCCCGTCGGAAACGATGGCGCTCTTACCGAGCTTCCGCTTCGTCTTGGGTCCCTTCGACGTAAGGATGTGCCGCGTCTTCGTATGGCCGCGCACGATTTTGCCGGTGCCGGTCTTCTTGAAGCGCTTGGCCGCGCCCGAATGGGTCTTCAACTTGGGCATTGTTTTCTCGATTTGGACGGGGTCCAGGGACCCTGCCGGAAGAGTCTCGTGCACACAGAGGTTTCCCTGCATGTTTGAGGCTTTAACCAGTATAGCTCAGCGCGGGTTGCACGTCATCCTCTGGTGGGAGCCTGACCCGGGGGTTTCATGAATGCGGGATGAGGTGCCCTCACCGGCATTGCACCGTCCCTACGGGACTCGGGTCCCTTTCCCGGCTAGCTTTCCCCACGTTGAAACGCGGGGCTAACAAACCTTGCGCCTACGGCGCGGTGGGGCTAACGGACATTGCGCCTTTCCACTTCGCTCGGAGCAGGCTCTACGCGCGGTGGAATGCGAACCTTTTTCAACAACCTAAAACCTTGACTCGATTGCCCTGAAAGCCTGACGAAGCCTGACCCTACAGTGAGGTATGATTCCTATTTTTTCGGCGGGAACAGCGGCTGAATTTTGCTGATGTCTCGGCGTCGATTCATCTCGTCCATCGGTTGCCGCAGCCAACCGTAGAAAATGAGTCTTAGCTTAGCCAGCACCTTCTTCATACAGCTACTCTACTTCTGTGTTGGCTCGCCGAACGCCTTGTCGAGAAACTCGATGATGCGCTGGCGGCCGTCGTATCCGTGCCAGGGCTCGGGGACGGGGCGGCCGAAAATGGCGCCGGCCAGGGGGCCGTGGTTGTCGCGCGGATAGGTGACGAGTTCGACCGGGACGCCTTCCTGACGGAGGGCGCGATACATCTCCTCGGACTGGCCGAGCGGGTCGGTGGTGTCGGATTGGCCCTGGAGCAGCAGGAAGGGCGTTTTGGCGCGGGCGGCCCCTGAGAGCGGGCTCTGCTTCCAGGCGTCTTCCATGTGCTCCCACGGCTTGCCGAAGTACCAGCGGTCGTACCACGAGTCGCCCTCGGTGCCGTACTCGCTGAACTGGTCAATGACCGGGGCGCCGGAGATGATGGCCTTGAAGCGGTCGGTCTTGCCTTCGACGAAGCCCGCCATCTCGCCGCCATAGCTGTAGCCCATGAGGGCCATCTTCGCGGAATCGAGGGGGTAATGTGCCAGCACGTAGTCCACGCCGGCCATGATGTCCTGGTAGTCGCCGCCGCCGAGGTCGTTTTTGTTGGCCGCGGCAAACTTGACGCCGTAGTTGGAGGAGCCGCGGGGATTGGGCAGCAGAATCGCCCAGCCATGCCCGAGCAGGAAGTCGATAAATCGATCGCTCTGGTCGAACCAGGCCCCGAAAGGCCCGCCGTGAACGTCCACAACGAGCGGTACTTTGCCCGCCCTGGCCTGGGGCGGCAAATACAAAAGACCCTCCACGTCAAAGGGTCCGCTCTTCCAGCGCACGAGTTCGGGCTTGGATGCGCGGAGGTTTGCCGAACCGAGATCCGGGATAGGCAGTGCCGTGCAGGGACCGCCGAGGCTGACCGATGTGCATAGCTTCTCTGTGTCGCCGCCGCCTTCGGCCAGCCATACCCATGCGGTCTGCCTGGGATTCGTGCCGATTCCAATCGCCATGGATGTACCGAGGTCCAGCACTTGAGGCTGAGATTTTCCATCCGCGGCAAAGCGCACGGCCGAGGCGCGGGTTCCGATGCCGGCCTGCACAATCACCGATCCGTCGGGTGTGGATATGAGCGAGAAGCCCAGTTGGCCGTCGAATCCCTGTGAAATGCGGACGATCTTCTGGCCCGACGTCTCCTTCGGCAAAGCGAAAAGTTCATCGTAGCCCGGCGGCGCATCGTCTGGAGTTTGTGCAGTAAAGAGTATGGTGCTCGCATCATGCGACCACTCCGCCCTGCTCACCGTGGGCGGAATGGCATCGAGCTTTGTCGGCTTGTCGGGGGCGGCCGCATCGAGCATGAAGGCCTGGCTCGCTGGACCGAGGTCGCCGGCGCCGTTCATCGCCTCGGTGATCACCAGCATGCGATCGTCCACGGGCGACCACGATAGGCCGCGCACATCAGGCAGGACACCCGTGAGTTTGAGATCGCCATCCAGGTGGCCGTCAGCCTTGAACGCGCCGAGATAGAGGCGCGTGCCGTGCTGGTCGTGGTTCACCCATTCGGCGTCGGCTTTTTCGTCCTTCTGCTTTTTCTCGCCGGGAGTCTCAGGGTCGCGCGCCCAGACAGCGAGCCATTTGCCGTCTTCGGAAATTGCATAGCCGCTGACGTCAATGGGCAGCGGCTCGGTCTTCTCGTCGGGCTTTTTGTCGTCGGGCTTTTTGTCCGTGGCGTTCTTGTCGTCGGATTTCTTTTCGTCTGCCTTCTTTTCGGCGCCGGGGGGAGGAATCGCGTTCTTCTCTTTCGATTCATCGACTGCGGGCATGACTTTCAGGTCGTAGGGCATAGCTTCGCCGCCCCGCAGGTCGAGGCGGAAGAGCTGCGTGTGCTCGCCCCGATGGGCGAGGAAGAAGATGGCGGAGCCGTCGGGCGCCCATTGCGGCGCGCGCTCGCCGCGCTTGTCGGCGGGAGGCGAGAACGTGAGCTGGCGCAGCGTGTCCTTCTCGCCGCTGGTGCTCACGACCCAGATGTGCGACTTGGCGCCGTCGGCGGTCGCGTCGGTTACGACGAAGAGCACCTGCTTGCCGTCGGGCGAAAGCTGCGGGCCGCCGATGGCTTTGAGGTGGCGCAGATCTTCGCTGGTGGGGAAATGCGGCTCGGCGGGCTTGGCTTCGTTGGCGCGCGCGAATGGCGCGGCGGCGAAGAGCGCACACAGACTCAGGCAGACGGGGAAGCTCCGGCTGAAAAGCATGGCACAAGAATACATCGATCGTGCTGAGGATTCGCCCTAATTCATGAGGTGGAAATCGGCAATGTAGAATTCTGCCATCCGCTCCTCATTCACCTGTCGAGCCCCGAGTGAACTTACTAGACTACAGCGCGAATTACGCGGAATTGCCCGATGGCGAACTAGCCAAGATCGCCTCGTCCCGCGGCATTCTTGTGCCCGAGGCAAGGCGCTGCCTGGATGCCGAGATCGCGAAACGCGGACTTACTCCGGAAGATATCCAGCGCTTCAAGAATTACCGTCACAGTTATCACGATCCGCAGAGCCCGATCGAGCGCAAGCTTCGCCGGTCGAAGCTGCTGGGCAAGGTCGACCAACTGCGCAAAATACCGCCGCTGCGCTGGCGCGGCATCCTTGTGGGCATGGGCTGCTCCTTTGTGCTGGCAGCTTTGTTCGGCTACTTTGGCGTACTCGACCTATTCATGCCCGTCGTCGGGAGCACAGTGGTGCTGTGCTTCACTTTGTATTGCCACTGGGAATTGAAGCGCAGGCCATGGTTCTGGGCGACGATTGCCGTCTGGACCGCGGTTCACGCCTGGATGATTGTGCGTGTTCACTGGCCGCATAGCTGGGTTCCTGCAAGGGCGTGGGAGGGCTGGGTGACCCTGGACCTGGTTGCCATATTCGTGATCATCGCCCTGATCGAGAAGCTGCTGCACGAGGGCCCGTTCGCGCAGAGGGCTCGGGAATCCGAGAGCTGACGCCATGCCCTTTTCAAGAATCAGAATCGAAGATTCGCGGCTTTGACGAGCCTCCACGCATGAGTCAGAGCAGCAGGGGCTAAAGCCCAACCCAATGAAGTGTGCAGCTATCGGCCCGGCTGAAGCCGTGCCCTTGTTACAAAGCCTCGGCATTGTTCAGCAAGCTGTGAAGCCGTGCCCTTGTTAGAAGGCCCAATGTTAGTCGGCGTTTTTCCGCAGCCCCTGTTTCCGTACCTCTAACTTGAGATCGAGGGTTCTGCTACGGTAGCGGATTCCAGGTCCCCGCGGCTGCGTTCAAGGACCAACGACCATGCCATGCCATTGAGACTGACGTGCCGGAGATGGTGAGGGGAAGCCAGATGTACGTGGAGGATTCGAGGTCCTTGGGGACCCAGCGGTCCCCCATGTAAATGTAGCTGGTGCCTCCGCTGCCTTTTACGGGAATCACGAAGGTGGTCTGGGAGTTGAAGGTGTGCGTACCGGCGGGCGCAAAGTTCACGAGCGGGGACCACGGTCCGCCGGGAGCGGGAGCGGTGGCGTACTGATTGTCGTTCGTGTCCCAGCCGGTGAGGTGCGAGCAGAAAAGGAAATAGACGCCGTGGATTTTGACCATGGCAGGAGCTTCCATGTCGGGCAGCATGGCAACGGTTTTGGTCACGGAGAGGTAATCGGCGGAGAGGGCGTCGATGCGCAGGCCGTTCTTGCGGTCTTCGCTGAGGAGATAGGCCGAGCCGTCCGTGTCCTGAAAGAGGCCGATGTCGCGGCTCTCGAAGCCGAGCGGGCGGAAGCTTCCGCGATAGGTGTAATTGCCGCAAACCGTGGGGCTGGTGGCGATGCCGACCTTGGCTTCGGCGTATTTCGGGTCGTCGATGTGCATGTACATGACGTAGGTTTTGGTGCGCGCGTTGTAGAGGATCTTGGGCCGCTCGACGATGCGGTTGGGGCCGAGATCGCCGGTTTTCTGCAGAGTGAGAGTGTCATTGACATGGGTCCAGTGGACGAGGTCGGCGGAGCTGTAACAGGAATTCGCGTAAAACGCGCTGCCGTGCGATTTGTTTTCGCCGATCCAGTACCAGGTGTTGCCGACCTTGATCATTCCGCCACTGTGCGCCTGCAGGCTTTGCGAGCCGGCGCGCCAGGGAGTTCCCGGCACGATGGCAGTTGACGATGGGGCTTGCGCCGAACCGTGAACGGACTTCTGGCTTAGAGCGGCAGTCGTGAGAAGAAGTGCTGATCCAAGAAGAAGGAAGGTGCGGGCAGGCATGGCGTTCCCCAGCATACTATGCGTCACGCAGTTGAGTTTTCGCTCATGGCGGCGAGCTTTGCAACCGTGTTGGCGTTGCGGACCGTGGTCGGTGTATCGAGCGGCATCTTCAGCTTGGTTTGGCCCATGCCGATGGGGTAGTAAACGTAGATTTCTCGCTCGCCGAGTTTCACCTGTTCGCCGGCTGGGGCGATGACCTTCTCGAGCAAGCCGGGCGGTGGAGCGGCATCGAGAAATGAGATGCCTACCCTGGCCGGCTCCTCGCCGGGAAAGGGATTGCGGTCGAGGATCCGGAGCAATTCGGCGTGCGTGCGCACGATGACGTGGATCTTCTTGCCCATGCGTTCTTCCAGTGCGCCTTCGAGGAGCTTTTTCACTTTGCTCTCAGCGAGCTTGCTGTCAAAGAGCACATTGCCACTCTGGATGTACGTGCGAACGGATGCGAACCCGAGGCCTTCGCAGAGGGCGGCGAGATCTTTCATGGGAAGGAGGCCGGTGCCACCGACATTGATTCCGCGCAGCAGGGCGATGTATTTCAATGGAGTCCTCCTGGGGGTTGAAACAGTGTTCCTTGCCGAGGTGAGAGGATGTTCGATCCGGAAGACGGCGACTGCAGTGTACGTGACGAAGGATCGGCTGAAAAAGACAACAGCCGCCGGTGGGCGGCTGTTATGCGGGGCAAAACTGGCCCTATTGCGCGGCGGGCGCGGTCGCCTGCTGCGGAGGCGCCGGCGGCTTGGGCTTGGGCTGCTCCTGCTTTTTGCTGGGTGCGAGAATGGCGTGCAGGGTGGTGCCTTCCATGCGCGGCATGAACTCGACAATGCCGGCGTCGCCGATGTCCTGGATGAGGCGGTTGATGATGTTGTAGCCGAGGTCGCGGTGCGCCATCTGGCGGCCGCGGAAGCGCAGGCTGGCCTTCACCTTGTCGCCTTCGGTGAGGAAGCGCACGGCCTGGTTTTTCTTGGTCTGGTAGTCGTGCTCGTCCACGGTGACGGAGAACTTGACTTCCTTGATGGTGATGACCTTCTGCTTTTTGCGGGCGGCGCGCTCGCTCTTTTCCTTCTCGTAGAGGAAGCGGCCGTAATCCTGGATGCGGCAGACGGGTGGGACCGCGGTGGGTGAAACCTCCACCAGGTCGAGGCCGCGTTCGCGGGCTACCCGCAAAGCCTCAAAGGGAGCCATGATGCCGAGCTGTTCGCCGTTTTCGTCTATGACGCGGACTTCGCGTGCGCGGATACGGTCGTTGATGCGGATAAAGGACTTGGCTGCTCGTTTATCGAAAGCGATGGTAACTCCTCCCGGAATGTCCGCGCGGCGGTTGACCGGGAAATCCGAGTCAACCGCCGGCTTGCGGATCGCACCCTGAGTATAGCATTGGTCCGGTTGCGTTTGTGCCCGCGGCACCGCCGATGCGCAAAGGCGCGGTCAGGCGCTCAGGCGGGTGTTCAGGGTGTTGATTGCGGAGTCGCTGCGCACGGAGCGCTTGCCGATGAACACCTCGTCCACGACGAGGCGGGCATTGCCTTCAAGATCGAGGAAGCCGACGCGGTTTTGCTCGCAAAGAGCGCGGGTCTGGGGCGAAAGATGCTTGGTAATCAGGACGGGAGTGGCATCGCCCTTTTTACCCTCTGCGCTGGTGCGCAGCTTTTCCAGGGCCTTCTTTACATCGAGCTCGCCATTGGCCACGCTGCAGACCAGCTTGTGATTGCGGCCGAAGACGTCGATATCCGCGAGGATGTCTGTCTTGCGGGTGACCGGCTGGAACTTGATGTCGCGGGTCTTGATGGAAGAAACCGAGTGCAGCAGGGAGCCGAGGGCTTCAGCCGCCCTGGATTCCATTTCATTCGGTATACGGGTTGACTTCATGGCCATCTCCTTGGGATAGGTGGTGCCGGGCCAGCCTGGCTGATTTTGGGGGTGGCTGGGCCCGCTGTTGCGTCGAGTATTTTCGTGTCTTGCGTGGGAACTGTGGGTGCGCTACCGCGCGCGCCCGGAATACCGCTTCAGGCAGCCGAATCCAACCGCGCACTTCGCCTCTCGGGCGAAGGCGTGGATCGCAGAGTGAAGGTATTGACGCCGCACTGCACCATTTGCAATGCGATCGGGTTAGAATTTCGGCGGTCTTGAGGTATTTTGAATTTCAGCCATTCGCCGAGACGCGGATCGTGAATTTCCGGTTCCCCTGCCCAGAAACTATGCGGAAGCGTGCACTCGATGCGCAGGTCATCAAGCCTCAGTTCCACAGTTTCCATCGTTCTTGGGAAGTAGCGGCGCGCGTTGGCGGCCCCTACATGAAGGCCAGGAACACTGGTGCCGTTGCTATGCGTTCTGACGACCATACACTCACCTCGGAGCCGATAATGTGAGGTCAGTTGGGGGATTAAGGTCGAGCCGGGAGCGGTAAGAGGGCGAACCTATTATTAAGCTTTCCTGGGCCCGAACAACACCGCATACCCTACACCAAACTGTTTTCATGCTGCACCCGTTTTTTCATCATGTCAAGTACTTACTGAGTTAAGCGATTTAGCTTGACGAAATTCCGGGGTAATTGAAAACCCGCATGAACACTGGGCTTATAAGCTCCTCCCGGGGATTTCACGGAGATTCCGACGCGCGCGAGAAGCTATCTCAGGGACGTGACTCGAATCAAGGCTCCAGGCATGATGTAAGCGTTTCCGAAGTATCGATTCCAGTTATTCGGACGCGGGCAAGGGCGTTGGCCGGCAGTGTCCCTTTCATAATTATGGGCAGGAAATTGTCGCTGAGGAGAGCGGTCCTGCCCTGGAGCCGGAGCGGCTCAGGGGTGTGCAGGGTGATGGCGCTCAGAACGCGGCCAACGAAGGCGGCGCGGTGGGCATGGGTCTTGGCACGTGCGAGTGCGCGGAGCGTGCGCATGCGCTCGTCAACCACGGGAGCGGGCACAGGATTGTCGCGGTGCAGGTCCCAGCCCGGAGTGCCGGGACGGGGCGAAAACGGAAACAGGTGGAGATAGCCAAATGGAAGCTGTTGAATGAGATGCAGGGTTTCCTGGAATTCGCCGTCGGTCTCGCCGGGGAAACCCACCATGACGTCGGCGCCGAGGGTGAGCTCGGGGCCTGCGGCGTCGAAGACGGCCTGGACTTTCTGCGCGTAATGCCACGGGCGATAGCGGCGGTGCATGCGGCGGAGGACGGAATCGGAGCCGGACTGCAGAGGCAGGTGGACATGACGGGCCAGGCGATGGCCGGCAAAGTCGCGCAGGAGACCGATGAGGTCGGAATCCCAGTCCATGGGCTCAATGGAGCTGAGGCGCAGGCGGGACAGGGCGGTCTCGGCGAACACCCGGCGGACCAGATTGGCCAGCGTGGGGCGGGCCAGCGTGAGGCGGGTGCCGTTTTCCGGCGGCAGGTCGCGGCCCCAGCGGCCAAGGTTGATGCCGGAGAAGACCAGTTCCCTGCCCCCGGCAGCGACGAATCCGCGGACCTGAGCGAGGACCTTTTCTGAGGAAAGGCTGCGTGAGCCGCCGCGCGTCTGGGGAATGACGCAGAAGGTGCAGCGGTTCCCGCAGCCCTCCTGAATTTTGAGGTTGGGACGGGTTTGTACGCCGGGAAGGACCTGAGCTTCTTCAAGGAAGGAATGGGCGAAGCGGTCGTCGGCGAAGATGGGCGCGGGGTGCGAGTTGGTGGACGCGGTTAATTCGTGCAGAGCGACAAACGCGGAGCCATTCGGTTGGGTGATTTGATTGGTTGGGGTGAGCGCCACCCGCTCCGCGATTTCGGGCGCCAGGGCCTTGTGGCTGTTGCCGACTACCGCGGCGACGCCGGGAAGGCCGGCCAGTTCCGCGGGAGCGCGCTGGGCATAGCAGCCGGTGACGACGATGCGCGCGGCGGGATTGTTGCGATTTGTGCGGCGGATGTAGGCGCGAGCTTCGCGATCGGCTTCAGCGGTGACGCTGCAGGTGTTGACGACGACGACATCGGCCTGATCGGGCTGCTGCGTGCCGTGGCCCGCGAATCGCAGGCGTTCGGCGATGGCTTCGCCATCGGCCCGTGCGGCGCGGCAGCCGAAGTTCTCGATATGGAAGGCGAGGCCCACGGTTCCATTCTACGGGCGCGGCGAATGGGCGGAGAGGACGAAGAGCAGGGCGATTGCATGAATGCGGGATGAGATGATCCTCGCCAGCATTGCACCGTCCCTAACGGTACTCGGAACCCTTGCCCGGCTGGCTTTCCCCACGTCGATACGCGGGGCTAACGAACACTGCGCCTACGGCGCGGTGGGGCTAACGAACATTGCGCCCTTCCACTTCACTCGGGGCAGGCTCTACGGCACGGTGGAATGCGAACCTCTTTCAACAACTTAGAATTCTTGATGCCCTGGGACGATGAGGCTCGGGAGCTTTCGCGAAAATGGGCTTCGATATACTGAATCTTGAGCGCTCCCAAATCCCAATTCAGCAGTGCTGCCGCGACGGTGGGCGTGCGCCGGGCGTCGGAGCGCGCGAGCACGCGCCGTATTGTCGGGTACGTTTACTTCACTTTTGTGGTGTATCTGGCGATCGGGCTGCCGCTGGCGATATTGCCCACTTATGTGCATTTCCGCCTGGGGTTCAGCGCGGCGATCGCCGGACTGGTGATCAGCGTTCAATACATTGCCACGTTCCTGAGCCGTCCATGGGCGGGACACATCTCTGACCACTCGGGCGCAAAGATCTCAGTGATCTGGGGCATGGTGATGTGTACGGCGTCGGGCGCATTGCTGATGGTGGCGGCGTTGTTGCACGGGCTGCACTGGACGAGCATGGCAGTGCTTATCCTGAGCCGGCTGGCGCTGGGAGTGGGCGAGAGCCTGGGTTCGACGGGCGCGACGCTATGGGGCATTTCGGCGGCGGGGCAGGAACATACAGCCAAGGTGATCGCGTACAACGGCATCTGCACGTATGGAGCGATGGCCGTGGGCGCGCCGCTGGGCGTGGTTCTCGAGAGCCATTTCGGGCTCGGCGGTATTGGACTGCTGACGCTGGCGGTTTGCGGGGTGAGCCTGCTGATTGCGCTGGGCAAGCACGCGGTGCCCGTGGTGCACGGAGAGCGGCTTTCGTTCCGCGGAGTGCTGGGGCGTGTGGCTCCGCACGGCGTGGCGCTGGCGCTGAGCGGGCTGGGCTACAGCGTGCTGGCGACATTTGTGACGCTGTTCTACGTGAGCCGCCACTGGAGTGGCGCGGCGTTGTGCCTGACGGCGTTCGGAGTGGCGTTCATTGCGGCGCGCGTGGCGTTCATTCATACGATTGACCGGTTCGGTGGATTTCCGGTGGCGATTGCGTGCATGGTGGTTGAATCTGCGGGCGTGTTTTTGCTGTGGCGTGCGCACTCGCCGTGGACGGCGCTGACGGCGGCGGCGATTACGGGATTCGGGTTCTCACTGGTGTTTCCGGCGATCGGCGTGGAGGCCGTGCGTAGAGTTCCGGAGAAGAACCGCGGGACGGCGCTGGGGCTGTATACGGGATTCTCGGATGTGTCGTTCTTTCTGGTGGGACCGGCGGCGGGCGCGGTGATTGGCGCGTGGGGTTACTCGAGCGCGTTTCTGTTCGCGCTGATCTGCGTGGTTGTGGCGCTCGGGATTGTGGTGCTGCTTCATCGGAGCGGGTCTGCGGCGTGAAACTGACCCGCATGGCACAGGAGTGGGCAAAAACGCCTAGATCTATGTATTTCCGTAGGCTTTATTACCAATAGTAAACATACCTATCTGGTTGTTAAGATTGTGTTTATGGCATGAAAGCACCATTTTTGGTGCACCGGATGGGGTGGTACCTACCCCCTGTAATTACGAACTCCCGGATTTCTCCGGGAGCAAAGGTATAGTGGCACAGTCCCGCAAGGCTGGATGTGACAGCCGTCACGGGTGATTACGCCTCGTCCGGAGCAGTTTTGCCGGGCGCATTCTCGCTGGGATAGTTGAAGAGGAGTTGATTGCCGTCGGGATCATCGACGACCAGGAGCCGGTATCCCCACGAACCGTCCTTCACCGGAACAGCGCGGGCCGTCAGTTCGGCGCGCAGCGCATCGAGGGCGGCGGCTGCGGCCTCGGGCGACGGCGGCTCGACATTCAGTGAAATGAACAAGAGTCCTTTGCCGACCTTCTGGGGCCAGTTATTGGCGAGGAGGATGGCGCAGCCCTGCCTCTCGACCTGTGCGACGCACAATTGGCCGTCTTCGTCGTAGCGCCAGGGACTGGTGAAGCCGAGCTGGTCGACGTAATAGCGCAGCGAGGCCTCGACGTCGGTCACGCTCAGGATGGGGCGGGAGAACCAGTCGGTCATGGGCGCGTGTCCTTCGAATGAAATGAACCTGGCCGGAAGGGTTCGGAATTCGATCGGTTCTGGATTCGATCAGGGTTTTGCGGCGTGGTCCGCGGCAGAGTGTAAAAGCTGATGGAGTGCGCCCTCGAGGTCGGCGAGGGTTACGGAGCCCTCCCAGTAATCGTGAATGGTTCCGTCGGGGCCGATGAGGATGGTTGCCGGAATGCCGTGCACCTTGTAAAGGTCGGAAACGTCGTAGTCCTTGTCAGAGAGGGTGGGGAAGGACTGCTGGTGTTGCGCCAACCATTTTTTGTCGCGATCGGGCTGGTCGAGTGAAACGCCCCACACAGTGACGTCCTGGTGGGCTTCGGCGAATTTTTGAAGGTCGGGCAGTTCCTTCACGCATGGCCCACAGGTGATGGACCAGAAGTTGAGCAGCACGAGCTTGCCGTGGAGCGAGGAGAGCATCACGGGGTGGCCGTCGAGGTCGCGCAACTGGAATGCTGGCGCGGAGTGCCCGAGCCATTCGTCGCGCTCAATGCGCTGAGGCAGGTTCTTGGGATCGATGAGCCATGCCGGTGCCGGACGATGGAAGCGGGCGATGTCGAAGGTGACGGTCCACGGCACGGGTGGACCGTCGGAGTGGCGACCGGTGGAGTACGACATGACCTTCTTGAGAACGAGGTGCTTGTCGCCACAGATGGAGTAGCGGATCGGCGCGGGTTTGGCGTCGTCTTCTGAGCGCGGATTGTATTGGACCTCAAGCACACGGCAATCGACGGGCGCGTTGTTCAAGGGCAACTGCTCCGTTCCGATCTCTTTTACGGATTCGACATTCTCGGCAAGATTGCTGAAGCCGCCGACCACGGCAAAAGGAATGCCCAGGCTCAGGGGCTTCGAGTCGGCGCCGTCGCCGACTTTGGTGTATTCAAAGGGACCCCCGGTAATTCCGGAAGGGCTTACGGGCGCATGCGGGTCGTCGAACGGAGCGGGTGCTGCGGCTATGAGAACCGGGAAGGACATTCGCCAGGAAGAGCCGACAGGCTGGACGGCGCCGTGGCCGGTGATTTCATAGCCGCTGGGATCTTTGTAGGCATCCTGGGCGAGCTGGAGAAGCTGCTGCGGAGATTGGGCGTGGACAGTGGCAGAGGCGGCAAGGACGAGGATGGGCAGAAATCGCATAGCGTCCCCCAGGGTTCGAATCCGAATACTGTTTCAGTGTATGGGACGTTGTGGAGTGTGGATTCGCTCGAAAGGAGATGGGGAGAGGAGTGGAGAATTCGGCATTTCATGGTGGATGCGAGTATCAGCCTGTATCCGCCGTCCCCATATGCGAGGGACCCTTCGACCATGCTCAGGGCAGGCTCGGAGCACCGGGCTATCGGAGTTGCATGAGGCGCAGTCGGCCGCCGACCCAAGCTGAGGGCAGGGCGAGGATGACGAGCGCGATGGGGTACCAATGAGCTCCGAGGTTCAGGTTCCAGGTAGCGAGGGCGCCCGCGAGCGCGAGGACTGCGCCGATAGCACCACCGAGCAGAGCGTGGCCGAGCGGGTTGTAAGGAGCGAGCCGCGCCGTGACCCAGGCGCTGAGAATGCCAAAGAGCGTGCGATATACGGTTGCAACCGCGAGTTGCGGCGAAGCCATGGGCTGGCCCAGGCGGGGGAAGAATCCGATCTGGTGCATGAGTACGTCAGTGGCAACGGAAAGCACGACAGCCACCGCGAAGCCGGCCAGAAGAGCGAGGATGCTTCGGCCGAGCTGGCGCTGGGGTGCGGCGGCCCGAACTACGCCGTTGGTCATAGTGAGATTCTCCGGAAGGAAATGAAGACGTCTGCCTGATCGGCGTGAGTTGAGAAGCGGACGGGGAACGGCGGAGGGTGACCGTTAAAAAGAAGTGGAAGCATGAGCTTCCGTCTCCTTCCCGTATTCAGGATAACTCGCCTCGTGTCGAGATAACAGACTGTATTTTTTTCGAGGATTGGCTACTCTCGACAAGCTGAATGAGGCTTGGGTTCGAGGGTTCGGATTGGAGCGGAGGAGAACTGCAGATGAAGGATTTCGCGGGGAAGGTAGCGGTGATCACGGGCGGTGCAAGCGGGATTGGGCGTGCGATCGCGGAGGAGTGCGTTCGAGCGGGCGTGAAGGTGGTTCTGGCGGATGTGGAGGAGGGCGCTCTGCGGCGGGCTGGGGAAGACCTGGAGGCGATGGGCGGCACGGTTCTGGTGGTGAAGACAGACGTGTCGAAGCGTGAGGAGGTGGAAGCGCTGGCGGACCGAGCGTTCGCGACATTCGGGGCGGTGCACCTGGTGTTTAACAACGCGGGGGTGGCCGCGGGCGGTGTGCCGTGGGAGGCAAGCTGGAGCGACTGGGAGTGGGTGATTGGCGTGAACCTCTGGGGCGTGATTCACGGAGTGAAGGTGTTTACGCCGCGGATGCTGGCGCAGAATACGGAATGCCATATTGTCAACACGGCGTCAGGGGCGGGACTGATTGCAGGAGGTTTTTCGGCGCCTTACTCAGCGACCAAGCATGCAGCCGTGGCGCTTTCGGAGAGCATGTATTTCGGACTGCAACAAAGGAATTCGCCGGTGAAGGTGTCGGTGCTGTGCCCGGGGGTGGTGAGGACCCATATCTACAACTGCGAGCGGAACAGGCCGGAGAAGCTGCGGAATGAGCCGGACCCTTTGTCGCCGGAGATGCAGGCCGGGCGGGCGGCGATCCGATCAGTGCTGGAAAATGCGATGCCGGCGAACATGGTGGCGGAACAGGTTTTCGAGGCGATCCGGACAGAGCAGTTTTATATTCTGACGGATCCGAGGTGGATGGAGCTGGTGCGGCTGCGGACCGACAAGCTGGTGAAGCTGGAGAATCCGGTGAACCCGGGGGCGATGGCGGCGGAGATTGTGAGAGGGCGCGCGGTGGGTGTGAGGACGTCCGCGGAATCAGCCGTTAGCGGATGATTCAAGCTCTTTGGGCATCGCAGCGATTGCGGGTTTCAACCTGGTGTTCGGGGCCGGAGGGTTTTCATCGTTAAGCGGTCGAGGGCGGCGGGAACGAAGAAGCTAGATTCATGCTTCTGCAGCGATCGCACGGCCTTGGCGCTGAGAACGCGGGACCTTGCGTTTGGCCGTTGCATGCTGCGCGCGTACGCGATTACGGTGTGGTGGCACTTCCCGAATCAGCAGATCCGCCGAAATACCCAAGCCAGCCTTTATCCGGCGAATCATGTTGAGCGTCAGAGGACGCTTGTTGGCCAGCACCTCGGAAACCCGGGCACGGCTACCGATATAAGCTTCCAGGTCTTTCCGGCTGAGGTTTTGCTGCTCCATGCGAAAGCGAATGGCGGCAATGGGGTCTGGGGGATCGATGGGATGATGCTTCACCTCGTACGCGTCGACAAGCGTGGCAAGCACATCGAGTTCTTCGGCCTGCGGGGTTCCGGCCGGCGCGCCCATGAGCTGCTCGATTCTGGCAATGGCTGCGCGATGATCCTGCCTCGTCTTAATGGGATGAATCTGCATACCGGCTCTCGTCATACGCCACCCTCTCCACATCGATCCGGTCGTATTCCTTGTGGGTGCCAAGCCACTTGATGAGCAGGACCTGCACCTCGTAATTGATTGAGACGACCAGCCTGTAGTCATTCCCCTTGATATTGAAGACGACACGCTCGCCCGAAATAACGCTGGCCGATCTGAATTGCTGCTTCAGGTCAGCCGGACTTTTCCATTCAGCTCTTGCTGCCTCGGCGTACCAGGCATCGAGATGCTCCTTGACGCTCTTCCGGAGCTTAGGTTCCACACAATTTCGCACAAAGCTGTTTAGAGTGCCGCGCGCAATCACTCTCACCCGATCATGGTACCTCTGCTCCCATTGTGGGAGCAAGTTCGCATATTCAACCAAAGCACCAAACAGAACGGCCACCCCTGAGGGGTGGCCGTTTTGCCGTGTCCGTCAAGGACGAGCTTAGCGCTCGTTCTTGCGCCAGTTGATGAGATCGCCGAGAGTCGTGGTGGAGCTGGAGACCGGCTTATGGCCCTGGCTCCTGCCCTGGTTTTCCGCCTTGTAGCTCTCTACCGTCGCGCGGCTGGCTTCGTGAGCCGTCGAGCGCAGGCTGAGGCCTACCTTCTTCTCTTCCACGTTGATCTTGATGATCTTGAAATCGTGCTCGTCGCCCTGATCCATCTTGGCGGCGACGCCGTCATCGCTGACTGCTTCGGAGATGTGGCAGAGACCTTCCACACCTTCAGCAATTTCGACGAAGGCACCGAACTGAGCCGTGCGGAGCACCTTGCCGTGCACCACATCGCCCACACGGTGGGTGGCGAAGAAGCTCTCCCAGACGTCGGGCTGGAGCTGCTTGATGCCGAGCGAAAGGCGGCGGTTCTGCGGCTCGACGCCGAGAACGACTGCCTTGACCTTTTCACCCTTCTTAACGATTTCAGAAGGATGCTTGACGCGCTTGGTCCAGCTCAGGTTGGAGACGTGCACCAGGCCGTCGATGCCATCCTCGATTTCGATGAAGGCGCCGAAGTCGGTCAGGTTGCGCACGCGGCCTTCGACCACGGTACCGGCCGGGTAGCGCTCGGTGAGGTGCTCCCAGGGGTTCTCGAGAAGCTGCTTCATGCCGAGCGAGATGCGGCGATCGGCGGGGTTGACGCTGAGAACCACCGTCTCGACTTCGTCGCCGGGCTTGACCAGCTTGGAGGGGTGCTTGAGGCGCTTGGACCAGGTCATCTCAGAGAGGTGAACCAGGCCTTCGATGCCCTGCTCGAGCTCGACAAACGCGCCGTAGTCGGTGACCGAGAGAACGCGTCCCTTGACGTGCGCGCCTACCGGGTATCGCTCTGAGGCGTCGAGCCACGGGTCAGGCGTGAGCTGCTTGAAGCCGAGCGAAACGCGCTGCTTCTCCTTGTCGAACTTGAGCACCTTCACCTGGATTTCGTCGCCGACGTTGACCAGGTCGCGGGGGTGAGTGAGGCGTCCCCAGCTCATGTCAGTGATGTGCAGGAGGCCGTCAATTCCGCCGAGGTCGACGAACGCGCCGTAGTCGGTGAGGTTCTTGACCGTGCCGGTGAGCACCGCGCCTTCGCCGAGCTGCTCGAGGGTGTGGCCGCGCTTGGCGTTCTGCTCGTCTTCGAGGATCTCCTTGCGGGAGACGACCACGTTGCCGCGCTTCTTGTTGAGCTTGATGACGCGAACTTCAATCTGCTGGCCGAGGTAGCCGTCGAGATTGCGCACCGGGCGGATCTCGAGCTGAGAGCCAGGGAGAAACGCCTTCATGCCGATATCGACGGTGAGGCCGCCCTTGACGCGGCTGACAATGGTGCCGATGACGGGCGTCTTGTCGTTGGCCGCCTTTTCGATGGTGTCCCACACCCGCAGGCGCTGCGCCTTTTCGTAGCTGACGAGGTAGCCGCCTTCGGGCTCCTCGCGCTCGATGACCACTTCGATGACGTCGCCGGGCTGGAACTTGGCGGCGCCGGTGTGGTCGAGCACCTGCTCGAGGGGGACCAGGCCCTCAGACTTGAGGCCCACGTCGACAACGAGATGCTTGTCAGTCTGCTTGATGACCGTGCCGGAGACGACCTTGTCGCCGTACTCGGCAACGGCTGCCGCTTCGGCGGCCTGCTCGCGCTCGAAGGCTTCAAGCGCCGCGGAGAAGTCTTCCATGGACTCCGTGTGCTCGCCTTCGTGGGCGTGGGCGGCGGCCGATTCCGGCGCGGCTGTCTGTTGGGCTTCCGGCGCGGAGGCAGAACCCTGCCCGGGTGCGGTTGCCTGCTCGCTTGTTGCTACCTGATCGGCAGCAGCTACGGGCTGATTCGTGGCATCGGCGTCCATCGCGGGAGGGTTGACTTCAGCGGTCTCGGGGTTGGACGTGGATTCGTGCAACGGCTGCTCTTGCTCCGTCGCAGGTTCAAGGGTGGGCATTTCCAATTCGGTGTTCAGGGTTGTGCTCTCGGT
>Ga0134126_10002098_pt1 | contig 25364 bp, 22 predicted proteins | sample KB31752_FD_96881 | JGI IMG/M metagenome (GOLD analysis project Ga0134126, IMG submission 96881) | Terrestrial soil microbial communities with excess Nitrogen fertilizer from Kellogg Biological Station, Michigan, USA - KB3-175-2 | ecosystem: Environmental > Terrestrial > Soil > Unclassified ... | reverse complement strand
GAAGATCTGAAGCAACTCTTACTCGCGTTCAACGCAAACGGGGTTGAGTACGTGGTGGTTGGCGGGTATGCGGTGGGTGTTCACGCCGAGCCGCGGGCTACGAAGGATCTTGATCTGCTCATTCGCGCTGACGTAGCGAACAGCGAGGCGGTATATCGGGCGCTCGCGGAGTTTGGAGCGCCTGTTGCGGAATTGACGCCTGCCGATTTTCGCGACGATCCGAATTCCGTGATTCAGATAGGGCAACCACCGGCACGCGTCGACATCCTGCAGTCCATTGACGGGGTTGGGTTCGAGGAGGCGTGGCGAGACCGCACCGAGGTTCGGCTGGAAGGCATATCGACTCAGATCATCTCTTCCGAGCACCTGATCCGCAACAAGACTCAATCGGGTAGGCTGCGCGATCTGGCGGATGTGGAAGCTATACGTGAGGCTGAACAGGACAGGGAAGGCTAAAGGGTCAGGCTTCGCGAAGCCCGATGACCGGCTCGTATTTGGCGAGGAGTGGCAGCCGAACTCGGCCGCCTTTTCCATCGACTTCGGCCACAATGAATACCGAGCCGCTCGTTGTGCTTCCGCTTTTGACATGGACTTGCTTCGCTTTAATTGCCGAGGGAGATTGCGCGAGGGCCCTTGCGCTGAAGCACACCAACAGCGAAATGGCCCGGCAGAATTTCACCGGGCCATTGCGACATCGTTTGTGTTTTGCGTCTACTGCTTGGTATCCAGCGGGTGCTGGGCTTTTTCGAAGAACTCGTTCTGCAGCTTGAGGCTTTCGTCGTCGGCTTTGATGGACTTGATGGCTTGGGCAATCTGGCTCGACCACGCTTTCTGGTCGAACTCGCCCAACTGCTTGGTCGCGGCGGAGCCTACGCCCGAGTAGTGGTTGGGGAATCGCGCGTACCACCAGATGCCGGTGTACACATTCTCCTGCAGGTGGAGACGGTGCTGATCGGCGCCGGATTGCGAGTCGGCCTTGTCCATCTGGACCAGATCCGGCCGCGCGACGAGCATGTTGGAGGTTTCCGTTTCGCCCGCGTGCATGTCATTGTTCGGATCCGACTTCATGGCGGGGCGACCCGCGACGTGCGTATTAGGCAGACCGAAGACATAGACCACATAGTCGCGCTTTGAAGCGAGCTGAGCCTGCGCGAACAGCGGCAGGAGCGAATTGTTGCCGCCGTGCCCGTTGACGATCACGATCTTCGTGCAGCCATTGCGGGCCATCTCCTGCACGGTTTCCTGGAGCAGGGTGAGCTGCGTGGAAAGGCTGTAGGCCACAGTCCCGGGCTGTGAGCGCGCTTCGAAGATCTGGCCAAAGTAGTATTCCGGGAAAACCACGGCGTACTCCTGCTTCACCGCATTGAAGACGGCAAAGCGGACATCGAGCAGGTCGGTGCCGAGGGGCAGGTGCGGTCCGTGTTTTTCGATGATGCCGAAGGGCAACACGCAGACATTCTGCGCCTGGTGAATGGCTTGGATGAAGTCAGGCCCGGTGAGCTCTTCCCAATTTGGCGAAAGCGGCTTTGTCCCGGACGGGTTTTGGGCCTGCACGGCAAAGGCGGCAACACAGACGATGGCGGCACAAACAAGTTTTTTGATCATAAGGGCCTCTGGTTGGTGGGACTTATTCCGATGGGTCGGGCGCGGTGAAGGGCGAGCAGCACGGCTTTTCCGTAGCGTGCAGATTCATGAGCTCGGCGCGGGTGCCATCAGGGTCATACATGTTGAATTGCTGCTTGCCATCGCGGCCGATCTTGGGAGCTGGATCGTGCCGCCCCTCCAGACGGTTACTAGCCTGCAGCGACTTGAACGCGGTATCCACTGACGTCTCACCCAGAGCAAAGTGGTTCAAGACTCCCAGCGTCTGTTGCGACATGCTGTCCGGGATTCCAGTACCTGGGCCGCCGCTGACCATGTACTCAATCCAGTCATGTCCATCCGGCACCTGTTTGCTGACCCAGTCCACCTTGGTGTCCTGCATGCCGCCGTACCAGTACGGCTTGAAGCCCAGCAGACCGGCATAAAACGTATCTTCGGCGGCCCGGTCGTGAATCAGGATGCCCACATGAATGATGTGGCGGCTGATAGCGTTTTTCGGTTCCGATGCGATGAGCGGCTTTGCCGACGTCACGAACTGAACGCGGTTTCCTTCCGGGTCGAACACATCGAACCAGCGGGTTCCGGTCTTGTCTGTCGTCACCGCCTGGGGAACATGCCAGCCCTTCGCGCCAAGATAAGCGCGGAGCTTCTCCGCGTCCGATGTGGTGAACGCGATGTGATCCAACCGGTTCTTGCCGGCATTGGCCGGCATCGGCAGCACCTCGACAAACTGGTCTTCACTGAAAAAGTAGCGTGCGCCTTTGGGATTTTCCGGATCGGGCGCCTTCATCGCGCCGAGGACATGCGTGTAGTAGTGGTCGGTGACGGCGACGTTGGCTGCATACACCGAAATGTGCGAGACCCCCAGAATGCCGGGGCGCGCGGGTGTCTTCTGCGCGCAGGCGGAAGCGGCAGCGGCAATGAGTAAGGCAGGAAGCAGAACCTTGAAACGCATGGAACACCTCGAAAGCTGGGACCGCACCACAATAAATCGGTTTGGCGGGCTGCGCAATGTAAGAGCGCGCTCGAATGCCTCGGTGAGGCGCCGTCCTCGCCCGGTACAATGCCGCCATGCCGTGTTTGCGCTCGTGTTTCCCCGTTCTTCCTCTCGTTCTTTGCCTGGGCATCGCCGCTGTGGCGCCGATTGCGCCTGCGCAGGAGATCACTCCGCTGTCGCCTTCAGACAAGGCCGAAGCCCGCGAGATCTTCAAGCAGTTGATTGAGATCAACACAACGGACACTCCCCAGGGCAGCGTCACGGCCGGAAGCTCGGCGATGGAAAAGCGCTTCCTGGCCGCGGGATTTCCGCGCGCCGACGTGCATCTGCTGGGGCCGGATGCGAAGAAGATGAACCTGGTGGTGCGCTATCGGGCCGCGGGCACGCCGACGGAGAAGCCCGTGCTGTTCCTGTGCCACATGGACGTAGTGGAGGGGCTGCGCTCGGACTGGCACACCGATCCGTTTCAATTTGTCGAAAAAGACGGCTACTGGTACGGCCGCGGAACGCAGGACATGAAGGATTCCGACGCGGCGCTGGTGGCCACGTTTCTTCGCCTGCACCGTGAGGGTTATAAGCCGAAGCGCGACCTGATCCTTGCACTCACCGCGGATGAAGAGGGCGGTAAATTCAATGGAGCGTCGTGGCTGGTGAAGGAGCATCGGGATCTGGTGGATGCGGCGTACGTCATCAATCCGGATTCGGGCGGGGTGGAACTGGATCACGGCAAGGCGCAGGTGGCTGACGTGGAGGCGACGGAGAAGGTGTATGCCGATTACCAGTTGACGGCCACCAATCCCGGCGGCCATAGCTCGCGCCCGCGCCCGGACAACGCAATTTACGAGCTGACAAACGCGCTCGAGAAGCTGTCGAAATACAAGTTTCCGTTTGAGCTGAATGACGTGACGCGGGAGTATTTCCAGGTTCTGGAAAAGCGCGAGACGGGGCAGACCGCGCAGGATATCGGGGCTATCCTGGCCATTCCGCCAGACATGGAGGCGGCTGCCCGCTTGAGCGAGGAGCCCAGCTTCAACTCCAACTTCCGCACCACCTGCGTGGCCACGCGGCTCTCCGGCGGCCACGCCAACAATGCCTTGCCGCAGACCGCGCAGGCAAATGTGAACTGCCGCATCTTTCCCGGGCACTCGCCGGAGGAGATTCGGCAGCAGTTGATCGCGCTGTTCGACGATCCCAATCTGAGCGTCAAGTATGTCTCCGATACCGGCGTGGTGTCAGATACAGCACCCGACCGGAAGGCGATTGTGCCGATCAAGCCGGTTGCGGAGGTGATGGAGCCGCTGACGCGCATTACGGATGAGATCTGGCCCGGCGTGCCGGTTACCCCGGTGATGGAAAACGGAGCCAGCGATTCCATCTATTTTGCGCAGGCGGGCTACCCCACGTACGGGTATTCGGCGATCGCACTGGAGCGGGACGATGACCGGGCACACGGCCAGGATGAGCGCCTGCCCATCGACTCCTACTGGAAGTCGCTCGAGTTCTTCTACGCATTTTCCAAGTCGCTGGGTGACAAATGAGCGCTGCGGCCATGCAGCCCGTATATCGCAAGATCGCGTGGCGCCTGGTGCCGTTCCTCATGCTGCTCTACATGATCGCGTTTCTCGATCGCGTGAACATCAGCTTTGCCGCGCTCACGATGAACCGCGACCTGGGCATCTCTGACAAGCTGTATGGATTTGCCGCCGGAGTGTTCTTCCTCAGCTATTGCCTTTTCCAGGTACCGGCCAACGTGGCGCTGACGAGAGTGGGAGCTCGGCGCTGGCTTGGTTGGCTGATGGTGGTGTGGGGCGTGGTGTCGATGGGCACGGCGTGGGTGAGCGGCGCCGGATCCTATATCGGGGTGCGCGCCTTGCTGGGCATTGCAGAATCCGGCTTTTATCCCGGCGTGATTTTTTACTTCACGTTCTGGATGCCGCGCCCGCTGCGCACGCGGATCCTTGCGCTGTTCCTGCTTTCGATGCCGCTTTGTAATTCGATCGGCTCGCCCATCTCCGCGCACATTCTGCTGATGAAGGGCATCGGCGGGCTGCATGACTGGCAGTGGATCTTCCTGCTGGAAGGCGCGCCGGCAATCCTGCTGGGCATCGTGACCTGGTTCGTGCTGGCTGACGATCCGCTGAGCGCGACGTGGCTCAGCCCGGCGGAGAAACAGCAGGTGGCGCGCGATCTTGAAGCGGACGAGGTGGTGCACCGCAGCTCGACGCCGCAATCGTGGATGCGGGTGGCCGGCGACTCGGTCGCGTACTTCATGTGGAGCACCGGCATTTACGGGCTCAGCTTTTTTTTGCCCAAGATCCTGGTGGCGCGCGGGGCCTCGACGGTTTCTACCGGGTGGTGGGCAACGCTCACTTTTGGCGTGGGCGCGGCGGCCATGTACTGGGCCAGCCGCCAGCGAGGATTCCGCGTGCTTCCCTTGCTGTTTCTTGTCGCCGCGGCGGGATTCGCGGCTTCGGGAGTGTTTCACTCCGTAGGCGGCGCGGTGGCGAGCTTCTGCCTGGCATCTGTGGGTCTGATGTCATCGCTGCCGATGTTCTGGAGCCTGGCCGCCAGCCGGCTGAGCGGCAAGGCGGCCGGCGCGGCGATAGCCATCGTGAATTCCACCGGCGCGGTGGGCGCCTTTGCCGGTCCTTACGCCATGGGTTGGCTGCACGATGTGACGCATCGCTATTCCGCAGGACTTGTGGCGATCGCGGGCTGCCTCTGTATTGGCGCCTTGCTGGTGCGCGAGGGCGGAGCGCGGAATAAACCGTCCGTAGTACAGTAGTAATAGGTAACACCTTGGAGCACTCACCATGCCCAACTCGACGACCAGCCTGAAAATCGAAGCAGAACTCAAGGATCGCGTACAGCGTCTGGCAGCGGCTCGCCGCCGTTCGCCGCATTGGATCATGCGGGAAGCGGTGGAACAATATGTGAGCCGCGAAGAGAAGCGCGAACAGCTCCGTCAAGACGCGCTCGCTGCATGGAATCACTACCAGACGACGGGTTTGCACGTGACCGCCGAGGAGGCCGATGCATGGCTCGCCAAGCTCGAGGGTGGTGAGGATGCCGAGGCTCCTGAATGCCACATCTAAGGTGGTCTGAGAACGCGCTGCGCGACCTCATTCGCCTTTACGATTTCCTTTCTTCAAAGAGCCGCGATGCTGCGCGCCGCGCGATCAAGGCGATCCGCCAGGGCGCCAAACTGCTCAGCTCCAATCCGCAGATCGGTCGTCCGATCGACGAGCTTCCACCGGAGTTCCGTGAATGGATCGTCGAATTCGGACAGGGAGCCTACGTCTTGCTGTATCGATATGACGCGAAGGCCGAAGAAGTTGTTCTGCTTGCTGTACGGCATGGCCGTGAAGCAAGGTACTGATCTGGTGAGCGCGGAATGCGGGCCTGGCGATCCACCCATCTATTAAACTGAGTACTGATGATTCTCCCGTTCGTCCGCGAAATTTTCGCGGACCTGGAGCATACGCCGGCGTTTGAGCGCGTTCGCAGGCACCTGAGCCTGAGTACGGGGCGGCGTATTGTGTCCGGACTCACCGCCACAGCGCGGTCCCTCTACATCCCCTTGATGGCTCGAGCCGCCGGACGGCCCGTGATCCTCGTCGTTTCTGACAACAAGGCCGCCGAAGCGCTGGAGCCGATGATCCGCGCGGGATGCGAGCTGACGGGGTCGATGGATCCGGCGCGTGTTGTCCGCCTGCCCGCGCACGACGTGTTGCCGTTCGAAAATCTTTCTCCACATCCTGACGTGCAGGAGCAGCGCGCCGCCGCCTTGTGGAAGCTGGCCACCGGCGGAGCATCGATTGTGATCGCGCCGGTGGAAGCCGTGGCCATGCGACTGTTCGAACGCGATTATTATGCCAGCCTCGCCGTGAGCCTCAGGCGCGGCGAAGAGATCGATATTGAAGTGCTGACCGCTCATCTGGCGAGCGTCGGCTACACCCACATGGACCTGGTGGAAATGCCGGGGCAGTTTACGCGGCGCGGCGGCATCCTCGACGTCTACTCGCCGGAATCGGATCGCCCGGTGCGCATCGAGTTTTTCGGCGACGAGATCGACACCATCCGCAAGTTCGATCCCGAGACACAGCGCTCGCAAGCGGGATTGGACGAAGCGCAATTGCTGCCTCTGACCGAGACGCCGGTGACCGAGCGATTGCTGGCTGCGGTGCATGCGCGCCTGAGCAGGCAGCGCGTCGAGATGGAAGGCGACAGCGAGACGCAGGAAATGGCGGCAGAAGCGGCGGCTGCCGGCGGCGTAAGCGTGTTTCCAGGGTGGGAGTTCTTTGCTGCGGTCGCGGGTGCCGAAACCAATCTGCTGAAGCTGCTTCCCAAGTGCGTGCTGTTTGTGGATGAGCCGGGCATGGTGCGCAACCAAGTCGACCGCTGGTGGAACAAGGTGGAGCAGCGTCACGAGCGCAGCGGGATCGGCAACCTGATCCGGCCAGAAGACCTATACATCCGCCCGGAAATTCTGCAGGGGCTGCTGCAGGCGCACTTTGGCATTGACATCGATCAGCTTGGCGCAGTGGATGTGCTCGACGAAGACTCCACGCTGGGCGAGATCGCCATGAATACCCGCCCCACCCTTCGCTTTCACGGATCAATTCCGGCGCTGACAGAGCAGTTGCGCAAGCTGATTGAGGTGGAGACCCACATCGTGATTGCCGCGGCCAACCACGGCGACGTGGAGCGCATGGCCACCGTGCTGCGCGAATATCAGATTCCCTACCGGCTGGGCAGCCGCGCCAGTCACAGCGGCGAAACCATGCTGGAAGAGGCCAGTTACATGGCCGGCGATCTTCGCGTGCCCATCATTGTGCGCTCGCCCATCGCGGCGGGCGTCAGCTTTCCTGAATCCAACCTTATTCTGTTTGGCGCGAACGATCTCAATGACGACGTCGATGTAGCCGCGCGTCCGGAGCCGAAACGCTCAAAGACCGCAGCGTTCGTATCCGATTTCCGCGATCTTTCGGTCGGCGATTACGTGGTGCACGTAGAGCACGGCATTGCACAATACCAGGGACTGAAGGAGATTGTGCAGGACAGCCTCGCGGTCGAATTCATGATTCTGGAATTCGCAGAGCAGGCCAAGCTCTACGTCCCGCTTACGCGCCTCGATCTCATCCAGAAATACCGCTCCACCGATACCGGCCCCGCGCCCGCGCTCAACAAATTGGGGTCGCAACAGTGGGTGAAGACGAAGGCGCGCGTGCGCAAGGCCATGCAGGACATGGCCGCGGAACTGCTCAAGCTCTATGCGGAGCGACGCACCGCGGATGGCACGGCTTTCTCGAAAGACAACGAATTCCAGAAGGAGTTCGAAGACGCCTTCGACTACAACGAGACCGACGATCAGATCTCCGCCATTCGCGCTATCAAATACGACATGGAGCAGCAGACGCCTATGGACCGGCTGCTCTGCGGCGACGTGGGCTACGGCAAGACCGAAGTGGCCATGCGCGCAGCATTCAAGGCTGTGCAGGATGGCAAGCAGGTGGCCGTGCTAACGCCCACCACCGTGCTCAGCTTTCAGCATTATGAGACGTTCAAGAAGCGTTTTTCGCAGTTTCCCATCAACATCGAAATGATCTCGCGCTTCCGCACCGCAAAAGAGCAGAAGCTCATTGTGGAGCAGGTGGAAAGCGGCAAGATCGACGTTCTGATCGGGACTCACCGGCTGCTTTCGAAAGATATCAAGTTCCAGGATCTCGGGCTGCTCATCGTCGACGAGGAGCAGCGCTTCGGAGTGCGCCACAAAGAACGCCTGAAGCAGTTGCGCAAAGAGATCGACGTGCTGGCGATGAGTGCCACGCCCATTCCACGCACGCTGCACATGTCGCTGGTGGGCCTGCGCGACATGAGCGTGATTGAGACGCCGCCGAAAGACCGCATGGCGATTCAGACCGTGGTGGCGAAATTCGACGAGAAGATTATCCGCTCCGCGATTGAAGTCGAACTCGAGCGCGGCGGGCAGGTGTACTTTGTGCACAACCGCGTTGAATCCATCTATGAAATCGCCTCGCGGATTCAGGAGCTGGTGCCCGCGGCACGGGTCATTGTGGGCCATGGCCAGATGGGTGAAACCGAACTGGAACGCGTCATTCTCGCCTTTATGCATCATGAGTATGACGTGCTGGTTGCCACCACGATCATCGAGAATGGCATTGATATTCCGCTCGCCAACACCATGCTCATCAATCGGGCCGATCGACACGGGCTGAGCGAGCTTTACCAATTGCGCGGTCGCGTGGGCCGCTCGAATCGCCGCGCATATGCCTACCTGCTGATTCCGCAGGAGGGCGAGTTGAACGAGATTGCCCGCCGCCGCCTGGCTGCGCTCAAGGAGTTCAGCGACCTGGGCGCGGGCTTCAAAATCGCCGCTCTCGACCTGGAGCTGCGCGGCGCCGGCAACATGCTGGGCGGGGAACAGAGCGGACACATCGAAGCGATCGGCTTCGAATTGTACACGTCCATGCTGGAGCAGGCAGTGAAGGAATTGAAGGGCGAAGGCGCGGAAGAGAAGCCCGCCACCCAGCTCAATCTCGGCATTCCGTTGCGCATCGACGAAAGCTATGTCGCGGAAGAAAATCAGCGGCTGCGTCTCTACAAGAAGATTGCCGGCGCGCAAAGCGAGAAGGCCATTACGGATCTCCGCGCCGAGATGGAGGATCGTTATGGCGCGCTGCCCGACGCCACCGTCTACCTGCTTGAAGCGGCTTCGCTGCGGCTCGAATGCGAACGACTCGGGATTGCGCAGATCGACCGAAAACGTTCTGAGCTGCAGATTCGATTTGCCGAGAACGCCGCCGTCGATCCGCAGCATCTGATGCGGCTGGTGGCCAAAAACGCCAAGCGGGGAGCGCAGTTCACACCGCAAGGCGTGTTAAAGTTTCCACTTGCCGAGCTTCGGCCCGATGAGATTCTGCTGGAAATTCGCGAACTGATCAACAACCTGGCGCCCGCGCCGGTGAACGCCTGATTATGAGAGACTCACGATGAAGAACCTCCTGGCCCTGATCGCCCTTGGAGCGTGTATGACGAGTGCCTCCCCTGCCCACGCCGCGAATGAAACGGTGCAGCATCAATTTCAGCGTGTGTCTGACGAGTACTTCGACACGGTGTACTTTCCCAACCAGCCAACAGCCGGGACGCTCACCGGCTATCACCAGTACGACACGCGGCTCGAAGATTATTCCCGCGAGAGCATCGATAGCTGGGTGGCGGCGCTTCATGCGTTCGAGAAGCGCGTCGAAGCCGTCCCGGCTGAAAGCCTCGACGAAACGACGCGCGGCGACCGCGAAATGGTGCTCAGCAACATCCGATCCACACTATTAACGCTCGAGACCATCCGCCCCTGGGAAAAGAATCCCGACATGTATTCGGGCGGCATGAGCAACTCGGCGTTCAGCCTGATGGAGCGCAAGTTCGCTTCGCCCGACGATCGTCTGCGCTCGCTGATTGCACGTGAGAAGCAGATGCCGGCCCGGCTGGACGAAGCTCGCGCGAACCTGAAGAACCCTCCGCACATCTTCACTGAGATCGCGATCGAACAGTTGCCGGGCATCATCAGCTTCTTCGAGCACGACGTGCCAACGGCCTTCGCCGACGCGAAGAACCCTGAGTTGAAGTCGGAGTTCGCGCAGAGCAATGCAGCCGTGATTGACGCGCTCAACGGCTATCTCAGCTGGCTCAAATCGGATCTGCTCCCGAAATCGAATGGCGACTTCCGCATCGGTGCGGACACGTTCCGCAAAAAACTCGAATACGACGAAATGGTCGACCTGCCTCTCGATAAACTTCTTGAAATTGCGTGGGCCGACATGCGCAGGAACCAGGAGCATTTCAAGCAGGTGGCGAAAGAACTGGAGCCGAACAAGGATCCCCGCCAGGTGCTCGAGCAGTTGGGATCGGATCACCCGGCGCCTGATCAATTGCTGAACAGCTTCCGCGCCACGTTCGACAGTCTGGTCGCATTCATTCGCGATCACCACATCGTGACCATTCCCTCGGACGTGCGGCCCATCGTCGAGGAGACGCCGCCGTTCATGCGCGCCACGACGTTTGCCAGCATGGACACCCCGGGACCCTACGAGAAGCACGCGACCGAAGCGTACTTTAACGTGACGCTGCCCGATCCGAAGATGACACCGGCCGAGGTGGAAGGCTACATGCATTCCTTCAATGTGGGCACCATCATCTCGACCGCCGTGCACGAAGCTTACCCGGGACATTACGTGCAGTTCCTGTGGGTGCCGCAGGCTCCGAGCCGCGTGCGCAAACTGCTGGGCGCCAACACCAACGTGGAAGGCTGGGCGCATTATTGCGAGCAGATGATGCTCGATGCCGGTTATGGACAGCCCGGCACGGGAGCAAAGGACGAGCGCGAATCAAAGCTCTTGCGACTCGGCCAGCTTCAAGACGCATTGCTGCGCGATGCGCGCTTCATTGTAGGCATCGAGTTACACACGGGCAAAATGAGCTTCGACCAGGCTATTGAGTTCTTCCAGAAGGAAGGTTACCAGCCAAAGGAGACGGCCCAGGTAGAAACCAAGCGGGGCGCCGGCGATCCCACTTATCTCTATTACACGCTGGGAAAGCTCGAAATCATGAAGCTGCGCGACGACCTGAAGAAGAAAGAAGGCGCCGCTTTCAGCCTTGAGAAGTTCCACGATGATTTTCTCAAGCAGGGGTTTCCGCCTATCAAGATCGTGCGCGAAGCCATGCTGGGAGATAACTCACCGACGCTTTGAAGTTAGCGCGTTTCGCAGATCCCCGCAGGCTGATAACCTGGCGAGTTCCTCTACTTCCACTTGATATTGCAGCCAATCGATGGACGCTGATCGCGGCTGATTGGGCTGCCGGCAAGCACGGCGTCGATTGCGCCGCGCAGATCCTCGCCTGTCACGGGCACATTGTTTCCTGGACGGCTGCCGTCGAACTGGCCGCGGTAGACCAGCTTTAGATCGCCATTGAAGAGGAAGAAATCAGGTGTGCACGCGGCCTTGTAAGCCCGTGCCACTTGCTGCGTCTCGTCGTACAAGTAAGGAAAGCGGAACCCCAGTTGCTCGGCTTGCTTCTTCAGGCCCTCCGGGCTGTCGTCGGGATACATCTCGGCGTCGTTGCTGCTGATGGCCACGATGCCCAGCTTGCCGGCATAGTCCTGCCCCAGCGCCGCGATCCCCTTCTCCAGGTGCTTCACATAAGGGCAATGGGTGCAGATGAACATCACCAGCAGGCCCTTGTTCCCGCGAAAATCATCGCGGCGAACCGCGTTCCCGCCCACAACGTCGCGCAGCATGAAATCCGGAGCGGCGGTTCCCAGGCTCAGCATCATGGTCGATTCGGTTAGAGCCATTTTTATCCCCCTGGAACGCACGAGCGGTCTCGTCCATTATCTATTTTCGCGCCACGGATGGATGCCGGGCTGCGCAAATTCGATTCAATTTCTATTCGGAGCCGGAGAGAAAACTTTGCCGTTCAACGCGGGTTCGCATGGGTGTGCGACAGACCGAACGGAGGTCAATATGAGCATCGAAGGCGTAACATTCTGCGACCAATGCGGCGGCGTGATCGGCCGGTATGAGATTGCTCCCGTAAAGGTAGATGAAGACGGCCACCTGGTTCAGCTCCACCTGCACAACCGGTTCGAGCATGATTGCCTGGAGCAAATGCTGATTCAGATGACAGAGCAGTATGCCACTGGAGCTCTTGCCGCGCTCAGCCAGGGAAGCGCCGAGAAAGCTGCCCGGTACGATGCCTGAGCGTGTTATGAACGACCGTTCTGAATGCGGCTATGAGAACAAACCCGGCTGGCGGCCGGGCATGGTCAGCCCAAAATGCTCATACGCCAGCCGCGTGGCCACTCGACCGCGCGGCGTGCGATCGAGGAATCCGATCTGGATCAGGAACGGCTCGTACACTTCTTCGAGCGCATCTTCCTCTTCGGCCAGCGTCGCGGCCAGCGTGCCCAGCCCCACGGGACCGCCATCGTATTTCTGCATGATGGTAAGCAGCAGCCTGCGGTCGATCTCGTCAAACCCATGTGCATCGACTTCCAGCATGGTGAGCGCCGCGTTCGCCGTCGGCCTGTCAATGATCCCCGTTCCGCGCACCTGCGCGTAATCCCGTACTCGCCGCAGCAGGCGGTTGGCAATACGCGGCGTCCCGCGTGAGCGCAGCGCAATTTCGGCAGCGCCATCGGAATCAATTGGCACTCCCAGCACTTCCGCCGAGCGCTGTACGATAATCCGCAAGTCGTCCTCGGTGTAAAACTCAAGGCGCAGCAGGATGCCGAACCGCGAGCGCAGAGGCGAGCTCAGCAGTCCCGGCCGCGTGGTGGCGCCGATAAACGTGAACGGCCGAATTTCCATGACGTGGGTGCGCGCCGCGGGTCCCTGGCCGATGATGATGTCGAGCTTGTAGTCCTCGAGCGCGGTGTAGAGCTTTTCTTCGAGCACCGGCTGCATGCGGTGAATCTCGTCGAGAAACAGCACCTGCTTTTCGCGCAGGTTGGTGAGGATGGCCGTAAGATCGCCCTGGATCTGCAGCGCCGGCCCGGACGTCTGCTGGAATCCCACATCGAGCTCGTTCGCAATGATCGTGGCCAGTGTGGTCTTGCCCAGCCCGGGGGGCCCGAACAGCAGCACATGATCCAACGCCTCGCCGCGCGATTTCGCCGCTTCAAGGGCGATCGATAACTGCTCTTTCGCCTTTGATTGCCCAATAAACTCGCGGAGCCACCGCGGCCGCAGCTTCAGCTCAAAGCTCTGCTCTTCTTCCGCGCGCGAGGCGCTCACCAGGCGTTCCGGAGACTCGTTGCGAATGGCCATTCTGGGTAGAAGTGTAGCGGGCGGTTGCGTCCAGGGCAAATGATCGGCGAAAGGCGCCGCCCGGTTCGTTGGGGCGCGGATTGCCCCGCGGCTTGCATACAAACGTGTCCAGGTCTGCGTTCGCCGTAAACAGCAGAGTACACCTTGCGCGGTGGCCTCCAGCGGCACAGACGCATATCGGGCAATTGAGAATGGCAACTGACTTGCTAACTCTTTTGTGGATCACTTTCAGCTACAGCAACCAGGAGCGCGTGCAAGACGGCCTCCTGCGAGGAGATTTGCGCATGTTTACGCGCTTTTGTGTTTTGACGGCCGCATTGGCCGCTTCGGCCCTGCCTTTTGTCGGCTGCTCTGCCACGCAGGTCGATACGATAACTGTAAGTCCCGCGACTCAGACCCTTGCGGTCGGCCAAACCGCACAATTTTCGGCGACCGGCACGATCGGTCACGGCAAACATCCCTCCTCATCCACGGATGTGACCAGTGTGGTTGCCTGGAGTTCGAGCGCACCAGCGGTCGCGACGATCAGTCCATCGGGGCTGGCGACGGCCGTGTCCGCCGGAACGGCGACGATTACCGCGTCCATGAAGGGATTCACCGGCAACCTTTCAGCCACTGCTGTGATCACCGTGACAGGAAGCAGCGGTGGTGGCGGCGCCACCGGAAGCGCGGACATAACGGCTGTCAGTGTCATCCCGGGAAGTCAGGCGGTGGCATCGCCGGGCCAGACCAGCAGTTTCATCGCTATCGGAACTACGTCCACTGGCGCAACTGAGGCCCTGACGAACCAGGTCGCCTGGACCTCGAGCAGCAATCAGATCGCGACGATCAACTCGGCCGGCGTGGCCACAGCGACCAGCCAGGGCACAGCGACAATTACCGCGCTGTTTACCAATCCTGACAAATCGGTCGCTTCGGGCACGGCCACGTTCCAGGTCGTCGGTGGCAATACCGAGCAGGTGACGGCGCTAGCGATCTATCCCGGAACGCAGTCGCTTACTCAGGCGCAGCAGACCCAGTTCTTCGTCCTCGGGACGCAGGGTTCGTCGGGATTGCAGGTGGATGAAACCTCAAATGTGCAGTGGTCATCGAGCGACGCGAACGTGGCCACGATCTCGTCCGGGAACAGCACAGCGGGCTTAGCCACAGCGGTAGGCGCCGGCTCTGCCACCATCACTGCTAAATTTACCAACCCTGACAAAAGTGTGGTGGTTGCGACAGCCACGCTCACCGTAAGCATTGGAGCCGCGCAGGAGCCCCTGCTCTCGATTCAAATCGTGCCCGGAAGCGTAACCGTGTCGAACAAGGGTATGACTGCCCAATACCTGGCTTTCGGTACTTTCTCCACCAGCCCAACCATTCGCGACATCACAAACTCGGTCACCTGGGTTTCGACGCTGCCCGAGGTGGCGTCGATCAGTTCCTGTGGCTCCGGAAGTGCTTCCAATTGCGGGTCCACTACTACCAACCCTCCCTCTGGGGGAATACCGGGAGAATACGCCGGCCTGGCAACGTCGCAAGGTTACACGGGCGACTCCGTCATCTACGCGATCGACACCAACTCAAATTCCGACGGCACAGTGGTGTTGTCGAATCCGCAGACCTTCACCTGCAAGGACGCGGACGCCAAAGTCTGCATTCCTGAGGTGCCCACGCCCCAGTTCGCGACCATCACCGTGTATATCGAAGGAGCACAGACCGCGGCTTCCGGGGAATACGTAACGGCTCCCTCCGACACCGGAACGCCCAACCTGATCCACTGCGGCAAGGAATACACCGGGGATGGCGGGCAGGTGTGCACAGGGACCTACGCGGTCGGATCCCAGATCACGTTGACCGAGAACCTGCCTGCCGGAGATTCGCACTTCGGCGGCTGGTCAACCGGATCCGGGTGTGTGCATTCCGACGACACTCCGCTGAGTGCGGCGGAACTGGCAACCTCACAGACTTGCACGGTATCCACGGTTTCGGTTGACTCAACCACCGGAGTAGTGACCCGGCAGAAGGGCGTGTGGGGGAATCTCTCCGCGGGAGCGATCTTCTACTAAACGAAAACCAGGCGCCCCAGGCCTTGCTTCTGAGACCTGGGGCGCCTTTATTTTTATGTCTCACTAATCGGCAGATGCCGGATCGTTATCTCCTCCCAGGACTTCTGCAGATACTCAAGCGCCAACCGGCGACGCGCGGAACAGTTCTTCTGAGGGTGCCAAAAGCAGTTCATGCTCGTATGCGATCCCAGAGATTGCGCGCACGAAGTACGCCAGGTCATCCTGCTTCGTGAATCCCGCCAATTGCGATGCATTGCTGAGCCGGACATCTACCAGGCGCTGCATGCCGCTCGTCTTGAGGGTTTCGAAGAACTCGCTCGCGCTCTTGTGCGTGAAGCCGGCGCTGTAAATTTCCATAGCTTATTCTCTGCCTACAGCGGCACCGTCACTCCCGGCCAGTAGCGGAAGCTGCGAAAAATCGCCTGCCCTCTTCCCGCGGCAAACACCGCCGGCCGCACATCCAGAAAGCCGCCGAGCACATTGTGATCCATGCCTGAAATCTCGGCCGACTCGTCCGCCCGAACCCAGCCCTGGCCGGGAAGCCGGTAGTAGAAGTCAACTTCCTGGTCGTCGTTCACCACGCGGAATGTGGCGCGTGTCGCGCCCTTATGCGCACGGCTGGCTATGTAGTTGTTGGCGACACGCACGCCGATGCCTTCGTCGTCGAGCAATATCCCCGTAGCATGTTCAGGACTGTAGAAGAGCATCAGTCCCGACGCACAGCCCGGCGTCACTTCAATGTCCATTTCGATCGTGTAGGAGTGGCCGCTCACCGGCGTGGTCAACGCCGACGTGTTCTCGAGCGCTGTGCCCCGCGCCTGCAGGGTGAGCGCGCCATTCCCGGTTGTAAACCGCGCTGGATCGAACTCGTGCCAGAATGCCCACTGCAGCCCAAGTTGCGGACTGGTGAAATTATCTGAAGGATCAGGAAACGGCTGCTGCGAGGCCCCAGGAATCGGCACCGGAATCGCCGAATCGGGCCGAATGCCGGGCGGCACCCGGAACCAGCCATCGCTGGTCCACTCCACCGGAAGCAGAAGAAGCTGTCGTCCCAGGGTGCGGTAGCCGTTTTCGTACGAGTGGACGGTCATGTACCAGCGGCCGTCCGGCGTATCCACCAGCCGTCCGTGGCCCACGCTTAGCCAGCGGTCCTTGCGTGACATGGTGCGCACCACCGGGTTGTGCGGCGAATACTCCCACGGCCCTTCGGCATGGCGGCTGCGCGCCACCACCACGGAGTGGCTGGTTGCCGGGCCCGCGGTGCCGCCCTCTGCCACGGTGAGATAGAAATAGCCATTGTGCTCAAGCAGCTTCGGCGCTTCCAGGCACGTGCACTCCATGCGCGGCGGCGTAGGCATGGGCCACGGGTCGAAGATCTTGCGCGGCGGCGACTTCACGCTCAGCCCATCCGGCGCAAGCTCGGCCATCATGCCGCCATTCATGTAGAGAAAGCGGCGTCCGTTCTCCGCAATATGCGCCGGGTCGATGGCGTTGATGCCCAGGTCGATCGATTCGCTCCATGGGCCCGTCGGCTTGTCTGCATGCACCACGTGCAGACGCTGATTCGATGGAAAGTAAATGTAGAAGCGATCCTGGTACTCGCACAGGTAGGGCGCCCATACGCCGCCGCTGTAGCGGGGCAGCGCCGCGGCTACAGGCTTCCAGTTGATCAGGTCGCGCGAGTGCCAGATCAGCAGTCCGGGCGCGTAATCGAAGCTCGAATGCGTCAGGTAGAAATCGCTGCCAACGCGAATCGGACTTGCATCGGGATGATCGCCGGCCAGGATGGGGTTATGGTACCGGTTGCGAACCTCGGCGGCCTGCAGCAAAGACGAGGCAGACGGCAGGGCAAGAGCGGCGGCGCTGTTGCGCAGAAATATTCGGCGTGTGAGCATGACGGCTCAGTGTAGTTGCAGAGCTGCGCCTGCGTAAAGCGATTGAGTTCGCGCAGGAATGGGACAGTTCCAAAACTGTACTCCTCATAAATCCACGTCGCATGGAATTACGCGAACATCGCCGTATGACTCGGCGAGAATTTTTCCGAACGGCAGCGGCCGCGACTTTAGCTTCGAACGGCATCGCGTTGCGCGCAGCATCCTTGTCCCTGCACTGCACACCGTCTCCCACCTTTCCCGTGCCGCTCACGGAGGGGGCCTGGCACAGTCAGCCATTCCCCGTAGGAGCGCACGACTACCACGTCTGGCTCCATGTGGACCGGCCATGGCCGCTCGACAAATCCGATTGCGACCTGGACCCGCGTCCGGAATATCGCTGCGACATGCCGCCCCGGCTCGATATCAATTGGAAGATATGGGACGGCCCAATGCTGGTAAGAAGCTGGCCGTTTACGCCGATCCGACCGGCTGCCTGGGGCGACCAAACGACGAGTTTTCTTCTCGGCGATTTCCAGGGCAAGCGGAACGGCCATTTCACACTCGAATGGAACGTCAGAAGAGACGGTGGAAGCCTCAAGGATCTGCACCCTCGGGTGCAGATCGTGAAGAACCCTGGCTACTGGTGCTGGTTGTAGGCAACATCAGAGCAGGGTCCGGTGTTCGATGGGAGGCCATCAGTTCCAGTGCCATCATTCTCAATCTCGCTGAAGCCTGCCGAGCCATGCGATTTAGACTGGATTCTGGCTCCACATCTCGTGATGACTCATCGCTTTGCTCGCCTCCGCCGATTTCATTTCAATTTGCCGCAGCGCGTTGCCGCCCTCCTGCTCCTCGCCTTCCTCGCGCAGGGGTTCTGGCTCACGGCGCATCAGACGCTGAGCGATCGCGACTACCAGTACGCGCGCTGCGGCCGCGAAATGTGGGAGAGGCCCTCGCCCCTCGCCGGCTATTACACAAGTTGCGGCAACATTCACGATGGAGTGCTCGCCTACCGGGTCGCCGGTCTCCCGCTCACGCTCAGTCTGCTCGCCGAGCGCGGCCTTGACCACTTTCGGAAGCCCGAAGATCGCGTGGTGCAAACCCCGGGGCAGCAGTTGAGCACGTGGGAGCTTCGCCACCAGATGCCGCATGTCCTGCTGCTGCTCCGCCTGCCGTTCCTCTTCGCGGGATGCGTGCTGGGCGGCGCCCTATGGTGGGTCTCTCGCCGCCTCTTCGGAAATCTCGGCGGCTACACGGCCCTCGCTCTTTATTGCTTCTCTCCGTCGATCCTCCGCGCATGCGTGTCGCCGAGCCCGGAGATTCTCGCCGCCCTCGGCGTCTATGCCGGCATTTACACCTGCATCGGGGTGGCTCACGCCATGCTGGGTCCGCGACGCCGATGGCGCCCCCGGATCATTCTCCTCACCCTCAGCTTCGGGCTGGCTGCCGCGGCGCATATCGCAGCGCTGCCCGCCGTCGCGCTGCTGGGTCTCTTCTCCATGCTGTGGGTTGCCGAGGGCCGCCGCAGCCAGGTTCTGCCCGTCGTGCTGCTGGCAAGCGCCGGAGCGATTGTGCTGCTATTTGCCTGCTACGGGTTTTCCCCTGACGCCTTCAGCTACGTTTTCCGTTCTGCCGCGGGATTTCTGTGGTTCTCCGGCGCTCCAGCCGCACGCTTTTTCACTTCCCTGCCCAACGCCGGCATTGTTGTGGCCGCGGTGGCCGGGCTTGTCCTCTACGTTGGCTTGCGCCGGGCACGCTATTTCGGCAACACGGCTCCGCTGCTGTGTGCCATCGTTCTCCTGCTGCTCGTCACCACCCAGGTTCCCTCCTCTCCGTGGATATGGGCGCAGCCCTTTCTGCTCACCTTCGTCGGCGGCGTATTCGCCGACGGCTACGAGAGCCCGCGCCCGCGCCTGGCCGTCGCCTCCGGAGGCGCAGTTGTCCTCCTCCAGGCGGTGCTGTGCATCCTCAGTCTTCCGGGCCTTATCTGAATCGCCCCGGCTGACGTGGGGTTGAGGCGACCTTGTCCAGAGCCGCCTCCAACCGCTTGTGAGCAGGTTGTCATCCAATTCCGGTGTAGGATATCGACAGAATCTGAGGAATTGCGGGTCCCCCAGCATGCAGAAAGCCAGGCTCCTCGCGCATAGTCTTGCGTTTTTTGCGGCCGTCGTAATGGTTTCTCCTACGCTGACTCCCGCACAGGAAACGGCCGCCGTCACTCTTCCGGAGGCACCGTCGCTGGCCGCCGCGGTGGCTGCGGAAAATCCATCTGTGCACAGCACATCCCCGCAAGCGCTAACGGTGATTCACCCGACGCCGAAGCCCAGGCTTCCCGATTTCAATCGCAACATTTTTTACAAAAACAAGCTCGAGCTCTCCGTGGAGTCGGGCTGGCTGCCCAGAAACATTCCATTCGTCTTCGATTTCCTGGTGGACAGTCCGTACACCGCCTGGCCGCTGCACTACACCCTGGTGCCCAACCTTGTGTCGGTGCGCTGGCAACTGGATAACATCTGGGGTTGGAAGCTCCTTCGCGGCAACACAGACTTCTCGTTCAGCGGTTCCTACACGGCGATTCCCCGGGGGGCAGAGACGCGCTATTTCGCATTTGACTATGGCATCCGGCGCTATTTCATTCCGCAGCGCTGGCGAGTTGTGCCGTATGTGGAGGGGCGCGGCGGCGTTGGCAACATCAATGCGAAAGGCCCGCACAACGTGGAATACGCCCAGGGCCAGGACACGACGTTCACCCTCATCGTAGGCAGCGGTGCCCGATACAACTTCGGGCCGCGCTATGCGGTGTCCGCCGGGGCAATGTACATGCACGTCTCCAACTTCTATCTGTCGGAGCCTCGTTACGAGGACTTTGGCATTAACGTCTGGGGCGCCACCGCCGGCATCTACATGCGACTCGGCAAAGCGAAGCCAGACATCGTGCAATAGGCCCCGAATTCCGCCGCCACTCCGCGGGTCACCAGAAAGCGCAGATTCCAAGCCACGGGCAGGCGTGGCCCGCGCCACTTTGGGAGTGGGGTTGGCGAATCCATTCGAAACGGCGTTACCGCTCCTGATTCCGAGCCTGTAAATATCTAGAAATCAAAGACTTGTTGGCCTGGGTTTGCCTTGCCGGAAGGGGGTTCCGGAATGTAAAATGGAAGTGCAGCCCGCACCAGGTCCGGCCCATCTTCATCGGTTCCTTCCAGCCGCCCTCCGGCGGGCTCCGAAACCCCTATGGCAGACGATCAGAACCCTCAGCTCCCTCTCGACGGCGGCGCTCCGCCAAACAATCCCAGTCACATCGCCATCAATATCGAAGAAGAGATGCGCCGGTCGTATCTCGACTACTCGATGTCGGTCATCATCGGGCGCGCACTGCCCGATGCACGCGATGGATTGAAGCCCGTGCATCGCCGCGTGCTCTACACCATGAGCGAGATGGGCCTGGAGCACAACAAGAAATACACCAAGTGCGCCAAGGTCGTCGGCCAGGCCATGGGTGTGTACCATCCCCACGGCGACTCCGCGATTTATGACACGCTCGTCCGTATGGCGCAACCGTTCTCGCTGCGTTACACGCTCGTGGACGGCCAGGGTAACTTCGGGTCGGTGGACGGTGACCCGCCCGCGGCCATGCGTTACACCGAGTGCCGCATGGAGCGCATAGCGGGCGAATTGCTCGCCGATATCGAGATGGATACAGTGGACATGACTCCGAACTACGACGAGTCCACCCTGGAGCCCACGGTCCTTCCGTCGCGCATTCCCAATCTCATCGTCAACGGATCCAGCGGCATCGCCGTCGGCATGGCGACCAACATTCCGCCGCACAACCTGACGGAAATTATCGACGCAACCATCGAGCTCGTGAACAATCCCAAAGCCGGCCTCGACGAAGTTCTCAAGTACGTACAGGGGCCCGATTTCCCCACCGGCGGATTCGTCTACGGCAAGAGCGGCATTCGCAAGGCCTACGAGACCGGCCGCGGGCGCTTCATGATGCGTGCCAAGGTGGCCACTGAGAACCTGACCAAGGAAAAGCAGGCGATCATCGTCACCGAGATCCCCTACCAGGTCAATAAGTCCAAGCTCATTGAACGCATCGCTGAACTCGCCAACGAAAAAATCATCGACGAAATCTCCGACGTGCGCGACGAGTCTGACCGCGATGGCATGCGCATCGTCATTGAGCTCAAGCGCGGCTCGCAGCCGGAGATTGTGCTCAACCAGCTCTACAAGCACACCCAGATGCAGGAGAGCTTCTCGATGATCTTCCTGGCCGTGCTCCACGGCCAGCCGCGGGAACTCCCGCTCCACCAGGCCATCCGCGCCTTCATCGATCACCGCGTCGACGTGGTGCAGCGCCGCACCGTCTACCTGCTGCGCAAAGCCCGCGAACGCGAGCACATCCTCGAAGGCTACAAAATCGCGCTCGACAATCTGGATACGGTCATCCGCATCATCCGCGGATCGGGCTCGCGCGCCGAAGCCCGCGAAAACCTGTACGCCTGGGGCAAGGGCACAGAGATCGTGGTCAACCTCGACCGCGAGCGGCTGCCAAGCGAAGAACGCGGCCTGTCACTTCGCCAGGTCGATGCCATCCTCGAACTGCAGCTCTATCGCCTTACCCAGCTCTCGGTCGACGAAATCCTGAACGAGCTCAAGGAAATCCGCGAGAAGATCGCCGAATACGAATCCATCCTCGCCAGCGAAAAGAAGCTGCGCAAGGTCATTGTCAAGGAGCTCGAGCAGGTCCGCGACAAATACGGTGACGAGCGCCGCACCCAGATTGTCGACGAGTCGGCCGAACTGCAGTTGGAAGACCTCATCGCCGATGAGCAGGTGGCCGTCACCGTCAGCCACCAGGGCTACCTCAAACGCACGCCGATCAGCGTCTACCGCCAGCAGCGCCGCGGCGGCACCGGCCGCATGGGCATGAAGACGCGCGAAGAAGATTTCGTCGCGCAGCTCATCATCGATTCCACGCACGCTTACCTGCTGTGCTTCACCAATGCCGGCCGCGTGTACTGGCTCAAGGTCTACGAGATTCCCGACGTGGGCGCCGCCGGCAAGGGCAAGAGCATGCAGAGCCTGCTCAACCTGCAGCCGGGCGAAAACGTCCGCGCCATCCTGCCCGTGCGCGACCTCGAAGAGGAAGGCAAGTACGTCTTCTTCGCCACGCGCCAGGGCACCGTCAAAAAGACCCCGCTCAAGGACTTCTCCAACGTCATGGCGCGCGGCATTATCGCCATCGGTATCGACAAGGAAGACGAACTCGTGCGCGCACGCATCACCGATGGCTCGCAGATCGTCTTCCTCGCCACGCGCCTTGGCATGGCCATCCGCTTCAACGAGGCCGACGTCCGCTCCATGGGCCGCCCTGCTTACGGCGTGCGCGGCATCGATCTCGCCAAGAACGATTACGTCGTCGGCGTGGCCATCACTCCCAGGGAGCACGAGCAGGGCGCCTATCGCATCCTCTCGGTCAGCGAGAACGGCTTCGGCAAGCGCACCGACGTGGAGGAATACCGCCTGCAGACCCGTGGCGGCAAGGGCGTCAAAAACATGGCGGTCACCGACCGCATCGGAAAGGTGACCACAATTCAGCTTGTGGACGATTCCTCGGAGCTGATGGTGATCAGCCAGTTTGGCAAGATCATCCGCGTGGATACCAAGTCGATTCGCGCCGCCGGCCGCGCCACGCAGGGCGTTCGGCTTCTCAATCTGGACGCCGATGACAAGATCGCCGCCGCCGTCGTTATCCCGCCCGAGGAAGTCAGCGACAAGGACGACGAGCAGGGCACGCTGTTGCAATGAACGGAGCCGGGGCCTATGGAAAGGCAAATCCGCCGAATCACGGATCTCAAGGCGCAGCGAATAGAGAGCTACCGCTATTGGCAGAGCCGTACCGTGGCAGAGCGGATGAAGGCGATTGAAGAGGTCATTCGAGAGGCGTATTTCGCCAAGGGCATTGACCTCGATCATCGCCCATCCGACCGCACGCTTGTCCGCGTGATTCGTCCGAATTGGAAGGCTGCCTGACTACGGCAAGGAAGGCAAAGGGAACTGCGGCATGCTCAAGGACCAGAAAGACCTGCTGGCTGCGTTCAATGCTCGCAGCGTGAAGTACCTCGTGATAGGTGCCCATGCCGTGGGTGTGCATGCCGAACCCAGAGGCACCAAGGACCTTGATGTTTTCATCAAGGCTGACAAGGAAAACAGCAAAGCGGTCTTTGAGGCTCTCGCAGACTATGGGGCTCCACTTGCCGGCATGACGCCGGATGACTTCAATGACGCACCCGCATCCGTATTTCAGTTGGGTGTCGAGCCGGACCGAGTCGACATTCTGCAGGCCATCGCGGGCGTCACCTTTGACGAGGCATGGAATAACAGGCTTGAGCGTCTGCTCGACGAGGACACGCCGGCGCACATCATCTCGTTCGAAGACCTGATTAAGAACAAGCTTGCATCAGGCCGCCACCAGGATCTTGCCGACGTAGAGAAACTCCGTGAGGTAGCCTCTTTGGCAAGGACTGATCGTAAGGCTCCGAAGAAACGAGCGTCCGATCAGTAGGCCGCGTCCCGACAATCGTCTACATCGGCGCCTGTGATTTTCTCCCGGCGCGCGAAGGTCCAGCCCCGCAACTTTCCAAAATCCCAGGTGTCCACAGGAATATCAGCCGAACCGGTTCGGCCCGGCGTGCGCCCACGCGACGCCCTGGGGTGTCCCATTATCAGACTCAACCGCACCCGTCTTGACACTTCGCGCACCGGCGCCGGCGTCCTACACTGGACTTGCTCTGGTTTCTCCGCACACTCCCCCATGTTGCGGAACGTGTGTATCGTTCTCGTGCTGACAGCACTGCCCGCGACAGCCACCCTGGCTGCGGCCGCAGCGCTGCCTGCCGTCGACGCTCCTGCCGCGGTGCCTGCCTACCGATCTTCCGCGGCACGCATCGCCGCGCACAACCGCTTCCCCTCCGCCGGTCTCCATCGCCGCACCGCCGCTCACGCGGTCTCGCATGCGCAACCCAAGCGCAGTACTGCATCTACCCGGCGCCCCGTTCCCAAAACCGCGTCCCGGCAGTCTTATTCGCGCACGGTCAAGGGGCGCGTAATCTCGTCCCATCACCGGTCCCGCGTCGCTCCCCTGCGCAGAAATCCGCCCGCCGCCGCTCCAGCCAGCCCTGCGGTGGAGGCGATTTCCTACCCCCGCAACCGATATATCCCCATGCCTCCCCCGCTGCGCGGATCGTTCGAATCTCTCGAGCGGCAGAACCGCCGCACTGAGGATGAGGGACTGGAACGCATCCTGGACGAACGCGACCTGAGAAGCCGCATCGCACAGAGACTCCTGGTGCCACTGCCTGAGAGCGCGTCGCTCGCCGTAAACGCTGAACTCTCTGAGACCCACCGCTACTGCCGTCCCTGGACCGCCCGCTTCCTCTCCGACTTGGCCCGTGCCCATGCCGTCCGCTTTCACAGTCCTCTGATGGTCACCTCCGCGGTGCGCACCGTCGAATACCAGAGGCAGCTAATCCTCGTGAACGGTAATGCCGCCGCCGCCGATGGCGACGTCGTCAGTCCCCATCTCACCGGCTCCACCATCGACATTGCGAAGGGCGCTATGACCCGGCAGGAACTTGGCTGGATTCGCGCGTGGCTTCTGCGCCTGCAAGCCGCTGACAAGATCGACGTGGAAGAGGAATTCCAACAGGCCTGCTTCCACATAACCGTATATAAGACCTACTCCCCGCCGCAGCTTCCACCGGCACCCAGGCGCCTCCACCGCAAGCCCGCATTGGCCACAGAGCTGGCTTCTCGCGGCCGGTAAGTTCCTCTCCCTTAACATTGGCCAGAAATTCGTTTCCGCGCAGGCAGAATCGGGATACAATCTCGGACAACTACATCCCACCCCTGCCCGGACAAGCGAGACCTGGCAGGATTGCGGCAGTATGGGCGAACGCCACCGCGATCCGGCATGGCGCCAACTGCCGTG
>Ga0134126_10002097_pt1 | contig 25364 bp, 24 predicted proteins | sample KB31752_FD_96881 | JGI IMG/M metagenome (GOLD analysis project Ga0134126, IMG submission 96881) | Terrestrial soil microbial communities with excess Nitrogen fertilizer from Kellogg Biological Station, Michigan, USA - KB3-175-2 | ecosystem: Environmental > Terrestrial > Soil > Unclassified ... | reverse complement strand
AGCCGCATCAACGCCTTGATCGAAAGTTGAATGAATCGAATCACGAAGTGAAGTATATCCAGTGTCCCACTGCCTCTCAGCAAACCGAATTCGCTGGACCCGCGGGTTCTGAGAGTATCGTCGCCAACTCGGAAGTATGCCGTCTGTTCGCCTCCGCGTCACGAGTGCGTTGGTTTCTTACATTGGCAGGGATCATGCCCACACGCGATGCATACTCCGCGCTGACGACGATCTTGGGTCTTAGCGAAGGCGGGGGAAACATGCTTCGTGAAGAGTTTCCAGTGCCGGAACTTCTTTCGAGCCTTGGGCATCGCCGGTTTATCTTCTGAGTCGGTCACGCCAACAATTATGCCTGAGCGTCGTTCGCCGCCGTGCATGATGGGCGAGTGGTCGGCAATTCGGAAGTATGCCGTCTCTTCGCCCTGCCCGGTTCGGGGCCCGGTGCCTGAAGGGGACGAGTCGGCGGTAGTACGCCCATTTCGGCGTAGGATAATGGTGGCTCTGATCTGCGAATGGGGTCGCTCACAAAACTCGCAGCATTATTGTGCTGGTGGCCTCTCGTTCAAAACGCCGCGAGCGCACCGAAGCCGCTGCCGCACTTCGCAGTCTCAGACCGGTCAAGGCTGGCATCTCTGGCGCAACTGGGCAGGATCACGAAATCGTCGCTCCTCGTTGAAGCAGGCGATATGAACTTCCTCGAAACTCCGGTCAGCCTTTCAGCGGATCATAGAACCTTTGATGAGCTGGTCTCGCTTATTCTCCGGGGTAAAGAGCAGTACACCGTTCGTCACGAAGGCAGACTCACGATCATCTACCCACTCGCTCCGCGTCATCCGTTGAACAGAATCCTGACGGTGCAACTGCACCATTTCCGTTTCACCGCTGGGTCTGTTTCCCTCCTTGAACCTTATCTCGGTAACAAGATCAGAGAGGCGACGGGATGCCATCTCGAGGGAGGATTCGTAAACGGCCTTGCAATGGACATTGGGATACCCGAAATCAGTCTGAGCTCCGCCGTGTTCGCGGATATCGTTGCACGAGTGGCGAACGCGGACGTTCCCACCATGTGGGTAGTTGTGCCGGACTCCGGTGAGCGCGGCTGTATCTTAGACCCGTGGAGGATGTGGCAAGTCGGCATTTACGGAGATGGGGAGGCTGAACCTCCGCTTCGTTGGTCGTCGGGACCCCAACTAGTCCGGTGACCATGTCAACGGCTTCTTGTGAATGAACGCATAGCTGTGTCTGCCTGCTGACGGTGGCGATGATTCCCGAGTTGTCGGCGACTCGTCCCTTTGACGGCTCTTCGCCCTTGCGGTGCCGACCCCTCCAGCCGTAAGGGAAGAGTCGGCGGTAATCCGCCCGGAATGAGGGTCTAGCGGCCCAATTCGCCGGTAGCTAGTCGCGTCTGGCACGGACCTACTTCACTTCCGCCTGGACATGGCAGCGGACTAGGTCACCGGCACGAATCCCGCCGTCTTTTCGAGGAACTGGGCGCGGCTGAGCGCGATGCGGACGACGCCTGTCTGAGCGGACTCGATTCGCGAGGTTTCTGATTGCGAAAAGACCGATTCTGCGATATACCTTTTCGTACCGGATTCTCGGCCTATAGATAGATAAAGGATGGGCTTCCCCATGCCCTCGAAGGCTTCCTGCCTCCTGTTGTTTGTGTGTTTTGCTGGTGCTCTCAGTGCGCAAAGCGTGCCTAATTCCAAGCACGTGTGGATGATCACCGAGGAGAACCACAGCTACGAAGATGTAGTCGGCAACTCAAATATGCCGTACTACAATCGGCTTATTCAGCGGTACGGGTTGGCGACCCAGTACTATTCCGATCGGCACAGTTCTCTTCCGGCCCTTATGTGGCTTGTGGCTGGCGCCTCAGTAGAGACGAACAACGACACCACGTCGTGTCAACACACACATGACAATGTCGTGCGCGAACTCCTGAAGCAGGGATATAGCTGGCGGTCGTACCAGCAAGCCATGCCTTACGCAGGCTACCAGGCCCTGAAGAGCCCGGATGGCCTGTATTATCGCCGGCACAACCCGCTGATTGATTTCACAGATGTGTGCCCCGGTACCGGCCAAGACATCATGAGCGTTCCCTATACGCAAATGGCGGCCGATTTTTCCGACGGGACTACGGTGAACTACGCCTATATCGTCCCTGACACGAACGAGGACGCGCACAACGGTACTCTTGCGGCGGCGGATCAATGGCTTCAGACAAACGTGCCGACAATCCTTGCGCGACCCGAATTCAACACGGGAGGCGATGGCATTCTTTTCATCGCCTGGGATGAAGGCAACCTCTCTACCGATAACCGTTGTTCTGCGACGGTAAGTACGGGCTGCGGGGGCCGTGTTGCTACGCTGGTGATCGGTCCGCATGTGAAGCAGGGGTATCGATCGACGATAACCTATCACCACGAGAACCTGCTGAAGACGGTTTGTGTTGCCATGGGCCTGTCGACGTGCCCCGGAAAGGCGGCGAACGTTGCACCGATGGCAGATTTTTTCAGCACGGGCACCTCGTCAACCCCGACCGACAGCGTCGTCATTTCCACTCCAAGCAACGGGGATACGATCGATGGTGCCGTGCATCTTTTGGCTTCAGCCTCTGAGAGCCAGGCAGTCAGTCAGACGCAGGTTTGGGACAATGGCATCAAGCTGGGTGTATATGGCACTGACATCGATGTTATCTACAACCTGACGCCCGGCAGCCACACGACCGACGTAATGGACCTGGATTCAAAATTCCAGCTCCTTCATCAGGCGACCGTCAGCTACAACGTGGAGGCGCTGGTTGACGCCGTGCAAATTATCTCGCCTTCGCCGGGTGAGACAGTTAACACGACGGCTGTTCACGTGGTTGCTCAAGCGAGTGAGTCTGTGACCGTCACCCAGATGCAGGTTTGGGACAATGGATTCAAACTCGGTGATTATGCGGGCACGAGCGTCGATCAGTACTACTCTCTTGCGCCAGGATCGCATACCCTAACGGTCTTCGATCTCGATGCAAATTACAATACCCTGCACAAGACAAGCGTTGCATACTCTGTGCAATAGGTGAGTCGGTAATCTCACCGGGCGCAACCCGTCTACTCGCCTGTATGCTCTGTTCGCCTGCCCTCTTCGCCGCGGTGGCGTCTTAAATCGTGGACTCGGGAGTTGGAATCCAGAAGGGATTCATCCGCAGCCCTCCATGTACTCGATGGCTTCTGCAGTTCCGGCATAGTAGCCTACAATCTTGCCGTCGTAAGCCTCGAAACGAAGTCCATATTTCGCATCAGTGGAGTGCACCGTCAGGTAGTGGCCTTCACGACCGGAATACGCGCTGGGCGCGACCTTTAGCCTCTTTCCATACACCTGCAACGCATGCGCCTCGGAATCTCCCTTCCGGATTCCCTCGGCGGTGTGGGTCGTCGTGTCGTGAACGTCCAGGAGTTGATGCGGACCTAGGGAAGCTTTGGCGCAATTTTAGCCGAGCCAGGGCGCGGCAGCGGGTGGCGCTGGAGGGCAGGGACGAAGTTTTTCTGGTGGTGCGGGTGGACTACGAGCACCAGGCCGTGGAGTTGGTGCCGCTGATGAACGGGGACTACTTGGAAACCGTGCCGTTCTCGCGCCTTCGGCCGTGGCATAGGGCCGCGGCGGGGCCGGGCAGCGGTGGCGGCGCGCAGCTATAGCAGGTGCGGCGGTTGACTTGCCCTTCCTCAGGCCGGTCCCGACCGCGTTGCTGCAAGCAGCCCTCATTAGAGAGATTGCATCCGAGAAATCACGACAACTCGGCTCCTAGTCCCCCACTGGGCGCCGGCTAATTGGTGCGTCTGTCTCCCCGATGGCCGCGCCTATAAAGAAGCGCCGAAGCCCCGGAAACCCCAGCCGGGGCTTTGGTGTTGCTTAAACTGCAACTCGCGCGATCAGAGCCGAGCGCCGATTTTCCAGAATGGCCGCGTGAGTCCCTCAAAAATGCCTCGCGCAATAACGGTTCTAGTAGTTCCCTGCATACTAGGCCTCTTGCTGCGAAGAAAGAAACCAAGGGAGAGAGCCATGACCTATCGCAAAGTGACCGTGGAACTCGTAGTGCATGAGGATGACTGCGAAGGCACTCTCCAGCAGCTCTCCGAAGATCTGGAGCGGCTGCAGGGGCACACGACCATCTATTAGGCGGAAATTCGCGACGAGACTGCGGGGGCGCCGGAGAACGCTGGGGAAATTGCCGCCGAGTGAGATCGCCCTCGATAAAGCCCCTCGACAACCACGCACTTCCGCTTCTGATCGCCCCGGGTCCGAACCAGGGTAAGGGAAGGATAGGCGGTCACTCGCCCCGAACAGGTAGGTCGAGCTATTTCGAGAACACCGTCCGTCTGGGAGGTAGACTCCCGAGAGCGCATCTTGTGGGGCAGGTTCACGATTAGTGACGTTTATTACGATGCGTTCTCATAGCAAGGACCTGCCAAGCCAACTCGTGGTCCTGCGAAGACTCACGCGGATCGTTCGCAATGGTCCTCAAGCTCTCCGATATGCGATTTAGCGCTTCTGGCCCCGAATTTCTGCAGCCGATATTGCTGCGTTCACTTGACGTCTTAGCAGTGCGATCCATTCACCCTTATTAGTGTCTGGCATTTCGGTGCCTCCATGGGTTCATACCAGGCCAATCTGACCGTCTGTATTCCGGGCTCCATTTCGGTGCTGAAAATTGCCGTCTGAAGGTTGTGATGCTCAGCGGCTGTCTGATGTTGCGGGCGCGTACAACGGGAGACCGATCCACTCAGGAGTGAGGTGATACCCTGCTAGACACCCCATCTCTGGTGACACGAATGGCAGAAAAGGATTTTAACTATCGTCTTCTGGTCGTTGACGATGACGCGGCGGTCAGGGAGACCACGGCTCTCCTCCTGACGAGTCAAGGTTACACGTGCGCACGAGCGACGACGGCTTCTCGGCCCTGATCAAGCTGCGTACTGCTTTGCCTGACCTAATCATCACGGACTTGCGAATGCCGAACGTGAGCGGGTTTGAATTGCTCTCCATTGTGCGGAGGCGGCTTCCTCAAATTCCTGTCATCGCAATCAGTGGCGAGTACGACGCAGCAGGACCAGTCGGATTGCTGGCGGATGTGTTTCTTCAAAAGGGGTCATATCGACCTCCGCAGATTTTCATGCACGTTAGGGCACTGCTTGAAGCATCACCGATCCGTTCGTCTGTCCTGAAGACCAACACCGCTCCAGTTTGGACGCCAGTAAAACGAACAGGGCTACTTGATCATTACCTGTCCCGAGTGCCTGCGTTCCTGTTCAGTGCCGCAACCAGAAGCATCGGGTGAAATATGTCACGCAGAGTGCCTGCATTGCGGCTCTGATGTTGAGTTCCTCCGAAACCTCAAGGCTAAGAAAAGATGAGCCGCAGGGCGCTGCCTAGCATGTGGCGGCACCATCTATCCCGCGTTGACATGAAATCCCCCTCAGGATGCGAAACAAAAGCCACGAGGCAGTGTGTAGCTGTTGCGAACCTCTCAATGTTTAACAATTTGATACAATTCGCTCATTCGTTTCCGCATTGAAACGTTCAGGAGCGAGCTTTGACATTCCATGGTCCCTTCGGTGTCTTGCGCTTGGGTTGGGCGGCGGCAATGATTGCAATCGTTGCGCCTGTTCACGGCCAAACATGGTTGGAGCGCGTTTCCCGGACACAGGCCGCGCAGCCTCACTGGATGACTCCGCTTGTGACGGTGACGCCGCGACTGGAACAGGAGTTTCGGTTTGACATGGTGCACCAGGTTACGACCTCCGGGGATATGACTGTACTCGACAACGGCAAGGGGCTTGAATTGATTCCCACGCGACGGACGGAGTTGCTGGTGAATCTACCTCCTTACCTCGTACACGAAAACCCTGCGACAAAGGACGGATGGGGTGATGCGTCGTTCGTGATGAAGTACCGCTTCTTTGCGCGGCCTGAGAAAGAAGGAAGCGCCCTCCTTACAGGGTTTCTGGCGGGAAGCATTCCAACTGGGGAGTTTAAGAACGGCTCCATCAGTGCGGTTATCACTCCAACCCTCGCCGGGGGCAAGGGCTGGGGCTGGTTCGACGTGCAGTCGACATTGGGCGGAGCGTTGCCCGTAAACAGAGTGGACAAGCTGGGACGCACAATCCTTTCCAACACCGCTCTTCAGGCCAAAGTGCTGCAACGGTTGTGGCCACAGGTAGAAATCAACTCGACTTCGTGGGAAGGCGGGACGAAGGATGGGAAGAAGCAGACCTTCATTACGCCGGGCCTGATCTTCGGCAGGTTTCCTATCCACAAACGGATTGCATTCGTCACGGGCGCTGGGTTCCAGATTGCGGCAACGCACTATCATCAGTATGACCATGCAGTAGTCGCCACCATACGGCTACCGTTCTGAAATTCGTCGCGATATAGGCGCGTTCCGCTAGACTGATTCCCATGGGCCTCGATAGTCTGTTATCCACAATTGACCAAGAGATCGCCCGCTTACAGCAGGCACGCACACTGCTTGTAGGGACCACCACCGGCAAGGGTCGCAAGAGCATCACGGCAGCAGCGCCATCGTCAACGGAGATCAAACGGAAGCGCACTTTAAGCGCAGAGGCTCGCAAGCGAATAGCGTAGGCACAGCGGAAGAGATGGGCAGCCCAGAAGAAGGCAGCGTAGAGGATGGCCTACGGCCATCTATCGGCTCTGCATCTCCCAGGTAGGGGACATTGTGACGTGGTCGATCGCCCCAGGCGTTCTTTCTGACTGGCTAGGGGTGGCCTGCCCGATCTTTTGTACCAGTGAGATTGTTAGTGTAGCGCAGCGGGAGAAGTCGATATCTGCTCGCCGCCGCAGTCGGGGGTGTGGGAAAGTGGGAAGCGTTCTTTGCTTTCCACTTTTCCATCCCCTGGGATGTTTCGGTCAGCCATGCAGCCGGCGCGGGCGCTCGATAACCCCCCGATGAGTGTGGTCTGACGGTGTTGTAGTGGACGCGCCAGCGGCTAGCACGCGCAGTTCTTTCATCGAGTAGAAGATTTCTCCATTCAAAAACTCATCCCGCAGTTTTGAGTTGAAGCTCTCGCAATAGCCGTTTTCCCAGAGCGAGCCGGGTTCGATGTACAGCGTTTGCGCTCCAGTTCGAGCCAGCTATTTGCGCAGATCTGTGGCCACGAACTCCGGGCCGTTGTCGGAGCGAAGGTCCTCCGGCACGCCCTTCATCACCATAATGTCGGCCAGCGCGTTGATCACCCGGGCGCTCGACCAGCGCCGTTCGCATCGAATCATGAGGCACTCCCTGGTGTGCTCATCGATCAGGTTCAGCATCCGCGCTGCGCGGCCGTCGTGCGTCCTGGCGCTGACGAAGTCGTAACTCCATACATGGTTTCTGCGCTCCGGCCGCAGCCGGACGCACGATCCAAGATTGAGCCACAGCCGCCCGCGCGGCTTCTGCCTCTCGGGAACCTTCAGCCCTTCGCGACGCCAGATGCGCTCGACTCGATCTTTGCCAACTCGCCAGTCCGCGCGCTGCAACACTGCCGTGATGCGCCTGTAAACATAGCGCCCATATCCACGCCTTGGATTTAAAGGGACCTGGTTCTGGTCGGATGACCGCCGATCCTTCCCCAACCCGGTCGCCGGGGCGAAGCGGGAAGGGGAACGACAGACGTCAAAGGGAAGGATTGGCGACGATACAATCGCGAAAAGGAAAATGCTCCATTCCGACATCTTGAAGAAGCTCAATCAGTGAGTTGGGCTGTGGCTGTTGAAAAACTCAGCCTCAATAGACATGAGGAATTTTCAGCGCGTCCGGATGCCCTCTAAGCGGTTTTCTCGATCTCGGGGTACATTTCTCATCAGCCAAGTTGGCACTGATCTTGGAATGAACGAGATTTTCAACAGCCACGGCTGATATCGCCAACTGGCGTCCCAGGATTTTTTTGTGTTTCCCATTGACAAGCTGTGCGTACAACAAGACACTTACATAGGTAGACTATGCCAATAGCCGAGGTCACGGCCCGATGGCTGCACTCATACGGCGCAATTCTGGTTCCGGCGGCGATCGGGACGAGATCCCGCCGGGCACTCTCTACATGCTGATCCTCAAGACGCTTGCGGTGCGCAGCCGCCTGCACGGATACGAGATCGCGGAATACATCCAGAACTCCTCCTATGACGTGCTGCAAGTGGAAGAGGGCTCGTTATATCCGGCGCTGCAGCGAATGTTGCTGAAGGGTTGGGTGAAAGCAGAGTGGGGCGTGACTGCCGGCAATCGCCGCGCGCGCTACTACACGCTCACGCCTGAGGGTAAGAAGCAACTTCGCATTGAGTTGTCGCAATTTGAGCGGGTGATGGGGGCTATCTCCCGGGTGATCGAGACGGCGTGAGGAGGGGCGATGAGCTTTGCCGGCGAATGTAAAAGACGGCTGCAGATGCTTCTTCATCGCGAAGAGTTTCGGCGTGATCTTGACGAGGAACTGCGCCTTCACCTGGAACTGCGGCAGGAGCAGCAGGTTGCGCGCGGCGCCACGCCCGAGGCGGCACAGCAGTCGGCGTATCGGCGCTTCGGCAATATCACGCGCATTCATGAGAGGAGCCATATGGCGTGGGGATGGAACTGGCTTGAAACGTTTCTGCAGGATGCAGGCTACGGAATGCGCTCCATGCTGCGCACGCCTGCTATTACGACGGTGGCCCTCATCTCGCTGGCGTTGGGAATCGGCGCAAACACTGCCATTTTTAGCTTCATTGATGCCGTGATGCTGCGATCGCTTCCGGTGCGCGATCCACAGCAACTGGTCAAGCTTGGTGATCGCGATGCGAGCGGCATCACCGACAGCTTCGCGACCACGCAACTCTACTCCTACCCGTTCTACCGGCGGTTTCAGCAGAAGAATGCGGTTTTCTCCGACACCGCCGCTTACTACAGCATGACCAACCACCCGCATGGTTTCGTGGATGGCCGTCAAGATCCGGAACTGATCAACGTGCTGACGGTTTCCGGCACATACTTCCAGACGCTCGGGGTAGAGGCGCAACTCGGCCGAGTACTCAATGAGAACGATGACTCCAGCGAAGGCGATCACCCTGTCGTAGTCATCAGTAACGGTTTTTGGAAGCGGCGTTTTGGGTCCGATCCGGCGATTCTGGGGCACAAGCTGAAGCTGGGCAGGACGGTTTTCGAAATCGTCGGAGTCGCCCCGCCGGAATTCTTCGGCACGACGGTGGGCGACTCTCCGGATGCATTCGCGCCACTGTCCATGGCCGCGCTGGTTCCTCCGGGATGGGGCGGATATAAAGACAACTTCAAGGAGTCGCTCTATATCATTGGCCGTCTCAAGCCTGGGGTGAGCGTCGAACAGGCTACGGCCAATGTGAACGTCCTGTTCCGCCAGATCCTGCTCAGCTTTCCGGACGCCAAACTCAACCAGGAAAACCTCTCGCGTTTGAAGAAAAGCCACGTGACACTCAAATCCATGGAGCGGGGGCTCTCCCATCTGCGCCGCTCCTACTCCGAGCCGCTCAAAGTGCTGATGGTGATTGTGGCGCTGGTGCTTTTGATTGCGTGCGCCAACATCGCCAACCTGCTACTGGCCCGCTCCACGGCGAGGGCGCGCGAATTAGCAGTGCGACAGGCACTCGGCGCGGCGCGGGCGAGGATCGTGCGCCAGTTATTCACCGAAAGTCTGCTGCTGGCGTTTGCAGGCGGAGCGCTGGGAATCGTGTTTGCGGCCGTTGCCAATCGCGTTCTGCTGGCGATGCTTCCGCACGGGCAGCAGTCGGTTCCCCTGGATGTTTCGCTCAATCTGTCGCTGCTGGGGTTCACATTCGCAGTAACAGTGTGCACGGCGGTGCTATTCGGAACCCTACCGAGCCTGCGTGCCACACGCCTGGAGTTGACCGGCGCGCTCAAGAGCGGATCCGGCGCCGCTCCGGCCGCTGCGCGCACGCCTCTGGCCAAGATACTGGTCACATTTCAGGTCGCGCTTTCGTTGGTGTTGATGGTGGGAGCGTGCCTCTTTGTGCGTACACTCATCAATCTGAGTCGCGCAGGGATGGGCTTCAACAAGGACAACCTGATGCGGATGGATATCGATTCCACCCTGACCGGATATAAGGACGACGATCCGCGGCTTCGGGCGCTGTTCAAGCAGATCGAAGCCCGCGTAAACGAGCTGCCTGGTGTCGAGGCGGCCAGCTTCTCGGCTTTCACCTTCAACGAAGGAAGCTGGAATTCAATGATTTTCGTGCCAGGGATGCCGCTCGATCGCCAGATGAATGTGCCCCACAACATCATTGGCGACGCATATTTCAAGACGATGCAGATTCCGCTCATTGCTGGCCGCGCCTTTGGCCCGCAGGACACCGCGAACTCGCAGCGCGTCGCCATCATCAGCGAGAGCATCGCGAGAAAGTATTTTCCCGGCATCTCGCCAATCGGGCACACGTATAGCATTGGCTCTCCCGATGCGGGTGAAACTGCGATGCAGGTTCAGGTGGTGGGAATCGTGCGCGATGTGAAGTTCGATGACATCCAGGAGCCCGTCTCTTATGTCGATTACCTGCCCTACTCACAGCGCGAATGGGGTTTCGGCGATTTCGAGGTGCGGTACAGCGGCGATTTCGGCGCGATTTCCAGGGAGGTGCAGCAGGCAATCCACAGCATCGATCGCAGTCTGCCCATCACTGACGTAATGACCATGGACGAACTGGTGGCGCGCTCGTATGCCAACCAGGCCATCATTGCCAAATTGTCAGCGTTCTTCGGGCTGGTGGCGGTGTTCCTGTCGTGTATCGGCTTGTACGGGTTGATGTCGTATGTTGTGGGGCGGCGGACTGGAGAGATTGGTATTCGCATGGCGCTCGGGGCAGGCCGGTCGCAGGTGGGCTGGCAGGTGATGCGCGAAATGGCGCTGCTGCTGGTGGTGGGAATCGCGGTTGCCTTGCCTATCACATTGATCGGCAGCCGGTTGGTCAGAAATATGCTTTACGGTCTGAGTGCGGCCGATCCATTGAGCGTGGGAGCGGCGTTGCTGTTCCTGGTGTGCGCGGGTCTGCTGGCCGGATACCTGCCGGCGCGGAGAGCGTCGCGCATCGATCCGCTGGCGGCGCTAAGGTATGAATGAGACGATGCGTTTTGCTCGGGTAGAGCAGAACGAAGACCTTTCTTGTGTCCCTGACCATACCCAACCACCAGACTACTCGGAAGCCGATTGCCGCAGCATCCGCCGCACAGCGGTTTAGTTCAACCGGGGTGCCGACACGGTGTGTGTCAATTTATGCATCATCGCCAAATCACTCATTGAGCAGGGTTCCGGGCGAATGCCCGGCAATTCGGGAGTATCGAGGGCGAAGGAACGGCATAGGGACGAGTAGGCTACAATCCACCCGAAAACCTGCGACGTACCCCGATCTGATTTTTACCGATGAGCTACCGGCAACCTAGATGCAGCTTCGGCCGACGAGATCCTGCAGTTGCTCTCGCAATTGAGCGACAAGTTCGGTAAAACGATTGTGATGGTGACCCACGATCCACACGCTGCCCGATTCGCGAATTCTGTTTATCGGCTCGAAAAGGGGGCCTTTGCCCGTGACTTCGGGCGGTGGCAATGAGATTGCCACCGCCTTACATGGACGAGCGATGGAACGGTGACCAGGATTGCGCCAGTTCAGAAATCGAGCTGGTCGGCTCTGAGCCGAACGCAGATTCCACAAATTGACATCACAAAAGAACGAAGGAGATAACGATGCGAAAACTGAAACTGCAAATGCAGGTCACGGCTGATGGCTTCGTGGCGGGCCCGGAAGGTGAATTGGACTGGATGACGTGGAACATGGATGAAAAACTTCACGACTTCATCAACCATTTGACCGACACGAGTGACACGATCCTATTGGGTCGAAAGATGAGTCCTGGCTTCATCAAGTATTGGGAACACGAAATTGCCAAACCGCAAGGCTCGCAGTACGCATTTGCTCGCAAGATGGTGGAGTTGGGGAAGATCGTCTTCAGCAAAACTCTGCACGCTATCGACGGGCAGAACGTACGCGTGGAGAATCGCGACCTGAAGGACGCCGTCAGCGAACTCAAGCAGGCGCCCGGGAACGACATCGTCGTTTACGGTGGCGCAACTTTCGTCTCTTCGTTAATTGAGAACGCCTTGATCGATCAGTTCAATCTGTTCGTGAATCCTGTGGCAATCGGAAAAGGTCTTCGAATTTTCCACGACCGCCATCCGTTCGAGTTGACTGCCTCGGTCGCGTACGCCTGCGGAATTGTTGTGAATACCTACGAACCGAAGGGCTCGCCCGAGACAAACCGACAGTAAGCAACTGGAAAGGTTTGTGAGCGTAGGGCTGAAAATCTGCTCGAAGCAATCGCTGTGCATTCTCTAGATGGGCGAGATGCGACCTTAAAGGAACTGGAGGGTTAAGTGACAGTAGGCGGATTTGAGTCGGTTCTACCTTCAAAACTCGATTCAGGATGTCAAGAACCGCTTGAGTAGGGAGGACCTCACTGCGGAGGAGGTCGAAGACCTTCAACTGCAACTCGCCCTCGGGGAGAGTGCACTTGAGCATTACCGCCAAGCCTACGAACTGGAATTGAACTTCGCAGGTTCCGAACCGCCGAATCCCTCGGCTGACGGACAAAAGAACGGTGGCAGTAAGAGCGGTGAAAACTGAGGCCAAGAAACGGAAAGAAGGTATCGTCTCGATTGAGGCCAGCGCCTCGAACAACACAGAAATGGGCAGGTGCTTTGCACCGTGGCTTCTTGTGGCCCGCAAGACGGGCGGTATCCTAAGATCAGCGACGGTCTGAAAGGCTCCTTATGCAGTTGCCTCTCGCAGCCCACATCACGTTCCTGGAAGAGAAGATCGCATCTCTTAAGGCCCGCTTGGCTGAGCCGGGTGGGACGCAAGGTGAGTGCAGCGAATTCAGAAACGAAATTAGATTGGCAAAGCTCGCCTCGGTCCATTACAAGAAGGCATTCGAATTGGAGAAGGCGATTTCCCACTGAACCATTGCGCCGTCACTTGGTTTCGGTCCTGGAAACTTTCCCGTCTACAAACCAAATCCCACCCTGCTTGGTAGCGGTGACCGAGTGAGCATCAAAACTGACCGTGTATACCCCGTCAGGAAGGGTTACAGGCGCACTGATAACCGAGCACTCCGAAAAGAGCTGGACATGAGTACCAGATACAACATTCATCTGATTGGGACTTATTTTCCGCACCAGCACATCGCATTCCGCGAGGCGGTTCATGCCTTCTAACGAGGCACGCAGCAGGACCATTGAACCCCTAGGCACCTTGGGCGTCTCTCTCGATTGAGTTGGCAGACAGCCCAGTCGGGTAAGCAGTTCGGAAAGCAGCGAGCCTCTTCGGCCCCGATTGCAACTCAGAATACCGCGTCTTTATCCCTAGGACAATCCCCAAAGATCAACGCTGCTCGTCACGCAATTACCCTTTGGCCGACATCAGACATGAAATCCCGAGGATGGTCAGTCAGAAGCCAAGCGGCAATATCGATCAATTCCACCCGTGACCCCGAGGCGTACAACCGCGAAGGTGCCGCAAATGCAATCCGGCTGTGTACTATCCTATCCTGAGTTCAAAATCATATGATCCGCGAAGCTGCGTGAACCTTCGTCATTTCTCGTATAGCGGCCGTGGATCAACGCGGCTGCACAATCAGTGCGACGGGACTCGGCAAGGTATGTGGCGACCCGGCCGCCTGGCTGAACCCCGTTGGCGTAATTGTGAACACAAATATTTTGTTCGTCGACTGGCTGATTGCGTAGAGATGATTCGTCTTGTCCCAGAACATCAGATTGATCGGCGCCGTCGTGATCAGGTTCGTGAAGTGCGTCGTAGGACTTGCGCCGTTGAAGTGAAAGATTTGCAGGCCCTCCTGCCCGCCCACAGCCAAAAGCTTGCCGGAAGGCGCCATCCGCATATCGTAAGGGGTTAGAACAAGCGTCGTAGGCATGTTGCTGTAAGTACTGGTGGTGGTGAGGTATCCCGACGAGTCGGCGGTGTAGGTGGCGATCTGCGGTGGCAGGTTGACGCACCCTGGAGGGTCGGCAGGCGACATGTGCACGGCGACATGATTCGTGGGATCGGCGATGGCCAGGTTCGGCACATAGCCCGGAAAGCTCGAAGATGGGGTCGGCAAGTTCTTATTCACGTTGGGAAAACCGTTCAGCATGCCATTGCTCGCGCGCCTGTAACCGTAGATCGAGTAGTACATGCAGGCGGAGTCATTGGCCGAATATCCATCAACATCGTTGCCCAGCAAAGAAGGTGTCTTAATCGAGCCGGGAAAGGCGCCGTCACTTGAGAAACCCAGATAGCTAAGCACGCCAGTGGATTTGTTCAGTGCGAACGACGCGACGCCAGTGTTGGTGCAGGCATTGGTGGCGTCGAACTCGTGAACGTACAGCCACGATCCTGTGTGATCGAACGAGATCGGGCCTGCTGCGCCGCAGTCGTTCGACCCATTGAAATGCCCATACTCAATGCGCCTTATATACCTGAGACCGCCGCCTGCTTCCATTTGATAGGTCTCGAGATATGCACCGGTATTGCTCGCCGCCATCAGGTACTTGCCATTGACCGCAATCGAGCCCACATCGTCATTGAATGGCGAACCCGTCATGACGGTCATCGAACCATTGGCCCACGCCTTGAAGCCCGCGATCCTGTGGGTGTTGCTGACTTTGATATCCGGTGCATAGGACACGTACACCCACGCAACCGGAGTAGCGGTGGTGGAGGTAGCATCAGGCGTCGCACTGTCGGGAAATTGGGCATAGACGCACGCCGCCGCCGTGCTCAGCGCTGCACTGAGGCATAGGAAGCGATTCAAATTGTGATTCATAGGTGTTCCTCGAAAGGCCAGCCCCGACACGAAAGGAAAGCGTTCCTGCCCTTAACGCATTTGAGAACGTTATCTGGCGTGGAGTTGTCTCAGCCGGTGGGTTTGCCGGACAGAGCCTACTCCGACCGGCGACAGTAATGCCTAACACATTCCGTCACTTCCGCACAGCAAAGAACAACGTGGTGCCATTAGGATGGCCTCTCGCTCACCGAACAATGCTTGGCTCATATACTCAGCTTCATTCCTGCCCTTCCGAATCGGTCACCTTCATAAACAAGAACCGGTCTCCGTTTCCGCATACCGCTCCGAGCGCCGAACCGCAAGGCAGTTCCTTCCCTTTACGTGCTTCACCCACATGACCGGTGGGATCGAGACCCAACGGGTCTGGGTCAGTCCACCCAAATCGTGCAGTTTCAGGAAGGTCAAAGGAAGAATCGAGGGCAGAGATGCATGCACGGACAGTGGCCATCAGCCGATTGCGAAGCGCTGTCTGACGCCGTTCAGGTCGCCTTACACGTCGCCTGATCGTAGAACCTTGACACGAAAGCGCGGCTCAGAGCGGCGCTTTTTTAGGTCGAGTACCCTGAAACAACAATTTGTTCATCAGGCCGCATCGATGGAGCCGAGTGCGTTGTGTGCTAACCCTGACTGCGAGTGGGAGGTGGATCGAGTTGTGAGATTTCCGGCGCTAAATGAATGGGTGCGAGTCAAGGGGCGGAAGGGCGTCTTCCTGGTGGTGGAAATCGACCATACCAAAGGCGAAGTCGGCGTAAGTGGAAATAATGAAGCCGGTCGTGTGGAATTCGTGCCCCTCACTGAGATTCTCCGGCTTGAACATCGGGAGGAGAAGTATTCGATCTGATACATCGGCCTCTTCCGGAGCTTTACCTCAATCCGATCCCTAAAATCCCGGAAACTTTCCAGCTAGAAAACGGGTTATCACTTCGCATAGAATGTTGCTAAGGTAATGTCTTGCCTTATACTCGCGGTTAAACGGGGGCCTCCGTGATGGAAAATATCGAGTCCAAGCCGTCGCCCGTAAGGGTGTTTTGGGGCGAGATCGCGCCGAGCGATCATATCGCGCATTTTTATGACAACGATGAATCTTTCTTGATCGTGCTGGCCGGATTCATTGCGGAAGGTCTCGAAAAGGGCGAAAGCACCATAGTGATTGCAACTCCGCAACACCTCTCGGGACTGGAAGCATTGCTTGTGAATGCCACCGACCTGCCAGGTGCGCTCGCCGAAGATCGATATATCGCGCTCGATGCCGAAGAGGCTCTTGCGAGCTTCATGCGCGACGGTAATCCGGATGAGGAATTATTCGCGGAGATGGTCAGTAGTCTGCTCAGACGAGCGTCAGAAGGCGGTCGGCGCGTTCGCGCGTTCGGGGAGATGGTCGCTCTGTTATGGGCTAAAGGCGAGCGATCAGCCACCGTCCGGCTTGAATTTTTGTGGAACGGTTTCTGCAAGAAGTACGGGTTTTGTCTGCTGTGTTCCTTTCCGAAAGCAGGCTTCACCACGGACCCCTATCAATCCGTAGCTGATATTTGCGCTCATCATTCACGACATTTGGGAAACGATTGGACTCCCAGGCAGACAGCGGCCTAGCAGCCAACGTGAAGCTGGGCGCGATGCAAGCTTGGATCGGAATCTCAGGTTGTGGGTATTGCCAATGCAGTCGTGAGCGCGGATTGTAACGGGAATTCCGGACATCGATGAATGCAGCGAGGATGTGACCTCCCGCAGGGCCTCATTCAAGTTTGACTGCGGCTATTGCGAGTGAGCATGCGCATCGACGGGCGGTCTGGTGGATTGCTCAAGGCTGCACCGGTACTTGGAGCTACCCTGCGAGCGGGCGGCGCGCAGGGGAGCATGGCGTAGTCTCAAGGTGGCCTCTGCAATCGTTGCACGATCGAGACCTGCCTCCCATCGAGCGATGGTTCTATCTCCCCGCAAAGGCATTGCTGACAATCCCACGCCGAGAGTGTCCTTTGAGCCAGCTCTGGCCAGTCTTCTCTTTGCGCCTGCTTTCCCTGTTCTGTCTTTCCTCTTCGACCCCGACCTGCCCCGGGTTTTCTCTGCTCGCCTGATGCCCTTGGCGGCCGGTCTAAGTGCGCAACTTTTGCTCTATTGTTGCGCGGTTACCAGCTACGGGACAGTGCGCAAGCCGTGGAGTGTAGGGGATCTTGGGAACGGTGCCGGAAATCTGGCGTATGTATCTGAATAGACATCGTTTGCCTGGCAATTCAGGGAAGGTGCGGGAGCATATTGCGAAGGTGGCAAATAGGCAAATAGGGCCGTGGGACCTGGTGTAGTTGCTGTCTCCGGAGGTCAGTTCCCGGACGGCGCCATCGACATAGGGCTTGCGCCAGAGCTGAGAGCTGCGATCGTCGAACAGGTTGAAGTCATGGGCATCGTAGCCTTCCATGTTGACGATCTTGAGCTTGGCGTCCTGGTAATCGAGATCGGGGTTGTAGGCTTCTTCTTCATTGGTTCCAGGCAGGTGGAACTTGCGGGTGAAGAAGAAGCGAGGATCTGACGGGACCTTAGATAGTCTCCAAGCCGAAGACGGATCCGGACTTCTGGTAATCCTGGCCATCGACACGGTACAGACCTGGCCTTCGGCGGACACGTCAGAACCCGTTCGACCTCAACGCAGAACGCGGGCCGTCGCTATTCGACGCGCGCCATCGTCTTGTCAGCAGCTACGAGTGGGCGCTCCCGTTCTGGAATCATCCCGAGAACTGGTATCAACGGGCTCTCGGAGGCTGGCAGCTCGGTGGCATTGCCACGCTGATGACTGGCACACCCTTCACAGTCTTCGACTCCAATGACGTTGCTGCTCAGGGCAGCGCGCCGGAGATCACAGGATTTTCCGCGCAACGCCCCAACCTCATCGGCAACCCCAACAACGGACCGCGCACAGTAAGCCAGTGGCTCAACTCCGGCGCTTTCCAGCGTCTGGATCCCGATGCCGATGCGGGGAAGTTTGGCACAGAAGGACGCAACGTGAATGTCGGCCCCGCTTATGCCGACTGGGATTTCGCGGCCCTCAAGAACTTCCGGGTGACGGAATCGAAGCAGTTCCAGTTCCGCGCAGAAATGTTCGACTTCCTCAACCGCACGAACTTCCGTCTGCCTGATAGCGACATCAGCTCACCCACCTTCAACCACATACTGGCTGCGCAGGATCCCCGGCAGGTGCAGTTCGCGCTGAAGTTCATGTTCTAGCCAGTCCACAACAACAGCTCCATACATTCTTCAATTCATCAGGCGCGCATCCGGCGGCAATCTGCACAGCAGAGCACCGACGGATGCGCATATACGGGCCGCGCCGCACCGCACCGCCTTCATCTCCCGGCTACCGGTAAATCATGACAACGAACTCCTATCCCCTTGCCGAAGAGAGGTCGCTTCAATACCCCGGCTGGCTCGTGCTTACCGCCGCTTCTGCCGGCGTCATGGTCAGCTTCTCGCCCATCGTTCCTTACACGTTCAGCCTGTTCCTTGACCCGCTGCACCAGGCCTTCGGTTGGAAGCGCGAAGCCATGGGCGCCGCCTTCGCGCTCGCGGCCATCACCGTAGCCCTTGTGTCGCCGCTCATTGGATTGCTGCTCGACCGCTTTCCCCCGCGCAGCATTATCCTGCCCGCAATTGTCATCTTCGCCGTAGCGCTCGCTTCACTGAGCCGCTTGACGCCCCATATTTTCCAGTTCTATTTCACCTTCTTCATCATCGGGCTGGTGGCCAACGCCACCGCACAATTCGCCTACACGCGCACCATTCTTACCTGGTTCCGGGCGCGCAGAGGCATGGCCATCGCGTTGCTCCTTACAGGAAGCGGTGTCGGATCCGTTCTCATTCCGCCGCTAACAGAGTGGATGATCGAGCATCACGGATGGCGTAGCGGATTTCTCCTGCTGGGCGGCATCGCAATTCTGGGGCTTCCTCTCACTGCGATGTTTGTTCGCAATCGTCCTGAGCCGGCCATCTCTCCTTCTGAGCACCCGCGTCACACGGGAATCACGGTGGCGGCCGCTTTGCGAAGTGCGGCCTTCTGGATCCTGGTCGTCATCACCATTCTCTCCGCGTTCAGCGAAAACGCCCTGGTGACCAACCTCGCCTCAGTCCTTACCCAACACGGAGTGATTGCTGCTACCGCTGCTCTGGCTCTCTCAATACGCGGAGGAGCGGGAATTATCGCCCGCCTCGCCGTCGGTTTTGCCGTCGACCGAGTCTCTCCGGAACGTGTGCAGAGTGTTGTTCTGGCGTTGGCCTCATTGGGCACGCTGATCCTGGCCTTCGCAGGCAGCGGATGGACAGCCCTTGTAGGCGCGGCCATCCTAGGCGCCGGCCTCGGCAGTGAAGCCGATGTACTGCCTTATCTGCTCGCGCGCTATTTCGGCCGACGCCATTTCTCAGCCCTCTACGGCCTCACCTGGACTGCCTATGCCATCGGCGGCGCCACCGGCCCGCTCTGGATCGGCCACCTCTACGACGGAGCGGGCGCCTACCTGCCTCGCTTCATCGTCTATCTAGCCGCCGTGGCATTTGGTGCAGTGCTCCTGAGCTTCATGCTGCCAACTCGCCCAGAGAACACCACGTCAGAGCGAGAAGTGATCGCGGGTGCCTCCCTGCCGCTGGAGAGCTGGCAGTCGACCGACTGATGCACTTGCCGCCTGACCAGGGCGCATCCAATGCAAGAGGCGCAATTCCCTGCAACGGCAGACCTTGCCGCACAAGGCGACCGCCGTCTTATTGATGGAAGAATCCAGCAAAGACCACCCACGGCACATCATCTCCGCAAACGGCCTCAGCTTCGAAGTGCTCGTTGCGGGAGAGGGACACCGCCTTGCGCTTTGCCTACATGGATTTCCCGAAGTAGCTGAGTTCTGGCAACCGCAAATCCCTCTTCGCTTTCCGCCTAAGTGGCCGTCAAGTGGTCCATGTTCTGCGAAAAGCGCTGGTTCTGAGCGGCCCGCATCTGGACTACGGCGCGGTTCGTCGGCTGTCCGCCTTCCCGCACATACTTTTTGGCTCCGCTGCATCGCTTCCCGCAGGTCGGCCTCGTTCGCAATGTTGTAACGTCAAGAATGAACCGCGCTTTGTGCCCGCTGATTGTCATGGTTACTCGCTCAGGAACGCCCGCCCGCACCATATTCCGTCACGGTCCCATGAAGCGATTTGTGCTCAGACCTGAGACTGCGTTCACTCGAGTGGATCGGGGGACAGGGAGGCATAAGCCGCAATGAGTATGGGGTCAAAGGGAAAAGGCGAAGTTTCACGCCGAAGATTTCTTCAGCAGGGTTCGCTGGCGGTTGGGACGGCGGCTGGAACTGGTATGTGGAACCGAATCGCGCACGCTGCCGGCGCCACAGGCTTCCCCGTTCTTTCCGAATTCGGGTATGGGGATGTATCGATCGCCAGCGACCTGCATGAGTCGCAGTTGATGAACACTCACGGTGTCCTGATGGACTTGAGCGAAGACAGCCTGTTGAAGCCGTTCCGGCAAATGTCCGGTATGCCCGCGCCCGGTGAAGATCTCGGCGGCTGGTACAGTTACGATCCCGGCTACGATTACCGCGCGGGTTTTGATTTGGGATTTGCTCCGGGCTGTACGTTTGGGCAGTGGGTGTCGGCGTTGGCGCGGTGCTATGCCATTACCGGCGACACCGCGACGCGAGAGAAGGTGCTGCGCCTCAATCGCCTGTATGCCAAGACAATTACGGCGGACTTCTACATTAAGAACCGATTTCCCGCATATACCTACGACAAGCTGCTGCTGGGGCTGCTTGATTCGCATACCTACGTGAACGATCCCGAGGCTATGGCGATCCTCGAGCAGACCACGAAAACCGCGCTGCCGCACCTTCCGGGCCATGCGATCGAACATGATGTTGCCTGGCGCGCAGACAAGGATCCGAAGGACCTCTCGTGGACATGGGACGAGTCCTACACGATGCCTGAGAACCTGTTTCTGGCGTACCAGCGCGGAGCCGGTCGGCTGTATTTCGACCTGGGACTCCGGTATCTCGACGACAAGACCTGGTTTGATCCGCTATCGCGCAATGAAAATGTGCTTCACGGTCGCCATGCTTACAGCTACGTAAACTCCCTGAGCTCGGCCATGATGGCATATATGATCGCCGGCAGCGAAAAGCATCTGCGTGCCGCCAGAAACGCCTTTGCGATGTTGCAGGCGCAGAGCTTCGCGACGGGCGGATGGGGTCCGGATGAAAAATTGTGCGCTCCTGAGAGCGATGAACTCTACGCCAGCCTTACCAACACTCACCACAGCTTCGAAACGCCGTGCGGTTCCTATGCTCACTTCAAGTTGACACGGTATCTGCTCCGTGTGACCCGCGACGCACGCTATGGCGACAGTATGGAACGCACCATGTACAACACGGTGCTCGGGGCTAAACCGCTCCAGGAGAACGGCAAGAATTTTTATTATGCCGATTACAACTTCGACGCCAAACGCGTATATAAGGAGGCTCGGTGGGCCTGTTGCTCGGGGACCCTTCCGCAGGTAGCGGCCGATTACCGGATCAATGCATACTTCCGCGCGCCGCGTGCGGTCTATGTGAATCTCTACGTGCCTTCCACGCTGCGATGGATCGAGAATGGGGCTGCTCTTTCGCTTACGCAGGAGAGCGACTATCCATTTGAAGATCACCTCACGTTCACGCTGACAAGCTCGAAACCCACTGAACTCGCGATCCACTTCCGCATTCCGGCTTGGGCAGACGGAGCCTCGGTCAGCGTAAACGGAGTTCGTCAGAGAGGCGCGGCCGCGCCCGGCAGGTTTACCACGATACTCCGCGAATGGAAGACGGGCGATCGCGTGGAACTCGAGCTTCCTCTGCGCATGCGCATCGAGGCAATCGACTCACGTCATCCGGACATAGTCGCGCTGGTGCGAGGGCCGCTGGTTCTGATGGCGGTGAAACCCCAGGAGAATGGTCCCATCCCCAGGGTGACACGCGAACAACTGTTGTCTGCACGCCGCGTGAGCGAACGGCAATGGCAATCGAACTCGACAAACGGACCAGTGACCATGTTGCCGTTCATTTCGCTGGGTGACCGGCCCTACACCATGTATATGAAATTGGCCTGATTGCCCGGCCACCGCGACGTTCCATCATGACTCAAGCTGTACGGGGTACAAAATTATGATGACGGAGGAAGACTCGTCTGTGCCGGAGCAGAGGAGGCCCAAGCAGAGGCGATCACGGGCGCTGTGTGCGACTCGAGGATCGAGGTCTCCCATCGACGAGCAACGGTGAGGAGCAGAAGGCGCAGATCCGACAGCAGGGTCGCGCGGGCCATGTATTCGGAATCGAGTTGCTGCTTCACGGGAAGAACGTTCTCGCGATAGAAATGCGGCAGAGACTGGGGCGGAATCTGGCGGAGGAGTGATTCCTCGCGAGCGAATGCAAGGGTGGCTGCGCCGGTGATGCCGGGTCGACAGTGAAACGTCCCAATCTGCTGCTCAGCTATTTTCGGACGGGGCCCCACGAGGCTCATGTCGCCGCGCAGGACGTTGATGCACTGCGGCAGCTCGTCGAGTTTGAGCCAGCGCAGGAAACGGCCGAAATTCGTGATTTGTCCAGGTGCCGCAGATGCGACAAGGGCGATCGGATCGGAATCCGAGTGGAACATGGTCCGGAATTTGAAAATCGTGAACGGCTTTCCGAATCGGCCGATGCGCGATTGCCGGAAGATGACCGGACCGGGAGAGGAAAGGCGGACCGCTGCGGCAATCAAGAACAGAAGCGGGACGAGCGCCGGGCTAAACAACAGCACGAGAGTGACATCAAAGGCGCGCTTTGTGGACGATGCTGACCACGCGCTCAGTTGGGTGTCAACCTCGCTTTCGGGCTCGACTCCGCTTGGAGCGGATGCCGAAACGCGCGTCCTGCAGGCGATGGCATCAGGCGGTAGCATAGCGCTCCAAGACTCCGGCGTGATGAGGCAACCGGCTGGACCGGTTCATTTCGCGTTCAATCCAGTGATAGGTACGTGCCATGCCATCGCAGAGAGCGATCGAAGGCGACCAGCCAAGGCGCTGCTGAATGCGCGTGTTGTCGCTATTGCGACCGTTTACGCCCCGCGGCGCAAGCAGGTTGTAGCACCGCTTGAGATGAACTCCGGCGAGGCCTTCAACCAGGGTGACGAGCTGATCGATGGTGACGAGTTCGCTGGAGCCGAGATTCAGCGGCTCGCGGACATTGCTCTCGGTGATCAGCCTGGTTCCTAGAATGCAGTCATCGATGTACATGAAGCTCCGCGTCTGCGAGCCGTCGCCCCATATTTCGATTTCGCGTTTGCCGGAGAGCTTGGCCTCAATGACTTTGCGACACAGCGCGGCAGGCGCCTTTTCCCGGCCGCCAGACCAGGTGCCGAAGGGGCCGTAAACGTTGTGATAGCGGGCCACGCGGCATTCGAGCCCGAAGTCTTCTTCGAAATGGCGGCACATCCGTTCGCTGAAGAGTTTTTCCCATCCGTACCCGTCTTCGGGCATGGCGGGGTAGGCATCTTCTTCACGCAGTGGAATAACCGCCGGCGAAAGCTGCTTCGCGCCGTTGTAGACGCAGGCGGAAGAGGAGTAGAAGAATCGCTCGACTGCGCAATCGCGCGCCGCGAGCAGCATGTGCGTGTTGACCAGCACGTTGAGCATGCAGAGGGCCTTGTTGCTTTCAATAAAGCCCATGCCCCCCATGTCCGCGGCAAGTTGAAAGACTACATCGTTGCCTTGAGCTGCATGCAGGCAGTTGCGCTTTTCGCTCAGATCGAGGACCAGGTTCTCCGCTTCAGCCATAACCTGGTGCCATTCCGCTTTCGGCTTGATGTCAACGGCACGAACAGAGGCCACACCGGAGGAAAGCAGATTTCTGACCATGTGCCCGCCGATAAAGCCGCCCGCGCCACATACCAGTACTCGTTTACCTTTCAGGGTCATGTCGTTCTCACTGTGCGACCTCGGTCGCGAGTTACGTCCTGCGAACAATGGTTTAAGGGAGAACTCCTAGGGATTCATGAAATGGAGCAGCGCTTTCTCGTCGCTTGCGCTCAGATTGGCCCGGACTCTCATGTGGCGGAGAACGGTGCCGCTGATCTGGGGAGGAAAGCCCTGCGGGGCGTCATGGCATCGGGCGCAGTTCTGCTTGAAAACGCGCTGCCCCTGCGCGCTGTCGTCGTCATGGGCGGGCTGCGTATTTGCAACTCGCGCGGGAGGGGCTTTGGGGGCACGCCCCTTTTGCGCCATGAGGGGCAACAGAGCCGCGAATGTGCCCGCGACAATGACGAAACAAATTCGTGGATTCATTTGCCCCTCCAGGTAGGGATGAGGAAGCGGTAGATGATGCCGGTTTGCCAGATGTTGCGATTTCCGGAGGAAGAGAATTCGCGTGAGTAGCTGGTATTGATGCGCAATTCGTGAGGCATGTGGTAATCGAGGCCAAAGTCTGCCTGTTTGGTATCGACAGATGGCAATGTGTCGTTTGCATCCGGCTGGCTGCGGAAGGTCTGCTGCATGCGGAACAGTGGCTCGAATCGACTGAGGACGCCTTGGCCGCCGCCAAAACGATCGAGACGATAGCCGCCTTCGATCCAGTAGCCGCGCGCATGCGCTGCGCGCGCGAACTCCGATCGCAGACGAAATGAGGAGTTTGCCGGTTCCCACCACACGTGTATGCCGGAAAAATTCTCTCGCGTGCCTTGCAACAGGCGGTTGAAGGATGCGCCGATTTCGAGCTGCGCGGCAGGGATGTAGAGACTTGCGCGGCCACCGGCGGAGCGCTCGGCATTTAACTGCTCGTTCGTGCTGGCGGCGGAGAAATACGCGGCGTAATCGAGATTGACACTTTGCGTGGAGGCGGCGGAACCGCGGAGCATCCCGCCTACGCTGTGAGCCGTACCCATGGTTCCCAGCCCATAGATCAGAGGCGCATTTTCGAAATTGCTGATCCAGATGGGGCTGAGGCGTTCGTTATAGGTGCCGAATGGAGTGAGGAACTGACCGGCGACGAAAGTCATGTGGCGATTGGCCGTGATGTCGGCCTGGAGAAAGTCGAGGCCCAGGAACGAATCATGTGTGTATCCGGTCTGTCCGCCGCCTTTGGGAAAAAAGGCATCCAGAATGGTGGCGCGGCTTTCCACGAGGATATGACTCCCGATCGGTGCAGCCAGGAGCGGGGAGATCACCGGAATATAGGTGGTGTTTCCACCATTGGTGCTGGTCACGAAGCCTGCGCCGCCCGAAATGAGCGGCACGTCCTGCGCCGGAATGGCATGGACGAGAGAGAGCAGAGTTGCGCCTGCCAGGATGCGAATGCAACGGCGCGATGACAATTCGCGTTGAGACGATCGAAGTCGAAACATGGCTCAAGCTTCGCTCGGCTTCGGGAATCGAGTGTCAGGAGCCCGTCTTGTGAATGTAAGCGGATTGTCACTTCGGCCGTGCAGCAGCCAGCGTATGCGT
>Ga0134126_10002095_pt1 | contig 25370 bp, 21 predicted proteins | sample KB31752_FD_96881 | JGI IMG/M metagenome (GOLD analysis project Ga0134126, IMG submission 96881) | Terrestrial soil microbial communities with excess Nitrogen fertilizer from Kellogg Biological Station, Michigan, USA - KB3-175-2 | ecosystem: Environmental > Terrestrial > Soil > Unclassified ... | reverse complement strand
TGCCGACCCGCCCTGAACCGGGTTTCCGGCACCGCCGAAACCGGGCCGACCATGATCCCGGTAATCCGTCAGCGCATAGCACTGCCGAACTTCCGCGATCATGGATCTCCCCTAGCGCTGTCCGAAGGCTGGGGCCGATGTGTCTGGTGTGACTAGAGGTGCGGGCGGCGCTGTGCGCGCGGGATGCGTCGGCCCGCAGCGGGCTAGGTGAGGAAGCCGCGCAGGAGGGCGGCGGTGCCGGCCAGGTGCTCGGCCACCGCCTTGCGGGCCCTGGCCGGGTCGCCGGCCAGGATCGCGGTCACGATCGCGGTGTGCTGGCCGGCCGTGTGGTTGATGTTGCGCTGGAGGACCGGGATGGCGTTGAGCAGGTCGTTGAGCCGCATCCGGGCGTCGGTGCAGGCGGCCAGCAGCAGGCTGGAGCCGGTCAATTCGGCGATGGTCAGGTGGAACATGGTGTCCAGCCGCCGGTAGTCCTGCGGGTTGGCGGCGTTCACCCCGCCGAGCCGGGCCAGCAGCACGGCCCTGGCCCCGGCCCCGTCCAGCCCGGGCTCCGCCGGCCGCAGGTCGCCCGAGCGGACCGACTCGGCCAGGATCTCGGCCGCGCCCGACTCCACGGCCAGGCGGAACGTCAGCGCGTCGGTCAGCTTGTCGCCGTCCTCGGTCGCCAGCCGGCGCAACTCCCCCTGGTCGGGCACCGGCGGCGTGTAGGTGACGAACGTGCCGCCGTACCGCCCGCGCCGGCACGAGACGTAGCCGGCTTCCTGGAGCTCGCGCAGGGCCTCGCGCAGGTTGGTCCGGCCGATGCCGAGCTGGGCGGCCAGGTCGCGCTCGGGCGGAAACCGCTCACCCTCGGCGATCAGGCCCAGCTTGATCGCGGTCAGGAGGCGCTCAACGGTCTCCTCGAACGCGTTGCCCTTGCGGACCGGCCGCAGGACCGCGGCGAGATCAACCCCGGCGCTCACCGCTCACCGCCCTCCGCTATGAGCCACCGCCCGGAGTGTAGGACGGCCTCGGTGCCCGGCACGCGGATCCCCCCCGCATCCGCGTGCCGGGCACGAGACCCCGGACACCCCAGAGCGGGGCGCCAGGCCCATGTGGCGCGCATGTAACGAATGCCGCCGGACTCTTGACATTTGCGCTGCTCTCCCCATCATTGGTTCAACAATAGACCATTGAAAAACCCACCCGCCAGCCCCAGCGTGGGGGAAGGCGCGCGGCAGCCCCAAACCGGCAGTACCGACCCGCAGTACCGGCCGGCAGTACCGACCCGCAGTCCGGGCCCCCGTGCGGACCCGGAGTACGACCCCGCAGTTCCCACATAAGGAGCAGGCCGTGGCGGTCAACGAACAGGCCTCGCCGCTGAGCAGCGACGAGGAAGAACTTCACCGGCTGGGGTACGCGCAGGAGCTGCGCCGCCGCATGTCGGGCTTCTCCAACTTCGCCGTCTCGTTCACGATCATCTCGATCCTGTCCGGCTGCCTGACCCTGTACGGGTTCGGCATGAACACCGGCGGCCCGTCGGTGATCGTCTGGGGCTGGCCGTTCGTCGGCATCATGACGCTGTTCGTCGGGCTGGCCATGGCCGAGGTGTGCTCCAGCTTCCCGACGGCGGGCGGCCTGTACTACTGGGCGGCCAAGCTGGCCCCGAGCAACGGCGCGGCCTGGGCCTGGTTCACCGGCTGGTTCAACTTCCTGGGCCAGGTCGCGGTCACGGCCGGCATCGACTTCGGCTGCGCCTTGTTCATCAGCGCCTTCCTCGACCTGCAGTGGAACTTCGCGGCGTCGCAGCCGCACGTGATCCTGGTCTACGCCCTCGTCCTGGCCCTGCACGGGGTCCTGAACCAGTTCGGCGTCCGGCTGGTCGCCCTGCTCAACGACGTGAGCGTGTGGTGGCACATCGTCGGCGTGCTGATCATCGTGGCGGTGCTGGCCTTCACGCCGGCCCACCACCAGACGGCCAGCTTCGTGTTCACCCACTTCGTCAACAACACCGGCTTCAGCAGCGGCCTGTACGTGGTGCTGATCGGCCTGCTGCTGGCCCAGTACACCTTCACCGGGTACGACGCCTCGGCGCACATGACGGAGGAGACCCACAACGCCGCTCGCAGTGGCCCGCGCGGCATCGTGATGTCGATCATCGTCTCCCTGATCGCCGGCTGGATCCTGCTGATCGGGGTCACCTTCGCGATCCAGAACTACTCCGGTGAGGCCACCTCCGCCACCGGTGTCCCGCCGGCCCAGATCTTCATCGACTCGCTCGGGGCCACCGGCGGCAAGCTGCTGCTGCTGATCGCGATCGGCGCCCAGCTGTTCTGCGGCATGTCCTCGGTCACGGCCAACTCGCGGATGATTTACGCGTTCTCGCGGGACGGCGCGCTGCCGGGCTCGAACTTCTGGCACCGGGTCAACAAGCGCACCCGCACCCCGACCAACGCCATCTGGCTGGCGGCCGGCTTCGCCTTCGTGCTCGGCCTGCCCTACCTGTGGAACTACGCCGCGTACGCCGCCGTGACCTCGATCGCGGTCATCGGCCTGTACATCGCCTACGTCATGCCCACGTTCCTGCGGCTGCGCCAGGGCGACAACTTCCAGCGCGGGCCCTGGCACCTGGGCCGGTGGAGCAGGCCGATCGGCATCATCGCGGTGGTCTGGGTCGTCATCATCACGATCCTGTTCATGCTGCCGCAGGTCAGCCCGATCACGGCGGGCAACTTCAACTACACCGTGGTCGCGGTGGCCGTAGTGCTCGGCTTCGCGGGTATCTACTGGCTGGTCTCGGCCCGCAACTGGTTCACCGGCCCGCGGGTTCAGGGCTCGGCCGAGGAACTGGCCGCTATCGAAGAGGAGCTCTCAGCCTGATGCCGCTCATCCGGGGCCACGGCCCGTACAGCCAGCAGCGCGGGATGCTCAGCCTGGAGCGGCTCCGGGTGGAGGTCGGTGAGGGCGAGATCGACACGGTGGTTCTCGCCTTCACCGACATGCAGGGCCGCCTGGCGGGCAAGCGCCTGTCGGCCGAGTTCTTCCTCGACGAGGTGGCCGAGCGCTACTCCGAGGGCTGCAACTACCTGCTGGCCGTGGACGTCGACATGAACACCGTCGACGGCTACGCGATGTCCTCGTGGTCGACCGGCTACGGCGACTTCGTGCTGCGGCCCGACATGGAGACCATGCGCCGGATGCCCTGGCATCCGGCCACGGCGCTGGTCATCGCCGACCTGACCTGGCTCGACGGCTCGCCGGTGGCGGCCTCGCCGCGGCAGATTCTGCAGCGCCAGACGGACCGGCTGGCGCAGCGCGGCTGGGAGGCGCTGGCCGGCACCGAGCTGGAGTTCGTCGTCTACAACGACACCTACGAGCAGGCGGCGGCCAAGAACTACGCCGACCTCGAGCCGGCCAACCAGTACAACGTGGACTACTCCATCCTGGGCACCTCCCGGATCGAGCCGCTGCTGCGCCGGATCCGCAACGGGATGGCCGGTTCTGGCATGTACGTGGAGTCGGCCAAGGGCGAGTGCAACCTCGGCCAGCACGAGATCGCGTTCCGCTACGCCGAGGTCGTCACCACCTGCGACAACCACTCGATCTACAAGACCGGGGCCAAGGAGATCGCGTCGCAGGACGGCATGAGCATCACGTTCATGGCCAAGCCCAACGCCCGCGAGGGCAACTCCTGCCACATCCACCTGTCGGTGCGCGACGAGGAGGGCCGGCCGGTGCTGGCCGGGGACGGGCCCTACGGGCTGTCCAAGACCGGCGAGCACTTCCTGGCCGGCCAGCTGGCCGCGCTGCGCGAGCTGACCCTGTGCTACGCGCCCAACATCAACTCCTACAAGCGCTACGTGCCCGGCAGCTTCGCGCCCACGGCGGTGCGCTGGGGCGTCGACAACCGGACCTGCGCGCTGCGCCTGGTCGGCCACGGCTCCTCGCTGCGGCCCGAGAACCGCGTGCCGGGCGGGGACGTCAACCCCTACCTGGCCGTGGCGGCCATGATCGCCGCCGGGCTGGACGGCATCGAGCGCGAGCTGCCCCTGGAGCCCGCCTTCGAGGGCAACGCCTACGCCGACGGCAGCGTCCGGGTCCCGCACACCCTGCGCGACGCCCTGGAGCTGTGGGAGAACAGCGAGCTGGCGGCCGCGGCGTTCGGCCGTGAGGTCGTCGAGCACTACGCGAACTACGCCCGCGTGGAGCTCACGGCGTTCGATGCCGCGGTCACCGACTGGGAGCTGCGGCGAAGTTTCGAGCGGCTGTAGATAACACCTTTTTTGACTAAGTAGTGCGTTTACCCGGCACCAGTTCAGGAAGCGAGTCATGCCTCAGCCCACCTCTGGCCAGGAGTTCACTGTCGTCAATCCGGCCACCGAGCAGCCGGTTACCAGCGTCCCGCAGACCAGCGCCGACGCCACCGACGCCGCCGTGGCCAGGGCGGTCGTGGCCCAGGCCGCCTGGCGGGAGGTCGCGCCCGGTGACCGGGCCCGGCTGCTGCGGGCGTTCGCGGCCGAGGTGGACGCCCACGTGGACGAGCTGGCCGCGCTGGAGGTGGCCGGCTCGGGCCACCCCATCGGCCAGGCCACCTGGGAGGCTCAGCACGTCCGCGACGTGCTGCTGTACTACTCGGCCGCGCCCGAGCGGCTGACCGGCCGCCAGATCCCGGTGGCCGGCGGCCTGAACGTGACGTTCGCCGAGCCGCTCGGCGTGATCGGCCTGATCGTGCCGTGGAACTTCCCCATGCCGATCCTGGCCTGGGGCATGGCCCCGGCCCTGGCCGCCGGCAACACCGTGGTCTGCAAGCCCGCCGAGCTGACCCCGCTGACCGCCCGCCGGATCGGCGAGCTGGCGCTGTCGGCCGGGCTGCCCGAGGGCGTGTTCCAGGTGCTGCCGGGCAAGGGCAGCGTGGTCGGCCAGCGGCTGGTCGACCACCCGGAGGTCCGCAAGATCGTGTTCACCGGGTCCACCGAGGTGGGCCGGCAGATCATGGCCGGATGCGCCCGGCACATCAAGCGGGTCACCCTGGAGCTGGGCGGCAAGAGCGCCAACATCGTGTTCGCCGACTCCGACCTGGAGCGGGCCGCCGCCACCGCGCCCTACGCGGTGTTCGACAACGCCGGCCAGGACTGCTGCGCCCGGTCCCGGATCCTGGTCCAGCGCTCGGTCTACGACCGGTTCATGGAGCTGCTCGAGCCCGCCGTGGCCGGCGTGCGGGTCGGCGACCCGGCCCTCAGCCAGACCCAGATGGGGCCGCTCATCTCGGCCGCGCACCGGGAGAAGGTGGCCAGCTACGTGCCGCAGGACGCCGCGGTGGCGTTCCGCGGCAGCGCGCCGGACGGGCCCGGCTACTGGTTCCCGCCCACCGTGCTGGCCCCGGCCGGGGCCGACTCCCCGGCGTTCGTGGACGAGGTGTTCGGGCCGGTCGTCACGGTGACCCCGTTCGAGGACGAGGCCGAGGCGGTGGCCATCGCCAACGACACCCCGTACGGCCTGTCCGGCTCGATCTGGACCGGCAGCGTGGGCCGGGCCATCCGGGTGGCCCGCGCGGTCGAGACCGGCAACCTGTCGGTCAACTCGCATGCCTCGGTCCGCTACTGGACGCCGTTCGGCGGATTCAAGCAGTCGGGGCTCGGCCGCGAGCTCGGGCCCGATGCCCTGGACGCCTTCACCGACACCAAGAACGTCTTCATCTCGACGGAGTGACACGGCCACTTCGTGGCCGTGTCACTCCGGTGCTGCAAACACAGAGGAGTAGCTGATGAAACGCCTGGAGAATCGGGTCGCCGTCGTGACCGGGGCCGGGAGCGGCATCGGGCTGGCCACCGTGCGGCGGTTCGCGGCCGAGGGGGCCAAGGTCGTGGCCGTGGACATCGACGAGGCCGCGGGCAAGGCCGCGGCCGCCGAGGTGGACGGCTTCTTCTTCGCCGTCGACGTGGCCAGTGAGGACCAGGTGCGAGCGCTGTTCGACGACGTCGCGGAGCGGCTGGGCCGGATCGACATCGCGTTCAACAACGCGGGCATCTCGCCCCCGGACGACGACTCGATCCTGACCACCGGCATGGACGCCTGGCAGCGGGTCCAGCAGGTCAACCTGACCTCGGTCTACCTGTGCTGCAAGTACGTGATCCCGCACATGCAGCGCCAGGGCAAGGGCTCGATCATCAACACCGCCTCGTTCGTGGCCGTGCTGGGCGCGGCCACCTCGCAGATCTCCTACACCGCCTCCAAGGGCGGGGTGCTGGCCATGACCCGCGAGCTCGGCGTGCAGTTCGCCCGCGAGGGCATCCGGGTCAACGCCCTGTGCCCGGGGCCGGTCAGCACGCCGCTGCTGCGCGAGCTGTTCGCCAAGGACCCCGAGCGGGCCGCCCGCCGCCTGGTCCACGTGCCCATGGGCCGGTTCGGCGAGCCCGAGGAGATCGCGGCCGCCGTGGCCTTCCTGGCCAGCGACGACTCCTCGTTCATGACCGCGTCGCAATTCCTGGTCGACGGAGGCATCAGCGGCGCCTACGTGACGCCCTTGTAGGCGGGACCTGTAGGCCGGATTTGTAGGCTGGACGCCATGCCGCCTCCTGCACGCCCACTGATCGGGATCAGCTGCTACCGCGAGACAGCCCGCTGGAGCACCTGGGACCGGCCCGCCATGCTGCTGCCCGAGCAGTACGCCGTCGCCGTCGCCGCGGCCGGGGCGATCCCCGTGCTGCTGCCGCCGCTGGCCGGGATCGACGAGGTCACCGGTCGCCTGGACGGGCTGATCCTGTCCGGCGGCGGGGACATCGACCCGGCCCGCTACGGCGCGGCGCCCGACCCCGCCTCCGGCCGGCCCAACCCGGCCCGTGACAAGGCCGAGGTGGCCCTGTTCGCGGCCGCGCTGGACCAGGGGCTGCCGGTGCTGGGCATCTGCCGCGGCATGCAGGTCATGAACACCGCGCTGGGCGGCACGCTGCACCAGCACCTGCCCGACCTGGTCGGCAACGACAGCCACTCCCCCGAGGCCAGCGGCTACGGCCAGCACGAGGTCCGGGTCGCGCCGGGCAGCCGCCTGGCCTCGATCCTGGGCCGCACCGACCTGACCGACCACCTGCCGGTGGTGGTGCCGACGCACCACCACCAGGCCGTGGACCAGCTCGGCGCCGGGCTGACCGCGACCGCGTGGACGGCCGACGGCATCATCGAGGCGGCCGAGGTGAGCCACGCCCAGCACCCGTTTGCGGTGGCCGTCCAGTGGCACCCCGAGGCCGGGGAAGACCTGAGCCTGTTCGCCGCGCTGGCCTCGGCGGCCGCCGAGGCCAGCGCGGCAGGTGCCCCAAAAAGCACTGCGCCGACCCGGGCCGCCGGCGTGAACCCGGTCACGGAGCCAGTCACCGCCTGACCCGCGCGAGCCAGGGGCGACCGAGGCCATTAGCCTGCTCTGTCATGGCCTCAGACAACAAGAACGACCGGGAGAACGCCGCCGGCGAGGGCACCGGGCCGGACGCCAAGGCGGACGAGCCGCAGGACGACCTGGTCACCACCCACCACGAGATCACGGCGGACGGCGCCGGGCTGGCCTCGGCTGCCGCCGAGGCCAGCCCGGCTGAGCACCCTAAAACCGCGCTGCCATACACGGTCACCACCGGGCGCGTCGTGCTGCGCAAGGAGCAGATCGGCGAGGACGAGTTCGCCGGGGCCAAGGCGACGGCCGAGGTGTTCGTGGTCGCTTACACCGCCGACAACGTCGTCGACAAGGCCAAGCGCCCGGTGACCTTCGCGTTCAACGGCGGGCCTGGGTCCTCCAGCGTCTGGCTGCACCTGGGCCTGCTCGGGCCGCGCCGGGTGCTGATGGGCGACGCGGGCGAACTGCTGCCGCCGCCCTACGGGCTGGCCGACAACGAGCAGACCCTGCTGCGCCACTCCGACCTGGTGTTCATCGACCCGGTGTCGACCGGCTTCTCCCGCGCGGTCAAGGGCGGCAAGTCCGGCGACTTCCACGGCTTCGGCGCGGACATCGAGTCGGTCGGCGAGGTCATCCGGCTGTGGACCACCCGCGAGGATCGCTGGATGTCGCCCAAGTACCTGTGCGGCGAGTCCTACGGCACCACCAGGGCCGCGGGCCTGGCCCGCCACCTGCAGGAACGCTACGGCATGTACCTGAACGGCCTGATGCTGATCTCCACCTTCCTGGACGGCGGCACCACCGAGTTCACCGCGGGCAACGACGATGCCTACGTCAACTACCTGCCCACCTACGCGGCCATCGCCAACTACCACGGCCGGCACGGCGACCGGCCGCTGCGCGAGGTGCTGGACGACGCCGAGGCCTACGCCGGGGGCGACTACCTGCGGGTGCTGGCCCGCGGCGCCCGGCTGTCCGCCGACGAGCGATCGGCCGCGGTGGCCAGGGTGGCCGAGCTGACCGGGCTGTCGGAGGACTACGTGGACCGGGTCAACCTGCGGCCCGAGCACATCCGCTTCTTCACCGAGCTGCTGCGCGACCAGCGGCGCACGGTGGGCCGGCTGGACGGCCGGTTCACCGGCTGGGACGCCGATTACGGCCGCGAGCAGTGGACCAGCGACCCGTCCATGGACGCCATCATCGGCCCGTACTCGGCGGCGCTGAACCACTACGTGCGCGGTGAGCTCGAGTACCACAGCGACCTGCCGTATGAGGTGCTGAGCAGGCACGTGCACCCGTGGTCGTACAAGGAGTTCGAGGCCGCCCACCTGTACGTGGCCGACAAGCTGGCCGCGGCCATGCGGACCAACCCGCACATGCGGGTCAGCGTGGGCTGCGGCTACTACGACGGGGCCACGCCGTACGCGGCGGCCGAGCACACCTTCGCCCATCTGGAGATCCCGGCCGAGCTGGAACCGAACATCGAGTTCAGCTATTTCGAGGCCGGTCACATGATGTACGTGCACGAGCCGAGCCGCCTGGAGCAGTCAGCCCAGCTCGCCCGGTTCGTGACGATCGAGTAAGCAACCCTAGACTCGCCAGCGTGAGCACCGCTCCGGCCGTCGACATCAGCGGCCTGGTCAAGCAGTACGGAAGCAAGGCCGCCGTGGCCGGGCTGTCGCTGACGGCCGCGCGCGACCAGGTGACGGCCATCCTGGGCCCCAACGGGGCGGGCAAGACCACCACCATCGAGATCTGCGAGGGCTACCGCCGGCCCGACGGCGGCACCGTCCGGGTGCTCGGCCTCGACCCGGCCCGCCAGGCCCGCGAGCTGCGGCCCAGGATCGGCGTGATGCTTCAGTCCGGCGGCATCCCCACCGCGGCCAGGGCGGCCGAGTACCTGCACGTGCTGGCTCGCTTCTACGCCCACCCGATCGACCCGGGCCTGCTGATCGACCGGCTCGGGCTGGAGTCCTGCGGGCGCACCCCCTACCGGCGGCTGTCCGGCGGCCAGCAGCAGCGGCTGTCGCTGGCCGCCGCCGTGATCGGCCGCCCCGAGCTGGTGTTCCTGGACGAGCCCACGGCCGGGCTGGACCCGCAGGCCCGGCACGCGACCTGGGAGCTGATCGAGGACCTGCGGGCCGCGGGCACCTCTGTGATCCTGGCCACGCACTACATGGAGGAGGCCGAGCGGCTGGCCGACCACATCGTGATCGTGGATCACGGCGAGGTCGCGGTGGCCGGGACCCTGGCCGAGCTGTGCGGCTCGTCCGGCCAGCTCCGGTTCCGGGCCGAGCCCGGCCTGGACCTGGACGCCCTGGTCGCCGCGCTGCCCGCGGGCAGCGCGGCCAAGGAGTCCCCGGCGGGCCACTACATGATCGAGGTGGCCGGGGGCGTCGACCCGCGGCTGGTGGCGGCGGTCACCGCCTGGTGCGCCGACCACGGCATCCTGGCCCAGAGCCTGCGGATCGAGAGCCGCACGCTGGAGGACGTGTTCCTGGAGCTGACCGGACGGGAGCTGCGGTCGTGACCGACGTGACCGGCAACGAGGTGGCCACGGCGGGCTGGCCGCCGCCCGCGCCGGGGGCCGCGCCGCTGCCCCGGATGATCCGGGCCCAGGCCGGCCTGGAACTGCGCTTCCTGCTGCGCAATGGCGAGCAGCTGCTGCTGACGCTGATCATCCCGGTGCTGCTGCTGCTGGCCTTCGGCCACGAGAACCTGGTGGCCATCCACGGCAGCCGGATCGACTTCGTGGTGCCCGGCATCCTGGCCCTGGCCGTGCTGTCCACCGCGTTTACCAGCCAGGCCATAGCGACCGGGTTCGAGCGCCGCTACGGCGTGCTCAAGCGGCTCGGCGCCACCCCGCTATCTCGCGCCGGGCTGATCGGGGCCAAGACCCTGAGCGTGCTGGCCGTCGAGGTCCTTCAGGTGGTGCTGATCTCGGTGATCGGCGCGCTGCTCGGCTGGCACCCGCACACCAGCGCGGCCGGGGTGGCTTTTGCCGTCTTGCTGATGCTGGCCGGGACCGCCGCGTTCAGCGGCCTGGCCCTGCTGCTGGCCGGTACCCTGCGGGCCGAGGCCACGCTGGCCGCCGCCAACCTCATCTACCTGGTCATGCTGGGCATCGGCGGCGTGCTGTTCCCGCTGGCCCGGTTCCCGGCCGCGATCCGCCCCGAGCTGCGGCTGCTGCCCGCCGGGGCGCTGGCCGACGGGCTGCGGGCGACGCTGGCCCACGCCGGCGGCCTGCCCGGCCTGGACCTGGTCGTGCTGCTGGTCTGGGCCGTGGCCGGCATCGCCATCGCCGCTCGCACCTTCCGCTGGGAGTAGGCGGCTCGATGTAACGGCTGAGGCCGGGCGCTTCTACGATGGGGCTCGTGCCCGCACACCTCGACCCGCCTCAACCGGCCCCGGCGGCCGGCGCCCTGGCGGCGCCCAGGGCCGGCTGGCCGGGCTGGGCCCGGAGGCTGGCCGGCTCGGTGGTGGCGCCCTCCCCCGCGGCCATGCGGCGGTACGCGCTGGCCGCGCTGCTGGCCTCGGTCGTCATCATCCTGACCGGGGCCGCGGTGCGGCTCAGCAAGTCCGGTCTGGGCTGCCCGGACTGGCCCCAGTGCACCGCGCACAGCCTGGTGGCCGGCGGCGACCACGGCGGCTCGCTGGTCCACCGGTGGATCGAGTTCGGCAACCGGCTGGTCACCGACGCCATCTTCGTGATCTCGGTGCTGGTCTTCGTCGTCGCCTGGCGGTACCGGCCCGAGGGCCGGCGGCGCCGTGACCTGGTCTGGCTGGCGGCGGCCCAGCCGGGTGCCATCGTGGCCCAGGCCATCATCGGCGGCATCGTGGTGCTGACCAAGCTCAACCCGGGCTGGGTCTCGGTCCACTACCTGGCCTCGGCGGCGCAGGTGGCGGCGGCGGTGGCGCTGTACGTCCGGTGCCAGGAGGGCACCGGGCCGGCCCGGCGGCTGGTCCGGCCCGAGGTCCGGCTGATCTCGCTGGCGGTGATCGCCGCCGTGGCCCTGATGCTGGCGGCCGGCACGGTGGTGACCGGGACGGGTCCGCTGGCCGGGGCCCGGTCGGTGCCCAGGTACCCGCTGCCGCTGACCGGGGTGACCCAGCTGCACGCTGACATCGGCTGGCTGCTGGGCGGGCTGGTCATCGCGCTGGTGCTGGCCCTGCGGCTGTCCTCGGCGCCGCGCCGGGCGGTCTGGCTGGGCTGGCTGCTGCTGGCCCTGGTCGCGGTGCAGGGCAGCGTCGGCTACGGGCAGTACTTCAGCGGGCTGCCGGCGGGCGTGGTCTGGGTGCACGAGGTCGGCGCGGCCTCGATCTGGGTCATCGCCCTGCTGCTCCCCTACGCCCTGCGCGAGCGCCCGGCGGGGTTCACCGACGGTTCACAGGCGCGGCCCGCGGCCAGAAACCCAGCCGGGATAGGGTCAATCGGTGGGGAAGCGCCGCGGCCCGCCACCGTCCCGTCAGCCACGGTGCTCTCTTCCGCACCCGAGCCATCCGCATCCGATCGAGACGCAGCAGAGGGGGCCTGAGCGGACGTGAGCAGTGACACGCCTGGAGCCGGGCTGGAATGGTCACAGGTTGACAAGCGTGCCGTGGACCTGGTCCGGGTCCTGGCGATGGACGCGGTCCAGAAGGTGGGCAACGGCCACCCGGGCACGGCCATGAGCCTGGCTCCCGCGGCCTACCTGCTCTACCAGCACGTGATGCGGCACGACCCGGCCGACCCGGCCTGGGCGGGCCGGGACCGGTTCGTGCTGTCCTGCGGCCACTCCAGCCTGACCCTCTACATCCAGCTCTACCTGTCCGGGTACCCCGACATGACGCTGGCGGACCTGGAATCGCTGCGCACCTGGGGCAGCCGCACCCCCGGCCACCCTGAGCACTGGCTCACGCCGGGCGTCGAGGCCACCACCGGGCCGCTGGGCCAGGGCCTGGCCATGGCGGTCGGCATGGCCATGGCCGCCCGCCGCGAGCGCGGCCTGCTTGATCCGGAAGCGGCACCGGGGACCAGCCCGTTCGACCACCACGTCTATGTCTTCTGCTCGGACGGCGACATCGAGGAGGGCATCACCCACGAGGCCTCCTCGCTCGCGGCCCACCAGGAGCTCGGCAACCTGGTGGTGATCTACGACGACAACAGCATCTCGATCGAGGACGACACCAACATCGCCAAGTCCGAGGACGTGGCGGCCAGGTACGAGGCCTACGGCTGGCACGTGCAGCGGGTTAGCTGGCGCCGGCCCGGCGGCTACACCGAGGACGTCGAGACGCTGTACAACGCCATCCAGGCAGCGCGCGACCACCGGGGCGCGCCGTCGTTCATCTCGCTGCGGACCATCATCGGCTGGCCCGCGCCGAACAAGCAGAACACCGGCGCCGCGCACGGCTCGGCGCTGGGTGCCGACGAGGTGGCCGCGACCAAGGAGATCCTCGGCTTCGACCCCGCCGTGAACTTCCCGGTCGAGGACGAGGCGCTGGCCCACGCCCGGCTGGTGGGCGAGCGCGGCAAGCAGGCGCACGCCCGGTGGAACGAGCAGTTCACGGCCTGGGCGCGGGCCAATCCGGAGCGCAAGGCGCTGCTGGACCGGCTGTCGGCGCGCGCTCTGCCCGACGGCTGGGCCGACACGCTGCCCGCGTTCGAGGCCAGCGAGAAGGGCCTGGCCACCCGCAGTGCCTCGGGCCAGGTGCTCAATGCCCTGGCCCCGGTGCTGCCGGAGCTGTGGGGCGGGTCGGCCGACCTGGCCGGCAGCAACGACACCACGATGAAGGGCGAGCCGTCCTTCATTCCGGCCGACCACCAGACCAAGATGTTCCCCGGCAGCCCGTACGGCCGGACGCTGCACTTCGGCATCCGCGAGCACACCATGGGGGCCATCCTCAACGGCATCGCGCTGCACGGCCTGACCCGGCCCTACGGCGGCACGTTCCTGGTGTTCAGCGACTACATGCGCGGCGCGGTGCGGCTCTCGGCGCTGATGGGCCAGCCCGTCACCTACGTCTGGACCCACGACTCCATCGGCCTGGGCGAGGACGGCCCGACCCACCAGCCGGTCGAGCACCTGTGGGCGCTGCGCGCGATCCCCGGCCTGGACGTGGTCCGGCCCGCCGACGCCGGCGAGACCGCGGCGGCCTGGAAGGCGATCCTGGAGCACACCGACCGCCCGGCCGGGCTGTGCCTGACCCGGCAGGCGGTCCCGGTCTTCGACCGGTCGGTGCTCGCCCCGGCCGAGCTCACTGCCCGCGGCGGCTACGTGCTGGCCGAGGCCGACGGCGGCCAGCCGCAGGTCATCCTCATCGGCACCGGCAGCGAGGTGCAGCTCGCGCTGGCCGCGCGGGACCAGCTCCAGGCCGAGGGGGTGGCCACCCGGGTGGTCTCCATGCCGTGCGTGGAGTGGTTCGCCGAGCAGGACGCGGCCTACCGCGACGAGGTCCTGCCGGCCGCGGTCCGGGCCCGGGTGAGCGTGGAGGCGGGCCTGGCCCTGGGCTGGCGGGAGTTCGTCGGTGACCTGGGCCACAGCGTCAGCCTTGAGCATTTCGGCGCTTCGGCCGACTATCGGAAGTTGTACGAGGAGTTCGGCATCACCGCCGAGGCCGTGGCGCAGGCGGCGCGGGCCAGCCTGGCCAGGGTCAGCGGGGTCAGCGGGGTCCGCGGTTAGCGGGCCGGGGTCGGGCAAGTAAGCCAGGCAGGCAAGCCAGAAGGAGACACTGTCATGACGACCCAGAACGACAGGCTCGGGCAGCTGAGCGCGCTTGGCGTAGCGGTATGGCTCGACGACATCAGCCGGGAGCGGCTGTCCACCGGCAACCTGGCCGCGCTGATGCGCGACTTCCACGTCATCGGCGTGACGTCCAACCCGACGATCTTCGCCAGCGCGCTGTCCAAGGGCGCCGCCTACAACGACCAGGTGCGCGACCTGACCGTGCGCGGGGTCACGGTGGAGGAGGCGGCCCGCGACATCACCACCTACGACATCCGCTGGGCCTGCGACGTGCTGCGCCCGGCGTTCGACGCCAGCGGCGGCCTGGACGGCCGGGTGTCCATCGAGGTGGACCCGCGGATCGCGCGGGACACCGAGAAGACCGTGGCCGAGGCCAAGGCCCTGTGGTGGCGGGTGGACCGGCCCAACCTGTTCATCAAGATCCCGGCCACCGAGGCGGGCCTGCCCGCGATTACGCGGACCCTGGCCGAGGGCATCAGCGTCAATGTCACGCTGATCTTCTCGCTGGAGCGCTACGGCGAAGTCATCGACGCGTTCATGGCCGGCGTCGAGCAGGCCCCGGCCGAGTCGATCAAGAATCTGGAGTCGGTGGCCTCGTTCTTCGTCAGCCGGGTCGACACCGAGGTGGACCAGCGGCTGGAGAAGATCGGCACCCCGGAAGCGCTGGCCCTGCGCGGCCAGGCCGCGGTGGCCAACGCGCGGCTGGCCTACGAGCTGTACGAGCAGAAGACGGCCACCGACCGGTGGGCCGCGCTCAAGGCGGGCGGCGCCCGGCCGCAGCGCCCATTGTGGGCCTCTACCGGAACCAAGAATCCGGAGTACTCCGACACCAAGTACGTCACCGAGCTGGTCGCGCCCGGCATCGTGAACACGATGCCCGAAGCCACCCTGCGCGACGTGGCCGACCACGGCGAGATTGCCGGCGACTCGATCCACGGCACTTACCAGGCGGCCCGGCAGTACTTCGAGCAGCTCGCGGCGACCGGGGTGAGCTACGACGACGTGGTGCGCACGCTCGAGGATGAGGGCGTCGACAAGTTCATGGCCTCCTGGAACCAGCTCCTGGAGACGATCAAGACCGAGATGGACAAGGCGGCCAGCGGTGACCGCTAGCCCGCCGGTGACCGGAGGACCTCGATGATCCCCAATCCGCTGCGCGACCCGAGGGACCGGCGGATCCCGCGGGTCGCGGGTCCCTGCGTGCTCGTGCTGTTCGGCGTCACCGGGGACCTGGCCAGCAAGAAGCTGCTCCCGGCGATCTACGACCTGGCCAACAGGGGGCTGCTGCCGCCCGGTTTCTCGCTGGTCGGGTTCGCCCGCCGTGACTGGGAGCACGAGGATTTCGCGCAGGTCACCCACGACGCGGTCAAGGCGCACGCGCGCACGCCGTTCCGCGAGGAGGTGTGGCAGCAGCTGTCGGAGGGCGTGCGCTTCGTGCCCGGCGAGTTCGCCGACGACGCCGCGTTCGACAACCTGGCCCACACCGTGGCCCAGCTGGACGCCGAGCGCGGCACCGGCGGCAACTACGCGTTCTACCTGTCGGTGCCGCCCAAGGCGTTCCCGCTGGTGGTCAAGCAGCTCAAGCGCTCGGGCCTGGCCGACGCGCCGGAGCGCGAGAACGGCACCAGGCCGTGGCGCCGGGTGGTCATCGAGAAGCCGTTCGGCCACGACCTGGAGAGCGCCAAGGAGCTGAACGCCAACCTCAGCGCGGTGTTCCCGCCCAACTCGGTGTTCCGCATCGACCACTACCTGGGCAAGGAGACGGTCCAGAACCTGCTGGCGCTGCGCTTCGCCAACACGCTGTTCGAGCCGATCTGGAACCGCGGCTACGTGGACCACGTCCAGATCACGATGGCCGAGGACATCGGCATCGGCGGCCGGGCCGGCTACTACGACGGCATCGGCGCCGCCCGCGACGTCATCCAGAACCACCTGCTCCAGCTGGTCGCGCTGACCGCGATGGAGGAGCCGGTCTCGTTCTCGGCCAGCTCGCTGCGCGCGGAGAAGGAGAAGGTGCTGTCGGCGGTCAAGATCCCCGAGGACCTGGCCGTGGGCACGGCCCGCGGCCAGTACGCCACCGGCTGGCAGGGCGGCATCGAGGTGCCCGGCTACCTGGAGGAGGACGGCATCCCGCCGGACTCCACCACCGAGACCTACGCGGCACTGCGACTGTCCATCGACACCAGGCGCTGGGCCGGGGTGCCGTTCTACCTGCGCACCGGCAAGCGGCTGCCGTCCCGGATGACCGAGATCGCGGTGCTGTTCCAGCGCGCGCCGCACCTGCCGTTCACCGCCACCGACACCGAGGAGCTGGGCCAGAACGCGCTGGTCATCCGGGTCCAGCCGGACGAGGGCGTGACGGTCAGGTTCGGCTCCAAGGTGCCCGGCTCGGCCATGGAGGTCCGCGACGTGAACATGGACTTCGCCTACGGCGAGTCGTTCACCGAGTCCAGCCCCGAGGCCTACGAGCGGCTGCTGCTCGACGTGCTGATCGGCGACCCGCCGCTGTTCCCGCGCCAGGAGGAGGTCGAGCTGTCCTGGGAGATCCTCGACCCCATCGAGCAGTTCTGGGCCACCCACGACAAGCCCGAGCAGTACCCGGCCGGCACCGCGGGCCCGGCGGGCGCCGACGCGCTGATCGCCAGGGACGGCCGTGCCTGGCGCCGCCTGTAACCCCTCCGGACCGCTGGGACGCATTTACGGAAGCTGAGGAAAGGCCTCATGCTCATCGACCTGACCGACACCACCACCAGCGCCGTGCGCAGCGCCCTGACCAGGGCCAGGGACCAGCTCGGCGGTCCTACCACCGGCGTGGTGCTCAACCTGATCATCATGACCGACGAGTCCCGCCAGCACGACGCGGTGCGGGCCGCCAACCAGGCCGGCCGCGAGCACCCGTGCCGGGTGATGGGGGTCATCAGCCGGGGCACCGGCGGCTCGTCGCGGCTGGACGCGGAGATCAGGTCCGGCGACGGCGCCGCCGGGCAGACGGTGCTGCTGCGCCTGTACGGCCCGATGAGCCTGCACCCGGACTCGGTCGTCATGCCGCTGCTGGTACCGGACACCCCGGTGGTCACCTGGTGGCCGGGCACGGCCCCGGACGTGCCGTCCGGGGAGCCGCTCGGGGCCCTGGCCCAGCGCCGGGTGACCGACGCCGCCGCCTGCCCCGAGCCGGCGGCGGCGCTCCAGCGGCTGGCCACCGCCTACCGGCCCGGCGACACCGACCTGGCCTGGACCAGGGCCACGTCCTGGCGCTCGCTGCTGGCCGCCACCCTGGACCAGACCGAGGGCGCGGTCACCGGCGGGCACGTCTACGCCGAGGCCGGCAACCCCACCGCCGACCTGCTGGCCGCCTGGCTGACCAGCAGGCTGCGGGCGCCCTTCGGCCGGGAGGTCACCGGCGGGCCCGGCATCACCGGCGTGACGTTCGCCACCGAGGAGGGCGAGGTCACGATCAGCCGCCCGGACGGCCGCACGGCCACGCTGAGCCGTGAGGGCCAGCCCGACCGGCACGTGGCCCTGCACCGGCGGGACACCGCCGAGCTGCTGGCCGAGGAGCTGCGCCGGCTGAACCCGGACGAGGTCTACGGCGAGACCCTGGCCACGGCCTGCACGGCGCTGTCCGCCGACTGGCGGTAGGTCGAGCCCAGTGAGCACGCCTCAGGTGCTGGTGCACCACGACGCTGAGCTGCTGGCCAAGGCCGTCGCCGCGCGGCTGGTGACCCGGCTGGTGGACGCCTGCGCGGGCGGCGCGTCCGCGTCGCTGGTGCTGACCGGCGGCGGCATCGGCACCCAGGTGCTGGTCGAGCTGGCCGCCGCGCCGGCCAGGGACGCCATCGACTGGCGCCGGGTGGACATCTGGTGGGGCGACGAGCGGTTCGTGCCCGAGGGCGACCCGGACCGCAACGAGACCGGGGCCCGCGCCGCGCTGCTCGACCACATCGACATCCCGGCCGCGCGGGTGCACCCCATGCCGCCCTCCGACGGCCCCGACGGGGACGACCCCGAGGCCGCGGCGGACCGTTACGCGGACTGGCTGCGCGCCGCCGCCCGGCCCGAGGACCACGGCGACGTGCCCTCGTTCGACGTGCTGCTGCTGGGCATCGGGCCGGAGGCGCACGTCGCCTCGCTGTTCCCCGGCCTGCCCGCGCTGTACGAGAACGAGCGCACGGTAGTCGCCGTCCGGGGCGCCCCCAAGCCGCCGCCGACCCGGCTGACCCTGACCCTGCCCGCCATCCAGGCGGCCAGGGACGTCTGGATCATCGCCTCGGGGGCGGACAAGGCGTCCGCGGTGCGGCTGGCGCTGTCCGGCGCCGGGCCGGTCCAGGTGCCCGCCGCCGGGGCCCGCGGGCGCCAGCAGACGCTGTTCCTGCTCGACCGGGCGGCCGCGGCTCAGGTCCCGGCCCAGCTCGGCCGGATCGCCTCGCCGTAACGGGCCTTTCTGCGCGCTTTGCCGGACTCGTCCTAGCTAGGATCGCGCCATGTCACCCGCCCCGCTTTCCGCCATGCGCCAGCGTGGCCGGCGCGATCATCTCGTGGTGTGCGGCAGCGACTCACTGGCGCTGCGGATGGTAGAGGAACTGGCGGTCCGGTACTCCGAGCAGGTCACGGTGATCCTGCGCTCAGCTGAGCACGGTCACGGGCCGCAGATCGCCCGGCTGCCGGGCGTGCGGGTGGTCGAGCGGCCGGAGACCGACCGGCGGGCGTTCCTGGAGGCCGACCTGGCCGGCGCCCGCGGGCTGGCCCTGCTCGACCAGGACGACCTCGGCAACTTTCACGCCGCGCTGCGCGCCCAGGAGATCAATCCCGGCCTGCGGCTGGTCATCTCGATCTTCAACACCAGCCTGGGCGAGCGGATCAGGACCTTCTTCGCCGACTGCGCGGTGCTGTCCGAGTCGGCCATGGCCGCGCCGTCGTTCGTGGCCGCCGCGCTCGGCGAGCCCGCGCCCTCCCACGTCCGGCTGTCGGGCCGCACGTTGTATGTCGCGCGCCGGGAGGACGTGGACGCGGGCCACGTGGTCTGCGGCCTGGCCAGCGACGACGCCAGTCGGCCCGACCTGACCTCTCCCCAGGCGGCCAGCGCCGGCCTGGTGCTGGCGGTGGCCGACGGCACGCCCCGTAACCCCCTGGCGCGCCAGTCGAGCCCGCTGGCCGCGGCGCTGGCGATGCTGCGCACGCTCCTGCGCAACTGGACGGTGGTCGCTTTCCTCGTCCTGGTCGGCGTGCTCCTCGTCGGTTTCGTCCTGCTGCACGTCTCCGGCCATATCTCCGCGGGCAACTCGCTCTACCTCACGCTGCTGGACGCGGCCGGGGCTGCCGTCACCCAGCCCAGCCTGCCCACCCCGGAGAAGTGGGCCCAGTTCCTGCAGACCTTCGCCGGGCTGGCGGCGCTGCCGCTGGTCACCGCCGCCATCGTGGGCGCCCGGCTGACCGGCCCGGCCCGCGGGCCCGACCGGCCGATGACCGACCACGTGATCGTCGCGGGCCTGGGCAGCGTCGGGACCAGGGTCGTGGGCCAGCTGCACGACCTGGGCGTCGGCGTGGTCTGCGTGGACAAGAGCGAGCACGCCGCGGGGCTGGCCATGGCCCGGCGGCTGGGCCTGAAGGTGGTGATCGGCGAGACGCACCGGGAGGAGACCCTGCGCGCGGCCGGCATCGACACCTGCCAGGCCGTGGTCTCGGTCACCAACAGCGACATCGTGAACCTGGAGACCGCCCTGCACGCCAGGGGCCTGGCCGAGAGCCCGCGGGTCATCGTCCGGCTGCTGGACGACGACCTGGCCCGGCGGGTCCAGGAGACGATCAGCAACACCATCTCCCGGTCGGTGTCCTACCTGGCCGCGCCGGTCTTCGCGGCGGCCATGCTGGACCACCAGGTGATGCGCACCATCGCGGTGGGGCGGCACGTGCTGATGATCGCCGACGTCCCGGTCAGCGCGGGCGCGGAGCTAGTCGGCTGGGCGATCGGGCACATCCACGACCGGGCCACGGCCAGGGTCATCGCGCTGCGCACCCAGGGCGCCCAGCTGGTCGACTGGTCGCCCCGCCAGGACTACAAGCTGGCCGCCCAGGACCGGATCTTCGTGCTGGCCACCAGGGCCGGGCTGAGCACGGTGCTGGGCCGCGCCGCCCCGCAGGACCCCGCGCCGGCCCCGGCGGCGCGTTAATTCATTGGCCTGGCCGGGCGAAACTGGGTCTCCCCAAATCGAGGTGGCCAGAGTTACTCTCTCAAGGCAAGATCTTCTATCCGGGCTAGTGCCCGGTGCGAAGACACGGGAAGGCTGAGAATGGCCGTTTTCGTACTCCGAGCTACGGATTGCTCGTTTCCGGCAACCGCGCATATGTCGCAAACGCCGGCCGTCGCCCTGGTCGGGCCATCGCGCCGTCCTGCCTATCCGAGTGCCTGCCCGGCTGCGCTGCCGTGACCCCGCAGCTGCGCGGGCCATCCGCACAGGAGGAAAGCTATTGAGCTCCACCGATGAGGCTCCGGCTCCGGTCGCTCAGGCGGTGACCGGCATTGCCGATCCCGCACCGCTCGGGCTGGCCGCGTTCGCCCTGACCACGTTCCTACTGTCGGCCGTCAACGCCGGGTGGGCCAAGAGCTCAACCGGCAGCGACTGGGTGGGATACGCCTTCGCCTATGGCGGCCTGGTCCAGCTGCTGGCGGGGATGTGGGAGTTCCGGAATCGGAACGTGTTTGGCTCAACCGCCTTCTCCACCTACGGCGGGTTCTGGATTGGCCTGGGGCTGTGGGCGGTGCTGGTCGCGCCGCACGCGCTGTCCGCGACGGCGGTCGGCAAGGACCTGGGCTGGATCCTGCTGGCCTTCGCCATCTTCAACACCTACATGCTGATCTTCAGCACGCAGGTGAACGCGGCCGTGTTCGGCGTCTTCCTGACGCTGGAGCTGACGGAGATCTTCCTGTTCATCGGGAATTTCGCAGGCAATGCCAACATCGTCAAGGTGGGCGGCTACATCGGCGTCCTGACGGCGCTGGTGGCCTGGTACACCTCGGCCGCGGGCGTCATCAACGGCATGAAGGGCGCCATCGTGCTGCCCGTCGGCAAGCCCCTGATGGCCATGGGTCGCGCCTGAGACATATGTCATCGTGAGCCCGGCGGCCGTCGGCCGCCGGGCTCACCCGTGTCCGGCGCTGCCGCCGCGATCGGCGGATAGCGTGGGGTGGTGGATCTACACGAACGGCGCCAGCTGGACATGGCGACACAGGTGGCCAGGGTAAGGGCGCGGGCCCGCCCCTGGCGGTCCATCATCGCCCTGGTGCTGGCCCTGGCCTGCCTGGGCGCGGCGGAGTACGGCCGGTTCATGGGCAGACACCAGGGGGACCTGCACACGCTGACGGCCGGAGCCCTGCAATTCGGCGGGGCGGCCGGCTTCTTCCTGCTCGGGGTGGCTGCCGCCTTCGGCCTGTCGGGCCAGGCCAGGAACCTGATCCAGCCGCACATCGGGGCCGCGCACGCCGGAGTTGTCCGGTACGCGCTGGTCCTGATGGGCATCTTCACCGTGCTGGTCGTGGCGCTGAACGTGAGCAGCCTTCCGGTCGGTCAGCTGGTGCTCGGCGGGGCGGTGACCGGCGTGCTGCTGGGCATCGCGGCCCAGCAGTCGCTGGCCAACCTGTTCGCCGGCATGGTGCTGCTGTTCGCCCGGCCGTTCCGGGTCGGCGACCGGGTCCGGTTCCGGGCCGGCGCGCTGGGCGGCACGCTGGAGGGCACCGTGACCGACGTGAGCATCACCTACGTGCGGCTGGAGACAGGCGAAGGCGTGGTCTTCGTGCCCAACGCCCAGGCCCTGGCGGCCACGGTCGGGCCGCTGCCGGCGCCCGCGCCCGCCAGCCCGGCGCCGGTCGCCGAGCCGGTGCTCGCGCCGGCGCCGGGGGCGCCGTCCCCGCCGCCCCCGGCCGCGCCAGGCCCTCCTTAGCCGGCCGCGCGAGTCCTTAGTGACTCGCGTCGTACTTGGAGATCACCTGAGCCGGGATACGGCCCCGGTCACTTACCTTGATGCCGCTGGTCTTGGCCCATGCGCGAATATCGGCGCTGCGCTGACGGTGCGCGGCGGTACGGCGCTTAGGGCGGCCCACCCGGCCGGTAACCCGCCGTGCCTTCTCCGCGAAGCGCGTCAGCGTCTCATCGAACTTCTGGCTGTGCTTCTCGCATAGGTCAATCTCATAGTCCCGGCCGTCAAGGCTGAACGACCGCGTCAGGTGCTCCCCGTCTGGAATCTCTTTCGAGTCGTAGTCACAAGCGAATGTGACTGAGACCTTCTGTGCCACTTGTGTCTCCCCCTTCCCCCGCCGTAAATGTATCCCCAGTACGCTCACCAGGGTAAACGGTGCTGAACCAAGTTCTGGCCATGCTTTCGCACGCGTGACGGACGCGCTGGCCAGGGCTCAGGGAGATACGCGGGGAGATGCGCGGGGAGATGCTGATAGACCCAATCAGCCCAGCCGGGCGTGCCGGGCGTCACCCGCCCGCTGTTCGCCAATCCCGGCTGGGCCGTGGCTTCCGCCGGCTAAGCGCCGGTCCCGGCGGCCGGCCCGCGGCTCCTGGCCGTAGGGGTCCTCGCCACTATCGGGGGGAAATTCAGCGCCATCGGCGTAGTCACCGGCCCAGGCCGGCGGGTAGGTGTGGCCGGCGGATTCCTGCTCGCTCCACGAGTGATAGCCCTCCGGGCCCGGCTCGCCGCCGCCCGCATAGTGATGGCCTTCCGTGCCCCGATACCCGGCGCCTTCGCCGCCCGCATAGTGACGGCCTTCGGCGCCCCGATACCCCAGGCCATCGTCGGCGGCATAGCCGTGCGGATCGCCGGCCGCATAGCCGCGGTCGTCGTCGCCCGGATATCCCCGGCCTTCCTCGGCCCCATACCCGGGTCCTTCACTGGCCGCATAGTGACGGCCGCCGCCGCCCCGATAATCGCGGCCTTCGCCGACGGCATAGTCGCGGTCGTCGCCGGGCCGATATCCGAGCGGATCGCCGGCCGGATAGTCAGCCGCATCGGCCTGGCCGTAGCCGTGGCTCTCGCCGGGCCGATAGCTCGGCGGCTCTCCGGCGCCCGGATCGGTCCGGCTGTCGTCGCCGGGGCCGTAGGAGCCGCGCGAGCCGCGGCCGCTGTCGCGATAGCCGGCCGTTTCCGCGCCCCGGTAGCCCATCCCGAGGGGATCGCTCTCTTCCGCCGACAGGCGGGCGGGCGAGGGAATGTCATAGCCGGGGTCAGAGGCCCGGCCCCGGCCCGCGGGCGGCAGGTCCTGGTCGGCATGCCGGGACGGCCGCGCGGCCGGTCCCGGTGCCAGTCCTGGTGCCGGTCCCGGCACCGGTCCCGGCACCGGGAAGGCAGCGGTGCGCTCGCCCGCGTAGCCCTCGGGCGCGGGGTCGGTCCGGTAGCTCGTGACGGCGTCCGACAGGGCCCGCCGCGGGCGATCCCTGACCGGCCGGTCGGCCTCGTCGCGGTCGGCGGGCATGCGGTCAGCGGGCAGGCGGTCAGCGGGCAGGCCGACGTCGCGCAGGCCCACATCGCGCGGGCCAGCACTGCGCGGGCCAGCACTGCGCGGGCCAGCATCGCGCGGGCCAGCGCCATGACCGCCGCTGCTCCTGGGCGGCAGGTCGCCCAGCGGATCGCCCAGCGGATCGCCGACGGGCAGGTCCCTGGGTGCCAGGACTCTCGGCGCGACGTCCCGCGGCCCCAGGTCCCTGGGCAGGTCCCGCGGCGGCAAGTCTCTGGGCGGCAGGTCCCTGGGCGGCAGGTCCCGCGGCGGCAGGTCCCTGGGAGCGCTGTCGGCGAAGTCGCGGACGCGCGTCACGTCGTGCGCGCCGCTGACATCGTGACTAGCGTCACTCCCGTCCGGGCCGCCGCGCAGGGTCGCCATCATCCTGGGCAGCTCGTCCACCGGCAGGCGGAACGTGCCGGTGCACCGGCCGCCCTGCCAGATGCTGAAAACGGCCACGCCGGTGTCCCCGTACCAGCTCAGCCGCATACTTCGCGAATCGCCCCTGACGTCGAAAAAGACCTCGCCAAGACGAGGCAGGGGGGCAGCGTCATTCGACGACATGATGCCTATGGTGACCCGCAACGAGCTGACTTGTCCAGTTAATGATCATCATGCTGTGACCTGTCCCACTGCGAGCGAGCCGGCAAATTCGTCATCCTGCCTGCGCGGCGGCGTTCTTGAGTGGCATCATTGTGTGCGCGGATCGGACTTGACGCGTTGCTCGGTTGAGCACCTCAGTTCCGCCGCGATCCATGCAGGGAACACCACGGCTTTGCCATGCGTTGTGACATGCGACGGGGCGAATGCCGCATCGCTTGAGAAACGCATTGCTTGAGAAACGCTTCAAGAACGCTGCGTCCGCAGGTCCTGGGTCTGCGCGAACTGGTTGAGGAGAGTAAATCATGTCTGAGGTACGTCGTCAGGCCGCCCTGATGCAACGGCCGAACTGGGGCTGGCAGGATGACGCGGCGTGCCGCGGCCGTGAAGTCGTGCTCTTCTTCGGCCCGGACGGCGAGCGCCAGCCGGAGCGTGACGTCCGTGAGCGGCAGGCCAAGGCCGTCTGCGCCGCCTGCCCCGTCCGGACCGAGTGCCTGAACTACGCGCTCAGCCGGCCGGAGAAGTACGGCACCTGGGGTGGCCTGAACGAGGATGAGCGGTCCTCGGAGCGCCGCCGCCGCATGCGCCGCGCCAACGCGGCCTGACCGGCCTGATCCGCGGGCCTGGGCCCGCACCGACGTCGCCAGCCTGCGATTTTCCCGGAGTTCCCGGCCTGCCCGCGGATACGCGGTCCGATAATGGGCACATGGTCTGCTGTGCATGCCGGGAACAACTCCATGAGGACTGCCCTGGTGGCACCTGGTGCGACTGCCAGCACAAGCCGCCGGCGCAGCCAAACGAGCCGTTCCAGGGCTGGGTACGCCAGGGCTGATCGCCGAGGTCAGGCGGTCCTCCGGCGCTGCGGGTGGAATCGTCGGCCCGGCCAGGAATAGGCTCAGCGGCAAGGTAGTTGCGCCAGAGGAGTAGCCGCGCGCTCTGTGTATAGCCCGGGAGGCCGCCCTCGTGAGTTTCACGACCGTGTCCTCGGTCAGCGTGATCTATATAACAGGGCGTGCGGTTCACGTATTTTGCCCCTACTGTGGACACCGAGCCCTCGAAGCTGGAGTGACCGCGTGAACGCTGCCGATGCCAGGCCCACCTGGCTGGGACTCCCCCAGCCGGCTACCGGGCCCGCCCCTGCCGCCGAGCCTGGCGAATCTCCCAGCGAATCTTCCAGCGAATCTTCCAGCGA
>Ga0134126_10002094_pt1 | contig 25370 bp, 16 predicted proteins | sample KB31752_FD_96881 | JGI IMG/M metagenome (GOLD analysis project Ga0134126, IMG submission 96881) | Terrestrial soil microbial communities with excess Nitrogen fertilizer from Kellogg Biological Station, Michigan, USA - KB3-175-2 | ecosystem: Environmental > Terrestrial > Soil > Unclassified ... | reverse complement strand
TGGTAGTACTCTTGGAACATGAGATTGCGAAACACGCCGCTTCGGTTCAATGGGCATCAATATATTTGACTCTGCAATTGAACACCCAATAATAGTCGGACAAAATCAGAACTGGGAGCGCAGCGACCAGCCAAGGATTCACTGCAAAAGGTGGGGTTGAAACGGCTTAGGCTGCAGTTCGTCGTCAGTTTTGCACTTTTGGCTGGTCGCTGCGCTCCCAGTTCTGATTTTGCGTGGGCCACGTTGAAATCTTTGTCTGGTCAATATTGCCTTGGGAACCTCGTCGTGCTCACTCATCTGAGTCAAGTATGTTATTTGCGTCCCATGCCTTGTTACGCAGCAGAGAGCGCACTGATCGTGACGTAGTACCCGTCCGGATCTCGGAGTGAGAACTCCATTGTTCCAGTGTTCGGGTTCCGGTTGGGCTCTTCTTCGAGCCGAGCGACGAGCGCGCGTGCGTTTAGCAGCGCCAGGTCGAAATCATCGACACGGATAAACAAAAGGAGGCCGTTGCCAGGCTGCGCGTGATCGGGGCTCGTCAACGAGGGATGCTCATGGGCTCCCCACTCGTGAAGGCAGAGCAAGACCGTTCCATCTGAGTCAATGATTTGACCGAAGTAGTCATGGGCGGGAGCCGTCTCGGGCAGGCCAAGTAGCGACTGGTACCACTTGAAGCTGGCAGGCACATCAGCAACGGCAATGATTGTCCACATGCGCCTCATCGCGTCCTCCTGTGGCCTAATGTCAGAGTCGACCGGGCGGCGCGATTATGAACCGGGCTAGCTGGCAGTGCAATAATATGCTTGATTGACAGCCCTGCATTCTGCAATGTATACACCGACTTAGTACTCGCGTCCTCGTCTCTAAGATAGTCCTCCTGTTCAGGCCTTAGCAGGCTGCGCCGGCGGCGATTTCACCAACACTAACTTAGTCGCTGCAACGAGGTTCTGGTCGAGTCAAATCCGGAGGTTGAAGCTCAATGCCTTTCACTCATGACATCTTCATCAGTTACGGACACCTTGATGACGTCAGCCCTTTCGGAACGGACAAGGGCTGGATAGATCTGCTTCACGAGCGACTCCTGGTGTTAGTGGGGCAGGCGCTCGGCTACGAACCCGTCATTTGGCGCGACGGGCATGATCTGCAAGGCAATGATCGATTGGATGGGGCACTCAGTGAAGGAGTCACCAGCTCGCTTCTGCTTGTCCCAGTTATCACTCCGCGTTATGTCCAGTCTGACTGGTGCAAACGCGAGATGGACGCGTTTCACGCGGCCCAGCCTCCCGCGCGCGCCGCCGGCCCCGAATTCCGTTCGCGAGTTTTCAAAGTCATAAAGACGCCGCTGCCAAAACACCTCAAAAAACTGGAGCCGGCGCAGATCAGAGATCTGATCGGCTACCCGTTCTACGCTGAGGATGAACCGAGTGGCTTGATGACTGAGTTCAGCACCGACTCGACTGACAAGCCCTACTGGCGGATGCTCAACCGGCTCGTTGCTGACATCACGAAGGCGCTTATCGAGCTGAAGCACCCGGAAGCAAAACAAACCGGACCGCTTGATGCCTCGAAGTTAAGCGCCCCGGCTTCCGCTAAACCCTCCACTCTGAAGCCTAACGGCGGAGGCGCTGCGCAGCCGGCGAAATTTGTTTACCTGGCCGAGTCTACATCCGATCTGGCGGACGCGCGCGAGCTGGTGCGCGACGAACTGCGGCAACGCGGCTACGGCGTATTGCCCGAACAGAAACTGCCTCTGGAAGAAGTTAAGAACACTGAGAACACCATACGTGCCGCTCTCGCCCGTTGCGCGCTTTCGGTTCATCTGGTGGGCACACGCTATGGTTCCACACCCGAAGATGATGCACGCTCTGCAGTCCGCCTTCAGGAACAATTGGCCGCCGAACATGGCGATAAAACTCCGGAGTTTCTGCGTTTGCTTTGGATGCCGCCGGGACTAATGACCGAAGCGCTGCCAATCAGCGATGAGCGCCAGACTTCTTTCGTCAGCGAACTTCAGAAACGCATCACAGCAGGGGCGGAGCTCTTGCAAACGAGTGTGGAAGACTTGAAAACACGGATTGTCGAAAAACTTAATCCCCCGGCGGCAACGGCTGCTCGTCGCGGCGAGCAACCAAAACTCAAGCAGGTTTACCTGATCTGTGAGAACCGCGATCGATCATTAATACGCCCCATCAAAGAGTATCTCTTCAAACAGAATCTGGAAGTTATTACGTGGCTCGATCAGCAAGGCTCCGATACGCTCATGGACTACCATCGCAAGAACCTCAGAGAGTGTGACGCCGCCCTCGTCTACTTCGGCAGCGGTGACGAACCATGGGTCCGCAAGAATCTTGAGGACCTGCAGAAAGCCTACGGCTATGGACGCGAGGACGATTGGCTCGCCAATGCCGTGTACGTCGGCGCACCGCCCTCGGAACAGAAGGAAGACTTTCTAACGCATCTGGTTCCCTACGTTATACGCAACTTCAGTTCATTCGATCCTAATGACTTGCGCGACTTTGTTAGTGCGGTGCAGGCCTCGGCAGGAGGTTCAAAATGATCGAGGCGAAGAAACTCGATAATCCATTCCCCGGACTGCGTCCTTTCGAGACAGAGGAGTATGGCCTCTTCTTTGGTCGGGAAGGACAATCGGACGCGCTTATCGAACGGCTTCAGCGTTCACATTTTCTTGCTGTCGTCGGCACCTCGGGTAGCGGCAAGTCGTCACTCGTTCGCGCCGGACTATTGCCGGCGTTACGCGGAGGCATGATGGCTGGAGCAGGCTCCGGCTGGCGCATCGCCATCCTGAGACCGGGCAACGATCCCATTGGCAACCTTGCCGCCGCTCTGGGGCAAAAGGACGTACTACTTGAAGCGGGTGGAGGTTTGCCACCAGCAGAGGCCGAGGCGGTGATCGATGCAACCCTGCGGCGCGGCTCGTTGGGTTTGGTCGACGCGGCCCGGCAAGCGCGACTTCAAGAACATGAGAAGCTGCTGATAGTCGTCGATCAGTTCGAAGAGTTATTCCGTTTCCGCGCCGCGCGATCTCTTTCCAGTACCGACGATGACGCGTCAACCTTCGTCAAACTTCTGCTCGAAGCTTCTCAGCAACGCGAGCTTTCGATCTACGTTGTTCCGACCATGCGTTCCGACTTCCTCGGCGATTGCGCTCAATTCCAGGGACTACCGGAAGCGATTAACGACGGTCAGTATCTAATCCCGCGCATGACCCGCGACGAGCGGCGCTTCGCGATCACTGGCCCCATCGGGGTCAAGCGCTGCAAGATTACGGAACCGCTGGTGAACCGTTTGATGAACGACGTCGGTGACAACCCGGATCAGCTTCCGATCCTGCAGCATGCGCTCATGCGAACGTGGGATTATTGGGCTGTGCACCGGCGCGACGGCGAACCAATTGGTCTTGAGCACTATGAAGCGGTTGGCACCATGGCTGATGCGCTGTCGAGGCATGCCGATGAAGCCTTTGATGAATTGCCGGATCAACGCAGCCGGCAAGTGGCTGAAGCGACATTCAAAGCGTTGACTGAACGCGGCGCAGACAATCGCGAACTGCGCCGCCCAACTTGCCTGAGAGACATCTGCGCCATCGCAAACGCGAGCGCGGCAGAAGTGATTGCAGTGGTCGAAATTTTTCGTGCCGGGGGACGCTCGTTTCTGATGCCGCCGGCCGGAACTCCGCTGGAGCCTGAGACCGTAATCGATATTTCGCACGAGAGTTTGATCAGAAATTGGGAGAGATTGAAAGCGTGGGCGCGAGACGAGGCTGAAGCCGCACGTATCTACCGTCGCCTCGCTGGCGCTGCAGCCGACTACCGCGCCGGCATAGGTGGTCTGTTGGACGAAGTGACCCTGCGCTACGCGCTGAAGTGGCGCGAGCGTTATCAACCAAATCAGGCCTGGGGTGTGCGCTATCACCCGGAGTTTAATGAATCCATCGCCTACCTCGAAGAGAGTCTTGCCGCCAGCAACGTGGCCCAGGCCGAGCGCGAACGGCAGCAGCAGGAACAGATCGAACGTGAGCGTCGCGAACTCGAACAGGCACAACTCTACGCTAAGCAACAACACCAGACCGCGCTTCGCTTGCGCGTCCTCGTTAGGTCGCTCGGGATAATTAGTATCGTTGCTTTTCTTGCGGTGGTGGCCACCGTCGTCATGGCTTGGCGCGTAAATAATGCAAAGAAAGGCGTCGAGGCGGCGAGGCAAAAGTTACAAAAGAGCCGCACTGCCTTGACGCTGATTCAGAGCTATGAGATGGAGCAGGCCGAGAAGGAGTTGAATGAGTTTTACAAGCTGACGGCAAACGACGAAGAGGGGCACGAAAACAAGGCCTGGGTTCTCTACGAACTCGGCGACCTGAATCGCAGACTTGAGCGTCACGATCAAGCCGCGGCCTTTTTCGAGTCGGCGCTGCAGACCGAAATGATGATTCATGGGAAGCTGGGACTCGATTCCATCGGCACGCTCGACAGTCTCGCGCACTCGCTCGTGGACGAGGGCAGCTATGCAGCCGCAGTGGTGCGCCACGAACAATTGGCCGATCTCCTCAATAGTGTGGCCGATCAGAAAGGCAAATACTTCAGGCTGAACACCGCCAACGTCCACCAGGACCTGGCCAATCTTTATATCAAGCAGGCCAGGGCCGCGAACAAAGAGAGTTTTCCGGATCTGCCGGAAAATGACCCGCGCATTCTCGAGGTTCCTGATTCAGTTCGCGATAAGGCCAGGGCCGAATACCGTAAAGCCGTGACCATCTGGGAGCAGGTGCTCACCGAAGAACCTGAAGTGCTGGCGGAGAGATACATGGACGGTGCGAACTTCTTGACCGAGAATCTTGGCTCAGCAGATCCCCAGGACCGCGAAATCTCCGCTCGCTGGCTCAGTAAGCGTTCAAACCTGGAGCGTACCATCACAACTCCGTTCGCACGCAAGCCCATCGGTCCGCCAAACCCCGGCGGTGACCCCGCGATTAACGCGCAACTCGCAGCTCAGGGAAAAGGCTACTTCATCTTCAACTATAATGCGGCCCGCGCCTACGGCCGTCCTCAACTTATCAACCTGATTACATCCGTCGCCGCGGCCTGGTCTGCCAGACATCCAAATACCAGACTCGTCATCGGCGACCTGAGCCAACCGGGCGGCGGTCCCTTGCCGCCACACGGTGGCGATCACCAGGACGGGCGTGAGGTTGATATCTGGCCAGTGTCAAACACTGGCGCTAGCGAGCCGACCAACATCTTCTCGCCTAACTACTCGCGCGACCTGACAACGGAGTTAATAAAACTCATCCAGCAAACAAACCCGAACGCCGTCATCTATTTCGACGATGAACAGCTTGTTGCCGCCGGGTTGGTGCACGCTACCCTCGACCACAGCAACTATATGCACATCATCCTGCCGTGAATTGAGCTGGATGGTTTTAACACCGAAGGTGTTGGCCAACTTTACCGAAGGGGGTACCGAACTCGCGAAGGGGACTTCGGAACTCGCGAAGGGGACTTCGGAACTCGCGAAGGGGACTTCGGAACTCGCGAAGGCGACTTCGGAACTCGCGAAGGCGACTTCGGAACTCGCGAAGGGGACTTCGAAACTCGCGAAGGCGACTTCGGAACTCACGAAGGCGACTTCGGAACTCACGAAGGCGACTTCGGAACTCGCGAAGGCGACTTCGGAACTCGCGAAGGCGACTTCGGAACTCGCGAAGGCGACTTCGGAACTCGCGAAGGGAACTTCGGAACTCGCGAAGGGGAGTTCCGAAATCCCGACCGCAGGTTCTGAAATCGCAAAGCGGAATCCTGAGCTCACAAAGCGGAAACGCGAAAAGCCTCAGCACTTTCGCGAAAACCCCAAGCGCGTCCGTTTTGCCGTCTCGCTTTGACGTAAACACAGTGGGCAAGGCGCCCGCCATCGCTGAACAGACTCGCCGTCCATGACACCTGTCTGATTTTCGGCTAGTGTATTCCCCTACACTTCAATGCCACCAATGAACACGAGTTATCGGGTAATCAAAACTGAGGAAGAACTGCGCAAAGCAGTTGAGCTGTTAGCGACTCACCAGGTAATCGGTCTCGACACCGAAACCACCGAACTTGATCCCTACTATGGCCGGCTGCGACTGATTCAGTTGGCTACGCCTTCGGGCGTTCATGTCATTGACGTCGACGCGTTTCGCAACGGCGATCCAAAGCAGAGTACTGCGCTCGCGTCGTTACGCGACCTGCTTGCAGCTCCGCGTCCGATCAAAATTCTGCACAACGCGAAGTTTGACGCGAAATTCATCAAGCACACGCTGGGAACAGACCTCGGCGGGATCTTCGACACGCTGCTTGCGAGCCAACTGCTCGGCGCCGGAGACATTGAAGAACGGCATGGCCTCGAAGCGGTAGCCTCGCGTTATCTCAGTGAGGCGGTCGACAAGACGGAACGGCTCAGCAACTGGAACCTTGAGCTGTCTGAATCTCAACTTGAGTATGCAGCGCGCGATGCCGCGGTGTTGCTGCCCCTGCGAGAAAAACTGATCGAGCGTTTGAAGGCGGACTCGCTGATCGATTGCGCGCGCCTGGAATTCGACTGCGTGATGACAGTCGCCGATATGGAGCTGACTGGTTTTTACATGCACAAAGATCGTTGGCTCGAACAGTTGGCGATAGTTGAAAAGCGAAGGATCCAACTGGCTGAAGACTTGCAATCCGTACTGGCGCAAGAGTCGTCGCAGGGAACACTATTTGGCGGGCCGCAACGTGACGACATTAATCTGGATTCACATCAGCAACTGACACAGGCGTTGGAGCGCCTCGGGATTCCTGTTCCGGATTCAACCCGCAACTGGAAACTGCAGCCGCTGGCGCTTGAGTATCCAATCATCGCCACGTTACTCGAATACCGCACGGTGCAGAAGGCGCTGACGAGTTACGGTCAGAACATGATTGAGTTGATCAATCCCACCACGCACCGTTTACATGCTGACTTCCGCCAGATCGGAGCGCCTACCGGCAGGTTTGCCTGCACCAATCCCAATATTCAGCAGGTGCCGCACGCCGTGGAGTACCGGCGCTGTTTCTCCGGTCACCCTGAAGGCAGAAAGCTTGTGATCGCCGACTATTCGCAGATTGAGTTGCGAATCCTTGCCGAGTTTTCCGGCGATCAGGCTTTCATTAACGCCTTTAGATCTGGAGCCGATCTGCATCGCGTAACCGCGGCGGAGGTTTTCAATGTCTCTGTGGATCAGGTGAGCCGGGAGCAACGTGATTTTGCCAAACGTTTGAACTTCGGAGTGGTTTACGGCATCGGCGCGCAACGCTTCTCGATAATGACTGGCCTGGGTGTGCCTGAGGCTGAGGGCGTGTTGAAGAAATACTTCGCGACTTATCGCCAGCTCGATACTTATTTGCACGAAGCAGCGAACCGTGCCGTGCGTGAACGTCAGGCTAGAACCGGATCGGGCCGCCTGGTTCGCTTTCGTTACGACGAACAAGACCGTCAGCAAATTTCAATGACTAAGCGAAACGGCAAGAACACGCCGATCCAGGGTACCAGTGCCGACATACTAAAACGCGCGCTGCGTTTGCTGAAGGATGAACTGCGTGGCACCAACGCGCAGATCGTCAACATCATTCACGACGAAATTGTGGTGGAGGCAGACGCCGGCGAGGCCTCGGACGTGGCGGTGAAAGTTGAACGAGCGATGGTAGCGGCTGGCGAGGAATACGTGAAGACGGTGCCGGTGAAAGTTGAAACCGAGATCGCCGATGAATGGGTGAAGTAGGAATGGTGAATGACGATTTCAAGTTTGAAATGCGATTGGTACAACCCGGAGGGTTGCGAGAAAGTAGCCGGTGGTCGTAGCGAAGCGAAGGCCACCGGTTTGAGGTAACCAGGAATAACAGCACCCCCACGGGGTGCCAGACGTGAAGGGTTGCAAGATTTCCTTTGAGATTCTCGCACCACTTCGTGGTGCAACTCGTTTCTGATTTGTTCCGGTGGTTTTCGCTGCGCTTCAACCACCGGCTACTATCTCCCAGCCCTCCGGGCTGATCCCAGAACAGCCTGCTTGACACCCCGCGCAGCGCCCAATAGTCTTGCCTGCTTGGATTTCGTGACAGGTTTTCGTCTAGAAAGCCTCAAGGAAAAACGGATTACATGATCAAGGAACAAATTATCGCTGCGATTACGACCAAGCGCGCTCACGTCGGAGTTGTAGGCTTAGGCTATGTTGGTTTGCCACTGCTTACTGAGTTTGCCGGCAGTGGTTTCCAGGCGACCGGGTTTGAAGTTGACGAAAACAAGGCTGCTCAAATCAATGCCGGAGAGTCTTACATCGGCGATGTAAACTCTTCATTAATCAGAGATCACGTTGCCGGCAAGCGTCTGCGGGCCACCACCGATTTCGATCATCTGAAAGAGTGCGATGCCATCATCATCTGCGTGCCGACGCCGCTACGAAAGACGAAGGAGCCGGACGTTTCCTACATTCTGGCTGCCGCTGAAGAGATCAAGCAGCGATTGCATCAGGGACAGTTGATCATTCTCGAGTCAACTACTTATCCGGGCACAACGGACGAGGTCCTGCTGCCGATGTTTGAGGAGACCGGACTCAAGCTCGACACCGATTTCCTGTTGGCGTTTTCACCGGAGCGAGTGGATCCTGGTAATCCTGATTTTCAGACACACAATATTCCCAAGGTTGTCGGCGGCGTTACCGGAGACTCGACCGACGCTGCCGCACATCTCTATTCGCAAATTGTGAAAGAGGTTCATGCCGTCAGTTCAGCGCGCGTTGCCGAAACTGCCAAGCTCCTGGAAAACACCTTTCGTGCCGTGAACATTGGGATGGCGAATGAGATGGCGCGACTCTGTTATGCGCTGAACATCGATACCTGGGAAGTGATTCGCGCGGCGGCCACCAAGCCCTTTGGGTTCATGCCCTTTTATCCGGGACCGGGAATCGGCGGCCATTGCATTCCGCTCGATCCGCATTACCTCTCCTGGAAGGCCCGCCAACACGGCTTTGATTCGCGCTTCATCGGCTTGGCCGAGGAAGTGAATTCGCGAATGCCGGAACACGTGGTGCAGTTGGTCGCTGACGGCCTCAACGATGAAAGCAAAGCGATGAAGGGTTCGCGCATTCTTTTACTCGGCGTGGCTTACAAGAAAGATATTGACGATGTACGCGAAAGTCCGGCACTGTCGATCATTGATCGACTGCGCGCGCGGGGTGCGGCGGTGAGTTACCACGATCCCTTTGTGAAGGAAGTGCATTTTGACGACGCCCACACCGAAGGCGGTGGCGAACCGCTCTCATCGGTGTCGTTGACTGATGAAGAACTGCGTGCCAGCGACTGCGTTGTGATTGTCACCGACCATAGCGAGACTGACTACCGCCGAGTTTGCCAACTTAGTTCGCTGATCGTGGATACCCGAAATGCGCTTAACGGCGAGGTCAGGCGCGATAGCAGCGCGCGGATAATCCGGCTTTAAGAAGTTTCGAGTTTCTAGTTCCGAGTTTAAGGCGGAGTCTAACTCGAAACTCGAAACTCGAAACTCGAAACATGATCAAAGTAATCAACGTTGTCGGCGCGCGACCTAACTTCATGAAGGTCGCGCCGATTGTAGAAGCGATGAAGCGGCGTGAACGAGAGTTTACGCCGTTAGTTGTTCATACAGGCCAACATTACGATGCGGCCATGTCTGATGCCTTCTTCAGTGATCTGGATCTGCCGAAACCCGATGTTTACCTCGACGTAGGTTCCGCTTCCCACGCAGCGCAGACTGCCGCCGTCATGGAACGATTCGAGCCCGTCGTGATCAGGGAGAAGCCGGACTGGGTAATCGTTGTTGGTGATGTTAATTCCACGCTCGCGTGCGCTCTTGTCTGCGTGAAGCTGGGCGTGAAGGTCGCGCACGTCGAAGCGGGTTTGCGTAGCCGGGACCGTGCGATGCCGGAAGAGATCAATCGCCTGCTCACAGATCAGATTGCGGACTTGCTCTTCACTCCATCAGTCGACGCAAACGAAAACCTGGCAGCTGAAGGTATTCCAGTCGAACGGATACGGCTGGTCGGCAACGTGATGATCGATTCTCTTTACAAACACCTGGAACGCTCGCGGCAGTCGCGGATCAAAGATGCGCTCGATTTAAACGACAAGCGTTATGGGGTGCTGACTTTGCACCGGCCGTCGAACGTCGACGACCCGTTGACCTTCGGAAGAATCCTCGATGCTCTCGAGAAGATAAGTGAACAGCTTCCCATCGTCTTTCCGGTTCATCCGCGCACCAGAAAAACTATTGCTGCACTTGGCTTCGCTGAGCGAGTGAAGAGAATTGCCGGATTGCGATTGGTAGATCCACTTGGTTATTTTGATTTTCTAAACTTGTATAGTGACGCCCAACTGGTGCTCACTGATTCCGGTGGCATTCAGGAAGAGACCAGCGTGCTCGGCGTTCCTTGTATTACGCTGCGCGAAAATACCGAGCGACCGATTACGGTTACGATGGGAACGAACACAATCGCCGGGACCGATACGGACAAGATCGTTGCTGCGGCATTTGCGGCGCTCAAACAGAAGGCGGAAGCGAAGGTGAGTATTCCTCTCTGGGATGGACAAACGGCGGAGCGTATTCTCGCGGAGCTCGGATAAGAATGTTAGCGTTGTTCTGAGGTCGCAAAGCTAAGGATTTAGCCGCAGATTTCGCGGATGAACGCGAATCAGAACAAAACGCGGGAGAAATCTAGAGACTAATAGAGTTAGAGATTTTTCCGTATAAATCTTGAGGTCTTTTTTCAGATCCGCGTTCATTCGCGCAAATCCGCGGCTGAGTGATTCTGAGCAAAAAAAGTTCGTTGGAGTATCCACTCAGATTGCCCCCAGGTGAGCCCTTGTCAAACTCTTCTGACTCTCCTGCTAAATCTCGCCCGACCACAACCTTGACGAGGGGTCTGAAGAGCGTTTTTCAGGGTCGAGTCAGTTTCGGTCAGGCAACACGCGAAGCATTCCGTCGTGGTCGCGCCGCCGTTCAGTCTCGTCGCGAACGCTCGATGCTTGACGAACTTGACGTCCAACCTGCGCAGCTTCGTCACGAATTCCTCGGGCTCTCCCAAACTGATTTACTGAAACACTTCCGTTCACGCTCGCAACCTTCGTTCTTTCCCGGGTTTGAATTGGCAGAGTCGGCTGCCTACCGACAACGCGATCTTTTTCCTGATGAAACCGGGCGGCTAATTGAATCTGCGCGTCGGATGGTTGAAGCGCATCGCTGGCCGTTATTGGGTTTCGGCGAGCAGGAGTTTGGTGCTCAGATCAACTGGCATCGCGATCCGCTTTCCGCAAGAATCTGGCCACTTGATTACCACGCCGACATTCCCTTGTGGCAGAACGACGGTTCAGACATCCGTGTCCTGTGGGAACTCAATCGTCTCGGCCACCTCGTCACCCTTGGGCAGGCCTATGCGTTGACCAGGGAGGAAGCGTTTGCCGCGGAGTTTTTTGCGCAGGTGGAAAGCTGGCAACAACAGAACCCGGTCGGACGTGGCGCGAACTGGTCGTGTGCAATGGAGGTCGCTTTGCGCGCAATGCACCTGCTCGCCGCGTTCTCGCTCTTCCGCAGCTCAACACAGGTTACGGAAGAACGCCTGCGCAAGCTGCTTACCCTGTTTGACCAGCACGGCGCACACATTCGTCGTAACCTTGAGTTTTCACACGTCGCTACCAGCAACCATTACCTGTCGGATATAGCAGGTTTGCTCTGGCTCGCCATCATGCTGCCGGAGTTACGTGCCGGCGAAGAATGGCGAGCGTGGGCCTTCAAGGAAATGCTTCGCGAGATGGATAAGCAAATCCTGCCGGACGGCGCCGACTACGAAGGCTCAACCGGTTATCACTGCTTTGTCCTGGAACTGTTCCTCTACTCATTTCTTCTCTGCCGGTCTAATGAAATACCGATCGAAGATAGATACTGGCGCAAGTTACAAACGATGCTCGAGTATCTCGGAGCGATGCTGCGGCCCGACGGTGTTGTTCCTTTGCTAGGCGATACTGATGGCAGCCGAGTGTTGCCGTTAACAACGCGCAGCGCGAACGATCGCGACTATCTGCTGGCCCTTGGCGGAGTGGTGTTTAATGATTCCAGGTTTAAGCTGCCCGACTCCGATGTCGAGCCGCCGCCGGAGCTCTTGTGGCTGTTGGGTCCAGAGGGTGTGCAAAACTACCAACAACTCGCTGATTCAAACGCGCAGCCTTCATCGCAGGCTTTTCCTGATGCCGGCACATACCTGCTGCGACACGAAGATCTGTATCTCATGTTCAACGCCGGCGGATCCGGAAAGGGAAGACCCGCTTCGCACCAGCACAACGACTTGTTGAGCATTGAAGTTTCTGCTGGCGGCCGGGCCTTCATTGTCGATCCTGGCTCTTACGTTTATACGGCGGACTTGCGCGAGCGTCATCTTTTTAGATCGACCGCAAACCACTCGACTGTTGAAGTCGATAGAGTTGAGCAAAACAGTATCGACCGGGATCTGCCATTCGTTATCGGGAATGAAGCCCAACCAAGAACGCTCAAATGGGAGCCAGGTCCTAATGTTGAAAACCTGGCGGCCGAACATTACGGCTACCAGAGATTGCCGCAGCCAGTAACACACAGACGAAGCGTGTTCTTCGATAAACAAGGGCGTTATTGGTTTGTATCAGATAAATTGACCGGTGCAGGCGAGCACGATCTTTTCTTTCGTTTTCATTTCGCTCCCGGAGTGAAGGTCAGTATCCGGTCGGATGGTTTTCTCGAGGCGTACGATAACTTAAACGGCGCGCGATTGCTGATTCAAGCAGGCGAATCAAACAACTGGACCGTGCAGGCCCCAGAATTGGAGACCTCTTTTTCATCCAAAGATTACGGAGAGAAAGAGATTTCGATAATCGCGTGTTGGCAAGTTCGAACGGCGCTTCCTTATGAACTGGATTTTGTTTTGGTTCCAGTTCGCCCCGGAGAAGACGCAGGTGAGGCGGTTGAGCCGGGCACTGAGCTTCGAAGACTAAAACGTGACTTCTGAAATCTGACATCTATAGTTATGTGTGGCATCTGCGGAATCTGGGAACACGGAGCAAGCGAAGGTCGAGTTGACCTGTCGTTAGTCGAGCGCATGCGCGACACGATGACGCATCGCGGGCCTGACGACGAGGGTGCCTCGCTCTTCGACGATGGGCACCTTGGTCTTGGTTTTCGTCGCCTCTCCATCATTGATCTTTCGCCGGCAGGCAATCAGCCGATGCGCGGTTGTGAGAGCAAGCAGGTTTGGATTGTTTTCAATGGCGAGATTTATAACCACGCTGAACTGCGACAGGGACTTGAACAACGCGGCCATCAATACGCGTCGCGCAGCGATACGGAAACAATTCTCCATCTTTACGAGGAGCGTGGCCTCGATTTCGTCAATGAGATTGAAGGAGACTTCGCGATCGCCTTGTGGGATGCGGAGCGAGAGCGGCTGGTACTTGCGCGCGATCGTGTCGGTGTAAAGCCGCTCTATTTTTACAACTGCCATGGGCGATTGAGTTTTGCTTCAGAAATAAAGGCAATCCTGCAACACCCGGCGGTGACACCCGAGCTTGATGAAGACTCGCTTTATCACTATCTGACTTTCCTCACCACGCCGGCGCCACGCACACTTTTCCGTAACATTCAGAAACTGCCGGCCGGCCATATGTTGGTGGTGAAACGCAGTGGGGACGCCGAGATCACTAAATACTGGGATGCGTTGCCCAATCCAGTCTTGGCGGATCGCAGCGAGGCGGACCACGAGAAAGAAATCCTTCGGCTGTTGAGAGATTCAATTCGTAAACGGATGATGTCTGACGTGCCTTTCGGCGTTTTCCTGTCGGGAGGTGTCGACTCGTCTGCAAACGTAGCGCTCATGTCGGAATTAATGTCGCAGCCGGTCCGTACCTACACGGTCGGATTCGCAGACAATCAGGAACTGAATGAATTGGAAAGCGCGCGGGCGGTGGCCAAGCGTTTCGCTACCGATCACCACGAAGTGATCATCGGGCAAGACGATATGCAGAAGTTTTTGCCCGATCTCATTTTCCATCAGGATGAGCCGCTCGCTGATCCTGTTTGCGTGCCGCTTTATTACGTTTCCAGGTTGGCGCGCGATAGCGGCACGATCGTGGTACAGGTGGGCGAAGGCGCTGACGAAATATTCGCCGGTTACGATTGGTTTAGAAAATACGTCCGCATCAACGACCTGTTTTGGCAGCAGGCAGAAAAACTTCCGCTTTCATTGCGTCATTCGCTGGCGTCGATGGCCAGGCCGCTAATGGAAGCCTCATTCAATAAACGCACCACCATCGAGCTAAACCGCAGGTTGGGCGCGGGCGAACCGCTCTTCTGGGGCGGAGCGATAGTTTTCGATGAAGACTTCAAACGCCGGCTGTTGTCCAGCGAGATGCGCGCAAAACTGGAAGGCCTGTCTTCTTATGAGGCAGTGAAAAACCATCTCGATCACGTTGCTCGTGTCCGGCCTGACTCCGACTTTGCATCGCGCATGAGTTACCTGGAACTGAAGCTGCGGCTGCCGGAATTGCTGTTGATGCGGGTGGACAAAATGACCATGGCGACGTCGGTCGAAGCACGCGTTCCGTTTCTCGATCATCATCTGGTTGAATACGCGATGAGTCTTCCGGTCGATCTGAAGATCAAGGGCACGAGTGGCAAACATATTCTGAAGCGGGCACTCGAAAAAGTTTTGCCGCCGGATCTGCTCTATCGTCCCAAGCGAGGCTTTGGCGCGCCTATCCGCGAATGGTTTCGCGGCGCCGGCGGTGAGGTCTTAAGCGGACTTATCATGAACTCATCGATTCGCAAGCGAGGACTGTTTAACTATGAGTTTATTGCGCGGTTGATTGACGAACACCGGCGCGGCGCGCGCGACTGGAGTTTTCATCTGTGGGCGCTTCTCAATGTGAGTCTTTGGTACGACCGCTGGATTGATTAATAACTACAGTTTTGTTTGAGTGCCAAACAAAACAGCGGGGCAAGCCCGCCTTCCTGACCCAGAGACTCTCTCGCGGTTCGGTAAGTCAATCTTGAAAGTCTTTCAAACCAGGATCAAACTCAACACTGAGCAGCTAGTGGTCAGGAAGGCGGGCTTACCCCCGCTAATCTGTTCCTCGAGCATTCTCTTTGATGGACTTGTTTATGGTCATCGCAACCACTTCCGGTGAGAAGTGTTGAGCAATGCGCCGTCGACCATTCTCTGCCACTCGCGTCCATAGCTCTTTCTGCAGGTACAGTTGCTCTATCGCATCCGCGAACGATTTGGGATCGTCACCAATCATGACATCGAGTTCGTGCGTTAGTCCAAATCCTTCAGCTCCGATTGAGGTCGTCACCACGGGAAGTCCGTGAGCCATCGCTTCACCAACCTTGCCCTTGATTCCTGCGCCGAAACGCAACGGCGCGACGAAGACACGAGCGTTTCGCAGATAGGGTTCAACATCGGGTACATATCCAGGTATTCGCACGTCCGCCGAGGCGAAAGCCTTAATCGCTGCAGGAGTGTTATCGCCAATGATAAGCAGCCGAACCGTTGGCAGACGCTTTCGCACGAGAGGATAGACTTCACGCAGGAAAAACAACACCGCATCTTCGTTGGGCCGATGGGCGAAATTGCCGATAAATAGCAAGCCCTCTCTTTCGTCAAAAGACTTGCCGGAATCGCGTAGTTCATGGATGGTTGGCACAACTTCAATTCTTGACTCCGGCGCCTCGCGCTGCATGACTTCTTTATCTTCAGGCGAAGCGCACCAAACAACGTCGCTCAACTGCGCCAGCTTTCGCTCGAGCTTGCGATATCGTTTCGCTTCTGAAAGCGCAGCTGCGTCGCCGGATATTTCGTACTCGCGTTGGCAGCGTAAAAAATGTGTGTCCACCATATCGAAGACAATGCGAACCTTTGGGTTGACTCGACGAATGCGATGGATGAAAGTTGACCCCATACTGGGACGGCTGACAATTGCAGCGCTGATGTTTTTGTTTTTGAGCAGGCTGCGATAGTCAGTCGCGTCGGCAGTTTCTATCCCCGCCTGCCAAAGGGCACGCTCGTAGTCGATACTCTGAGGCCGGTTAAAAGGCACGAAGGTCACGTGACACCAATCGGCAAGCGCCTTAAGGATCAAGAGCATTCTCAAACTACCGGCATCGCGATCGGGACTGGGAACGCGTTCGTCGAATACAACCACTCGCGGCCGGTCACGATTACGATCGCTTCCCGCCGTTAGCTGCTTAATATCCTGCGGCAGATGTTCGCGATCCAAAACAGCGCGCCATTTTTCGACGAACTTTGCGCGGTTGGTTACTTGATATTTCTTAAAGCCCTTAGTTGTATCTGACCCAGCCGTAATACTTTCAAAGTGAATCAGCCGGGACGCGGGTTGATAGATCACCTTGAAACCCAGCGCGCGCACTCCGAAGCAGAGATCGACATCCTCGTAGTAAGCGGGCGCGAAACGCCGATCGAATCCTCCCAGCTGTTCGAAGACTTCCTTCCTTACCAGCAAAGACGCCGCTGAGCAGTAATCAACCTCACGTGAAAAATTGAAGCGTTGATCGTCCGGCGAAGCGCGCCAGCCATAATGATCTGCTGCGCCATTTTGCCAAACGATGCCGCCTGCTTCCTGGATTGAGCCATCGGGATAAAGAAACATCGAACCCACAGCGCCAACTGCCGGGTCGCCTGCGACTGTTTTTATCAAATGGTCGAGCCAGCCCGGCAAAACCATCGTGTCGTTGTTGAGAAATACGAGGTAGTTTCCTTTGGCAGCCGCCGCGCCCTGGTTGCTGGCGTCAACGAACCCGGCATTTCGCTGGTTTGTAATTACGCGAACGTAGTCGGCAAAACGAGCAAGGACTTCCTCGGTGTTATCGGTAGAGGCATTATCTACAACGATAATTTCCACCTGGCTGAAATCGAGCTCGCGTAAAAGGGAAGCGAGGCATTGCCAGGTAAACTCAGCTTTATTGAAAACCGGAATGATGATCGACGTTTGAATTGAACGCTCGCTGTGTACTGTTTGAATTTTTTCAGCCAGCGTCGCTTCCAAATCGGAATCGGTCCGAGGCAACGGCGGTATTGCAATTGAAGGTTTTTTCGCCCCGAGTTTACCGGGAGCCAGCGTCCGTATGACTCCGCGCAAAAACAGTTTGGAGGAGAGCGACAGATTGTCCTGAAGGATTTTCTTTAGGCGGCGCAAGGTGTTTCAACTTTGAGGTTTCGAGGCTTCGGAAGTTTGCCAGCTAAGCAGCGGCGCGATAACGCCTACGCGCTTATGACGCTCCGCTAAGGTATCGTCTCCCGATTCATAGACCTCAAATTGGATGGCATCGGTTTCTGCAAAAATGACCCGCTCGTTTTTTATGTCCGCACCGATCGTCGCGTAGTAGGGACCGGTCTTTAGCAGATTGGCGGGAAGGGTCACCTCGCTTTGAAACCTACCCTGGCGGCGATCCATCGACTCTGGAGACATCACATCATAGTCGGAAGTGCCAAACACCAGATCGCCCTTCCCATTTCTCACCAGGATAAAAAACCGTGAACCGGGCAAGCTCTTCAGGTTCTCATACGTCAGTGAAATCGTGAAAGGTTGGCGACAATCGACTGCCGTTGTGTTTTCTCCCCGCTGCCGGATCGTTGCCGCAAGCAGTTGAATCTCAACGCTCTGCTCTCGCGGAAAATCAGTCCAGGTAATGGGCGAATAGAGTTTGTTCGTCGTATCAAGGTAATGGGCCGTGACTTCGCTCGTGGGCCCATCCAGCACGATGGCGCCTTCATGCAATAAAAGCGTTCGCGCGCAAAGCGCGTTGACGGCGCTGAGGTCGTGGCTGACGAAAAGCACTGTCCGGCCAGCCTGTGCGACTTCGTTCATCTTGCCGAGACACTTCTTCTGGAAAGCAATGTCGCCCACCGCCAATACTTCATCAATGATCAAAATCTCAGGTTCGAGATGCGCCGCCACCGCGAAAGCAAGACGAACAGTCATGCCAGACGAGTAATGCTTCACGGGAGTATCGAGAAACTGTTCCGTCTCAGCGAAGGCGACTATCTCGTCAAACTTACTATCAATTTCACGCTTGCTCATGCCGAGAATCGCGCCGTTGAGATAAATGTTTTCCCGGCCCGTCAACTCCGAGTGAAAACCAGTCCCGACTTCAAGCAGACTGCCGACGCGTCCATTGAGCGAGACCCAACCCGCGGTAGGCTTTGTTATGCGCGAGAGAATTTTCAGCAGTGTCGACTTCCCGGCGCCATTGCGGCCAATGATCCCGACAACCTCTCCCGGCGCTATCTCAAAACTAACGTCTTTGAGCGCCCAAATGATGCTGTCTGCGCCCTTTTTTCCGTTTGATAACCGGCGCAGAGGCGCGCGCACGGTTGCCGCAAAGGCATCGCGCAAGCTCGTATGCCCACCGGCACCGATGCGATAACGCTTGCTCAGGTTCTCAGCTCGAATTATCGGCTTCATGTTTTCTCAGATGACATCAGCAAAGCCGTCTTCAACCCGCCGGAAAAAATATGCAGCCAGGGCAATGACGAAGAGTGCGACTACGAGCGACACGCCAATCGCTGACCAATCGAAAGGCAGCCCGAATAACGATGAGCGAGTGCCTTCAATAATTCCAGTCATCGGGTTAAGGGTGAAAACCCACTTCCACTTCGGCGGCGTAATACTCAAGGGATAGATCACCGGCGAAGCAAATAGCCAGAGCTGGACCAGAAATGGAAGCGCGTAACGTATGTCGCGATATTTCACGTTGAGCGCAGCCAGCAACATGCCGACGCCAAAAGCGAGCAATGTCGCCAGGCAAATGAATAGTGGCAGAAATATTAGTTGCCAGGTAAGTGTGATTCGATAGTAAATCAAGAGAGGAACTAACAAGAGCAGGGCGATTCCAAGGTCGACTAGTCCCGCAAGCACTGGAGCTGCAGGTATGATCAATCGGGGAAAGTAAACTTTTGTGACCAGGCTGGTGCTGCCCACCAGACTGTTTGCCGCGTTTGTGATCGCGTTCGCAAAAAATGTCCAGGGTACCAGGCCGGCGTACGCAAAAAGCGGATAGGGAATGTTATCGGAAGGCAGGCGAGCGAGCCGGCTGAATACCAACGTGAACAAGAGCATCGCGCAGAGCGGTTGAAGAATTGCCCAGGCAGCACCGAGTAGGGTCTGCTTGTAACGTAGCTTCACATCGCGCAAGGTGAGGAAGTAGAGCAGTTCGCGATAGCGCCAGAGCTCCGCTAGTCCCAGTCTGAAGCCAGGGCCCTCCGAGTTGATTAGGATTTCACCCGGTGACTCAGTCGGAACTTCGAGAGCTGAATTCATCGCAGGAGATCCATGCTAACTGGTAACGTGCAAGCGGACATTAGAGGTGGTGTTCTCGCGTAAGCGCGCAGTCTAGCCAGCTGGATCAGTCGCGTCAAGCGACCCCCGGTGATATTGTGTCAGCAAATTCTGGACAAAGTGAGTCCGGGCCAAAATGAACAAAAATCCTATCAACGCAGGCAAGTATGACACTGACAAAGCGGATCATCCTCATTATCTCCAGGCTTACGAAGAATATTTTAGTCCGCTATGGGACAAAGACATTCGGCTGCTGGAACTGGGAGTGTACAAGGGCGGCTCGCTGTTTTTGTGGCGAGACTATTTCGAGCGCGGCCTGATAGTGGGTCTGGACTTGCAACCAATAAAACTTGACGATCCGAGCGGACGCATTCGTGTTTATCAGGGCATGCAGCAGGATCGGGAACTACTGGATCGCATCGCCGGCGAAACCGCGCCGCAGGGGTTTGACGTTATCATTGACGACTGCTCGCACATCGGGGAGTTGACTCGAATTAGCTTCTGGCATCTGTTTGAGAACCATTTGAAACCAGGTGGGCTTTACGTCATTGAAGACTGGAGCACCGGCTACTGGGATTCGTTCTTTGACGGGGTCGCTTTTAGTTATGAGCCGAAGTTGAAATTCAGTCCCGCGCGTTTCCGCATCAGATCTACTTTCGCTCACTTGCAGAGAAGTGCTCCGTTTCTGAATCGCCTACTGCGACCCGTGAAACGTCTTTCCAACAGAAGACAATTTCGCAGTCACGACTACGGTTTGGTCGGCTTCGTCAAGGAACTAGTTGACGAATGCGGAATGGCAGATATTTCTCGACCGGATCGCGGCACGCCCCCGTACCGAGCCTCCAAGTTTAAAGAGATGAAGATTGTTCCCGGCCAGGTTTTCATCGTAAAGGTTTAGAGAAAGCGTTATCCGCAGATTTCACAGATTCAATAAGAGCAGAGTAAGTCGAGATCGCAGGGCGACCTCAATTGCTTTACCCGTCTCCATTTCTTATCTGTGTAATCTGCGGATTCAGATCTTCCTGGGTATTTAGACGTCAAGATTTCCGTAGCGTTTGTGAGCGTTGCGCTGTCGGACTCGGGTGCGTCCGCGCATGAACGAGTTTGGAACCAGCAGTCGCAACAGCATGCGAGTGGCCGCGCGCGGTGAATCAACTCCGCGCCAGTTATGCAACATCAAGCTCAAGGCCTGTGACTTTTGACCGACGCGAAGAAAGTCTTCAGCGCGGCGGAACCTGGTGGTTGTTTGCAGCGCGTCCACTTGCTTGTCAGTGAAGCCAAAACTAAAGGCCGCTTTCCGCTGCGACCGCAACTGTTCTTCAAGCATCAGGGTTTGATCCCAGCTGACGTTGGAAGCGTGACGCCGCCAGGCTGACAGGATCCGCGCGTCGAAAGCGAAGTCGCCTGCAGCGCTCAAGCGAAGATACAGATCGTAATCCTCCAGTTTCGCTTCTTCATTCCAGCGTTGTTGCTCCAGAGCGGCGCGACGGTATAGCACGGTCGGGCTCATTGGTCCCGTTGTTTGCAAAAGCATGTCTCGCACATCGCCATCGACATAGTCTGCCCAGTCCACAGTTGAATCAACGATGCGGTTCTGTTCATCTATGAAATAAGTGTGACCGTAGGCAAGCACAGCCGTAGCTCGCGATTCGAGCAGGCCAACTCGGGCCTCTAGAAAATCCGGCAGCCACAAATCGTCCGAGCCAAGGTAAGCAAAGTAGTCTCCGCGAGTGCGTTCAAATCCTTCGTTTAGAGTTGCGCACAGGCCTCGGTTCTCTCGCGTCACCAACTCGCAGGGCAGGCGACAGTCGCGCAGCACGCGTTCGATTATTCGCGGGGAGTCGTCGCTGGATCCGTCATCGATAACAATCAGCTCCGCCGGTGGGAGGGTCTGTTTCAGGATTGAACGCAGCGTGGCTTCAATGAACGGCGCGTGATTGTACGAGGGGACGACGACTGATACAGCTGCGGGGCTGGCGTGGAGTGACTCCTCGGTGTGTTCCCGCAACTCGGTGGCGATCATTTAATGATTATCCTGTTTACAGACTCAACAAAGAAAAGAAACCGCTAGCTCCATCGGGGCGCAATATGTATTCTGTCGCCCATAAATGGTCTAAGGCTTTTCAGGGGCTTCTTCGGAGTATAGACAGTTCGTGCCTAACGGCACTCGCTAACAGCGTTCCACCCCAACCTCTAAATGAGCAAGCGAATTATACTCTTTGGGCCACTACCCCCGCCTTATGGTGGCGTAGCAATCTACCTGAAGTCGTTGGCGTCGCATTTTCCGCAGGCCAGGGTCTGGACGTACGGAGGCGCCAGGTCAAAGGACAACAAAGCGCGTTACGTCGCTCACCGGAGACTCGGCACACTCTGGGCGCTGATTGCTGAGGGACGCGACGCTCGGATACTCGATGCTTCACACTTTCATCTCGAATATCCTAATCCACTATTGCTGCTGGTCTGGCTCGTGCTCAAGCCGTTGCTCGGGTTTGAATGGTACAAAAATATTCACGACGGATCTTTACCAAAACGTTATCGGGATTTTGGGGCACTTCAACGTTGGCTTTTTCGTCGCGCCGTAAACAGGGTCGACGAGTTTGTGGTTGTCAACCATGAGCTCAGCCGCTGGCTTAAGGAAGAAATTAAGTTACACCAGCCGATCAACGTCATTCCTGGTCTAGTGCCGGCCCCCGCTGATGCAGCGAATACGCTTTTATCGAGTGGCACTAAGGAACAGCTCGAGCTCTATCTCTCCCAGCCCAAGCGCGTTTGTTCCATCGGAGTCTTTTTCCCCAGCTACGGTTTTCGCGATGTGGCGGAAGCGGTTCAGGAGTTGCGCGAGCGGACCGGGAAAGATATCGGTCTGGTGCTTTTGGATGGTGGGTTTGTGCGTGACGAAAGTTATCGAGACGAGGTGTTGTGGGAGCGTGACTGGATTACGGTACTGGAAAAAGTTCCTAACCCAGAGATTTACGAAATCCTGAAACGCAGCGATGTGTTTGTGCGCGCCTTTGCCGACGAGAGTTATGGAATCTCGCGTATTGAAGCGCTTTGGTGTGGCCTGCCGGTGGTGGCAACGCGCGCGGGGGAAACGCGTGGCATGCTGCTCTACGATTTTGGTGACGTGGACCAACTGGTCAGTCAGTTGCAGGCTGCCTTGTTATATCCAGTGATGGAAGAACCGAACCCGTGGGCCGAGCGTTATCGCCGCGAGGCGGAAGAGAATCTGCGAGCGTTGGCGAGAGTTTTGGGTATCGAGCAAGAGAAGTAAGGATCTGTCCGTACGTCGCGGATGCTTTGCAACCCGAAGGGTTGGGAGAAAGTAGCCGGTGGTCGAAGCGTAGCGTAGACCACCGGTAATTGATGAGCTAACAGCACCCTGAAGGGGTGCAACATAGCTTTCTTGCACCCATTCTGGGTGCCTCCACTTTCTGCTCTTTCCGGTGGTCTACGCTGCGCTTCGACCACCGGCTACTTTCTCGCAGCCTTCCAGGCTGCTGTTAGTTTACAACCAATTGTGTAGACAGCAACTGCCGCCAGCAGAAAAAGAAAATAGTGAATGACAAGTACGTAACGATATTCCGTATGCAAGGCTGACTGAGTGCAGAAGTAGTAACCAGGAATTGCCAGCAGCAACGCGAGCGTTTGAAATTGCCGGCGATAGATAAGAATGCCGCTGCCGAGCAAGGTTAACGGTAGAAAGAGCGCGGTAATAAAGAGTCTTTGTACGATACGTAGCGGCCACTGCATTGGAGGCGAGACGCTGGAATTTGTTGCTGCAAGTCTAAGAGGCGTTCGTTCAAGTCGCAGCATTGAAGCCGCTCTCCGTATCATGACTCCAGCAAACCAAAACGGATGTGCACGGATGACAGCGAAGCCGCGGGCTAATCGTGTTCGGTCGCGCTCGGTTCCGTCGGGCGTGAAGAGTGAGTTGGCATAGTCAGGACGTTTGAAAGTTTCAGCTTCGCTACGAATTAGTTCCACATCAGTTTGCGGCAAGCCAAGCGACCCGCCGGTGTTGTAATCTGCAATGCCTTCGACGAGAGTTTGTCCGGCTCCCAGCGATACAGGGATAAACTTGCGGAAGACGATCGCATTACGAATCGTAAGCGGGCCGACAATTAGTAAAACCCCGCAAACCAGGACGAGCGCGGGACGCAATCGAGCGCCGCGTTTATTGACGAAGAGCAATAGGAAGGCCAGGAAAGGCGCCAGCAGCAGTGCGTTTGCTCTCAGCCAAACGGAGACGCCGATGAGCGCGCCGGCAATTAACAGCGAAAGCATACTGGAACGACCGGGATCATTAGCCCGCCGGCTTGTCTTGGTGATGATCAGCATCGCCAGGAGAATCGGCAGCGTTGCGAGCGAATCCGGCAAAAGCGTCAGCGAGTTCCAACTGAACTGTGGCGCGAAGGCAGCCAACAACCCGGCGATAAAACCAATCGCTGCCGGAAAAAACTCCAAAGCGATTAGAACGATGATCACTACTGAAAGCGAGTCGAGAATTATTTGCAGGAACTGAGTAACCTTGTCGTGCTCGCCGGCGACACGATACAAAGCTGCCAGCAGAAGTGGATAACCGGGCGGGTGGCCCAGTAGATCAGGATTGTTGGTTGATGACGCGGCATCGTAAAGCGAAGCAACACCGTTTGCCTGTAACAAACGGGCCTGCTGTTTGTAATTGAGAGCGACACTGGTTTGGACCGCCAACGCTTCATCGTCGTGGGTCTGCCAGTTAACAAGTCGAACTCCCAGCGCCGTGAAAAAGATCAAAGTAACAATCAATACCTGGCAACGCGGAGTCAGTCGATTAACTGCAGCCGGTCTGGTAACCGAGAGGTGATCGGGCCTTTCGCCGGCGCCAGGCTCGGGTAGTTTCATTGTCAGCGGATTATACCGAAGCGAACGTGATTCAAGGACATTCGATTATTTGTTTTGCCGGAGAGGATTGGTGGTATCACCATCCGCACTCGAAGTATCACTTGATGCGGCGCTTTGCCAAAGCCGGCAACCGGGTGATCTTTGTAAACTCAATTTCGATGGGCTTGCCGAGTCTTTCCAACAAAGATCTATTGCCGCGCATATTCCGCAAGCTGCGCTCATACGCACGTCTGGCGCGTCCTACGCCCGAAGGTGTCACAGTGGTTTCGCCCGCTGTTATTCCGTTCTTTGGCACCCGTCTGGCGCGCGCTGCAAATCGCAAGCTGCTCGCTTTGCAAATCGGGAGACTGGCACGCCGTGGCGGTCTCACCAGCCCAATTCTTTGGATCGCGATTCCCACGGCGGCTGACATGATTGGCCAGTTCGATGAGCGACTGGTGATCTATCAGGTGTCGGACAAGTATGATGCAAACCTGATGGATCATGCGACCGATCTGCAGACGATCAGAAAGCTTCACGAGCGCGCGATCGACAACGCCGATCTGGTCCTGTATTCCGGACAAAAATTACTTGCCGAAGCAGAGCGTGGTCGTGAACGATCGTTTCTACTCGAGCAGGCAGTCGATTTCGATCACTGGTCGCAGGTTGGCGGGGGCAAACTGGAAATTGCTGAGGCGGTGGCACGAATTCCGCGACCGCGACTCGGATATTTCGGGGCGATAGAGCCCTGGTTGGTGGACCAGGAACTGATTACGCGCGCGGCCAGAGAGCGGCCCGAATGGCAGTGGATCTTCATCGGCAACAAGTCACGCGGGGTTGAGATCGAGGCCTTGCCGAACACGCATTTTTTGCCCCCAGTGCCTTATCAGGAACTGCCCCGATACGCTGCCGGTTTTGATGTCTGCGTGTTGCCGTGGGACACTGCGCACTCGTTTACGAGTTATGGTTCGGCGATAAAGGTCCGGGAGTATCTGGCGACGGGAAAGCCGGTCGACTGGCCGCAGCTGCTTCCCGCCCGTCTGGTCGGCAAGCAGGCGCTGGAGGAGCAGAGCGATGGCACCAGGATCGTCACCTTATCCTCGCCGC
>Ga0134126_10002093_pt1 | contig 25375 bp, 19 predicted proteins | sample KB31752_FD_96881 | JGI IMG/M metagenome (GOLD analysis project Ga0134126, IMG submission 96881) | Terrestrial soil microbial communities with excess Nitrogen fertilizer from Kellogg Biological Station, Michigan, USA - KB3-175-2 | ecosystem: Environmental > Terrestrial > Soil > Unclassified ... | reverse complement strand
TTGGCCGCATGACATTTCGGCAGAGTCGATAGAGATTGCTTCGACCGTTCTGAGCTAGCGGAAAATCAAAGTCTAGAGTGGTGGACGTGGCCGGGATCGAACCGGCGACCCCCTGCTTGCAAATGAGATTTAAGAACGCTATGTGGCTGTCTTTTCTTGCCTTTACCTATGTCGTGGTACACGGTTTTTGACGGTATTTGGCAGTACTTGTTCCCAAGTTGTTCCCGAATTTGTTTTTTGTGCGTGATCCCCTATCCGGGATCGGTTATTCCGAGTCGTTACCGTATTTTTTGAGGAACAACTTGGGAACAACGTCTCGGCCATTAAGCGTGAGCGTCAACTGAGGCGTGGAACGAACTGAACGATTCTAGGGCCGAAACAATTCGAGTCGCGCCACTCATGAATGTCTTCCTCGGAAACATCTGGCACAATGGGCACGGTGTAAATGGGCTGAAATGAGCTTCGCTCCGAGATTCACGACTACACACGCCATCACAGCGGCGCTCACAAGAATTGAGCGCGCGCGTGGATTTCTGGATGCGGCCAAACTGTCGGAAGACTGGATTGGCAGAATGCAGAAGCGCGCCCTCGTGCTTGAGGCTCACCATACGACGCATATCGAAGGCACTCAACTGACGCTTGAACAATCCGAGGGCATTTTGGCTGGCAAGAAAGTCCAGGGAGCTAGGCCGGATGATGTAAAGGAACTGCTGAACTACAAGAAGGCATTCGAGCTGGTTTCGGATTACTTGGAAAGCGGCGAGCCGATCACGGAGGCTTTGATTCGGCAAATTCACAAGCGCCTGGTTCAAGGCGTGCGAGGGAACAAAGCATCACCCGGAGAGTATCGCAAGATTCAGAATTACATTGTCAACTCGCGCACCGGAGAGAAGACGTACACGCCGCCTCCGCCGCTAGAAGTTCCGCAGTTGATGACCGACTTTGTCGCTTGGATGCAAAAAGAGACACAAATTAATTCAGTGATCGTGGCCGGTATCGCGCAATTTCAACTTGTCCACATACACCCTTTTGTTGACGGCAATGGGCGTTCGGCGCGCTTGCTCTCGACTCTCTGCCTCTACAGGACGGGCTACGATTTCAAGCGCCTCTTCACGATAAGCGAGTATTACGACCGCGACCGACCCGCTTATTACAAGGCGCTCCAAAGTGTGCGCAAGAGCGGGATGGACATGACGGGTTGGCTCGAATACTTCACGGAAGGCTTAGGCGCTCAGATGCGGGAGGTGCAGGTCACAGCCGAACACGTGATTCGCCGCGACGTGGTTCTGGCCAAGGCTCGAAAGAACGGGCTGAAGGAGCGGCCCGTCGCGCTCCTCGATTTCCTGCTCACGTCGGGCAAAGCGACGGTCGCCGAGTGTGAAGAGGAGTTGAAGGTGAACAGAAGAACCCTGCAACGCGATCTGAAATTGCTCGTGGAGAAGGGCCTAGTCAGTGAGGTTGGAACCGGCCCCACGGACCCCACCAAATACTATCAGCCGTTACTATGACAAGCTGTGACAGGTTACTGTGACAAGCTGTGACAACCAACTGTGACAGCCTAGCCTCCACCTTCGGGAGGCAGATGCTTGTCAGGCGTGATAGCAGTTATGATTTCTGCGGCGGTGCGCTGTACGAGTTCGAGGCTCTCAAGCAGCACACTGGCGTCACCATTCCACAACGAGATGTAATCCGCGCTCGCCGTTCCGGTCTGAAGGCCGATAGCTTGGCAAACCACAAAAGCGACGGCTTCGGCTTCCGTCTCGCGGAGGCGCTTCGTTGTGCTCGCGCGGCGCTCGGTGCGGTGAAGCCGCTCGTGGGCTAGCTCATGTACTAGCGTTGCCACGGTTTCAGCCGGGGACTGGCCGGGTAGCAGCTTGATCTTCCCGCCTTCTGAGACGCCCTTCGCAGGCGCGATATCCGCCGAATATTCCAGTCCGATGCCCTGGTCCCGAACGAACTGTTCGAGCCGCTCACGATGCGTGCCTGGATCGCCGTTGACGCTGCCGATTTGGGGCAACGGATTTCCTGCGGTCATGCTCTCGTCGAAAACATAAACAGCACGGAAGCCCGTCAGCATGCGGGAGTCGCTGGAATCCAAGTTGGCATTTTCCGCTTCGTTGCTTTCGTTCGTGCGGCGACGAAAGAGAGGAGCAAGGATCATGATTCCTTTTTCCCCCTTCTTGACGTAGCGTCCGAGCGATTTCCACGTCTGATATCCGGCCACGTGCGTTGCATTGGGGCAAGCGCGTACGATAAGCATGACGTTAAAAAAACTGTAACGGTGGAATCGGCCCATCGCTGCGAGATAATTCGTCAACGCTCCACTGCGACCGGCATTGAGCGCCGCGACTAGCTCCTCGATTGCCTTGCTTGTGATTTGCTTGATTTGTTCTGATTTCATTTTCTTGTCCTTTCGGTGAGTTGAGATTCGGTCCCTTCAACCAGGCACAGGGACCGAATCGAAACGCACTCACCGGAAGGGCAAAAAGGAAGTGACTCGCAGTTTGCGGCTGGAGCGGGTCGCAGCGGGCGTGACAGAACGCCGTTTATCTGGCGCGACCGTTGCTAGCGGAAGCCGTGTTGCTCGACAGGACTGGAGATGAAGACGGGATTGGTCCGTGTAAGTATCGAATTCGATTTGGTTGGATTATGCTATCCGAGTGTCCGAACCGTCCTCACCACTACCGCCGCCTACAGACCTAGCGGCGTTGCCCTCGCTGGAGGGTCCACCCGCAAAGTCGGTCATTCCGCCCACGCCCGGAGAGGTCATCACGAGTGAAGCAACGGGCAATACGTACACTATGGGCGAACAAATCGGCGAGGGGCATTTTGGGCTTGTGTACGGTTGCCTGGATGTTTGGAACAACAATCTTGCGGCCAAAGTGCTGAAGCCACTTGGGCCATACGACAAAGTAAAAGCCTCGGCTCTGGCTGAACTGCAAAAGTTACTGCTGCTTCGTCACCCGCACATTACGTACGTATTTGACGCGTTTGAATTCAGAGACACCTTCTACATCATTACAGAGCGATGCTACTGTCCACTGACCAGCCTACTGACTCTGGACCAATTTGACGGCCTTGTGTGGTTGAAACCCATAGCTCGCTGCCTCCTGCAAGCGGTCCATTACGTCCACATAAATCAATACGCGCATCAGGACATACATTTGGGCAACGTCTTTGCCGCATTCGCAAAAAATGAAATGAACGCCGAAGACCCAGGGGCAATTCAGTTCAAGCTAGGTGACTTAGGCGTTGCTAAGCTGTTTAGCGAGATCGATGCGACAAATACCAGGGCCCTCTGGATGCTTCCACCTGAAATTTTAGAACCGTCGGAATTTGGGCCTCTCGATCATCGGATGGATATCTATCACTGCGGCTTGCTCTTCCTCCATCTGGCGCTTGGGCGGGAGCTACAATTCACTGCCGAAGAGATCAAGGCCGGTAAGCCGCGAGAACTGGCCGTACAGCTTCCAGCCCCATTTAGTTTCGCGCTGGAGAAAGCGTTACGGAGGCATGTATCGTATCGGACAGCGAGCGCGATGGAACTCTGGCGAGATATGAATTCGCCAGAACCTATGCAAACTCCGACTCCAGCCGAACAACTGCATTTCCAGCCGAGCCCGGAGGCATTGGCCTCGCCAGATGGCGCTATGCAGGGCGCGCCGGAAGCACCCGATCACGCACAGTTTGCGGCGCAGGAAGACTCGCAGGGGGACTCAAGATCGGGGACGATTGACGGTGGCAATCTCTAGCAAGCGCATGAGCAGGCTTGCGAGAGCGAGATATTCATGCGCCCTTCGAGGATCATTGAACAGTCGGTTGCTGTGGGCCTTTGAATTTCGCAACCCAACGATGCCCTTGAACAAAAACATAATTCCTTTTTGCTCATCCCTCTCCGCGTCTGTTTGAAGGCTGTTGAATTGGAGCACAGGCACCTGGTTTTCGCAGCCGAACGCACGATTTACCAGCGAATCGCCGTCAAGCGTTAATCCTGATCTTGTCTTAACTTCATCGATCACACGAATGTAGGCTTCCAGAGCGGCCTGCTTGTAGTGACCGTCTCGAAAGAGCTGCCCGCTTACCTGAACAATTGCCGTATGGAATTCGTATGTGCCCTTTGCCACCTGAGCCGCAGGGGGAGCAAGGATTTCTAGCTGTTGAATGATGGACTCCAAGACAGCCTTGCGATTCCGTGTTTGCTCTGCATGGTACCCCTGAAGCTCTCCGCTGCTCATGTTGACATGAAGCGACCCTCCGTATGCGTGCGCGAATTCTTTGGTGTTGTCGTGCATTTGTCCGTCAGGCTTCCCGAATGCTCCATGCAGGATGTTTTGGGTTGTAAGCTCCCACTTCTTCACTTCGGAATCGTCATATCGGAGTTTCTGAATCTGGTCGGCTTGGCCAAGCTGCTGACGAAGCAATTCAAGCGCGCGACTCGGCGTTAGGGTGGGAGGCACGGACTCCCTGGCGGTCTGTGTCCTTCGAGCCATGTCGGGATTATAGCTCGCCGCTAAACGCCTTGGAGAGGATCGCAATGGGCTTGACAGGTTTCCGTTGACCTGGCGCGACCGTTGCTAGAGAAAGCCGTCCGAGGTTCATCGGGAGTTGTCATTGAGGTAGACTCGGCACGTTCCGCGAATCGCGACGAGAGTGGGGGCAACAGGTGAAGGCTGCTTTCAATCGGTATATCGGGATTGACTATTCCGGGGCGGAAACATGTGGCTCCAGCCTCAAGGGCCTGCGCGTGTATATTGCGGACCCTTTGAACGAAGCAAACGAGGTTGTGCCGCCTCCCAGCCTTCGAAAGTACTGGACACGCAAGGCCATTGCCGAGTGGCTGGTTGAGAGACTCTCAGAGACTTACCTCACATTGGTGGGCATTGACCACGGCTTTTCGTTCCCGCTCCAATACTTCGAGAAATACGGACTGCCTCACGACTGGACTTTGTTCTTGAACGATTTTCAAGAGCATTGGCCAACAGACGATGACAGCACTCCCGTTGAATTCGTGCGTGATGGCGTTTGCGGAAATGCGGCGGCTCGTCACGGTGATTCTCACTGGCGACGACTGACGGAAGTACGAGCGGGTGCGAAATCTGTATTTCATTTTGATGTGCCCGGATCGGTCGCCAAATCAACCCATGCTGGAATCCCTTGGCTCCTCTATCTCCGCAATCGGGTCGGAGATCGGACGCATTTCTGGCCGTTCGATGGCTGGATGGTGCCGCCTGGCAAATCGGCGGTCGTCGAGGTTTATCCCGCGCTGTGGAGCCACAGTTTCCCGCGTGCTGGCCGCAATTCCGACCAGCAGGATGCCTATGCCGCCGCAGAATGGCTGCGCCAAGCCGACCTGGACGGCAAACTGCAACGATTTTTCATTCCAAACTTGACGGCACGCGAAAAAAAGGTGGCCGAGATCGAAGGTTGGATTCTGGGTATAGCCTAAGGGTCAAGGGGACAGGAATGATCGTTGGCATCTCTTCGATGGAGTGTGGATCGTTTGCGATGAAATTAGTCAACGACCTCCACAAACTTCTCGGAGATTCCTCCGAAGCATGAGGGTTCTTTGAAGATACTGGAGTCACACGCCAAATGAGTTGGCGGTTTCGAAAATCGTTCAAGGTCCTGCCCGGTGTCCGGCTATAATCCAGCTGATTGCGACGAAAATGAGCCAGCGAACCAGCGGAATCACCAATCCCGAAGAAGAGGAACTAGCCAAGAAGAAAAATGAGCTATCGGACCTAGAGTCGTCTCTAGCGGACCAAGAGCTTGACCTCGCCGAATTGCGGCGGGAACTCTACACCTTTGAGAGAAGATACGTAAGGATCGTCGGAAAGCTCTATGCGGAGCTTGACGAGATCGAAGCCAGAATCGCGGAGGAAATCGCTCGGACCGATCCCTCAAATGCCAAGGCCCAACACACCGCAACGGAAGCTCGTGAGCAAGCTTCCGCATCGCGCTCGGCAGTTGATAAGAACTTGGCGACCAAAGGCAGGGAACACGATCCCTCGCCGTCTGCGGCTCTCAAAAGCTTGTACCGAGAGGTTGCTAAGCGAATTCATCCCGACTTGGCTTCCGAAAGTTCTGATCGTGCGCGTCGCCAGCGTTTGATGGCCGAGGCGAATGCCGCATATCAAGCGGGCGATGAGAAGCGTCTCCGAGCGATTCTTGAAGAATACGAGATGAGTCCGGATTCAGTTACAGGTGACGGTACTGCGGCGGACTTGGTGCGGGCTATCCGAAAGATCGCGCAGGTGCGGCGGCGATTGGCTCAAATTGACGAGGAAATAAACCTGTTGAGGAAGTCTGAGCTATTCGAATTCAAGACCAAGGTGGACCGCGCGGTAGTTGAAGGCCGGGACCTTCTGCAAGAGATGGCCGAGGATTTGAAGGCACAAATCGCCCTCTCCGAAGAACGTTTCAGGAAAGTTGTCCGCTAGACCGAGGAAGAACGTGAGTGACACGGATCATAAGGACCCGACGGGGATTGCCATCGGCGATTCGAAGGTGCTCGCTGCGCGGTCTGCTGCACTTGTAAGCCGAGGTCTTGCTCGCGTGTCTAGTTCCGACATGGCGAGGGTTATTGAGGCGGCTAAGGCATTGGCTTCCTGTCTAAACGCTCTCGATTTTCTAAAAGTTTTAAAAGAGAAGATGAGCGAGCTATTTCCGTCGCAGGCGTGGTCGCTGCTGCTTGCGGACACGGAAAAGGAAGAACTGTACTTTAAGATCGCGGCGAGCAAAGAGCTTTTCTCCGAGATTCAGGGTAAAGAGGCAGATGCTTTGAATCGGTTGCGCGTGAAGCCCGGCCAAGGTATAGCTGGCTCAGTTGCGGAGAAAGGCGAAGCCGTTGTCATATCTGACGTGCAAGCAGACAGCCGATTCGTCGCTTCGATAGATGCGTGTCTTCCAATGGAGGTCCGATCCATCGTAGCTGCTCCATTGAAATCCGATGGCGTCTGTGTGGGTGTGATCGAGCTTATAAACTGCGTTGGGCCTGCCGGATATTCTTTGTCGGACCTATCCTTACTTACAACACTGGCAGACTTCGTGGCCATCTCGATCCGGAACTACGAGCGCCATGCCCAGATTCATGCACTCACGATTACGGACGACATCACGGATTTGTACAATGCTCTGCATTTGGATTTCATGTTGGATACAGAGATTTACCGTTCCCGACGCTACCAATTCGAGTTTTCTTTAGTGGCTTTGGAGCTGGAACACTTGTACCCGCCCCATAGTGGGTCCAAGCGATTTTCGTACCGGGACACGGTTGATTCCTACAATCATCTCTCGACTGTCGTCGCCGATTACGTGAGATCGGTATGCAGGCTTGTCGATCTCGGGTTTCGCACTGCGGACGGTCGGTTCAGCGTGTTACTCCCTCAAGGGTCAGTGAAGGAATCGCGTTCGCTGGCTTCTACGCTTCACGCCCTGGTATTCAACGCTTTACGCGGCGGGTTTCCCGAGGTAGCCGTCTGCGTTGGCGTTGTCACTTACCCGAATGATGGCAAAACAAAAGCGGAATTACTTTTAAGCTTGGATGAGGCCCTGCGCGTTGCAAAGAACACAAAGCGCGGGGGAGTCGCCGTTGCCCGCTCAGGTGTTCTGCCTTGGCTAGACGGTTTGAAAGACGAGTGAATGGAACCAACGACAGACGCACAAAGCGCCACTGCGACGCCAGGATATTTTCGCGTGAAGAGATTGCCGCGCCGCATGAACACCTCGACCGATTTGCCGCTTTTAACGACGAGGGCGCGATAACCGTCCAGCTTTAATTCGTATTCCTAGCCGTCGCCTTTGGGAGGAGTTTCGACAAGCCTCGCCAGCATCGGTTCTACGAACTGTGCCTGAATTCTCGGAGTCTTGGGCATTCCCAAAATTAGATACGCCGCCTGGTGCGGAGAGCTTCGTCGATTCGTGGCGTAAGATGTAGAATCTGCCAACAATGGATAGGAAAATACCGACCGCCGTGATAGCGGTGGCGTCTGATGCTTTGGCGCAGAGGTACAGCCACGCGCAGATCGACCAATTCATGGAGGCTGCTGGAATCGAAATATCGTCGCCGCCAATCGGCAATCGACAAGTGAAAACGCGGGCGTGGCTCCGTCACGCAAACGAAACCCTCTCGGACCCATTAGCAGCATTCGGAAAAGTCATCAACGAGCCGATGGAGGTGGCGTCAGCCTACGAGGCCGATCCAAACGAACCACTTCGGTCGAAGATCACAAAAGTGCTCGCCGACTACAATCTCGAATATCGCCGTGGAGGATTGATTGTAGGGCTTGGCTCGACTGCGGTCGGCAAGACTCTGCGCGACATCATCGATTCGCGCGACCTGTCAGGGCTGCAAACCGAATTTGATCGAGTCTACGAAAACATCGAATCGGACCCGCCCGCTACCGTAACTGCTTCATGCGCACTGCTCGAATCGCTCTTCAAGACGTATATCGAGGAAGAACAGCTTGAAATGCCATCAGAGCAAACATTGAAACCGCTCTGGAAGGTGGTCCGCAAGGAGTTGAAGTTTGATCCGGCTCTCGTCGATGACGACGATTTGAAAACAATTCTCGGTGGTTTGGCTGCAACGATCGAAGGGATTGGTTCGTTGCGAACGCACAAAGGCTCTGCGCATGGTCGAGGAAAGAAGACGTACAAGATCGAACCTCGACACGCACGCCTCGCCGCTCATGCTGCCTTCACCATAGCGAGTTTCGTGTTGGAAGCGTGGGAAAAGAAGACGGCTTGATTTCGTCGGAGGTGATGAAATGGCGTCCGTTGGAGCATGGCTGGAGGTTCTCTCGTGGATCAAAGCGTTGTTCGATGCTGCTACTCTGTCCGCCGACGTTCGGACAGCCTACAATAAGCATCGCCGCGAAGATGACACACGAGAAGCGGCACGACTCGCCAGCGTTCGGTACTCCACTTACTCAGACGCAGAATTGAAGGCAATCGCCGACCGATTGCAGGACTGCCGCGACCGCTTTATTGCTGAGGGAAGCGGCAGGCGCAGATCGCAGTGCCTCTGTAGCGTCTTCGAAGACTTGATCGAAGGGAATGGTGGCATGCTGCCGCACGTCGATGATTGGGAGCGAATTTATAAGCAACTTTGCGCGGGAAAACGGCCCGACGAATAGCCTGAATTCGCGAGGCCAAAACCGGGTCCGATTGAGAAGACTTGCGAAAGCAAGGTATTTATGCGCTCTTCGGGGGATCGTTGAACAGGCGGTTGCTATGGGCCTTTGAATTTCGCAACCGAACCATGACCGCAATTCCGATCAGCAGGACGCCTACGCCGCTGCGGAATGGCTTAGCCGAAGTGATCTGGACGGCGGGTTGGAGCGATTCCTTACTCCAAGTCTCACGAAGCACGAAAGACGGGCGGCTAAAATCGAGGGCTGGATTCTGGGAATCACCTGAACCACAGGCGGCTGGTCTTTCCTTTATCCTTTAATTCGGAAGTGACACGCGATCGTCCAGAAGAACGAGTTGTCGCGACTCTAGCAATTCCTCAAGGATATTTCCCAGTGACCGCTGAATGTGATTTCCGCTTCGTTCGAACCCCAATATCCGGGCCACGTAGACCAACAGTTTGTCACGCTCAATACTCAAGCTATCGCGGATGAGGTTTTTCATCGCGAGAGCAATTTCTTCTGGCGGAATTTCCTCTATCGAGCGACGTGACTGATCGTCATCGGAGTTCGGACGTCTGACCGTCGCTCTGAAGGATTCCACGGCAGGCCAAAGGAACTCGCCTTGAATTCGCAGCAACTTTTCCCGGCTAAGCGATCTCCACGTAGATTTGACCGCGTTCATCATCCGTTCGCCAACACGTTCCAATTCCCATGCTCGCGCCAGACGCGTAGCTGCGACATCTTTGTGAACCGGTCCTTCCGTTTCGATTATCTGCAACAGCATGCGCTTCAGCAGTGGCAGAGCTTCCGCGTCGTGGAACTGCCAGCTGGCTTGGGGTGCTCGCAGCCTGCACACTTTGTACGCCTCCACCCATTTCGGAAGCACAAATTTGTCGTCAATGTCGGGCATCTCTTTTTCGACGACAATGGGCCCGTCGTTAACGACTGGCACATTCGAATTGCCGGGCGTCGAGGGACGAGAGTTGTCCTTTCGGTCTCTCAAGGCAGCGTCGATAGCGCCCTTCAACCGACTCGCTTCATAGCTATTGCGTGTTACCCAATCTGGAGACCAAATTCGATGAATTCTCCAACCAAGCCTCTCAAGAATCTGTTGCCGAATTCGATCTCTGTCTCTTGCTGTCGCGGAGGAATGATACGTAGCGCCATCGCATTCGATACCGAGGATAAACCTACCTGGATTAGAGGGGTCAATTACCCCGAGATCAACGCGAAAGGAGCTACATCCTACTTGGGGAACGACGGCAAAGCCAAAGCTTCGAATTGTCGCTGCGACTGATTGTTCAAACGGGGATTCAAAATCACCTTCGCCGACACGCAACGCGAGGGCATCAGGGCCGCGCTCTGCGAAGTCCAAGTATCGCTGAAGTACGCGCACACCCTCTCTATTCACTTCCCCTAGATCAAAGTCAGAAGCGCGAATCGAGCTGACAACGAGAACCTTCTTTCGTGCGCGCGTGACAGCCACATTTAGCCGCCGCTCCCCACCATTTCCATTCAAGGGACCGAAATTCATGGTCAAGCGGCCAAACTTGTCCTTGCCATAGCCAACGCTGAAAATGAGAACGTCCCGCTCATCCCCCTGGACACTCTCCAAGTTCTTTACAAAGAACTTCTCGGACCTGTCGGGAGCGAAGTATCGCTCGAGCTCTGGCTTTTGGCGACGGAACTGTTCGAGATGATTCTCGATTGTATCGGCCTGGGCGATGTTGAATGTCACAACACCAAGGGATTGATCTGGATTTCGACGCAAGTGCTCTTCAACTAGGGCAACAACTTTCTCGGCTTCACGAACATTGTCCCTGCGGCCTCCACGATCATAAACACCGTCAGGAACGTATACGAACTTAACGCCGAAAGCCTCATCTTCTTGTAGCCAGGACGGAAACGTTATCAAGCTATAGTCGTAGAAAATAGAATTCGAGAACGCGATCAACGACTCGTGCTCGCTTCGGTAGTGCCATTTCAATTGGCGCTGCGGCATCACTGCCGCACATGCGTCCAGGACACTATCGAATACATCAAAAGCCTCAATTCCACTGGGATCATCGGTCTCGTCAGTCATCTCCTCTGACATCCCCTGCTCAAAGAATGTTGTGGGGGGCAATTGTTTGTTGTCGCCGCACACCACCAACTGCTTACCTCGATAAACGGAACAGACCGCGTCCTCAGACCTCAGTTGGGAAGCCTCGTCGAAAATTACGAGATCAAATTTCATTTTGTCTGGATCGAGGAATTGGCTGACCGATATGGGGCTCATCAGCAGGCAGGGCTTCAGCTGTGTCAGAAGATTCGGGATAAGGCCAAAGAGCTTCCGCAGCGGGAGGTGGCGTCTTTGTTTGTTCGCCTCTCTCAGTAAAATGCCAAGTTCACCACCAGGAATAATCACGCTTGATGTTGGCCTATACCGATTGATTTCCCGGATGATGCTGTGCACCCCTTGTTCCCAGTGTTTCCTGTCCAGTTCGCGAAACTCCGAGATAAGTCTTTCGTGATTCTCGCCTCGGAATCCCCCAAGGCACACATCATCCGCGAATACACGGTTCAACCATGCCTGGAGCAAAGATTTGCGCAGCACATTGGGAAGATCGTCGGCGCGAACGGACAACCCTTTGGAAGTCAGGTTTTCAAAGAATCCGCCAAGTTCTGAATCCTGGAAACTGCCTCCTAACGCCTTGAAGTCTACCCAATCCCTAAGAGCCTCAATCTCCTGCAACATGTCGCGCAGACGTGACAGCATTCCGACGAAATCCACCTCACCGAGGGGAACGCCGTTCATCGCTGGAAAGCCGCTTGCGAACTTATCCGCTAACTTTCCGAAGGCACCACCAACTCGCTTCAGGTCGCTTTCCAAGCCCTCACCTTGTGGGGCCTTCTCCTTTCCGGCAATCATTATGTTCAAGAGACTTTCAGGAATTTCCCTATCTCCCATGTGAGCCATGAATCGCGCAGCCCATTGCACTGCCTCAAGAAGCTTGTCCCATGCCGTTCCTATTCCGAGGAACCTTTGTCCCAGACGTTCTCGCAGACGACCGGATTCTGAAGCGATTTCCCCCTCGATTCTGCGCAATTCGCCCAGCCGCTCAAGGTCCTGTACGATTCGGTGGCACGTAAGTCCTTGAGGGGGCCGTGCGCAGGCGAGAATTGGGTCCGCCAACTCACAGACTTCCTTTGCCGCGACAGCAGCCTGTTCAGACCACTGTTTCACATCCTCCAGAGGTCTTTCCTCGATTGGCAGCGCGGAGCCGTCCCAGAAATCCGCCGGCAAATATGGCTTAACTTGGGGTAGCCTTTTTTCCCAATCGTCGATAGTGTCTTTCAACCGTGCAGCGGTTGTGCGTAGCTCTATGGTAGCCACGCCCTGCGCACACGCTTGGCGAGTGAATTGGCCCGGAAGGGGCTGTACGCCAGCCAAACGAACCAATTCCTCTGCATTGTTCAAGGCCCGCGACACTCTGCCGAAGTCGGTTTCAAAGCCCTTGAAACATGTCCCGAGAAGTTCCCTGTATTGAGGGAATTCTTGAACGATGCGGGCCTCAGAGTCTTTGAGAGCTTGAACCTTGCGTAGATCAGTGAGAATTGATACCGGAAACTTTCCTTCTTTGCGGGCGCGTCGGATTTGGCGTTTGGATTTGTAGTAAGAAGGCCGGAAGAATCGGAACACCGAAGTATAGGGTCCGGAGAACTTCTCAATCAGATCCTTAATGTCCAGTTCGAGGACATCTGGCTCATATTCCGCGAACAAGGCTTTCCTATCTCTGTTTCTCTTTTCACAATTCTCGCGGATGGAAGGAAAGACTTGGGCAACATCTCGCAGTCGAGCTACCTCAAACCATTTGTCGTCTGGTCTGTCCTCAGACTCACACAACTGGGCGACCCTCACCAATTGGCGAAGGCGAGCCAGGTTCAGGCTACCTTGGAGTCCCAAGCATTGCTGCAACGCAGCACCATCCGTCAACCAATTTTGTCCGCGCGTCGAAATATGTCGGGCCCATTCAAGCAGTAGTCCGCGATTCACCACAAAACTGGCATCGTCCTGTAAAGGGCACCGTAGAACCGCAGTCAGTTTTGCTAGGCCGTCGCTCAATCGATCCCCGAAATTAAGCGGAAGCGACATGAACTCGGATGTGTAAAGGGAATTGAGGACGCTTCGATTCTCTCCGTGGATTGCTGCGAGATGCCGATAGCGCTCTGTCTCTGTCAGGATTTCATTCAGGTTCGAGCCGAATACCCACGCTCGTTCGATTCCAGGGCAATAGCTTAGCAACCGTGAGGTCTCCACCAGCCAGCCCGCGGCTTCCGTGTCGGGAGGCCTTTCTAGGCCCAGGGTGTGAGCAAGGCGCTCCGAACTTTGCATCGCTACCGAAACGGATGCGATGCACTCATTGAGGTCCTCTTGTAGCTCCACTTTGGCCGTCAGCGAGAACGTCTTCAGAGTGCAACCGAACCACGGAAAGTCGGGGCCTGCCACAGCGACATGCCAGAGGGGCTGTAACCGCTTGGCAAGTTGCTCCGCACTATCGAGACGTTCTGGAGTAAGGCGGGATGCATCGAACGGACCAGATGGAACGTAGAGCACCTCTGATAATTGTGCAACCCAGCCTAGAGCTTCGAAGACGCTACAGCCTAATGGCTGTCGTATCAGGTGAAGCGAGTGAACGTAGTCATTTAGCTTCTTTCGCCTCTCAACGAGTTGCTTTGCCTCGAAATCCGTTAGGCCCTTTTTGGGCTGAAGTTGCTCGCAGTGCGTCTTGTAAAGTTCCTGGATTACCTCTCTCTTATTGGCTCGATGGCTGTGGAGTTGTAGACAGAAATGTCCGAGTCCGGCGTTTTGAAGTCGCTGGAAAACGACTTCAAGCGCAGCCATTTTTTCGCTGACGAACAGAACACTCTTGCCCTTTGCAATGAATTCCGAAACCAAATTTGTGATCGTTTGGCTCTTTCCGGTACCTGGCGGCCCCTGAATTACCAAACTGCTTCCTGCTTTGACTGCTTCGATGCAAACCAGTTGGCTGCTATCCGCGTCAGCGACAAGAAAGCTGGTATCGGGCAAAATCCTCTTGTCAAGGTCGCGCGGTTCCGGCGGTTCGCTAGCTGCAGATGGCCTCTCCTCTTCGCACAGACATCGGACTAACGGATGTGCTTCCAGTGAACTGCCGTGGCTCTTCAAATCGTGGTAGATGACCAATTTGTGGAAGGAAAAGAGCCCTAACCAACAATCCTGATTGACGGTCCAACCATATTTCATGATTTGAACGCGAAAGGCGTCAAGGAATGACTCTATCGAAACTGACTCCCAGTCGTCAGGAACAGGCGGCAGTTCGATTCGAAAGTCGTCGCCTAGCTTTACAGCCAGCGCCGGATTAATCACGATTTCTTCGTCCACCGGCCACAACTCGAAGGGATCATTGACTGACTCGCGTTTGAGCTCGACAGGTACCAGGAGTATGGGAGATTTGATGATTTCGGACTGTTCTACCTCTTTCCACTCCAACAGGCCCAGCGTGAGAAACAGAATGCGAACTCCGCGTTCTTCAAAATCAGTTCGAGACCGACGATACAAATTGCGCAAGATATTCCGCAGTCTCGCGCCGTCTCTGATGTCCGTCACAAGCTCGTCCGCGCCCCGCTCCGGCAGGACCTTGTCCTCCGGCTCTGCCGGCTGCTCACCAGCTTGACGTTCAAGCAGCAGCAGGTCCAAAGCACCCGAACCCTTCTCTGATTCGGTGGTTTCGGGAGCGTCTGGGGGCATGAAGAATTCCCACGGCTTCTCAGAAATTACGAGCCTTTCAAACACTTCGGAGATGCCGGGTTCTGTAATCCTGAGGGTTGATCCGCGCGTTCGAACGAAATACAAGGAACGATTCCGACGCGATAGATCAACTATCTTTCGCTTCCATTCATCAACGCGCTGGGTTACGCGATTCATTTAGGTTGTGTCTAAGCACGATTCCGCAGTTCGGAAGGCACCGCACCGCCCGAAACCGCCAGTAGGCTGACAGAAATCAGAATACCCCGTGGAGCGATACCTCAAGCGATGCCGGGACGAGCCTCTTGACGAGAAGCATAATAGCCCTCTTGGGCAGTTCAGTGAACAGTTGAAAGGTCAAAAGCGACCCCGATCAGCGCAATCCAGTTATTGTAGTACGCGGCGATTGTCCTTTACTCGCATTGAAGAATCGAAAGACTCTCAAGATCGATGACCTTCTTGCGTTCGGTCTGTGGCGGGGCGGTTGTTGGCGTGTACATGCTGCTTTCAGCCCTGCGGCTCATCAAACAAACCGATGAGGAAATCACACGGCTTTATTTCGGAATATTTGGGTTGGTTTTAACGTTGCTCTCAGTTCAAAAGGCCTACGAAATGGTCAGGATCGCCTTGGCTAAGAAGCATCCTCAGGATAAGGTGCCAAAGTAAAGGCCGTGTTCGCCCATTTCGGGTCTCACGCTCGCTCGCCCCTTTCGACGGCAAACGAGTATAATCCGGTATTCAATGCGGAAAATCAGCGTGCTCAGAACCAAAGGGGGAAGACTTGTACATCCGGCACTTCTCAATCAAGAATTTCAAAATCCATCGAGATACGGGCCTCGATCTCTTCCCGATTACGGTTTTTGTCGGTCCTAACAGTGGCGGGAAATCTGCCATATTCGATGCGCTGGTCAATTTCTCGATGGTCTGCCGGGGCAACCTTTCGGAGGCTTTCAACCAATACCCTTTCTCCTTCGATGCCCTTCGTCACCACGGTGCCTCGCCTTCCGCGCGCATCCGCTATGAGGCGGTATTGGCGGTTCAACCCGAAAGCAAGGACTCGCTGAAGTACGTCATCGAATTCTCACAAAACCCTGGCACGCTAGAAGAGCCAACCTACGCGATCCACAACGAGGAGCTTTTGGCCGATTCCAAGCGGGTCTTTAGTCGTAGTGATGACATCTGTGATTTGGCCGGTCTCACGGGCCTTGACTTCGGCGGTAAGAGTATATTTGCCGCTATCCGACGTGCACAATGGTCTGACGATTTCACGACAGCCCAACCTCTGATAAGTCATTGCGCGCGCGAGATAAGCCGTATCGGTCGCTATCGTCTTGATCCCACTCTACTGGCGCGACCCGGGCGTGTATTTGACGTGGAGCCCGGCGAGACGGGCGGCCCAACTAGCCCCTTCCAGGCACCACGCTTGGCTTTTAGGGGGAGCGATCTCGCGTCTGTACTCTACTTTCTCAGTGAGACTGATAGTCCGATTCTAAAACAGATTGTCGAACGCGTGGCTGAAGCCATCCAAGGATTCGCTGGATTTGAGTTCAATCGTGTCGGGTCCGACAATGTCGGTTTTTCTGTGCGGTTCGCTGATCGCCGTGGGGCAGTTGTTGCTCCGAACCTCTCGGACGGATGCCTCTCTATGATTGGACTGATCACTCTTGCTCTTGCGCCGGGACGCTCTGGAGTTCTCTGTGTGGAGGAGCCGGAGAACGGGCTGACTCCCAAGGCGACGCGCGTGTTTTACGCAACCATGCGTGACCTTGCGAAGGCACCCGAGACGGAGAGAACCCAAATCCTGATGTCTTCGCATAGTCCATTTGTGATCACAGATGCATGGAACGGCGGGGAGCGTAACTTTATATATCAATGCAGTCCCTCGGAGGGGATAGCAAAGCTAGCGAAGTTTAGCGAAGTGGTCCAAGGCGCTGGCTTCCTAAAAAGCGATGGGACGCTTGGACTCAATCTGGCAGAACAGGTGATGGACGGCTTCCGCTATCAGCCGTAGCCGGTGAGGTTCGGGGGAATCAGAAGGTTACCTGCTGATGCTTTGACCTTCTGCCTGGCTGTGTTCATGCACCTGGCTTCGTGCAGATGAGGGATCGATCTTGGGCGCCGAGGATATGGACTGACGGTTCGGTTCCATCGCGGATCGGTGCGACACGTCGCGCACGAGTCCCCCAGCGAGCTGAGACTTGTCGTTGGTATAGATTTGCGCATCATAGCGGCCACGCGATATGGCCACGTATGCAAACCGGCGATTGACGAGTTTCTCCGCAGCCTGCTCCGTGTCAACGTGCACGAGCACGCGGTCGGCGGTTTGGCCCTGGCTGCTGTGGCTGGTAACTGCATAGCCGTGGTCGAGATGCCGATTCTCCCGGATGTTGAAATCGGCCATGCGCCCGGAATCGAGTCGGATTTGGAGGTTGCCGCGCACGTCGATCTGCTCGATGGTGCCTAGCTCGCGGTTGGCGATATGCTGCTGTCGATTCGGCGCGGTGAACTGCACGCGGTCACCCTTCGCAAACGCGCGTTGCGTCTCACGGTACAGCGTGACTCCATGCAGGCGGCGCGGGTTGTAACTTATCTGTTCGCCGTTATCGCGTCTCACCGTCACTAAATTCTCTTTCTCACTGGCGCGCTCGACGCGCGCGTACTCTCCTGGCTGCACGCTGACTACCTTGCTGCCTTTCGTGTAGCGCACTATGTCACCCGGCTGATATTGCGCGGCCCACTGCCTGTCTGCCCCAGTGATCTCCTGTCGCGTTGTGAGGACTCTCAAGGCGTGCTCCCTGTGGTCCACTTGCCCTCGCGCTTGCATTTCGCTGTGGATGATCTGGTTGATCTCCAAGCGCGATTGATTATCGGGTGAGACGACTAACGTTCCTTCCGGTTGCTTCGCGTATTCCCTGGCGATTTCCTTGAGTCGCTCGTCCCGATCCGGGTTTTCATGCACGCGGCCCTGCATATCGAGTCGCTCGATTGCTTCTCGCACATTTCCACGCGAGAGTTGTTCCACGATTTCTTTGAGCGCCGGGTTTTTCTGCCGCACAATCTCGTCAAGCCGTGCGGTTTGGATTCCTGCTTCCTGGAGTTGCTGATACGGGGTTCCGGCTTCGACAGCTTGGTGCTGGCGTGTATCGCCTACCAAAAGTACGCGGTCACGTTCTTTGAGTCTGTGGAGCAATTCGTTCATCTGCTTCGTGCTCGCCAAGCTCGATTCGTCCAGAACATACAACCGCTTCTGTCCGTCGCGCCGTTCATCCGTTCGTGCAAGATGCCGCTGCAACGTGCTCGACTCGATTCCGGCCTCGGCGAGCTTTTGGGCTGCGCGCGACGTTGGCGCAAATCCTTCAACTTTGTAACCGTCGCGCTCGGCGGCTTCGCGGATCGCCGCCAGAGAGGTAGTCTTGCCCGACCCGGCGATACCTTCCAGTGCTGTGACCTGATCCCGGCTCGCGAGGATTTGCTCGACAGCTCGTCGCTGGCTTTCGCTTAGATGCGGATGGCCTGTCTCGACTCTTCTGCGGGTATCCGCACTAACAATCGCCGGATGTTTATTTTGTCCCTCGCGCATGACTTGGATCGTGTCGCTCTCGTAATCAATCATCTCCTGAGTTGTGTATACGCGGCTTGGTGCGTCGAGTTTCTTTTCTACTCCGATGAATTCACTGGCATTGATGCGTTTCTCGAATTCAGCTCGGACCTCAGTCAGTGTCGCCTCCCCCATCGAGCGCCTCAGCGCGTCCCGTAGCAGGTCGCGTTCCTCCACTACAGCTTCCCGTTCTAGGTTTCTCTCTTTCGAGAATGTCACCGCAGACCGTGCCGTCGTATGCGGAGCTTCGTGCTCAAGCCGGTTTGCTCTCTCCGTGGCCGCGGCTCTCACCTGTTCCGGTTGGTTTCCGAACGCCTCCGCCATCTGCCGATGACGCCGTTGCACTTCTTCATGCGAAAGGTCGAGTTTTGCTTGGCGTGTCTTGTGCGCGGCGATTTGCGCGGCGTCGGCTCCTCGCTGATTCTCCTTTGCCAAATGCTCTTCGATCTGCTGGCGGCGCGGACTCGATGCGGCAAGATATTCGTCGCTATAGCCCCTGATTTCCGGCTGGCCACTCTTTCCGCGTTCGATCCCGTAGCCCAATTGCTTCAAACGCGAGGCTAATTCCGAGCGGTATACCGCCGTCGCGTACTGCTGAGTTTTATACAGTTCCCGTGGCTGTAGTGCATAGATTTCCCCGTCTTCCGTTTCCGTAAGATTAAAGAAAACCACATGAGTGTGCAGTTGGGGTGCGGCATAGCCGTCCACGGGCCTCGCGCTGTCATGCTCAAACTTTGCCGCTACCCATTTGCCGGTTGTTTCCGCTGGCAGATTTCCGCCGATGCGAGCTTGAACATATCGCTCCAATTCGTCCAGTGCTACGGCCACGCTTTCTTGATGTGCCGCGCGCACCCGTTCATCTCCACCCACGAGAGCAGTGAGCGACACGCTTTTCGGTGCGGAGAACGTTGCATCCCAAGCGGCGCGATGCTCCATTGTTCGTACTTTGTGGCCGTGTTCGTTCACGTATTCCCGTGCCGCTTTGTGGCGGACGAGCTGCTCGCCCGTGACCGGATGTTGGCCTTCCGAGAGTCGCTGGAAGTGCACTTCGCTGACTTGGCCTCGCAGCCCCCATTGCTCGGCAAGCCTGCCATGCCATTCGCCGCGTATCTGATCGCCTTGCGTGTAGTAGTTTTCGCGTGCGTTCGAGAATTCTTCGGCGTGATACGCCCGCGCCTGGCTCGCACTCAAGGGATTCGATATGGTCAGCATGGATCGCCCTATTCGAAGAAGTGCTCTTGTGTCGGGCTGGTTCGGGCCAATTGATGTTCACGGTCTTGCTTTACTTCATTCAGGGTGATTTTCTGCTCGGGCATCTCGTTCGCTGCAACTGCTGCCGCTCCTGCTCTCAGCGGTTCTTCGGCCCGTTTTGTCATTGGCCGTTCAATGTACTTCGGATGCTTGCTCGCCAATTCGATGAACGGGAAGTTCAGCCGCGCGACAAGATTGCCCTTCTTGAGATACCCGCACAGGTCGGCAATCCCGCTGATCTCCGACGCCATTACAAGCGGTTCGACCTGGCGTTCCAGGTTGTAGCTCTTGGTGCTCCGCTGTCGGCCCATTTGTCCGCTTGAACGGCTCTCGCGGAGTCTCTCGATTTCAACGTCGCCAATGGTTTTTGAAATCCACTCGGCTGCACGGCACTCGCTGGTGCGCAAGAAGATTTTTGTCGCGGGCTGCGACAGCATTGCTTCCGCCTCATGCCCGTAGCGCGTTTCAAGCTGGCTGCGTCCCTGAAAGCCGAGCACAACCGGATTGTTCGACTTGCGGTTTTCCGTGATGGCGGTGTGCAATTGGGGCAACCGCTGCAAGCTGGCCAATTCATCCAAAACAAACCACACTTTGCGCGGACTGGTCTGCCCCTGGTCTGCCGTTCCTTGATTCATGAGACGCAGCACAAGCGTATCGAGCCACAAGCTCGTCAGTGGGATAAGCCGTTTGCGCGTTTCTGGTGTACTCGTGAGGAAAAGCCAACCCTTCCTCTGTTTCGACCACTCCGCCGCGCTCCATCGTGCCGGAGTATCTTTTTGTGAGGGAACCAGCTTGAGAGTGTCGGCGATCATGTTCAGGGATGCCAGCACACCGCTCCGCTGCGCCGGAGCCTGACGGTCGATCATCGCGGCATACTCGCTGCCTTTCACCCTCCGGTCGATTTCCTCCTCATGGCACATCCACCAAGCCATCTCCTCAGGAGTCGGCCTGAAGGTGAGAAGATGCGCGAAGATTTTTCTCGGCCCTTCGACGAAGAACGGATTCTCGTTGTGGCGGTCGGGGAAAAGAGATGCAGCTAACGTCAGCGCCTCTGCGTCGTGCCTCAACTCCTCGCCGGGACTCCAATAGGGCATCCGTACATCGAGCGGATTCAGGATCGCGTCGCCACGCTCAGGCGAGTAGAACTCCGGCGTGTAATCGAGCGCCGGGTCGTACACGATGGCGGTTTCGCCGCGCTCCTCGATCTGCAACAGGATTCTTCGGATAAGGGTGCTCTTGCCAGTCCCGGTATCGCCCATGATGAGAATGTGGCTCGGTTCGATGGCGCGAGGGAGCCGAAGCGTCGGCACTATTCCGAGTGCTCTCTGCCGGAAACTCTGCTTCTGTTCGAACCCGATGCCGTCTGATCGATTTCTCCGATTGAACTCCTTTACGGTGACAAGCTCCGGCCCTTTGAGCCTGCGCCCTTCTTTCCGCGCGCGGGCGCGCGCCGCATCCTTCGGGATGGCGACGAGCAAGCCCACAAAGAACACTCCCAAGCCACCCCAAAAGGCTGGCCTCAGAAAGTCTGTGAAGCTTTGATCGCGGTAAATCCAATGACCCAAGAACGAATGAAGCTGTAGATTGTCGTATTGGCCCTGTTGCCATTCGAGCCGCCGGTCTCCCATTCTCACTGCCTCGTCCGTGAGCGAAAACGTCGTTTCACCCATGGCAGTTGTTACCGGCACTACTTCTTCGTTGAGTGCCAGCCTACTGCCTCGCCGGTCCACAACATTTAGCAGCGAGTAGCGGCCAGTTTTGAATCCGATTCCTGCACGCAATTCGGTGCGGATATACGTCGTCAAATAGAACTTCTGCAAAGGTGTGAGGACATAGGCGTAACGGTAAGCGCAAATCGCAGCCACGCTTAGCACTGCCAGAAACACTGTTGCGATGGTCCACGCGGCCTTCGGATTCGGCCACTCGCCCGCGTACTGATTTCGCCCCCATTCCTGGCTCATTCCGCACCCCCTGTTGCAGCCGCCGCAATGCGCTCCTGCGCCTTGCGGAATTTGTCCTGGTCTGCCCGCTCAATGAGCCGCTGCATTTCGTCGGGAGTCAGCGCCTCTCCGTGCGCCAGTTTGTAGTGCGCATTCAGGAGGATTGTCCGCAATGCGATAATCTCTGCCAGCACCGTCTCTTCCAGGGCACGCGGTTTCTGCACACCCGCTTGTTGCAAGAGTGCCTCGCGGCACCATTCGCTGAGCGTCAAACCATCGCGCTCGGCTTCGGCAACTAGCCGCTCGCATTCGGCCTCGGTCATCTTGCAACCTACGGTTTTGTTCCGCAGTTGATCGGCAGGCATAAGAAGGAACCTCCCGGAGGAAATTTCATCAAAAAAGCCGTCCGTTCTTCGGCAAGCAAAATCAACAAGTTAACCGAGAGCGGCGAAGGTTAACCAGCAGCGCCACGATTTTGCTAACCTGCGCCGCGAGAACACGTTAACCAAAAGCGCCGCGCGGCGCTTTGCAGCACCCAATTTGGGGTGGCGTGTCCAAAAAACTCCCGCTGCGAAGCAGCGCAACATCAAAGTTCCCCGTATTCCAGCGCCAGTTCATCCCACGCCATGCGTACTTCGGGGATTTCCCAGGCGCGGCGAAACAACGTCTGTACCGACCTCCACTCTTTCTCCGAGAAGCCGAACGTGATCGCATTGGCGTGGGCGCGAAACCAAACATCTTCCTTCCCCTTGCCCTCCTCCGACGGCGCGGTATATCCGAGGAAGTACTCACGATTCCAGCGCCGTTCTCTTTCTGGTCCCAACGTCGCAAGCATCGCGCGGAACTCGGTGATCTTCGGATATCCCTCGATTGGGCACATAGGGCCGCGAGGACCTGGGAAACTCAGAAGCAGGGAGAACTCGCTGCCTTCTCCACGGGCAAACGAAAGCGAATATTCACCCTCCTTAACGGACGGGATGGGAGGCTGATAGAAAGAATCCTTGGGAGTCGATGCCGCGCGGAGAGGCTGCTCTTTCACGAAGTAGTGGCCTCGTGCCGCTAGCCGCCAGAGAATCGGCCAGTAGTGTCGAAGAGCGCGGTCTAGTGCTTCGGCCCCGGAGAGCTTTTCTTCTTCCAGAATCACGTAGAGATTTCGAGCGGCCAGCAACGGCTCCCACTTCGTTGCGGGATCGCTCAATCGTTTGCGAGTCTCCAGCACCGTCCGGCGCACGATTTCGGGAGTCGCCTGCTCGTTTGCGTCTTTCGCTTTGGCAGGCCGGCACTCGGTGGGCAGATTGCCGAGGTAATACTCGTCGAGCTTCGAGGTGCGTTCCTTCCGCAGTTCAAACACGGCGACGAACGCATCCAAAACGCCTACCAGGGATTCACGCGAAACCGGATTGGGGGTCCGGTCGGAAAAGGCTTCCAAACCCTGCTGTACAAAGTAGGCAAGGATCGTCCATTCCGCTCGCGACAGAACGTGTTGTGCTTCGCCCTTCCTGCGAATTTGAAGAAGCGTTTCCGTTGGCTGGGCCAGGAGGTCCACAACTTCCAGGCGGTCCTCCCGAGCCGATTCGAGGAATTGCTTGGCGACATCGGAAGTCGTGACGTTCTCTCCGGTCTTCGAGGAGATAAGCTCCTTGGCCCGCTCCAATCGCGTGCGCAAGGCGTCGCTGATCCGAAGAGACAGGGTTTGCTGCTGCAAGGGCCTCTCTTCGTTCTCGGGCTTCTTGGGCATCCGGCGAACCTCCCTTTCGCAGCGTCAGATGCAACCTGCCAGAATATGGTTGCATCTACGATGTATGTATGCAAACATAGTCTAGCGCATACGGAAAGTCAAGCCTAAACGGAGACCGAGAGATAACTCAGGAAAACGGCAATGCAACCCCGCACAACCCAATTCGGCCCGCGCAAGAACCCAGCGCCGCCTCGGCGGCAGCATGGCTCGCGCCTCGCAGCAGATGTTCTATGTACGCCTGATGCGCAGACTCGTGAGCTTCAGGCGGAGGGATCGCCTCCGCGAATTTCCTCTCCAAGCGAGAGGTTCAATCTTGGCGAGGAAGCCCGCGCGAACGGAACCACAGTGGAAACTGAACGAGGGCAGGACCAGTTGCTCACAGTTCATGAAGTCGCGGGTCTCCTCCACGTGCCGGTCTCTTGGGTTTACGGACGGATGGGCAAACGATCTCAAGAACGTTTGCCAGCTTATCGGCTGGGAAAATACTGGCGTTTCCGCGAGGCCGAAGTATTGGCATGGGTCGAATCTCAACGCGGGGACTGGCATCGTGCCTGAGTTCCGGTTTACACTCGGACGCGACATAGGAAAAGGCAGGGAAGCCAACCACTCGAAAGAGAGGAAAGGGATGGCTCACTGCCAGTATCAAAGTGGTTGTCTTTTCATTCGAGGCAAGAAGCGAAAGATGTGGGTCGCACGCTGGAGAGAAGACGCAATCCAACCGGACGGCGCGGTGCTGCGTGTGCTGCGTTCCGAAACGTTGGGACCGGTCAGCGAAATTGCTGGACGGCGTGAAGCTCGCATTCTCTTGCAAAATCGTCTCGCGTCAATTAACTCAGGTCAGCGCCGAGCGGAAACCACAATGACGTTTGGGAACTTTGTGGTGGAACGGTTCGAGCCTGACATTCTTCCAACACTCAAGTATGCGACGCAGCAGAGTTACTCGTATCTTCTGCGAAAGCATTTGTTTGCACGCTTCCAGGATTGCCGATTGTGCGACATCAAGCGTGCCGACATTCAGCAGTTCGTGATCGGAAAGCTGAAGAGCGGCTACGCCTGGGAGACGGCGAATCACCTCCGCAACGTGATGAGCAAAGTCATGAGTACGGCGGTAAGTTGGAACTATCTCCCGGACAATCCGGTGCGCGGCGTGAAAATGCCGGAACGCACGTACAAGCGCCCGCATCGATTTCTCGACGCGCAAGCTGTTCGTCTCTTGATCGCGGCTTCGGAGGAACCCGTACGTACTATCGTCTTGCTGGCAACGATGACCGGACTGCGCATCGGCGAAATCCTGGCGCTTCGTTGGGGCAGGGTCAATCTGACGCAGGGAACTCTTCGCGTCGAGGAGACTTGCTACTACGGGCATTTTGGCACGCCGAAAACGCAGGCCAGTCGCCGTGAGGTTCCGCTACCGTCAACGGTCGTCGAGGCATTGCTCGCGCACCGTTCACGCTCACGCAATACGTCAGCCGAAGCGTTGGTCTTCTGCACGCGAGAAGGGATGCCACTCGCTCCGAACAATCTGCGCAAGCGGCAACTAACTTCCGCGTGTGAACGAGCGGGGATCGCGCGGATCGATTGGCACACACTCCGACACACGCACGGGACTCTGCTGCACGAGCAAGGAACACCGTTAAAGGTGGCCCAAGCTCAACTCGGGCACTCGCGCATGACGACCACGCTTGAGGTATACACGCACGCCAGCACGAGCGCCCAAAGACAAGCGGTCAATCAGCTTGAAAGTCAGTTGTTCCCGAGTGTTCCCAAATTTGCCGAAATTGGGCAAAGGCCAAATTAGCAAGTGATTGAAAGGCAGGGAGATGTTGGTGGACGTGGCCGGGATCGAACCGGCGACCCCCTGCTTGCAAAGCAGGTGCTCTCCCAGCTGAGCTACACGCCCCGTGCAACCAAATGATTTTAGTGGATTTTTCTGGGGATGACCACCGA
>Ga0134126_10002091_pt1 | contig 25398 bp, 22 predicted proteins | sample KB31752_FD_96881 | JGI IMG/M metagenome (GOLD analysis project Ga0134126, IMG submission 96881) | Terrestrial soil microbial communities with excess Nitrogen fertilizer from Kellogg Biological Station, Michigan, USA - KB3-175-2 | ecosystem: Environmental > Terrestrial > Soil > Unclassified ... | reverse complement strand
CAGAACGCGATCATTCTCTTGATCGTCGGTGGGCGTTACGAGGGCCTTGAGCACGTTCTGCGCAAGAGAGGCTATACCGTCGTGGTCCCCTCCACTGCCGATCAGGCAGTAGCTCTATGTCTTCATAACCAGATTGCCGCCACTCTCATCGACCGTGAATCCCTTGCGCAGGACGACGACTGGTCATTGGCGCAATCACTGAAGATGGTCGCGCCCCAGAGACCCATACTGCTCCTCGTGAAAGAACGAACGCCAAAGAGCGGCGGAATTCCGCTTGGTGTTGATTGGATGGTAAGCGACAAGGACCCGGCACAGGTCCTCGGAGCTGTAAAGAGACTCGTGCGGATCAGCATGGAACGGATGCAAGCACAAACTGCGCCCGGAGGGTGAGCAGGTTCCTCGCTGGTAACAGATGGTTCCTGCAGATGCTAGCGACCTGTGTTGTCAGCTATACAGGTGATCGCTCTCAGCGTTGTAGATCCGGTTAAGCCTGGCGCGAAAGTTCTCAAAGGCAATCTGCGCGCCGAGCTCGAGCAATTGCTCTTCGGAAAATTGCGCGCGCAATCTGGCATAGAGATCATCAGAGATGTTCGATGGTGTCGACGCCATCGCATCGGCAAGTTCGATCACGAGCCGCTCAACATCAGTAAATACGGAGAGATCATTACCAGGGATAGCAGCTAATTTCTCCGGAGTAAGTCCTGCTTTTCTGCCCACGGCAGAATTGATGTCCACTCAAAACGGACAACCAATGCGAGCGGCCGTCCTAATCTTTGCCAGTTGAGCGTAGCGCAGGGATACGCGGCGCTTGCGCCCAAGCGCCATTTCCATTCCAATGCCGCCCCAAACGATCCCGGGCACGCGCATCTGAATCTTCGCTGGAGTGAGATCTTTGCCGAACATCTTGCGCATCATGCCGTAAAACCAGCGCAGGTGCCATGGAGCCTCACTTCGTTCGAGTCCGACCATTCTGGGCATGTGGAGATCCTCCTGGCAAAGATCTTCGTTCATTCATGTGGATGAGCGACTCAGTTTTCGTGATTCTGAAAATCGCAGGTGAAGGAAGAGAAAGACATCTGCCGATGCAACGTCGTGCAGCGCAGCCGCAAAAGACGAAGCTGCCCCACCGCGTAGCACTCCATCGACCGCAAAATCGGCGTTCGCTGGGGACTCCGCCTACCGGCGGCGGTTCTGTTCGTGCATCACCTACACCGGCACGCTGCCTGCAGTGATGGTCTCTGACGGCGGAGGTTCGCGTCTTGGACGATGCGAGCTCAGGCCTTTTTCAATCTTGTCGTTGATTCGGGTTTCGGCGAATTGCGCGGCAACGCGGATTGCGTTCTTGATTGCTGTCGCGTTCGAGGATCCGTGGCCGACGATGCAGATGCCTTTGATTCCCAAAAGGGGAGCGCCGCCGTATTCGGCGTAGTCGAGACGTTTCTTAAAATCGTCGAAAGCACGGCGGGAGAGGAGGAATCCTACTTGTGAGCTAATCGTCGACTTGAGCGACTCCTTCAATAGGAAGCGGACTGCAGAAACCAACCCTTCGGAAACTTTTAGCGCAACGTTCCCGATGAAACCGTCACAGACAATCACATCGACGCTGCCGTTGTAGAGATCGCGTCCTTCAACGTTGCCGGCGAAGTTCAGCGGAAGCTGGCGCAAGAGGGCGTACGCTTCGCGCGTGAGATCATTGCCTTTGCCTTCTTCTTCGCCGATCGAGAGCAGGCCCACTCTAGGCTTGTTCATTCCAAAGATGCTGCGCGAATAGATCTCACCCATGATGGCGAACTGTTCGAGGTGATGCGGCTTGCAATCGACATTTGCTCCTACATCGAGCAGGATCGCAGCCTTTCCGGCAGAGGTGGGAAAGACAGCGGCGAGTGCAGGCCGATCGACTCCGGGCAGTGCGCCGAGAACCATCTTCGCGGTCGCCATGGCCGCGCCAGTATTGCCTACGGTCACGAATCCCGCCGCACGGCCTTCACGAACGAGGCGCAAGCCCACGCGCATAGACGAATCCCGCTTACTGCGCACCGCAGTAGCAGCCTTCTCGCCCATGCCGATTACTTCGGTGGCATGCACAACTTCGATTGGCAGGCTCCGAACGCTGGGGTGGCGTTCGACTTCACGGTCGAGTTCTTCGCGTATTTGCGGTTCACGTCCTACGAGCAGGATGCGAACGTCATGATGACGACAAGCAAGTATGGCCCCTTCCACTTCGGGCTTGGGAGCCCGGTCGGAGCCCATCGCATCGACCGCGATTACAGTTGGCATCTGCGGAAGGCCGATTGTAACTTAGCCGGCCTTTTCCGTGTCGAAGATCTCGCGGCCCTTGTAGTGTCCACATTTGGGACACGCGCGGTGCGGCATCTTCTTCTCATGACAGTTGGGACACTCGGAGAGTGAATTGGCGCTGAGAAAATCGTGGGCGCGGCGACGTCCGGTGCGAGCCTTGGAGTGCCGCCGTTTTGGATTAGGCATGATCTTTTCCTTGATTACTTTAATTTATCTTTGATGTCGGCGAGCGCCGCCCAACGCGGATCGGGTGGGCGCTCTTCGCAACTGCAGGCCTCGACATTCAAATTTCTTCCGCATCCGGCGCAGAAGCCGCGGCAGCTCTCGCTGCAAACGACCTTTACCGGCAGAGCCAGCAGTATCTGCTCACGTAGAACATCTTCTAACTGGATGCCATCACCGGAGTAGTAGCCGATCTCGGTTTCCGCCTCCGAGATCGAGCGCTCGTCGTGGCCGGCATCGATCCCCAGCGGCCGATAGAGCAGATCGAAATCCCCGCCGACCTTGGTCGGAACCGGCTCCACGCAGCGCGCGCAGCGAATCTCGATCGTAGTCGAAAAATCGCCCAATATGCGGATGTCTTCGACGACGTTCTTCTTGCCGCCGCGATGCTCTTCCAGCAGCTCCGCGCGTCCTTTGGTATTCAGAACTCCGGATTGCCGCAGCTCCGCGCCAAGATCGAGGGTCCCCGGCGCAAGTTGCTGAGAAAACTCGACTTTCTTGACTTCCAACTCTTGAAGACTGATGAACATCGCCAGCTACCCTCGCCTTCCGTTAGCAGGTGCCGGCTCACGCGGGAGCCCACAGCTCAGAATACGGCGTGGAGGGCAAAACTTAAGGATAAGGAGGATGGAGCGGGGGTGTCAACCAAGGAACAAACATCAGCGAGAAGCGAATCTCCCATTTGCGCCAGACTGCGGCTACCCATCAACGAGGTACGCAGGCCGTGCACGGCACCAAAACATCGATTAATACAGCCCTTTTTCTTTTGTGCGCAAGAAATCGCAAAATTTGCCCAGAATTTGAAAATTTTTTTCGCGGGCAGGGATTTAACAGGGATGTGAGCGATTTGCGCGCAAACTCCTGCAGTATCAGCGCCTTGAACCGATTTGCCGCAGCCGACGCAAAAGTATCAGGAATCTTGCAGCGATTTCCCCGTTCCAAATCGGAACTCAACGGAGTCGAGTGCTATTTTCGGATTCCGGTGCACACGGACGATCCGCTGCCTTACGCTCGATCAAGATCGGGTGCCGCCGGCTTGCATGAACTCTCCTCTAATCTTGAGCAGCCTCGGAGCAGATTTCGATGCTTACAATGAATCATGCCTGCCACTGGACCAGAAATCCTGACTCCTCAAAGACCAACTCGCGGCCTCACCGACGAGCAACTCGATCACCTAGCTGGCGTGCTCGACGATATCTTCCACATCCCAGGCACGAAGATTCGCTTCGGCCTTGATCCCATCGTCGGACTCGTTCCCGGCCTAGGCGATATCATCACCGGACTGCTTTCATTTCTGATCGTCTTTGCTGCCTGGCAGCGCGGATTGCCTCGCATCGCACTCTCGCGCATGGTGATAAACATCGCGATCGACACCCTCCTCGGTTCAATTCCTATTTTCGGCGACGTCTTTGACACCGCGTGGAAGTCGAATCGCATGAACTACAACCTGCTGGTGCGCTATCGCGGTGGGGTTCGACAAGGGCTGATTACCAGAGATTGGTTGTTCTTCCTTGTATTGCTGATAGGGATTGCCGTCGTGGTTCTGCTGCCGATCGCGATCGTAGTCGGTCTCTACCATCTGTTACGCGGAGGAGCATAGCGTTCGACTGACGGTGCGAGACGAAAGCGAGCCACGAGAGCGAACGGCTTGCTACTGCAAGCACCTAATTACCTCCGTAATCTCACTGAATGTTCGTCCCACGTACCATACTTACGTCGCGGTATGTCGCGACGAAAAGAGAAGCGGAGCTTTCTTGCAGTGCCGGTGCGCGTGTCGGGCAGTGACGCGCATGGGAGAAGTTTCCGCCACGTTGTCTGCACGCTCGATCTCAGCGCCAAGGGCGCCCGCATTACCAGCCTGCAAAGCCTCACCATGAACGTCGGCCAGGAGCTAACCCTGGAACATCAGAAGGACCGCGTGCGCTTCGAGATAGTTTGGATCGGAGCGCCGGGCACCTCGCGCGAAGGCCAGATCGGTTTGCGGACGCTTGAGCCGGAAAAGAAATTTGCCGCGGTCGAAAACCAGATCGATGGCGGAGCCTACATCGATACCTGGCAACCGAGCACTAAAGAAGAAAGAGATGACCGGCGCTCGGCTCGGCGGTTCGATTGTGACCGCGGCGTCCAATACTGGACCGATCAGAGTGCCTCTCCCATTTCGGGAGCACTCGACAACATCAGCCTCGGCGGCTGCTATGTCAGTACGAAATTTCCGCTCCCGCGCTATACACGCGTGCAGTTAATCCTTCACCTCTATGGAATGAAAATTCCGGCGCAGGGCGAAGTCCGCGTTTCCGACGACGGACACGGAATGGGAATCATGTTCACCACGCTCGAGAAAGAATGTGAACTGCGGGTGAAGAAGGCAGTACAGCGTCTGGCGCAGAGCACGCAATCCGAAGGACGGAATCGACAAGGTTCGGCGACCGATGCGCAAATTCTCGATGAGATTCGCGCCTGGTTCGATCGAAGTCTCACCATGACGTGGGAAGACTTCTTCGACATTCAAGTGCGTTCAAAAGGAAGCCTCGTAAGCGCGAGCCTGGATAAAGAAGGATAAAGATGCCTCTGAAGTCTTCTTCCGCTGTCCTATGGGCAATCGCTTCAATTCTGCTGGCGCACAGCGTCTGTGCGCAATCGCTCGGCGACATCGCCCGGCAGCAACGCGAAAAGAACAAGCAGCAGGTCGCGACAACCGACAAGGTGCTTACAAACGACGACCTCAGCACTGCCGATCATTCAACCGACGACACCGGCTCCGACGACTCGCAAAAGAAAAAGAGCGTGAAACCTAAGACCTCGCCAACCGCAGCGCAATCTGACAAAGATGAACACCCATCAGCGGAGGAGCTCAAAGCCGCTATTCAGGACAAGAAACAGGCCATCGCCGAAACTCAAGACGAAATCGCCAAGCTGCAGTCGACGGTTAACTACGTTCAAAACAATCGCAACATCTACACCAATGCCCCTGAATATAACGACGCGCAGAAAAGAAAAGAGCAGGAAGTGAATCGCCTCAAAGGCGTTCTCCAACAGCAGCAGGATGAGCTTAAAGACCTTCAGGACACCGCGCGAAAAGCTGGCTACGGCAGCGCGTTCTACGACTGAAGCTATCGAGATCGAAGAGGCTCCGCCAAAAGCGCAGGCCCAACGGGCTGAAGAAGCGCAGCCCAATGGCGTGAGCCCTGGGTTGGCGCAGCATTCCTTGTTCAGAGCCCGAAAAGGGCGACACCTTCAGGCAAAGCCGCCTCGCAATGGAATCTCCGGTGTCGCCCCTGCGGGCTCGCCTTTTTGTGTATGCTCACCCAGGGCTCACGCCGCTGGGCTGCGCTTTTTCCAGCCCTTTGGGCCTGCGTAGTCCCCCTTAGCCAGCCGTGTTCCGTCTTGCAATCCGGCCATTCTGGAAAGAGCTCCGAGTAGAGGCAGGGGCGTCCTGTCTCGTTGCTTACAATCAGCAGAGCGGGGGAATGCATGAAACATGTACTGGCTGACGCGGCGCTCGATCAGATATTTCGCAGCGCACGAACTTACAGCGCTTGGCAGGATAAGTCGATCAGCGACGACAAGCTGCGTCAGCTCTACGAGGTGATGAAATGGGGGCCGACGAGTTCGAACTCGAATCCGGCGCGGTTCGTCTTTCTGCGCTCTCGCGAGGCCAAGGAGCGGTTACGTCCCGCGCTCGCGCCGGGCAATGTGGACAAGACGATGGCCGCGCCAGTCACGGTGATCGTCGCGTACGATCTGCTTTTCTATGAAAAGCTGGTCAAGCTCTTTCCCCACAACGCTGGAATGCGCGCGATGTTTGCCGCAAATCCCCAGCTAGTCGAAGTCACTGCGAAACGCAATTCCTCTTTGCAGGGAGCATATTTGATCATTGCCGCGCGAGCGTTGGGGCTCGACTGCGGTCCAATGTCTGGATTCGATAATGCGAAACTCGACGAGGAGTTCTTCGGCAGCGGCAGAGAATGCGAAGGATGTGAGCAGGAGTTTTTTCCTGCCGGGCACGTGAAATCGAATTTTCTTTGCAATCTCGGCTATGGCGACGACTCCAAGCTCTTTCCTCGGCCTCCACGGCTCGAGTTTAAAGAGGCATGTACGCTGCTCTGAAATCGGCGTGATGCTTTGGCTGGAACTCGCCATTAGAGCGACCATCCAGATCATCTCTGTTAATCCCATTCTGGATCATCGGTTTTGTAACGGACATCAAACCAACTTCACGGAGGAGTTGGATGGCTGAGCTACGCAGTCTCGGCAATTCCGGAATTCAGGTAAGGTCGCTCTGCCTTGGAGCCAACGTCTTTGGCTGGACCCTCGATGAGGCAGGATCGTTCAGGATTCTGGATGGTTTTTTCGCTGTCGATTTCAACTTCATCGATACCGCGGATATTTATCCGAAATGGGTCCCTGGTAATAAAGGAGGCGAGTCTGAGGCGATCATCGGCAAATGGATGAAACAGCGCCGCAATCGCGAAAAAGTGATTCTCGCCACCAAGTGCGGTCACGAATGGGGAATGGGACCGGGGAAAGCTGGACTCTCAAAGAAGTACATCCTGGAAGCCGCCGAAGATTCACTTCGACGTCTGCAAACGGATTACATCGACCTCTACCAGGCGCATCAAGACGACCCGAAGACGCCGCTGGACGAAACACTCGAAGCCTTCGCGCAGCTCATCAAATCGGGAAGGGTGCGTGCGATTGGCGCTTCCAACTATTCCGCAGAACGCCTGCAAGAAGCGCTTCGAGTAAGCAAGTCGCATAAGCTCCCTCGCTACGAGACTCTGCAGCCGCATTACAACTTGTACGAACGCAATGACTTCGAATCCACACTGGAAGACGTTTGTCTCGGCGAAGGGCTTGGGGTCATTCCGTATTTTTCCCTCGCTAGCGGCTTTCTCACTGGCAAATATCGCTCAAGAAAGGATCTCGCAGGAAAGGCCAGAGGCTCCCGTGTTGAGAAGTATCTGAACGAGCGCGGCTTCCGCATTCTCGATACGCTCGACCGTATCTCGAACGAGCGCAACTCAACTCCAGCGCGCGTCGCGCTCGCCTGGCTCATGACTCGCCCCAGCATCACGGCGCCGATTGCGAGCGCGACGAAACTCGACCAGCTCACCGATTTGATTGAAGCGACCAAGCTGAAGCTGAGCGCGGCGGAGATCGACTTGTTGAATGTGGCGAGCGCTGAAGCGGCTGAGCCGGTGCTCAGTAGGAAAGTGTAAGTCGCGAGCTCAAACAGAACCGCCGGCGCGCAGCCGCGTGTTCTGCGGCTGCGCTTTCTGCAAGTTCGTGTGCGCCATTGTCCGGGCTTGGAGCTGGCCATTCGGCCATCCAGCCCACCGCCTACCGGCGGCGATTCCGTTTCGCCTCGCGCCGAGGGTCCACGGGGCAGGCTGGTTTATCGAAAGAAAAAAGCTGCTGATCCAGAGCCTGTGGTGCTCCAGCATCAGCAGCTAGCCTGCGTGCGTACCTCCATGCTGGGCCTCCGCATAGCCACTGTCAAACTGGTTCTATTGAAAACAATCTTTAGCCGAACTAAAGTATCGGACGCCCTTACTTCGCCAACTCAGGAGCCGCGTGGACGTCCATCAGCTTGAGGTATTTCTGTCGGTACTGGAAACCGGCAGCGTCACCCGGGGTGCCGAACGCGTTCACCTGTCTCCTGCGGCCGTGAGTCTTCAACTGCAGAATCTTGCACAACACCTAAAGACCGAGCTCTTCGTGCGCTCGGGGCGAAAGCTGTTGCCTACATCGATGGCGCATCGATTAGCCGAGCAGGCGCGATCGGTAGTCGAACAGATCCGTCGCATCGAAACCGACTTCCACGGCCAGCCGCAGGAAGACACCCGCCCATTTCATTTTGCGACTGGCGTGACTACGCTCGTATACCGTCTCGGTCGCCCACTGCGCATGCTGCGCAAGCAGTATCCACGTACCGAACTGCACGTGACTGTTGCCAACACGGAGGAGATCGTCGCGGGCTTGCTGGATCGGCATTTCGATTTAGGACTGATTTCGCTTCCCCTTTCGGAGCCAGGCGTCACCACGATCCCTCTGTTCGACGAAGAATTGCTCGTGGTGCGTCCGTCGGCGATCCGCGTCCGTGGTGGACAGATCGGCTCGATTCGCGCGTCAGAGCTGGCGCGCGTTCCATGGCTGCTCTATCCGAAACAAAGCAATATGCGGACCATCATTGACGGATTCTTTGCACATGCCGGAATCGAGCCTAACGTAGTGATGGAAGCGGCCGATACCGAGGCAATTAAGAGGCTGGTGGAATCCGATTTCGGTTACTCCATCCTGCCGGAATTCTCTCTAAAGGGACAATCTCGTTTCTTCCACACCATGCGCATCGCCGGACAGAAGCTCGTGCGCAATCAGGCGCTGGCCATGGTGAATGGACCTTACCCTCGTCCGCTCACTTTGACCATCGCCGAGTTCGTCCGTCGCGCACTCCAGTAAGCGATTGGTGGTCGTAGGGAAAAGAAGTCCACTGCACCATGCGCCGCTTTTCGTTTCAACATGCGGAATCGGCGGAACGATTCAGTTTTGCTAAACATACCGTTTTGAGTATCTGGGCTTGACAAAGCCAATCGTGGCCCAACATCATGCCGCTCACGTCGAGGGAAGCGCGTGCGGCGAACGGGGAAGCTGCGTCCGAATTCTTAGCAGTCGCTTTTGACAGGCTCGCGACGGTACTCCGTTTTGTTCTTCCCTCGGTTTACTCCAGGAGAGCCAGAATGAAGAAGCATTTGCTTGCGATTTGTTTTCTTGTCTTACTGCTCAGCACTCTTTCGTTTGCCCAGGGGCTGGGCAGCATTGTGGGAACCATATCTGATTCTTCGGGAGCAGTGCTCCCTGGAGCTAAGATCACGGCCGTCGAAGCCGGCACTGCACTGAGCAGAACCGCAGTCGCAGATTCGCAGGGTTACTACGTAATTCCCTCTCTGAAACCGGCACAGTATTCGGTTTCGGCTGAAGCGTCTGGGTTCCGCACGTCGAAGCAGCCCGTCACTTTGTTGGCGAATCAGACCCTTACGGTCAACTCGCAGCTTCAGATCGGCTCGCCTACGGAGACGGTAGAGGTTACCGGCACGCAGCTGCAGGTAGACACCACGACGCCGACCATGAAGCAAGTGCTGGAGGGCGAGCGTGTTCTCGACCTTCCGCTCGAGGGCCGCAACGCTGCGCAACTTACGTTGTTAGTGCCAGGGACAATCAAAGACGAGAACAATGGCGGCGCCGACCAGGGCGGACAGAAGACCTTCCCTGGTGCGGTAACGTACTCGATCAACGGTTCGCGACAGAACCAGACCAGTTATCAGCTGGACGGCGGCAATTTTGTCGACGAGTACAGCAACGTGAACCAGCCATTCCCATTTCCGGACGCGCTGCAGGAGTTCAGCGTTCAGACCAGCAACTACGGCGCCGAGTACGGCCAGAACGCTGGCGGCGTGGTGAACGTAGTGACTAAGTCGGGCAGCAATCAGATCCACGGGGATGCTTTCGAGTTCTTGCGGAACGCGCTTTTCAACGCGAGACCCTGGGACTCGAATTTCAACGCTTACGACCATGGCCGCTCTCAGCTCAAGCGCAACCAGTTCGGCGGCACTGTTGGCGGCCCGATCATCCACGACAAAACGTTCTTTTTCGTCGGTTACCAGGGGACGGTAACCCGCAATTTAGGAGACCCGACTACCAAGAGCGTGTTCACCGCCGTTCAGCGCGCGAGCGCCACCGACCCCGCGATCATCAATCTACTGAAGCAGGTCCCATTGGGCGATCCCGGCAGCTTTGATCCCACCGGTCAGCCTCGAATCACCTTTGCACGGCCAAGCCGCGAGCAGTACAACGAAATCCTCGGCCGGGTCGACCACTCGATCACCAACAATGACCGGCTGACCTTCCGCTACGATTACAACCGATACCACAAGGATCCGGTCTTCGATCCGGCCAACATCCTGAATTATGCCGATGGAACCAATGCGATCGTGAATCAGAACTATCTCCTTCACGAGAGTCATATCTTCTCGGCGCACCTTTTGAACGATTTCCGCTTCAGCTACGCACGAGAGACTTCAGACCGCGGCCCGGCGGCCAACGCGCCAGATGTATCCGATTTTGGGGTGAATATCTTTCAGCCCAGCTTCGGCAAGGGCATCCAGACAGTGAGTGTCTCGGGATTGAGCGGCTTCAGCATCGGTGACAACCTGCGTGCCGTCTTCAAGCGCAACAACTACACCTGGAGCGACGACGTGAGCTGGGTCTTCGGACGGCACACACTCAAGTTCGGCGGAGTCATCGAGACCAGCAAGGTGGATATCACTAACCCCGGGTTTTTCGGGTACGGAACCTTCAATTTCGCGAGCCCTTCCGCCTTCCTCGCAGGAACGCTAAGCAGCTTCCAGCAAGGCGCGGGTGAATTCAAGAACATCCGCAACAACTTCCCTGGGCTGTATCTGCAGGACGACTTCCACGCAAGCCGCAAGCTGACACTGACTGCGGGAGTGCGCTGGGAGCCTTTCCAGGCCTGGGATGAGATCAAGCACCGGTCGGAGGTGTTCAACATCGCCGATGCTGTCCCCGGCGGGCCGACCTCGCAGGTCTATCCCAATGCGCCGCCGGGATTGTTCTTTGTGGGCGACGCAGGCGTGCCGGAGCGCGGCGTGCAATCCAACCTGATCAACTTCGCCCCCCGCCTCGGCTTCGCCTATGATGTGTTCGGCGACAGCAAGACCAGCTTGCGCGGAGGCTTTGGCATGTTCTATGACACGCGCATGACGGGGCTGGCGAATAATCGCGTGGTCGACCTGACGCCGTTTAGCCCGCAGATTGGCCCTCTGACGCCGCCGCCAGGTCCATTCAGCGATCCATACTGCCAGAAGACCGCTGGCTGCACTGCGATCAGCAATCCATTCCCGATTACGCTCCCGGTCCCTTCCAGCTACGTCTTCCCGCTCCCGTTACAAATCATCGGCTTCGACAATCGCTCGAATCTCAAGACGCCGGTGGTCGATGAATGGAACCTCGGACTCCAACACGAGTTCCCATCCGGGTTTCTGGCCCAACTCGCCTATGTGGGCTCGCATGGCAGCCATATCAAGGAATCGGTGCAACTGAATCCAGCATTTCCAACCGCGACCAAACCCGCGGCCTGTGGTGGCAAAAACACATTCTGCGACGCCACGCGCCGATTGAATCTCCCTTTCGAAGCTATCAATCCCAAGAATGTCGTCTACAACAACGTCTGGCAGGGTTGGAACGACGTCAACTCTTCCTACAACTCGCTGCAGGCCAGCTTGGAGAAGCGCGCGAAAGCGATCACACTTATCGGCAGCTACACTTGGGCAAAGAGCATTGACGACCTGCCGGTCGGCGCGAACGTGAGCGAGATCGGCGCCGATACGGGCGGCGTATCGCCCCTGCCTTGGGATAATCCGAACCGCCACGCTTTCGACCGAGGCCCGTCGGAGTTTGACCGCACGCATCGCGTGGTTGGCTCGTATGTTTTGCAGCTTCCGCAAATGTCGGACTGGAACACAGGGATGCGAGAGTTGCTGGGCGGGTGGATGCTTAGCGGATCTACGCAATTCCAGACCGGGCGCCCGTTGACGGTGATGTCCGGTTTCAGCTCCGGAACCGACCTGTCAGGCGTGGGGAATGGGACCGACCGCGGGGTATTCCTTGGAGGGAATCCTTATGGCGGTAATACTTGCGGCACCTCGCCACACTGCGTCACCTGGCTGAATCCCGCGGCCTTTCAGCAGCCTGCTGCCGGCACCTTCGGTAATGCCGGTAAGGGCGAGCTGCGCGGTCCGAATTATTGGACCTGGGACATGGGACTCATGAAGAACTTCACGATGACGGAGCGATGGAAACTGCAGTTCCGTGCCGAGTACTTCAACGTCTTTAATCGCGTGAACTTGAACGATCCATCCGCCAGCACTGGAATCGCTAGCTTGAGATCGAGCTTCGGCCAGATCACCGGCGCGGGCGATCCGCGCATCGGGCAGCTGGCGTTGAAGGTGCTTTTCTAGTTTGTTCGTCCGTTAGCTCGTATTGAAACACGGGCGCAGCTCTCTGCTGCGCCCACTACCATAGTGTGCGGATACGCTGGGATAAGCAGGAGCAGACTTCTTCCGTATCAAAACACCGAAGAACGGAAACCTGCCGACCTTTGCTACGAAGAATGTGGAAGATTTCAGCGTTTCGCGATGCAACACGATCGCAGATACACATTTGCAGAAAGTCGATAATCGAGGCCTTCAGCTCAAAATGTAAGCAACAGTCAGTCGAGCGAGAACCAAAATGGGATTCATCAACGAGAATTTTCTTCTTCGCAGCAAGACGGCACGAAACCTGTATCGGGAGTACGCTGCTGACGAACCGATTCTGGATTACCACTGCCATCTTTCCGCAAAGGAGATTGCCGAGAATCGTCGCTTTCGCGACCTGACGGAAATCTGGCTCGAGGGCGATCATTACAAGTGGCGCGCGATGCGCGCCAATGGCGTACCAGAACGGTACTGCACCGGCAATGCCAAACCATACGAGAAATTTCTCGCCTGGGCGCGGACCGTGCCTCATACACTGCGCAATCCGCTGTATCACTGGACTCATCTTGAGCTGAAGCGCTATTTCAATATCGATTCACTCCTCGACGAGAACACAGCTGAAGACATCTGGAAGCACGCCAACGAACAGCTCGCGAAAAATGAATTCAGTACCCAAGGCATTCTGGAGAAATTCCGCGTAGTTGCCGTATGTACGACGGATGATCCCGCTCAGACTCTCGAATATCACGAGCACATTCAACGTAGCGGGTCGGCTACTGCTGTGTTTCCAACTTTTCGTCCCGATCGCGCGCTGCGGGTCGACGATCCGGCGGGATTCAATCCGTGGACGAATGAACTCGGCGCGGCCGCAAACACGCACATCGCAAAGTTCAGCGACTTTCTCGATGCCATTCACAAGCGTCATCAGGACTTTCACGATCATGGCTGCCGCCTATCGGACCACGGACTCGCCTATTGCTACACCGATTTCTGCTCGGAAGCGGAAGCCTCCTCAATTTTCGAGAAAGCCCGAAGCGGGAGGCAAGCCGATCCGGACGAAGTCGGGAAATTCGGGGCGTTTCTTATGCTCTTCTTCGGGCATCTCGATGCAGAGAAAGGTTGGACGAAGCAGCTCCACCTAGGCTCGTACCGAAATGGGAACACGCGCGCGAATAGGACGCTGGGCCGCGATACCGGCTTCGACGCAATCGGAGACTGGCCGCAGGCTGAGTCGCTGGCGCGTTATCTCGATCGCCTCGATCAAGATAATCGTCTGCCGAAGATCATCGTCTACAACGTAAATCCCGTGGATAATTATGTCTTTGCGACGATTATTGGCAGCTTCCAAGACGGCAGCATTCCTGGCAAACTCCAGTTCGGCAGCGGATGGTGGTTCCTCGATCAGAAAGAAGGCATGGAGTGGCAGATGAACGCGCTGTCAAACTGCGGGCTGCTCTCCCGCTTTGTGGGTATGGTGACCGATTCGCGTTCATTCATGTCGCATCCGCGGCACGAGTACTTCCGCCGCGTGCTCTGCAACTTGATTGGAAACGAAATTGAAGCCGGAGAATTGCCCGAAGATGAAGAGCTCATCGGTTCGATGATTCGCAACATCTGTTTTGAGAACGCGAGAAGGTTGCTCGAACTGCCAATTCCGGACTCGATCAAGGAACCTATCGGCTCGGCTCGATAGCCGGTGAGCTTCACCGTCTGCGGATCGGTGTTCTCACCACCAGGCCGGTGGGCGACGGTGTCGCGATCTCGTGCTAAAGTCACGGTAAGAACCGTGCGAACCGACTGGAGTCCGAGAGTCCACGGGGACGTGAGTCGAGCAGGAAGAGCGGTGCGCGTCGTTAAGCAGATGCGCGACGCAGGCTCGGCGACAGCAGTATCGATGTCCACTGAGCCACAGACCGCCCCGCGCAGCATCTTGCCAATGCAGTTGGCATTTGCCCTTACGGGGATCGGAACAACGCTTCTCGGTTCCCTGCTCCCGACGCTCAGCTTGCATTGGCGTCTCGACGACCGCCGCGCTGGATTTCTTTTTGCCGCCCAGTTCTGCGGATCGGCAATGGGCGCTCTGTTGGTCGGCTCACAGTTCTTTCGAAGTGCCCTTCGCGGTTATCTGCTGCTGATCATCAGCGCTGTCTCGATTGCGTTCGTGCGCGGCGAGGCGCGCATGCCGCTGTTCTTCACCTTTGGATTGGGTCTCGGGCTGGCCATGACGTCCACCAGCATGTGGATGGGCAAGGTGTTTCCCGCTCGTCGCGGCGCCGTGCTTTCCGTTCTCAACGCCTGGTGGTGCTTCGGCGCGGTGATCTCCGCGCCGCTTGCGTCCCTGTGGGTCAGCCGATTTCCTCCTGAATACTTTTATCCCATATTGGGAACGGCGATGATCGTCACGCTGATTCCTGTCTTCGGCGGCCAGCAAGTTGCCGTGGATGCGACGGATGCCGAATCACGTACCCACGAAATCGACTGGAAACGAGTAGCAATGTTTGCGCTGATGGCGTTCCTGTACGTGGGAAGTGAGACGTCCGTCGGCGGCTGGCTCATGACCTACGTTCATCGTCTTGCGGTCTCGAGCAATGTCCTGGCCCCCCTTGCGACATCGTGCTTCTGGCTGGCGCTTCTCTGTGGACGCACAATCTCGCCGTGGCTGCTGCGCCGCATGGATGAGCTGCAGCTGCTTTCCGCCTCTGTTCTGGGCGCCTTCGTGAGTGTCCTAATGTTTCTGCTGTTGCGAACACCTCTCGCAACCGTGTTCAGCGCGACCTGTACCGGGCTCATGCTCGGGCCGATCTTCCCTCTTTGCATGGCGAGGATTCTCGCCCTCATGCATGATTCGCCAAAATCGAAGTGGACTTTCTCACTTTCGGGGATTGGAGCTGCCACTCTGCCGGCACTCACCGGGGAAGTCTCGACCCGTGCCGGATCGCTCCATTCCGGACTGCTCGTGCCGGCGTTTGCGTTGTTGCTAATGAGTGCGATGATGATTTTCGATCGCGCAGCCAGACCAAAAGCATTTGCGGCACACGCCAAAGCGAGCTAGGGAGGATGTTATTCGTACCTCAATGCTTCTACGGTATCCAACTGTGCGGCGCGCGTGGCCGGTACCGTACCGAAGATAATGCCTACGCCTGAGGCCACTAGGATCGCGATGATCGCCGACAGTCCCGAAATGGGGATTCTGTATTCGCTAAAGAAGCGGACGGAAAGAGGCACGCACAGGCCGATCACCGTCCCGAGCAGCCCACCGGTGAGAGAGATGAATACCGCTTCGGTGAGGAACTGCAGTCGAATCTCCTGACGTGTAGCACCGACTGCTTTGCGAATGCCGATCTCGCGAATGCGCGAGCGCACATTTGCCAGCATGATGTTCATAATGCCTACGCCGCTTACGACGAGCGTCACCGTGGCAATCAGGAGCAGTACGACTGTGAGAGCGTTCGCGGTCTGCGCGGCAACGGAAAGCAGTTGTTGCAGGTTTTCGACGTGGTACACGGACTGCGCACGGTGACGAGATTGCAAAACTCGATGAATTTCCTGGGTTGCCCGATCTACCTCGCTTGCGTCGGCCATGGAGAAGAAGAGCTGCTTCACGGCGTCGGTGCCGGTGAAGTACCTGGCAACGGTATACGGGATGAGAATTGTGTCCTCGGCAATTTCCGACTGCCCGAATGTCTCTACTCGCTCTTTGAAGGTGCCGATAATTGTGAACGGTAGATTGCTGATCTTGATCGTCTGTCCCACCGCCGAATCTTCGTTGCCGTAAAGTCGCCGCGCTAGTTGGACAGTGACGCACGCCACTTTCGTACGCGTCTGCGATTCTTCCGAATCGAAAAATCTGCCCGAAGGGATCAGGAGATTCCGGACCGTCTGGTATTCCGCAGAGACGCCAAGCACCAGAAGGTCGCGCTCTCTTCCCTCACCAACGGAAATTCGGTCGTGCAGTTCGATCATCGGAGAGGACGCAATGATGTCTGGGACTTCGTTGCGAACGGCGCGTTCGTCATCTTCCGTGAGCTCGTCTTTTTGAACGGTGCTGAAAGAAGAATTGCTGCCGCCTTCGTAATAGGCGTAGATCATGTTGGCGCCGATCGCCTGAATCTGATTGAGGATGTACTGCTTGCCGGTAAGGCCGATGGTCACGACCAGGATCAGCGACGCCGTGCCGATCACCATGCCGAGTGCAGTGAGTGCGAACCGAACTTTGCTGGAGCGGAAGGAATCGACCGCCAGTTTGGCGATCTCGCCGAAGACCATGGTCTTAGTCGCGCTCTCCAGCGTCTGCTCGAACGAGCGGATGCGCTCCATCGTGCTCTGGTGATGCTCGGCGGCCTTCTGCTCTTCGAGTTGCAGCTCTTCAGGGGACATTCAGGGGCTTGCGAAAGACAACAATTCCTTCAGTCTCATCCTAAACCGGGTTGAGACGAGAAGTTGCTCTTGGATTGGATGACGGTGATGACTGGGAAGCTTCATGGCTCCTTTTTTCACCACGGAGCCACGGAGGACACTGAGGAAAACCTTTTTTGTGGAGCCACTGCTCATTCCCTGGACGGCGGTTGATCAGCACCAAAACGGCAGTTCGGGATGACACCTTTAACAAATCCTCCGTGCTCTCCGTGGCTCCGTGGTGAAATAGCAGTTGATATGGATCAGCGCATCATCTTCCACCTCGACATGGACGCCTTCTTCGTCTCCGTCGAAGAGCTGCTCGATCCATCGCTCAAAGGCAAGCCGGTCATTGTCGGTGGACCAAAAGATCAGCGCGGAGTTGTGGCCGCAGCCTCCTACGCGGCGCGCAAATTCGGAGTCCATTCTGCCATGCCGCTGCGCACTGCTGCGAAGCTCTGTCCGGATGGCATCTATCTCGATGGACATCCTCATCTTTATCGCGAGTATTCAGGCAAGGTGCACACTATCCTCTGCCGCTTCTCTCCCAAAGTGGAAATGGCGTCAGTGGACGAAGCCTACCTCGACATGACCGGAACCGCTCGCCTCCTCGGCCCACCGCTCAGGTCAGCTCATGATCTACACGAGGAAATAAAACGCGAGTTAAATCTGAACTGCTCGATCGGAATTGGGACGGCACGCGTTGTCGCCAAAATTGCCTCCGATCTGGCCAAGCCAAACGGTGTTCTCTTCGTTTGGCCCGGACACGAGGCCCGACTCTTTGCTGATTTGCCGGTACGCAAGATGCCCGGCATAGGCAAGATCTCGGAAGCTCGCCTCCACGAGCTTGGCGTTCGCACCTTCGCCGACCTCACCACGCGCCAGGATCTCGAACAGCATTTCGGCGCATATGGCTCCGCGATGGCCGGCAAAGCTCGCGGCGAAGACGCCGGCGGATGGTTCGATGAAGAGATTGGGGAGAACACAACAAAATCGATTAGTCACGAGCACACATTCGGCGAGGACACCGCGAATCTGCAAATCCTGGAAACCTCGCTGGCTCGATTAACCGAGATGGTCGGCCGCCGTCTGCGTGAACAGCAATTCGAAGCGCGAACCATTCAACTCAAGCTGCGCTATTCCGATTTCACGACGATCACGCGCTCACACTCGCTGCCGGAACCTACGAGCAGCGATCATGTGATCCTCACGAACATCCGCAAACTATTTCATGACAACTGGAGGCCCGGAGCAAAGGTGCGCCTGTTAGGAGTGCACGTTTCAGGCTTCGACAGCGCCTCCGCATCGCTTTCCTTCGATTTCGCCACTCCCGATCGCTGGAACAAAGCACTCTCAGCAGCCGATCGCCTGCGCGATAAATTCGGAGACGCGGCCGTTCATCTCGGCAGTGCTCTGAAAGTGAATATACGGGAACGCACGCATGAGAACCCGGCGGGAATTCCTGGGCGAAACAAAAAACAGGACGGCGAACACGAAGGTCACTAAGGCAACAGAGAGAGGTCACAAGAAGTCTTCGTGACCTCATCTGTTCCTTCCGTAATCTTCGTGTTCGCCGTTCCCTGGTTCTGCGAGAATTGAAGTAGTCCCATGATTCAACTCTCCGGCGCGGGCAAGCGCTACGGTCCCAAGCTGCTCTTTGAAGATCTGGATTGGCTCATCACGCCGAACGAACGCGTCGGTGTTGTCGGCGCGAATGGCACGGGTAAGTCCACACTACTGAAGGTGCTGGCGGGAATCGAAACGCTCGATTACGGCACTATCGTTCGGACTAAAGGCATTAGCGCCGGATACCTTCCCCAAGATGGACTTTCGCTCAGCGGGCGAACCGTGTTTGCCGAGTGCATGTCCGTGTTTGCCGAACTGCAGAATATGGAGCAGGAGCTAGAGCAGCTCACGAGTCGCATGTCGGAGCTGGATCATGCCGGCTCGGAGTATGCGCAGGTTGCGGAACGGTTTCACTCGCTCGAAGCGCATTTTCGCGCACGCGACGGTTATGCGCTCGAAGCTCAGGTTGGAACCGTGCTCACAGGACTCGGATTCCGCAAGGAAGATTGGCAGCGCCCGACTGAAGAGTTCTCAGGCGGATGGCAGATGCGAATCGCGCTCGCCAAGCTGCTACTGCAAAAGCCAAATCTTCTACTGCTCGACGAGCCCACCAACCATCTCGATCTCGAAACGCGCAACTGGCTCGAAGACTATCTCGCCAATTATCCGAATGCTTTCATTCTGATTTCTCACGATCGCTACTTCCTCGATGTGACCGTGAAGAAGACGGTGGAAATCTGGAACAAGCGCGTGCAGTTCTATTCTGGGAATTACGAGAAGTATTTGGCGCAGCGTGAGGAGCGCAAGACGCAGCTTGAATCTGCCTACCGCAATCAACGGGAAAAAATCGAGCAGCTCGAAGCATTCATCAACCGCTTTCGCTACCAGGCGACCAAGGCCAAGCAGGTGCAGAGCCGCATCAAGGAACTCGAACGCATGGAGCGCATTGAGGTTCCTCCGGAAGAAAAGACGATTCACTTCCGCTTCCCCCAGCCCAAGCCCAGCGGAAGGATCGTGGGGGAGTTTAAGAATGTCGCCAAGAGTTACGGTGAAAAAGAAGTCTTTCGCGACGTGAACTTCATGATCGAGCGCGGAGAACGCGTCGCTCTAGTAGGCCCGAATGGCGCGGGAAAGTCGACGATGATCCGCATGCTCGGCAATGACGAGCCGCTCACGGCAGGCGAGTACGTCCTCGGACACAACGCACAGCCGGATTACTTCGCTCAGGACCAGTACAAAGTCCTCGATCCAGAACGCCGCATGCTCGATGACCTCGAAGAAGTGGCGCCGCGCGCAACTACAACTGAGTTGCGCAACCTGCTCGGCTGCTTTCTCTTTTCCGATGACGATGTCTTTAAACAGCTGGGCGTGCTCTCTGGCGGCGAACGCAATCGCTACGCGTTAGCGCGAATGCTGCTGCATCCATCGAACTTCCTGCTGCTTGATGAACCGACGAACCATCTCGATTTGCGAGCGAAAGATGTCCTGCTGAATGCACTGCAGGAGTTCAATGGAACCGTGGTATTCGTCTCACACGACCGTTATTTCATCGATAAGCTCGCAACCAGAATTTTCGAAGTGGGGAATGGCAAAGTCGAGGTGTTCCCAGGGAACTACGAAGATTATCTCTGGCGTAAGCAAGGCGGAGCCTCGCAGATCGCAGCCACTGCGTCTGAAACTGCTCCGACGACCAGCACTCTTGAACCGGCGATCGCGAACAACGGTGATTCTGCCCAGTTTCCCTCGGAGACAAAGCAGAAGCGAATGAATCCGATCAAGCTGCGTCAGATGAAAGAACGGGTGGGGGAGATCGAAGAAGAGATCACGAAGCTCGAAGCAGGAATGGCGGAATGCGAGCATGCGCTGCTGACATTTGTGAGTGCGCAAGAGACCGCACGCTTAACGCAGCTACTCGAAGCCCGGCGCAACGATCTGGAATCGCTGATGAAAGAGTGGGCGGAGATTTCTTCAGCCATTGAAGGTTGAGCGAGAAGAGCGGACACGAAAATCGCGAAGGGCAAAAGGTCAGAGAGACTTGCGTTATTGCCTACCACTTAACGCCTATTGCCAGCTCTACATGACGTGCAAGCGAAAGATCTCATCTTCGCGACAGCGGCCCTTGCAGCGCGTGGCCAGAACAGCGCAGACAACGAACATGCCAACAGTGACCGCGGTTCCCAAATGTGAGAAGCCGGCAAGTACGCTCGTAGCGTCGAAAGCCGTGGCTGGAAATGAGAAGAGCATGATGTTCTTTGCATATTTAGAGGGTAAGTACGTAGGAAAGGCTGGCCCAAGATAGAAAAATGAAATCCCATCCGCAAGTGGCTGAAATGCAAGCAGTAGGTTGTACGCTGTAAGCGATACGCAGAAGCGACTTTGGCCGATTGCCGATTGCTTATCGCCTCTTGCCGCCTGTCAGAACGCCATGAACGGCAGCTTGCGTGGGCGGGTCTGCTGCACGAAGGGCTGCGCGAGAAATTCGATGAACGGAGCTGCTGCGCGGAAGTGACTCACGATCTCCGGCAACATACGTGACGTGGTTATGACCGAACCATCGAGAGTGTGTTCGAAAAACCATTGCTTCCCGCGGATCAGGTCTTCTGCCGGATGGTCTTTATCAAAACCTTTCGAGATGCGCGACAGCTTCTCGCCTTGCAGCTCACCAAAAGCGTTTCGCAGGGCACGACCGCGGACTAGTGTGCGGAATTCTTCATGCCGCTCCGCCAGCAAATTGCGAATCTTCAGCAGCTCATCGCGCTCGGGCATGTAGACGCCCGCGAAGATTAACAACTCTTTCGGCGTGAAATGAAAGTAGAAGCATGGCCCGGCGGCTTTGCAAAGAGATTGCAGGTAGAAGGTCGCGGCGATGTGCGTCTTGTATGGACGCTTGTCTTTCGAAAACCGTGTGTCGCGATAAATGCGGAACACTGCTTTCTTCACTGGAGTTACATAGCGCGGGGCGAACTCAGCGAGCTCGGAGTTGATCGCATTCACCAGCGCTTCAAGCGGAGTGCGGACTTGCTCTTCGTAGATGTGCTTGCGGGGCTGGAACCATTCGCGTTTGTTGTTACGTTCTAGACCACGAAGGAAGGTGATTGCTTCCCCCGAGAATCCCGGGAAGCGGTTGCCGGATGCTGGCTTCCTGCTCCCGGCAAAAACAGATTGTGTTGCAGTTGCCATCACTGAATCCTAAATCACAATCTGAAAACCAGCTTCGGCAGTTCGGTCAAATGACCTCAAGCCGGAAGCCGGTGGCCGGAAGCCAGTAGCCCATTAGTACTTCGGCATTCTCGGATCAACGCGATCGGCCCACGCCAAAATGCCGCCTGCGAGATTCCTCACCTTCTTGAATCCCGCCTGGCGCAGGAAATCGACAGCTTTGCCGCTGCGCACGCCGGAGCGGCAGTGCGCCACGATTTCGCGGCTGGAGTCGAGTTCGTTCATCCGTTTGGGCAGATCGCCGAGCGGAATCAGATATCCATTCAGGTTGCAGATCTGATATTCGTGCGGCTCGCGCACGTCGAGGACAAAGATGTCGTCTCCGGCGTCGAGTCGCTGCTTTAGCTCTTCGGGTTGAATCTCGGGCACGTTGACGGTCACTGGCGCTTCCTCTCCGCGGATTCCACAGAACTCCTGATAATCGATCAGCTCTGTGATTGTACGATTCGGACCGCACATCGGGCACTCTGGATTCTTCCGCAGCTTCAGTTCGCGGAAGCGCATGCCGAGCGCGTCGACGAGCAGCAGACGTCCGACCAGCGGATCGCCCTTGCCAAGAATCAGCTTGATTGTCTCCGTCGCCTGAATAATACCCACTAAGCCAGGGAGAATGCCGAGCACTCCACCTTCCGCACATGAAGGCACCAGTCCCGGCGGTGGCGGTTCAGGATAGAGGCAGCGATAGCATGGACCGTCTTTCAACCCAAACACGCTGGCTTGTCCTTCGAAGCGGAAGATCGATCCGTACACGTTGGGCTTGCCGCTCAGTACGCAGGCGTCGTTCACTAGATATCGCGTTGGGAAGTTGTCGGTGCCATCGACCACGATGTCGAAGTCCTCGAAGATGCGCAGCGCGTTGTCGCTGCTGAGGCGCGTCTCGTAGCGCACGACTTCGACATAGGGATTAATGGCTTCGATCTTGTCGGCAGCCGAATCGAGCTTCTTGCGGCCGACGTCGGATGTCGAGTGGATAATCTGCCGCTGCAGATTGGTGAAGTCGACCACGTCGAAATCGACCAACCCAAGCGTACCAATGCCAGCGGCGGCGAGATACATCGCCAGCGGGGATCCCAGACCACCGGTGCCGATACAGAGCACGCGCGCAGCCTTCAGCTTCTGCTGGCCTTCGAGTCCCACCTCGGGCATGATGAGATGCCGCGAGTAGCGGAGGATCTCGTCTTTACTTAACGCGTTGGAAAGGAGTGTTGAGGTTGCCATAGTGTCCTGCTTTACTCGGGCTGTCGGCTGTCGGCTGTCAGCGTTCGGCCAGTAAACCTTGCCGGCTTTCCACGAAAAACCCCGCTGGCCGAACGCCGATAGCCGAGCGCCGACAGCCTGTTTATTTTCCCCCGGCGATCGATGGGATGATCGACAAGTGATCGCCGTCTGTCACAGGCGTCTGTTCTTTGCCAGCGAGGTAGCGAACGTCTTCATCGTTCAAATAGACGTTCACGAAAGCGCGCAGCTTGCCGTCGTCAGTATAAAGGTGCCGTTTCAAATCGGGATGCGTGCTGGTCAACTTTGATAAGGCATCGTTGACTGTAGATGCATGAACTTCGACTGCATCCTGTTTGCCTGCATACTGCCGTAGTGGTGTGGGTATGAAGATTTTCATGTCAATTGTTCCGAATTTCTCATTTCTGATGTTTGACCAGGCTGTCGGCACTCGGCTATCGGCGTTCGGCCAGGAACCTTCTTGGTCCAAAATCCGAAAGGTGTACTGGCCGAACGCTGACAGCCGAAAGCCGATAGCCTGATTTTCAATCCCGCGTCATCCTGCCGCGCGAACCAAGCCTTCTACGCTCACTGGCTCGTCTTCAAAATGCTTGCTCTCCTCGTCTGTACCCTCGAGGAGAAATGAGTTCGTAATCTTTGCCGTTCCCTTTTCGACACTGGTGATTACATACGAACAACCGATCCAGTGAGCCTCGGCGAGGTCGGTTTGCGACCAGCGTGCTGGGTGATCCGGATGCGAGTGATAGAACCCGACGATCTCCAGCCCCGCCTCGCGCGCCTGTCGCTGAATGCGCACTAGCTCCTGTGGCGCGATGTGATAGCGATTGTGCGGTGAATCGGAACGCGTGTTGCCGCAGCGGACGGTCTTCTCCACCGTACGCGAGTTTTCACCAGAGTGCCCCAGCAGCACACCGCAGCACTCGTGCGGATAGGTTTCCTCGCTGTGCTGGCGGATGGCGTTGTACTCGTGTTGGTTGATCTTCAGCATTCTATTGCTCTTAAGCCCTGTCATTCCGAGCCGCCGATTTTTGGCGGGGAGGAATCCCTATCAACTTTCAGAATCTCAATCTGGCACATGCAACCGTTGTGGGCATCTGTAGGGATTCCTCCGGCTTGCAAATCGAGCCGTTCGGAATGACAGACCGGAAAATCACTCCTCCCACAACCGATCGCTCAGATACTTATCTGCGGAATCGCAGAGGATCGTCACAATCACGGCCTCGCCGTTCTCTTCGATCCAGCTGCTCTTTTCCAAGCGAAGAGCCAACTCCACGGCTCCAACCACGGCCGCGCCTGATGAAATCCCCACAAGCAATCCTTCTTCTCGCGCGAGTCGTTTCAGCATCGCGTACGCCGCCTCAGTCGAGATGCCATGATCTTCATCGGCCAGCGACGGATCGTAGATCTTCGGCACGATCGCGGTTGCCATATGCTTCAGACCTTCGAGGCCGTGGAACGGCGAATCGGGCTGGAGCGAAATGCACTTGATTTCTGGATTTAGCTCGCGCAACCTCCGCGTGCAGCCAACGAACGTCCCGCTGGTTCCCAGCGTCGCGACAAAGTGCGTAATTCGTCCGTCAGTCTGGTTCCAGATTTCGTTTGCCGTGGAAGTGTAGTGCGCGCGCCAGTTGGCGTCGTTGGAGTATTGGTCGGCGTAGAAATACTTGTTCGGCTCAGCGGCTGCCAACTCGCGGGCTTTGCGAATGGCGCCATCCGAGCCGTCGTTCGGATCGGTAAAAACGATCTCCGCGCCGTATGCCTTCAAAATCCGCTTGCGTTCCAACGAGACATTCGACGGCATGCAGAGCTTGACCGGAAACCCCTTGGCCGCGCCGATCATGGCGTACGCGATTCCCGTGTTGCCGCTGGTCGCATCCAGCAGAGTCTTTCCCGGACGAAGCTGCCCAGTCCGCTCGGCCTCGCGCACAATGTTGAACGCCGGACGATCCTTCACCGATCCCCCAGGGTTCGCCCACTCGGCCTTTCCTAGAATCTGAACTCCGCGCACGCCTTCGGCGATTCGCTGCAGGCGCAATAGCGGAGTATTTCCGACGCGCTCAAGTTGTGTGTTGCCAAGCAGTTGGCGGGCAGTCCTGGCACTGAATTGTGAAGTAATGGCACTCACGTAATTTGCTCTGATCCTCTCTCGTGTGCGAAAGTAGCCGCTTACCGTTGCTAAACGTTTTTAGGAAAATGAAGCGGCGGACAACGAACCCGGCTGAATGGACTATCTACAACAACAACACAGCAGCCGGAACCCCGAGCTCCCGTAGCTCGCGGGGCTGAGATGAGCAGGAGCAGGGAGCGATAACGAGATCGATGGCGACCAAAGTTGAATCCGTGACATACGACCAGGCGCTCGCTTGGTTACGAGATCACCAATTCGATGTTCTGGATGCACCTGGCGTTT
>Ga0134126_10002089_pt1 | contig 25421 bp, 26 predicted proteins | sample KB31752_FD_96881 | JGI IMG/M metagenome (GOLD analysis project Ga0134126, IMG submission 96881) | Terrestrial soil microbial communities with excess Nitrogen fertilizer from Kellogg Biological Station, Michigan, USA - KB3-175-2 | ecosystem: Environmental > Terrestrial > Soil > Unclassified ... | reverse complement strand
GCCCTCCTCCTTGAGTGCCTTACACGCCTGTGCGCCAGAGTAGTCGAACTCGCACGCCTGACCGATGACGATCGGGCCCGCACCGATAATCAGGATAGAAATGATGTCAGAGCGCCTGGGCATTCCACGCCTACATTATTGGTGAAAGTGCTAAGCAGTTTAAACGTGTTTTTATCAAATACAAAACCAACCCGCTCGCGGTAAGTCAGCATCACGATCTTATTGCCGACGATGGCGCTTCCCTCCCCAAAATATTTAGCGTCGAGCCTGGCCCGCTGAACAACCTTGCCTGTTTCCAGGTCGACTTTTCTCAAATCCGAATGTCCTTCATTGCCCGTGCTTTCATATAAATAACCATCCTGGTAAAGCAATCCCTCCGTATAGGCGCTGGTATCATGCGGGTAAACTTTTACCACTCTATAGGTATATGCTTCGGGTGCTTTCGCAGCCATCAAGACGATATTGGTAGATGCCTCATTGCTTTTGCCCCCTGTATACACCTTCACGGTCAACAGCCGCAATCCCATTTTCATGGTGTCCGTTTTGAGCGTCAGGCCTGTAGAATCTTTGCTTGCCGCTATTTTAACCGAATCCAACAGGTAAACCACCGAATCGGGCTTTGTTCCTGCAGGATAATGCGCTTTTAGCACCACCGGCTGACCCGCCTTATACGCGGTGCCCGATTCAGGGCTTAACGTAATGTTGACGTTTTCCTGGCCATTTTTATGGGAACAGCTGCTTGCCAGGAATGCCGCAGCAATTAAAATCAATGGAAGTTTATTTTTCATAGGATCAGGTAGCCGAAGGCCAAAACGCGTCTTCGATATGGTTTATTGTATAATTGGTTTGTTTGTCGAATAATATGGAAATAATATCGAACCGCACCTCGCCCTGGTGGTTCATCAGGTAAATATATTCGTCGGCTGCTTCAACCAGTAATTTTTGTTTGCGCGCATCCACAAAATCCTCGGGTTCGCCAAACCAGTTGCCCGTACGGGTTTTCACCTCTGTAAATATCATCACCCTGTCTTTATAAGCGATCAGGTCGATCTCCAGCTTTCCGTGCGTCCAGTTCTCATCAAGTATCTCATAACCCGCTTTTTCCAGGTGCTCTTTTGCCAAACGTTCGCCTTTGCGGCCAAGGTCAAGGTGCAGGGCCATCACTTTAAGATTACGGAACCTAAATAATCTGAAATGGTTTTCTCCACCTTTTTCATGTGCAGATATTGGTTGAGCAATATTTCCTGGTCCGCCTCGCCTTCCGCTTTTTGAAGCTCAGAGCGCAGGCTTTCCAATATCTTGCCCACCTTTTGTTTTTTTAGATGGAAGATAGCGCCTAAAATTGTCGCTTTCATATTTACCTGCTCGTCGGGTACCATGATCCGGTGCATCTCGTACCAGTTATCGCTCAGGGTGTATTTGGTGGCTATTTGGGTCACCGTCAGGTCGACGATATCCTTTTCGGGATAATGGATAAAATATTGCTCATCCGGCAATACGCCATTCTCTACTTCGCGGCGGTAAACATCGATAAATTGTTTGCACGTTTCGTTTTCAAACTCGACGTCGCTCAGTTCAGCGATCATAAACGGCCCGATATAGGTATTGGCTATACCGTCCCAATCGATCACTTTATTGCCATACAACAATAACAGCCTGACGATCTCCCGTTCCTGGCTGGCATCGTTTTTCGGCTCCCTTACAGCAGCTTCTTCAAGCAGGGTTTCATCAACCGGTACGGGGCTCGATGAATTTTGCTGGGCGTTCTTTTTTGATTTCGCCAGCCGCATTTTATTGAGCTCCGATAGCAGCGCCCGCTCATCGATATCCAGCAAATAGCTGCATTCTTTGATAAATACAGAGGCTTTGATGGAATCGGGTATTTTGGCGATGCTTTCAACGATCTCCCTGATCACTCCCGCTTTTTTTATCGGGTCGTTTCCGGCATCTTTAAGCAAGGTGTCAGCTTTAAAAAGAATGAAGTCTTTTTTATTTTCCTCGATGTGCTTTTTAAACCCGCTGGTGCCAAAGTTCCGCACATACGAGTCGGGGTCGTGGCCATCGGGAAAGAGTACTACCTTTACATTCAGGCCCTCCTCCAGTATCATATCCAAACCGCGCAGTGACGCCTTGATCCCTGCGGCATCGCCATCATAAAGGATGGTGATATTTTTGGTGATCCGGCCGATCAGCCTGATCTGCTCGGCTGTCAGCGACGTACCCGATGAGGCCACCACGTTTTCGATCCCGGCCTGGTGAACCGACAGTACGTCGGCATAACCCTCGACTAAAAAGCAGTTATCTTCCTCGCGGATTGCCTTCTTCGCAAAATAAAGTCCATAAAGGATGTTCGATTTGTGATATATCTCCGACTCGGGCGAGTTGACGTATTTGGGTACGTTCTTGTCATTTTTGAGCGTACGCCCGCCAAAAGCGATCACCCTGCCGGTAAAGCTATGGATGGGGAACATCACGCGTCCGCGGTAACGGTCGTATAGTGAGCCGTTTTCGCGTTTAACCGATAATCCTGTTTCTTCTAAAAATTCCTGCTGGTACCCGTCGTTTAATGCCTGCCCGGTAAATGCCTCCCATTGATCGGGCGAATAGCCCAATTCAAATTTGCGAATCGTCTCGCTGGTAAAACCCCGCTCTTTAAAATAGCTCAGGCCGATGCTTTTGCCTTCATCGGTTTCGAGCAGGCTGTCGTGAAAAAACCTGGCGGCATACCCGGTTACGATCATCAGGCTTTCACGGTGATTTTCGTCTTCCCGGTTCTCGGCCACGTCTACCGTTTCCTCCACCTCGATGCCGTATTTTTTTGCCAGCCACTTCAGCGCCTCGGGGTAGCTGAACTTTTCCAGCTCCATCAAAAAAGTGACCACCGAGCCGCCTTTACCCGAGGAAAAATCTTTGAATATACCCTTGGCGGGCGATACGATAAACGAGGGCGTCCGCTCATTGGCAAAAGGGGAAAGGCCCACGTAATTGGCCCCGCGTTTTTTTAACTGTACAAACTCGCCAATCACCTCCACAATGTCGGTGGCTTCCATAATACGATCGATGGTGGGTTTGGTGATCATGCGTTGTGCAAATGTAGGGCAATTCGGTTAACCCTATTTACAAAATTCAATTTACGACTTTATTTGATTCGTTCCGCTTCAAAAACGTAATGGCTATACCGGCCAGCACCACCACGCTGCCAATAATTTCCTTGACCTCCAGTTTCTCGTTGATCAATACGATCGCCCAAAAGCTGGCTAAAACGGTTTGGCTTAACAGGGCGATGGATACCTTGGTCGATTCAAGAAAACGCAGCGAATGATTGATCGTTATCCAGCCCAGCACCTGGCATATTACACCCAGCCCGATAAAACAGAGCCATTCGGTCGTCGAAAAAGAAATGAGATTGTCCTGTCGTACCCCGCAGATAATGAGCAGGAAAATACTGGCCGACAGCATGTTGTAAAACATAAAGGTGAGGGTGCTGATTCTTTTCAGGATGCCGCTGGTGATTAAAATGTACGTGGCATAAAGGAAGCTTGCTGTGAGCGCGAGCACAATCCCGATGTTAAACTTTAGGCCGATAATGTTTTGATATCCCACCAAAATCACCATGCCCAAAATAGCGATCGCCGTTCCCACCCAGAATAACTTCCCGGCCTTTTTCCTGAATAATATATAAGTCAACAATCCTACCCAAAGCGGCGCCAGGTTGGCGATAAGCGTCGAAACGGTAGCCGATATTTTTAAAAGAGATATGTTCCATACGGTGATGTCGGATGCGAAAACAATACCGCCCGCGATAGCGATGAGCAGATCCTTTCGGTTGATCTTTAGGTTCTCTTTTACCAGGCAATAGGGCGCCAGGCAAACCCAACCTATCGCGATCCGGTAAAATGCCGAGGTAAGTGCGGGCGTGCCTGCAAACTTGACGAAGATGGGCGAAAAGGAAATGCAGAGGATGCCGATGACAAGGCTGACTTTAGGATTCATATAAAACGGTGTGCGGCAAACTTAAATAATAGGCCTGAATTAATGTTCAATTTCTATCTTTAGGTTTTGGCTATTTGTTTGGGTGTAGCGAAACGCGTTGCCCGATCGTATTATTAGTTAAATCAGTGCCATGAAAAATGTCATATACCTTGCGGTTGCGTGTTTTGTATTACTCAGCACAGCATGTCACCCTGATAAATGCTGTGTTCCGCCGGAATCGCAGGTTTATATTAGGGCTCAAAAAGATAGCGCGCTGTGGGAGGCTAATCCGGCGAACAACACCGTTAAAAATGATACAATTATAATCGTCGGCACAACCAATAATCCCGGCGCCCTGGAGGAAACACTGGTTATCGGGGTGAAGTACAACGGGTTGGGAAATTATAACTTAGCAACCGGGCAGGCCGTTTACTATACAACAGCGGGCCACAGCACGCCGATTATTAAGCATGACATAGATACCTTATTCGCCAATTCCTTAAATATTTCTTTTTACGCTTCCGGCTACATTGTCGGCAGCTTTAATTTGAAATTTATCGATACTCACCCGTCCACAAAGGACATCTCATTTTTACAGGGAAGATTCAAAATCTCTTTACATAAATAATTGTATTACTGCCAAAAGAGCAATATTTGAGCGTTGTTGCAAACGGATGGGGTTTAGTATTCATTATTCGTGCGCAAATTCAATTATCAACAATTATACATCAATGAAATAAATAACCTATCACTGCTCTTCCTATTTGCTGAAACCAACAATCATTTGTTAATAAATAGAATACCCATTTGTTCGTATTTCCATTTTCAACGATTATATTTACCAAAGTTTTTAGCAAATGGGCATTGATCTTTTACCCGCTGTTATATTAGAAAATTATGAGGTACATGAGTGGAAACATGCATGTGCAATTTTACAGGCGGATTTTCCCAATGAATGGGACGACCTGATTGAATTATTACAAAATTTCAGATTATGTAAAAGCTGGATAACAGAAGGTGGCGGCAGGAAATCAAAAGTATCAGAAGAAATTGATAGCTTTCTTTATAAAAGGGGATGGATTGAAAAAAAGTTTGACACCTCCATTAAGGTTGACGACGTTATTATGAAGTCGCCTACTCATAAAGTTGATTGCTATAAAAACCAGATAGCAATTGAAATAGAATGGAATAACAAAGATCCCTTTTTTGATCGCGATCTCAATAATTTCAGACTATTATTCGACTTAAGAACAATCAGTGTAGGAATAATCATAACCCGGTGTGATCATTTACAAAAAATATTCGACGAGTTATTAAGAGGCAAATCTTACGGGGCTTCAACAACTCATATGTCTAAATTGTTACCGAGAATAAGGGGCGGCAGCGGATCTGGTTGTCCAATTCTTGTTTTTGGGATCACTGAAAAATTGCTAAATATTAATTGTTAAAAATATAACTATGGCTAATTCTGTATCAATTGATTTTTTGAATAGCGTTGTAAATAAAAGCTACAAAACAATCCTGGCGGATCCGCCGTGGCGGTTCACAAACAGAACCGGTAAGGTAGCCCCTGAACATAAACGACTCAATCGATATGACACGCTATCTTTGAATGAAATTAAAGAAATACCTGTAAATATCGTTTCAGGCGATAACAGTCATTTATATTTATGGGTTCCGAATGCACTTTTATTGGAGGGATTAGAAGTGATGAAAGCATGGGGATTTAAATATAAAACAAACCTGATATGGCATAAGGTCCGTAAGGACGGCGGGCCGGACGGTCGCGGAGTGGGTTTTTATTTTAGAAACACTACAGAAATTATTTTATTCGGGATCCGGGGCTCACAACGCACCCTGGCGCCAGGCAGGTCACAGGTAAATATAATAAGGACGCAAAAACAAGAACACTCCCGAAAACCGGATGGCGTATATGACATAATTGAGCAATGCAGTCCAGGTCCCTATTTGGAATTATTTGCCAGGGGCAAAAGAAAGGGCTGGGATGTGTTTGGAAATCAGGCGGAAGAATATGCCCCTTCATGGCCAACCTATACCAACCATAGCCAATCAGTAAATCAAAACGAGGCCCAGGTTATTTCGCTTTTTGATAACGAAAAACTACCTCCTCTGACTAAGTTATCTCAGTAATACTTCGCCTGTCAATTTTTTGTATTTTTGCCGCTCAAATAACTGTTATATGAGCCAGCGCGTAAAGATCAAGGCATTACTGGAAAGCGAGCAAACCAATGTGAGCGTTGTTGTTAACGGATGGGTGCGCACCTTCCGCAATAACCAGTTTATTGCATTGAACGACGGCTCAACCAACAGCAACCTTCAGGTGGTGGTCGATTTTGAAAACACCGACCCGGCGCTGTTAAAACGATTAACGACCGGCGCGGCTATCCGTGTTTCGGGGGTGCTTGTCGCATCGCTGGGAAAGGGCCAGAAGGTGGAGGTCAAGGCAAAAGAAATCGAAATACTGGGCGACAGCGACCCTGAAAAATACCCGCTGCAGCCCAAGAAACACAGCCTGGAATTTTTGCGCGAAATTGCGCACCTGCGTTTTCGCACCAACACGTTCGGCGCGGTTTTCCGTGTCCGTAATAGCCTGGCTTACGCCGTGCACAAGTTCTTCCAGGAACGCGGGTTTATTTATCTGCATACGCCCATCATCACCGCTTCGGACGCTGAAGGCGCGGGCGAAACTTTCCATGTCACCAATTTCGATCTGCTCAACCCGCCAAAAACAGAAAACGGCGAGATCGATTTTAAGGAAGATTTTTTTGGCCGTCCAACCAACCTTACCGTGTCTGGTCAGCTGGAGGGCGAGCTTGGCGCGATGGCCTTGAGCGATATTTATACCTTTGGTCCGACTTTCCGTGCCGAAAACTCTAACACTACACGCCACCTGGCCGAGTTCTGGATGATAGAGCCCGAAATGGCTTTTTACGACCTGACGGATAACATGGACCTGGCCGAGGCCCTGCTGAAATATGTGATCAAATACACGCTGGATAAAAACGCGGAAGATATTGAATTTTTAACCCAGCGCCTGCATGAAGAGGAAAAACAAAAGCCCCAGCAGGAACGGTCGGAACTGACCCTGACTGAAAAGCTGCAGTTTTGTTTGGACAACGATTTTGAGCGCCTCACCTATACCGAAGCGATCGACATTTTAAGGGACTCGCCTGCGAATAAGAAAAAGAAATTCCAATACCCGATCGAAGGCTGGGGAACCGACCTGCAATCGGAACACGAGCGCTACCTGGTGGAGAAACATTTTAAAAAGCCCGTGATACTGACCGATTATCCCAAACAGATCAAAGCCTTTTATATGCGCCAGAACGACGATGGCAAAACCGTCCGGGCTATGGATATCCTTTTCCCAGGTATTGGCGAAATTGTGGGCGGCTCACAGCGTGAAGAACGGCTGGATAAGCTGGAGCAGCGCATGGACGAAATGGGCGTACCGAAAGATGAGCTTTGGTGGTACCTGGACACCCGTCGCTTCGGCGCCTGCCCACATGCGGGTTTTGGTTTGGGCTTTGAGCGCCTGGTGCAGTTTGTAACAGGTATGGGTAACATCAGGGACGTGATCCCTTTCCCGAGATTCCCGAAGAACGCGGAGTTTTGACCGCTAATTTTGCGCTTTCCGAATGAGGATTGAGAGTCTTCGTTGACTACCGGTCACTTAACCGGACAGTACTGTTTATCATGTTTTCGCAACGTATAGGCAGCAGGGGTTCAACTATCAGCGGGTCAAATTTTCAAGGTCATCGATGTCTTTTGGTCGTCCCGCTGCTTTTTTTGCAGTGATTAAATCATTTATATGAATAGTCCTGATCGTCAAACCATCTTCTTCAAAATAAGTTGAGCTTTGATAACATTCGTCAAAGTCCAAACCTTTAACAACGGTCATAATGTCTATTGCACACGGGGGGGTTCCAAATGTGAAAACATCCCAATCAGGATGATTCAAAAAAAAATCTTCAGTCATATCAAAAACGGGCATTCCGAAATGTAAAAAAGCGCGTTTAATATTACTGTAGTTTTCAACGCACCGCTCAACCCAAATATCCATATCACCTGTTGTGCGAGAGTAACCGTTAAGGATGACCGAATATCCTCCAACAAGAATATATCTTACCTTGAATTTATTAAAACAATTAATAAAATCTCTGAAATCATCGTTAAAAATATTCCCCATTTTATCCGCGTGATCGTACTTTGAACGCCGTTCTGTCGAGCCTTGGAGGCTCATTTTCCGGATAATTATAGGCCACGCTGTTCAAATAATTCGCGATGCGCAACCTTTCCTGCCAGGTCAGTTTCTTGTAATAGACAGCATGGTTCGAAGCTTCCTTCGCGCTATGTGCCTTAAACGCTGTACGGTTCAGCCGGTATGAACTCATATCCAAATATACTTCAATAAATTCACCTGTAACAACTTTGTTAAACGCCGTTTTAAATTTTGAGGTTTTTATTGATAAGTTTGTTTAACTGACTTAATTATTTATTATGAAATTAAAATTACTTTGTTCCTGCCTGCTTGCAGCGGGCGTGATGGGTACGGGATTTGCCCAGGAAACTGTTGACCCGGCGATGGTTCAAAAGATCCGCGATGAGGGATTAAATCATTCCAGGGTGATGGAAACTGCCTTTTACCTGACGGATGTTTCCGGTCCGCGCTTATCAGGTTCGCCTTCATTAAAGCATGCGCAGGATTGGGCCGTAAATCAGCTTAAATCGTGGGGTATGGTAAACGCAAAACGCGAACCCTGGGGTAAATTCGGCAAAGGCTGGGAGGTGGAGAAAAATTATGCGGCTATGACCGCACCATATTACCATGCCATTGTAGCCATACCAAAAGCATGGACGTCGGGCACTAATGGCGCAATACGCGGCGATGTGGTGTTAGTTAAGGCGGACACACTTACCGACCTTGATCAATATAAGGGTAAGCTTGCCGGTAAGATCGTGATCTTTGACGCCAAAGGTGGTGTGGAGCGAACCTTTAAAGCCGATGCTGCACGTTATACCGACGAAGAGCTTGATGCAATGGCCAAAGCAACCGCACAGGCAGCCGGCCAGCGCAGAGCATTTAACCCTAATTCGCCGCAATTTGCTGCCCAGCGCAGGGCGCGCGCGCTTCGTACCGCCATAAATACGTTTCTTCAAAATGAACATGTTGGCCTTATTTTAAGCCAGGCCCGCGGAAGTGACGGGACTGTATTTACAACCAACGGGGCTTCGTACGCTGATACCGCTAAGACGGCTTCGCCTGAATTGGAGACCAGCGGCGAGGATTATCAGCGTATTTTGCGCCTGGTAAAAGCGGGTATAAAAGTGACCATGGAAGCTGATATAAAAACCAGGTTCTTCACCGACGATTTGCAGGGATATGACGTGGTTGGAGAAATTCCCGGAACCGATAAAAAGTTAAAAGACCAGGTGGTAATGATAGGCGGTCACCTCGACTCGTGGCATGCCGCTACCGGCGCTACAGACAACGCTGCCGGAAGCGCTGTAATGATGGAAGCCATGCGAATTTTAAAAGCGACGAATTTTAAGCCGCGCCGCACCATTCGTATCGCCTTATGGAGCTCGGAAGAACAAGGATTATTTGGCTCGCGCGGATACGTGCTGAACCATTTTGGCGATCCTAAAACAATGGAGCTTAAGCCCGAGCAGTCAAAAATTTCGGCTTATTACAACCTGGATAACGGCACCGGCAAAATACGCGGCATATACCTGCAGGGCGACTCGGCAGCAGCGCCTATTTTCAAGGCATGGCTCGAACCGTTTAAAGACCTGGGAGCAAACACCATCACCATACGAAATACCGGCAGTACCGACCACGTTTCTTTTGATGCGGTTGGGATTCCGGGTTTCCAGTTTATCCAGGACGGGCTTGATTATAGTGCACGTACTCATCATAGCAACCAGGATACTTATGATAAATTAAGTGAAGATGACTTAAAACAGGCCGCTACCATTGTTGCATCATTTGTTTACAACACCGCTCAGCGCGACGAAATGATACCGCGCAAAGAGCTGCCAAAAGCGCAGCCGGCAGTTGCAAGGAACTAAAAAACAATATCGAATATCCGAACACTCAACATCGAATAATGAAGTATTATTCTTCTTATTCGATGTTGTTATTGCCGTAACCTTTTGTCGAACGAAAAGGGCTCGTTAGCGATGATCCTGATCTGTTTAAAATCGCTATGCCCGGGATTGATCAGGCAGTTAACTTCGGCTTCCACTATCGACGATGGTACTTGTAATATCGCCGAATGACCCTGCCTGATCCATCTTTCGCCCATTTGCTGAGTGATATGCATCTGGTCAAAGTCTGTCCAGTTCCCGGGCAGGTCTGCCAGGCCGATGGCTGTAACTTTGATACGGTCGGGGCAATCGATCGTTAAAATATTGAAGTTCTCGCTTAACCCGATGTAGTTACGATGGACCACGTTTTCGAGGCACGCCAGCGATCGGGAAGATGCCGTATAGATCATTTTAACCTCGTTGGGGTTCCAGCGCGCCGCCCTTCCGGATGCAATCAGCCCGTTTGCATATTTAGTTAGTACGATACGATAAACCAGCATGGTTAGGCCAAATCGCCTGATTCAATACGGATCAGTTCCTCTTCAATAAGCTGTATCCCGGTAATGGTATCCATCAAATCAAATGGCAATTGATTTCCTAACCCATAAGCCGGCATATTAAGCCACTGATGAAAATTACTTGCAGAGCCAAATATCGTCGATCCTTTATCAAACAACGCAAACGACTTAAGCAATTTTTCACTTATAGCCGCATCCAGGGTTAGCTCCCGCGTAACATGGTTCTGGATAGTTTTTACCGTGGTTTTAAACGTTTCCTGGAATTCATCCTGTGTAAAGCCCGACAGGGTGAGAAAATCAAGAGCAGCTTTAGCATTAAGACCCCTTTTTGACTGGGTTAACAAGCTAATATCATCTGTGTAGTATGGCTTGTAATTATAAACCATCTCAAAATCCGAAACATAGCTTACCGTGTCTGAAAAAGAATAAGCAACGTGCTTTTTTTCCGTTGTTGGCGCTTCTTTTTTGCTTACCGCATGTGGCTTTACCTTTGATTCGGCTTTATGTTTTTTTATGTTCATTGCAATGTTACTCCAAATATAGAAAATTGTCCACGAAAAAAATAATTTTTTCCATATATCGCAAATAACATGCCTAACAGCGCTATTGAAGTTCGATTTTCTCGTGCTGGTAAGGGATATCGACAGCCGGAAATCCTTTCGCCAATATCTTTTCCCTGAAATGTTGCTGCACATCGTATTCGCCATGCACCAGGAAAACTTTTTTTACTTTGCGGGGGTCCTGGCAGGAAACAAAATGTAAAAGGTCCTCATAATCGCCATGGGCGCTCATTGATTTGATCGATTTCACACCGGCCTTCACTTCATATCTTTCCCCGAATATAAATACGTCGCGATCACCCCGGGCGAGGTGCCCGCCCAACGAATTCGGCTCACAATAACCCACCATTAAAATGGTGCAGTTTGGATTGCCGATATTGTTTTTAATATGATGTTTTACACGGCCGGCCTCGGCCATTCCCGAAGATGAAATAATTACGCAAGGTGTCGGATCGTTATTCAGGGCGATGGATTCTTCGGTAGATTGAACAAAGCGTAGCCCTTTAAACCCGAACGGATTAGAATCCATCTTTAAAACTTTGTTTACAGCCTTATTATATTCCTCGGGATGATCCATTAATACCGTAGTCGCTTTTTCGGAAAGGGGGCTGTCTACATAATAATGAAGGTCGGGCAACACGCCTTTAAGTTCCAGTGCATTTAACGCATATAACAATTCCTGCGTACGCCCCACGCTGAACGCAGGTATAATTACCTTCCCTCTTTTAACCTCACATGTATCTTTTATAACTTCAAGCAGCGCGTCTTCGATGGGGCCGATATCTTTATGAAGCGAATCGCCATAAGTCGATTCCAATAAAATATAATCGGCCTGCGGGTAAGTTTGCGGGCTTTTCAATATCATATCCCCATACCGGCCAACATCGCCGCTAAACGTGATATGGGTTTGCTTGCCATCTTCGGTAACTAACAAATGGATCGCGGCGCTGCCAACCACATGGCCGGCATCGGTAAACCGGAACTTTACCAACGGGCTTATCTCATAATCCTGGTGATAGTCCACAATTTTAAATAAGCGCAACGACTCCATAGCCTCCTCTTCCGTATATAAAGCTTTCAATAAAGGCAATCCCTTTTTTTGGCGGTGCTTATTGCTGTATTCATTATCCTGCGTTTGTATTTTTGCCGAATCCATCAATAATATCCTGGCCAGGTCCATCGTGGCAGAGGTGCAGAATATCCGGCCCTCGAATCCCTGCGCAACCAAACGCGGTATTAATCCGCAATGATCAATATGCGCGTGCGATAAAATAAGATGATCGACCTTTTTAGGATTAAAACCAAAGTGCTCATTCAGATCCTCGGTATGTTCGCCCATGCCCTGGAACATTCCGCAGTCCAGTAAAATACTTGTTCCGTCCCTTAATTGCAGTAAGTGTTTGCTGCCGGTTACATTGCGGGCAGCCCCGTGGAAAGTTATCGTCATAGAGGTTGTGAAGTTTGGTAAGGTACAAATCGAAGCCGGAAAAGTTTAAAATAAAAATAAACTAAAAATTTAGTTGTAAATTCGGTTTTTATCATTTACCTTCGATTATTCTTTTGAAAGGTATCGAAATCATCATAAAAAATATAATGGAAATTAAGGAATTAACCCGCGCCGAAGAGCAATTGATGCAGGTGCTGTGGCAATTAAAAAAGGGATTTGTTAAAGACGTTATCGATGTGCTGCCCGATCCAAAACCAGCATACAACACCGTGTCTACCATCATCAGGATATTGGAAACCAAGGGCTTTGTGGGGCACACGGCCCACGGCAAAAGCCACGAGTACCACCCGGTGATCAGTAAAGAGGAATATCAAAATTTTGCAACCGATAAGTTGATGAACGGCTATTTTGACAATTCGGTAAAACACATGTTTTCCTATTTCGTGAAAAAGGAAAAAATCGACTTGAAAGAGGCAGACGAGATTATGAAGCTGATTGAAAAACTAAAAAAACAATAATTATGAACTGGTGGAATTATTTGCTGCTGGTAAACATTTACCTGCTGTTATTTTACGGATTTTATGTTTTGCTATTACGTAAGGAAACATTTTTTCAGCTCAACCGGCTTTACCTGGTAACGGCAGCATCATTTTCGTTTCTGATCCCCCTTATACAATCCGACTGGGTTAAAAACCTGTTTATCACTCAAAAAGTTCAATACACGTTGTACAGCAGCCCGGTTATGCTGTATCAATTCAAGCCTATCCGGAATACACATATCACCATCGGGCAAATATGGCTGATGGTTTACCTGGCGGCGATACTTTTTTTGACCCTGAGATTTATATGGCAGCTTGTAAGCTTAAAAAAAGCAATGGCGCAGCCGCAATCAAAAGTGCCATATTCGTTTTTCAGGAAGATCAAACTTGGAAACAATTTAACACACCAGGATGTGATAGCTGCACACGAGCATGTTCATGCGCAGCAATGGCATTCGGCCGATATACTGCTGATGGAAGCGGTAATGATCATTAACTGGTTCAACCCGGTGGTTTACTTTTACCGGTTTGCCATCAAACATATACATGAATACATCGCCGACAGGCAGGCGGTAAACTCCGGCACAAACAAGGCAAATTATGCTTTGCTGCTACTGAGCCAGACCTTTGACACACCGGCCCACCAGTTAGTGAACCCATTTTTTAACCATAGTTTATTAAAACAACGCATTATGATGCTTCAAAAAAACCAGTCGGGCAGAGTTGCCCTTATCAAATATGGATTATCGGCGCCATTATTCATACTGATGCTTATTTTATCTTCGGCGACGGTAAACAACAATAAAACCATCCGGCTGATCAATTTAAAAGCTGAAAAAACATTTTTTACGCCGGTGAACGGCCCTGCTGCGGTCGATGCCCAATTCACTCAACCGGTCGTGTTAAAGGTAAGTACACGGGAAATCACTAAAAAACACAACCCCGTGTCGATACATGACACGGTACCGTCAAAAGACGATAAAGTTTTTACCGCGGTTGAGCAAGAGCCCGGTTTCCCCGGCGGGGTCCAGGCTTTTGGAAAATATCTGGCAGCTAATACCCATTATCCTGCCGACAGCTGGAAAAAAGGAATACAAGGGCGGGTTATCGTGACTTTTGTGGTTGAAAAAGACGGATCGTTAAGCGATGTTCATATTGCCCGGGGTGTGGCAGATGATATTGATCGCGAGGCATTGCGCGTAATTAAAGATTCGCCGCATTGGACCCCCGGTATCCAAAACGGCAAGTTGGTTAGAGTGGCCTATACAGTACCGATAGCCTTTACCCTTGATGGCCAACAGACGCCCCATAAACACTTCGATGTTACAATTGACGAGGTGCGGCATTCGTCCCCGCTGGTGCTTAAGTCAGACACAGGCAGTAATACTGTTCTGCTGACCGGTAACGAAAAGCCATTATACATACTTGACGGCAAGGAAATAACCAGTTTGATGACTGTAAACCCAAATGATATAGAAAGCATTACAGTTTTGAAGGATAAATCGGCGATAGCTTTATACGGTTCGAAAGGCGCCAACGGCGTTGTAATCATTAAAACAAAAAGTACCCGCTTGAAATTGTTAATGAAACAGTAGTGCGTTACGGAGGCAGTAACTCGGAGAATTGAAAACATCGGTGGTTAAACCCTTGAACGAAAGGTTAATACCGCTATATATTTATTCACAAAATATTTGTTTGCACGGAATGTTTTTTATATTTATATAAAAAACTTATCATAATGAACTGGAAAATCATTTTTCAATTATCAATTTTTGGATTGATAATGGCATTTGCCACCGTGTCGCTGATCCCCGAAAAAGTTGAACCTGCATTTTGGGTGGTGATATTCATTTTCTGTGCGTATGTTATTGCCAAAGTTTGTTCCGGAAATTACTTTTGGCATGGCTTTTTGGTAAGCATCGTCAATTGTATCTGGATCACCGCCGTTCATATCTGGTTCCGCGAAACCTACGAGGCCCATCACCCCGATATGGCTTCGATGGCAGCTGATATGCCTAAGTATCTTGCCGTACATCCCCGCACGGCCATGGTTGTTATGGGGCCGCTTTTCGGCGCGGCCTTCGGCATTGTGCTTGGTGTATTTTCCCTTATCGCTTCAAGAATCGTGAAAAAAAGCCCCGGGGTACACAAATCCAAAGGTTGATATTTTAGCACCACGCCGCAATTTATATAACCGGAAATTTCGGCCCGCCGTTAGGGGTTCTAAAGGCGTTTAATTGCAAAAGAAGCCGGGCGGCCTGCTTGTCATAATTTTCAAAAATAAGTGGCCGGATAAATTCAAATTTTATACCTTTGAAAACAAATATCCGGCAAGGATATTATATGATATACATTCTATCGATTTTAAAATGAAACCATTTATTCCAACAGCAGTATACGGCGTTTTAAATTATCTATTGAGCTTTACCCTCATTGCCGCTCCCTGGTTATTTGGGTTAGTCAATGTTTCGAGCGCGGCTTTACTTATCCCGATATACATCGGCTGGCTGCAATTTATTATGGCTGTTTTTGTCGACAACGAAACCGGATTTGTAAAACAGTTCCCTATGCAAATGCACCTGGTGCTGGATGTTTTAATGGGTTTCTTTTTAATGGTAACACCGTGGCTGTATACCTTTTCAGATCGCGCTTTCTGGCCGGAGTTGCTGTTGGGCGGGCTTTTATTCTGTTTAGGAATATTTACAAAGAAATCTCCATTCTTAACAAACCCGCATCGATCAGTGCCCGAAGGGCAATTAACTTCAACCGACTCGACAGAAGGCAGGTTGAGTATTTAAGGATCACGAATAGCTGCTAAACTGCTCATTTCAAATAATGCCGATCATTTCCGATTGACCACTCTGCCGCCGAATCGCCGTTCACTGGCATTCCCGGATCAGGTGTTTGTGGTGAATCGTAGAGACACAATACTTTGTGTCTTCTTCCGTCTGTGACCAGAGACGTCCCGTACATACGGGACGTGTCTACATGGGTTCATTTACAACAACCGATTTGATTTCGGATTTCGGAATTTCGATTTCGGATTTGGTGATTAACTGTTTATTTTTGAATAGAAGCGATAAAATTATGTTAAGGAACACCCGGTTAAGAGAAAAGCTGATAAAAAGGATAAGAGATATCGATAACGGTGAAATTTTGAATCAAATTGCCCGGCTTGTTCATTTTGAAGAAAAATTCGATGAGGTTTACATTATGAGTCCAGAGGAAATTGAAGCAGTGGAAGATGGGAGGAGGCAAATTGAAAATGGGGAATGGATAACTAACGAAGAAGCCAATAGGAGGATCGATGACTTCTTTAAAGGTAAGACGCAAAAATAGGAGGAACAAGCAGGAGGAAGCTCTTTTACAAACAAATACGAATAGCGATAATAGGAGGAAGAAATAGTTCCATTTTTTGAAAAATTCCAGGGATTTTACTATTATGTTTGTTAAAAAAACTAAATAAAGATTATGAATACTTATAATTTATTACGTGAAGAAGTACTGGAACATGATGGATTGAATTATAATTTACCAGTACAAGTGGGCAATATTCTAAATAGCGTAAATCAAAATTTAAAGTTTGAAATGAATAAAGAATATCAGTATGAAATTGATGCCAGCGTAGGTGAAAAATTTATAACGTGTATTTATATTGGTAACAAATTAAATGCTGGAAAAGTAATTTCACAATTGCAGGTTATCAGGACGTCACACAGGCCATTCTACAATTAGTCTCCATTGTTGGGCATGAGAATAATACGATATGATTGTTCTTTAGCAATCGTCTTATCAATTACGAAAACAAAATAAGAGATGTTGAACTCTAAAATCTTAAGGTTTTCTAAGAACACTACGCATCAATTCCCGAAATTTACTAGAAAGGTATTCGAATCGACAATTACTACTTCTATTGCGTATTTTGCTTTATGATTAACCCACACAAATTTTTTAGGTACTTTAGCTAAATCTGGATTTGAGTTAAATTCTGATACTATGCCATCTAAGAATTCCATGGAGTTATAACCCATCGAAACATTTGAACAATTGCCATTATCATCTAAATAATAATAAGAAACCAATAGGCCATCTTTCATTGCGCTTATTGTGCTGTAAGAATATTTTAAAAAAGGAGTTCCATTTTTGTCATATTTCTTTCCATCAAAATAAACTCCCTTTTCATTCATAAAATTTTTTACGGAATTTTCAGAGTAATTTAATAGATTTTGCGATTTAACAATGCTTATACTTGTTAGGATTTGTAGGAGAATTAAAAAGGACATTTTCATTTCAAACGGCTTTGAGGATAAGTTTGTTGGACGTAACCAGTTCTAAATTAGCAATAATAAAGATACCTTATACACATTTAGCAGTAAAACCTGTAAATTCGATATAAAGTAACGTATTGAATTAATTAGTGAAATGGTACGACACAAAACTGTTTCAAAAGCAGTAAATTAGCGAAAGACCTTTTACCTTTCAGCTTTCGCCCCTGCCTGTCCGGCAGGCAGGTTTTACCTTTCAGCTTTATCCTTTCAGCTTTCACCCCAAAACCCTACTTTTGCAAACTTTACAAACAGTGCTATGCTACGTACACATACTTGCGGCGAATTAAATATCAGTCATTTAGGGCAAACCGTTACCCTTTGCGGGTGGGTGCAAAAATCACGCGACCTGGGCGGCACCACCTTTATCGACGTACGCGATCGTTACGGGTTAACGCAGCTGGTTTTTAATACCGGCACCGATGCTGCTTTACGCGATGTTGCCCGCAGCCTTGGGCGCGAGTTTGTAATAAAAGTTACCGGCAAGGTGCTGGAACGTTCCAATAAGAACACAAAAATTCCGACCGGCGAAATCGAGATCGCGGTTTCGGCTATAGAGATATTGAACGAGGCTAAAATTCCGCCGTTTATGATCGAGGATGAAACTGATGGCGGCGAGGAACTGCGTGCCAAATACCGCTATCTCGACCTGCGCCGCAACCCCATACGTAACAACCTGATGCTGCGCCATAAAATGGCACAGGAAGTACGCAAATATCTTGACGGCCGCGACTTTATTGAAGTAGAAACCCCTGTTTTGATCAAATCGACACCGGAAGGCGCGCGCGATTTCGTGGTGCCAAGCCGGATGAACCCGGGCGAGTTTTACGCCCTGCCACAATCGCCGCAAACGTTTAAACAGTTGCTGATGGTTAGCGGGTTCGACCGTTATTTCCAGATCGTAAAATGTTTCCGCGACGAGGACCTGCGGGCCGACCGCCAGCCCGAGTTTACGCAGATAGACTGCGAGATGGCTTTTATTACGCAGGAGGATATTCTACATGTTTTTGAGGGGATGACACGCCATTTATTTAAAAGTGTAAAAGGCATCGACCTCCAAAATTTTCCGCGCATGCAATATGCCGACGCGATGCGTTTATATGGCTCGGACAAGCCCGATATCCGTTTCGGGATGGAATTTGTGGAACTGAACGATGTGGTAAAAGGCAAAGGTTTCGGCATTTTTGATAATGCGGAACTCGTTGTCGGCATAAATGCCCCTGGCTGCGCCGAATACACCCGCAAGCAATTAGATGAACTGACCGAGTGGTTGAAACGACCGCAGATCGGCGTTACCGGGATGATCTGGTGCCGGTACAACACCGATGGCACGTTAAAATCGTCGGTGGATAAATTTTACAGCGAAGATGACCTCACTAACTGGGCGGCGGCTTTTGACGCAAAGCCCGGCGATATCATGTTCGTTTTAGCCGGTCAGGCCGATAAAGTGCGCAGGCAGCTGAACGAACTCCGGCTCGAAATGGGCACCCGTTTGGGCCTGCGCGATAAAAACACCTTCGCGCCGTTATGGGTGCTTGATTTTCCGCTGCTGGAGTGGGACGAAGAAACCGGGCGCTATCATGCCATGCACCATCCGTTCACATCGCCCAAACCGGAAGACATTGCCATGTTGGACACTGCGCCGGGCGAAGTAAGGGCAAACGCTTATGATATGGTGATCAACGGCATCGAGGTTGGCGGCGGGTCGATCCGCATCCACGACCGTGCGCTGCAGTCGCTGATGTTTAAACACCTCGGTTTTTCGCCCGAAGAGGCACAGAAGCAATTTGGCTTTTTAATGGACGCCTTCGAATACGGCGCCCCTCCGCATGGCGGGATCGCATTTGGGTTCGACCGGCTTTGCTCCATTTTTGCCGGGCTGGATTCCATCCGTGATGTGATTGCCTTCCCAAAAAACAATTCGGGCAGGGATGTGATGATCGATACGCCATCCACCATCGCCGAAGCGCAAATGAATGAGCTGAAGATTAGGACAACTGTCTGAACCATGATTTGCTTGATGGTGGGACTTTCTTGATTTGTTTTAAATCCTGTTATCCATAAATCATTAGAATCAAGGTTCAGACTAAAAGGTTTATCTTAGGTAAAAAATCCCTGAGATGAAAACACTTTACCTGCTCATCCTTTGCGCGTTCTCGCTCCCCGCATTTTCCCAAACTACGCTTAAGAAAACAGTCAGCGAAAAAGCGGAGGCACTCCAAAGCCAGATCGTTGCCTGGAGACGCGATTTCCATGAGCATCCGGAGCTGGGCAACCACGAGTTTCGCACCGCGGGAATTATCGCGAAATACTTGCAATCATTGGGTCTTGAAGTGCATACCGGCATTGCCACGACCGGCGTAGTAGCCATATTAAGAGGTGGCAAACCCGGCCCGGTGGTCGCGTTGCGTTCCGAAATGGATGCCCTGCCGGTAACTGAACGGCCGCACGTGGCTTTCGCTTCGACGGTTAAAACTATTTATAACGGGCAGGAGGTTGGCGTGATGCATGCCTGCGGGCACGATTCGCACATGGCTATGCTGATGGCTGTCGCGCAAATACTCACTTCGATCAAAAGTGAACTGCATGGAACGGTAAAATTTATTTTTCAGCCGGCCGAGGAAGGCTTGCTGCCGGGAGAAGTAGGCGGCGCGGAGGAAATGGTTAAAGAGGGCGTACTCGAAAACCCCAGGGTAGACGTAATATTCGGCCAGCACATCATTTCGTATGTCCCGACGGGCACCCTGGTTTACCGGCCGGGCGGTGAGATGGCCGGTGTAAACGGGTTTCATATCGTGATAAAAGGAAAATCTTCCCACGGCGCTTTGCCGTGGATGGGCGTCGATCCGATCGTCGTGTCGGCGCAGATCATTAATAACCTCCAAACCATCGTAAGCCGCAATATCAACATCGCCGAAAACCCTGCCGTGGTAACGATCGGGGCTATAAAAGGCGGCAACCGCGGCAATATCATACCCGACTCGGTCGAGATGGACGGCACTTTACGGTCGTTTACCGATGCGGACAAAAAGTTGCTGTGGGATAAAGTAAATCAAATCTCAACCAGTACCGCCGAAATGCAGGGGGCTACCGCTAAAGTAACGATGGGCAATAATTACCCGGTAACCTATAACGATCCCGGGCTGACCGCCAAAATGCTGCCGACATTGCAGCAAACGGCCGGTATCGGGAATGTTAATCTTAGCCCGCCGGTTACGGGGGCGGAGGATTTTAGCTTTTATCAGCAAAAAGTTCCCGGTCTTTTTTTCTTTTTGGGAGGCATGCCTAAGGGGGGCAACCCCAAAACCACGCCTGCAAACCACTCGCCCGATTTTTATATCGACGAAAGCGGGTTTACACTCGGCGTGAAAGCATTGTGCAATTTAACGCTGGATTATATGGCAGCCAACAGCAAATAGATTTAAGAATTTCAACAGACAGCATAGTTTAAACAATTTGCTATTTTTGTATATGGAAACTGCAATTATTTCTGGCGACTCGAAAAAGGACATCCAACTTTTGATGGCGATTGCCGAAAAAATGGGCATACGGGCAAAGTTTCTTTCGAAAGAGGATTTGGAAGATATTGGAATGGCCAAAGCTATAGACGAAGGTAAAACAGGCGAATTCGTGGATACCGAAGAATTTTTGAAGTCATTAAAATGATCGTCAGGATCGATAAAAGTTTTCAAAAAGATGTAAATAAGATAAATGATGCAAGGTTAAAACCGCGATCATTGAAATAATAAGCGATGCGCAATCAGCGGAATATTTATCATCCATCAATAATTTAAAAAAACTAACCGGTCATAAAAATAAGTACAGGATCCGCTCGGGTAATTATCGCATAGGATTAGAATACAATGAAAATCAAGAATTAATTTTCACGAGATTCCTGCACAGAAAGGAAATCTACCAAAAGTGGCCATAACACCTGCGTTTCGTCAGGTTTATTAGCAAACATTACCGGATATTGTGCCATTTACTATTATGGCATCCATATTGTAAACCATTATTTAATGAGACAAAAATTTTATGATACTGCTGTGAAGCAGGAAACGGCTGTGCTGGTTGGCGTTATCACACAAGGCGAAACCGATGAGCAGGCCAAAGAATATTTAGAAGAACTCGAATTTTTAGTTGAGACAGCCGGCGCCTCAACAGTGAAGACCTTCACCCAAAAGCTCCAAAAGCCGGACAGGGCGACCTTTGTAGGCTCGGGGAGGCTGGAGGATATCAAAGCATTTGTAACCGCCGAAGAGATCGATATGGTGGTGTTTGATGACGAGCTTACGCCATCGCAACTGCGCAACATCGAAAATGAATTGCAGGTAAAGATCCTGGACCGTAACAATCTTATCCTGGATATATTCGCGGGCCGGGCGCAAACCGCACAGGCAAAATCGCAGGTGGAACTGGCGCAACTGCAATATTTATTGCCCCGCCTGACCCGCCTATGGACACACCTTGAACGGCAAAAGGGCGGTATCGGTATGCGCGGACCGGGTGAGTCGCAGATCGAGACCGACAGGCGGTTGATCTTAGAAAAGATATCCCTTTTGAAGGAAAGATTGCGTCACATTGACCGCCAGAATGAGACACAGCGTAAAAACAGGCACCAGTTGGTAAGGGCTGCACTGGTTGGCTATACCAACGTGGGTAAATCGACCATTATGAACATGCTCTCCAAGTCGGAGGTGTTTGCCGAAAATAAATTGTTCGCGACGCTGGATACGACGGTACGGAAAGTGGTGATTGAAAATGTACCGTTCTTGCTTTCGGACACGGTAGGTTTTATCCGCAAGCTGCCGCACGACCTGGTGGAATGTTTTAAATCGACGCTGGATGAGGTACGCGAAGCCGATATACTGATCCATGTGGTTGATATTTCGCACCCGAATTTCGAGGACCAGATCAGGACGGTAAACGAAACGCTAAAAGATATCGGCGCGATCGACAAAAAAGTAATCACGGTATTTAACAAGATCGACGCGTTTAAACCCGAACAGCACCAGATCGATCAACAGGCCGAAGCGCTTACTTTAGATGATTTTAAGCATAGCTGGATGGCAAAAAATAACAGCCCGGCGCTGTTTATCTCGGCGACAAAAAAAGAGAACATCGACGATTTTCGGGAATTGTTGTATGAGGAAGTCAAAGCCATTCATACGGCGCGTTATCCATACGATAAACTATTATATTGATTTTGACCGTAGAAACGCAATACTTCGGTAATTAGACACCAAATGGGAATTTCTTAGTTTGATTTTTTACTGTTTATCTGGAGCAGTAGAATAATTAGACCTATTATTATGGGAATAAGGCAAAGGTAATATGTATCCCAGCCAATTCTTCCTGAATCTCCTTCTATTTCCGGGTCGTTCAGTTCCCTTAAAAAAATAAAGAAAAGAATTCCAACGATTATAAAAAAAGCACCAACAGCTATTTTTAAAACTTTCAAATTATTCTATTTTTTCTATATCGACTCTTTCTTGGTAGGTTTTTATGGTTAATCAAAAAACCACGTAAACGGCTGAAGTTATTAATAAGCTTTTGAATATCAGCCTTTAGGATTGTAATTGATATTGTGTCAATACTTTAGGTCTTTACGCGTTATGCAGCGCGTTGGTCGTAAAATAAAGGATGATGATGACGATGCCGGCGATGATGCGATAAACGCCGAAAAGTTTAAAGCCGCGCTTTTCCAGGAAGGTAATAAAGCTTTTAATGGCTAATAACGCCACGATAAAAGCAATGACGCTTCCGATGATCAGTAATTTTATATCCTGGTGCATTTGCACGGTTGTTAGGGTATTATGCTTACGAAAATCCCAGAGGTCTTTCACGGTAGCGCCAAACATAGTGGGAACGGCCAGGAAAAAAGAGAACTCGGCCGCAGCCGTGCGGCTCAGCTTTTGCGACATACCGCCCACGATGGATGCCGCTGAGCGCGACACGCCGGGAATCATGGCCAAACATTGAAAGAAGCCTATTTTTAATGCGGTGGTATGATTGATGTTTTTTTCGTCTTTGATCTTTGGGTTATTGAACCAGTCGTCCACAAAAAGCAAAATGATGCCGCCAACCACAAAAGCGATAGCCACCACGAGCGGGCTCTCCAGTAATTTATCGATATGCTTCTTTAATAAAAGGCCCAGGATAACCGCCGGTATAACGCCGATGACCAGCTTTACATAAAAATCGACGGAACGGACGAACCGCTTAAAATAAAGCACTACAACGGCCAGGATAGCGCCCAGCTGGATCACAATCTCGAACAGCTTTACAAATTCATCCTTGCTGATACCCATTAACGAGCTGGTGATCACCATGTGCCCGGTTGACGATATGGGTAAAAATTCCGTCAGGCCTTCAATAATGGCAAGGACGATAACCTGGATGATATTCATGTGAGATTGGTTTATTAGGTGAGTGGTTGGATTGAGTTGATTAGGTTGGAAAGTGAATAGCTGAAACCATCCAACTATTCACTTGATCAACTATTCACTAATTCGAGACTGGCTTTTTGAAAATGGCGAAGAAACCCAATGCAAATCCTGCTAAAACCACCAGGGGGGCTACAACGATTTTGGTGGTGCTGTAGATATCCGTTTTGCCCGACATGAGTATAAAGCCAAATACCACGATGGCGATGCTGATGATCAGCAGCCTGTAGTTGCCCCGGTCGAATATAAAATGTATCGCGCCACGATCCGGGGAGCCCGCAGCCGGTTTTGACGAACTTGTGGTTTTAACCGGGGTTGATGGTTTGTGTTTTTGTGACATAATGTAATGATGAATGAGCGATTTATCGATTCAGTGGATCACCTGTAAAGGTCATATAGTTTTAAACGCAAAAATTTGTTTACCGCCAGGTACGTGCTGAAACCCGAGATAAATACCCCTATGCCGATCACAATAATAAACACGATACCAAACTCGGTATAGTTTTGCAGGATGACCAGGTCGGGTACTTCTTTATAAGCCAAAGACAGGGTGGCGATTAAAATGATGATCGCTATCAATCCGCCCAGCAGCCCGTGCCATATGCCGTACAGCAAAAATGGCTTCCGGATAAAGCCTTTGGTGGCACCCACAAGCTGCATGGATTTGATAAGGAACCGCTGCGAGTAAATAGCCAGGCGGATGGTATTATTGATGAGCGCTACCGAAAGCACCACGAATATGGCCGCAAAACCGAGGATGACCAAACTGATGTTGGTGAGGTTTTTATTCATCTGGTCAACCAGCAGCTGCTGGTATTTCACTTCCTTTACCAATTGATTTTTCAGCAACCCGTTTTTAAACTTTTCTATATCGGTATTGTTGGCGTATTCGGCTTTCAGGTAAACATCCAGCGATGGCGACAAGGGGTTGTAACCCAAAAATTTTACAGCATCCTCACCAAGGTCCTTTTGCAGGTTGCGGGCCGCAAGCTCTTTGCTCACATATTCGGTTTGCTTTACCATGGGATTGGCCTCGATCTCCTTTTGCAGCTGCAAAACATCTGTTTCATGCGCGCCGTCGTCAACAAAAACATTTAAAACGATATTTTCTTTAACGTACCGCGAAAGGTTGTGCGCGTTAACTAATATCAGGCCCAGTAAGCCGATCATTAATAATACCATGGCTATGCCGAAAACGGTAGAGATATATATCGTTTTGGTTTTTTTGGCTGACGCGCTTGCTTCGAATTCTTCCATACTGTTGCGAAAATAAGGAACCCGGACTAAAGGTAAAAGTTTATCTGTTATTATTATATATCAGGCTAACAAACCCGCAAGGGTTTAACAAAATTTAACAGGGTGTTCGCGTTCGGAACGGGGCGAACAGTGTATCGTCCTGAAAAAAGTTTACACTTTTTGTTAATAATCCTGTGGTGAATTTACACTTTAATTTAGTCCTGCAATAGGTTTACACTTTGGAAAAACTATTGTCGTTTGTTTGGC
>Ga0134126_10002088_pt1 | contig 25422 bp, 24 predicted proteins | sample KB31752_FD_96881 | JGI IMG/M metagenome (GOLD analysis project Ga0134126, IMG submission 96881) | Terrestrial soil microbial communities with excess Nitrogen fertilizer from Kellogg Biological Station, Michigan, USA - KB3-175-2 | ecosystem: Environmental > Terrestrial > Soil > Unclassified ... | reverse complement strand
GCCGCCGACGGCTCACCACTGCGCCAGCTCACCGTGGACCCGGCCCACGACTACCAGCCCATGGCCTGAGCTGGTTGTCTACGATGTCTTGACACATCGTCGCTGATGTCTCGCGACATCACAGTAGTGGAGGTGATGGGATTCGAACCCACGGCCTCAGCATTGCGAACGCTGCGCTCTGCCAACTGAGCTACACCCCCGAGACCGAGCCCCAGGATAGCCGCCACCGGCGACACCCCTGAGCGGCTGGCCAGCTGCGGTCAGCCGCCCCCGGCGGCCCGCCTGGGCTCGTAGTAGTCCTCGTCGTAGCCGTCGTAGTCGTAGCCGTCGCCGCCACCCCCGACGCCGACGGCCCCCTGGTAGTCGTCGTCCCAGGCCCCGGGGAAACCGGCGACGGCCGCCCGGTGGAGGTCGTCGGATCGGCCGTGGTCGGCGTCGGACTCCCAGTCCCAGTACTCGCCGTCGTCGAGGCGGCCGACGTCGACCCCGGTGCCGGCCCATTCGGTCGGCTGTCGCCTCGTCGGGCGCCGATAGCCACGCTCGGCCGGGACCTGTCCAGACGACCGGGCGGGACGGTGGCTGACGTGGGAGGCCTGGGCGTAGGCGGCCAGGCCGACGTAGCCGGCCAGGGCGATGCCGGCGAGGACGGTGATGATCCACAGTGGGTGGAGAGCCTGGACGATGCCGACGAGGGCGGTGAGGGTGACGGTGACGGCCAGGGCGAGGAGGATGTCCCGCCGGCGGCGGCGGGCCTGCTCGGCTCGGTACTCGCCGGTGCGGGAGGCCAGTGAAGGGGGGGCGTCGCTGCCGGTCCCGAAACCGCCGTTCCTTCGGCCACCGACGCCTGCCATCCCGACGGGGTCTGTCGGCGAGGGGTGGACCCGCAGGTAGTGCTGGCCGGAGACCTCGTCGACGACCTCGTCGCCACCGTTGACGGCCACGGCGTCGGGTGGGCCGTCGCCGTCGTCGACCGGCCGGAGGAGCACGAGGTTCGGCCGACCGGGGGTGCTGGACACCGGCGGCCACCCGGACTGCCCGGGGGCGAGGCCGGTGGTGGAGCGGGCGGTGTCCAGCCGGTAGGCGGGGTTGACGAGCTTGGGACCGGTGCGCTCGAGGAGGTGGAGGCTGCGGTGGAAGGAGTCGATGGAGACGGTGGACCGACGCTCGAGGTGGCGTTTGATGAAGGCTGGGGTGAGGACCACCAACCACAACGCAACGAGGATCAGGATCAGCATGAGCGTCACTCCCCCTCGACCTACCTTCCTTGGTCGAAAGACCCTAGTTACGGGCCTTTTGCCAGTGGTGGATGGTCGGGGGTGGCTGAACGCCGACACCGTCAGGCGCCGCCCCCTGTGCGGTCACTTGTACTCCCCACACCGGCGGCCCGCAAACGGTTTTGGACCGCCCTGGTCACCGAGTTGTCACCCGGTCCCGGAGGGGCACCCCCGACGGCGTCTGAGAAGTGCTCCGGACGGCGTCGGTGAAGACGGCGTCCGAGAAGTGGTCGTGATCAGGTGGCTCGGCTCCACCACCGACCACCGTCGCGGCCGACGGTGACGGCCAGCCCGAAGGCGTCGGAGACGGCGGCGGAGGTGAGGGTGTCGTCTAGAGGTCCGGCGGCGACGAGGCGGCCGTCACGGAGGAGGGCGGCGTGGGTGACGCCGGGAGGGATCTCCTCGGCGTGGTGGGTGACCATCACGAACGGTGGGACGGCGGGGTCGGCGCAGAGCCGGGCGAGCCGGGTGACCAGTCGCTCGCGGGCGCCGAGGTCGAGGCCGGCGGCCGGTTCGTCGAGCAGGAGGAGCTCGGGGTCGCTCATGAGGGCCCGGGCCAGCAGGACCCGCTGGCGCTCCCCCTCGGAGATGACGGCGAATCGACGGCCGCCGATGCCACCCCCATTGCCTCCTTCACCATGCCCACCGTCCGCCCCGTGGCCGTCGTGGCCGCGGTGGTCGTCACTGTGGCGGCTGTGGCCGTCGTAGCCGCGGTGGTCGTCGTCGGCCCCGCCGACGTCGGCGAGGAGCTGGTCGGCCCGGGCCCAGTCGTCGTCGGTGTAGCGGTCCCACCACGGTTCGAGGGCGCCGTAGCGACCGGTGGCGACGACCTCGCGGGCGGTGAGGTCGCCACGGAGCTGGCGGACGACGGAGCCGCTGACGAGGGCGATGCGGGGCCGCAAGGTGCGGACGTCGACCTTGCCGAGGCGGTGGCCGAGGATGTCGACGACGCCGCGGGTGGGCCACAGGCGGGCGCCGACGACCTGGAGCAGGGTGGTCTTGCCGGAGCCGTTCGGGCCGAGGACGACCCAACGCTCATCGGCTCGGATGGTCCAGTCGACGCCGTCGACGATGGGGCGGTCGTTGCGGACGACGTCGACCCCCTCCAACTGGACGACTGGGGTGGTCAGGAGGGCACCCGGCGGCTGATGCGGCCGATGAGCCCGGAGCAGCACTGCTCCCAGGTGCGGTCGCCGATGAGCCAGAGCCAGATCTCGCGGCGGTAGTCGCCGACGAGGTCCTCGAAGGCGGCCTCCTTGAAGCCGGCGGTCTCGAGGGTACGCCAGCGGCTCCAGAGCCAGCCGGCGACGCCGCCGGTGACGATCTCGGCGAGGTCGCCGCCGTCGAGGACGGCGTCGCGCCAGACGGCCTTCATGACGACGGGCTCGTCGGGGAGGTGGAGCTGGGGCGGGTGGGCGGCCGAGCCGGCTCCCGCGGAGGGGGTGGGGGCGGTCACCGGCGGATGACGACCGGCTGGCGGTCGGTGCCGTCGTAGTTGCGGAGGTGCTCGTCGTAGTCGATGAACATGGGGGCGTCGGGGTCGAACTTTCGCTGGAGGGAACGGACGGCGATGCGCTTGTCGAGGTTGTCGAGGCGGACGAGGGCGTCGGGGTCGTCGAGGGTGCGGACGTCGAGCTTGGCGCGGGCCTGCTGGAAGGCGAGGCGGCCCCGCTCGGTGCGGATCATGACGCTGGTCCAGCCGTCCATGGAGCCGACGCTGCCGACGGAGATGTCGGCGCTGCGGCCGAGGAAGTCGGCGCACTCGTCGCAACCCTTCAAGGCGGCGCCGTGGAAGTCCTTGACGGGCTCGTCGACGGCGACGTCGCCGTCGCGGTACTCGACGATCATGCGGCCGCGGATGACGTCGACCTTGCTGACCCGGTCGAGGTCGATGCCGCGCTTGCGCTCGAGCTCGCCGAGGATGAGGGCGTCGTAGTCGAAGCTCTTGGTGCAGAGGAGGGCGATGGCGAGGACGACGGCGTCGATGCGGTGGGCGCCGGTGGACCACCGGCGGGCCTGCATGGCCCGGAGGCCCTGGACCTCGCAGGGGGTGCCGACGACGGCGATGCGGGGCTTGGGGGGGAGCTGGTACTTGGAGAGGTCGAGCTCGGCGAGGGCCATGGTCTGGTTGTAGAAGCTGCCGGAGGCGGCGAGGAGCTGGGCGGGGGTGGTGGCGATGGTGGGGACGCCCTTCCACGGCTCGTCGGGGTCGGCGCTGGGGGCGGAGACGAGGGCGCCGTCGATGTCGCCGGAGGCGAGGAGGGCGGTGAGGATGGCGGTGACGGCGCCGCCGTCCTGGGCGTCGTCGTTGCGGGCGGCGGACCGGACGGCGTACTGCTCGAGGACGGACCCGAGGCCGTCGGCGGGGGGGGCGCCGGTGATCTTCCAGTAGGTGTCGGAGGAGTCGGAGCGGACCTCGGTGGGGGCCAGCGGCCCGCCGTCGCCGTCGTCGTCACCGGCCATCGGGGTGGAGGGGGGCCAGAGGGTCTCGTAGCGGAGGCCGCCGCGGGGGCAGAAGTCCCAGCACATGGAGCAGCCGGTGCACATCTTGACGAGCTCGGGCAACCAGGTGTCCTCGTGGACGCCGATGGAGTTGGACGGGCAGACGGCGACGCAGGTGCCGCACTGGATGCACCGGTCGGCCTCGATGACGGCGGCCTCGAGCTCCCAGAACCACACCTTGCCGGGGGGCTCGGGGATGCCGTTCATCTCCTCGCGCAGACGGAAGCGCTTCACGCGGTGACCTCCTGTGATTGTGCCCCGCGGGACCCGGCGGCACCGGCGGTGTCCTCCAAGGAGGCCCGGAGCTCGGCGGCCGGGGTCCGGCGGGCCCAGTTGTGGAAGGACTCCCCGGGGCGGTGGTGGTCGCGGTAGCGGGTGAACACCCGGACGAGGGCGTCGGGGACCCGGTCGACGGGCAAGGCGCCGGTGACCCACCGGATGAAGGCGGCGTCGGGGCCGAGGGAACCGCCGAAGCCGATGTCGACGGCCTCTTCGATGTGCTCGGCGACGTGGGCGATGTCCCCGCGGAACCCGACGTCGCCCACCTGGGGCTGGGCGCAGGAGGCGGAGCAGCCGGAAAAATGCATCCTGATGACCCCGGGGTCGTCGCCGGACCCCCACCGGGGGGTCCCGTCGGCGGCCCCTTCTGGCGGCAACTTGGGGCCGGGTTTCTTGGACACGCTGACGGGGATACCGGCGAGGCGCTCGTCCATGGCCCGGGCCCACTTCACCGCCCGCTCCTTGGTCTCGACGACGGCGAACCGGCAGAACTCGCTGCCGGTGCAGGCGACGACCCCACGGGAGAACGGGCCGGGGAACGGGGAGTACTTCTGGACGAGGTCCTCGGCCAACAGGGCGTCGACCCGGTCGCCGGGGACGCCGGTGATGATGAAGTTCTGGTCGATGCCGATGCGGACGGAGCCGTCGCCGTAGGTGTCGGCCAGGCGGGCGACCTCGACGAGCTCGATGCCCCGCATCCGGCCGACGGGGACGGAGCAGCCGACGTAGAAGAGGCCGTCCTGCTTCTGGGGGTGCACCCCGACGTGGTCGCCGCGGAACCGGCGGGTGAGCTCTTCGCCGGCCGGGAGCAGGTCGAAGCGGATCCGCTCGGCCAGGGCGGTCCGGAACCCCTCGGGGCCGAGCTCCTGGGCGAGGTACCGCATCCGGGCGAGGCCACGGTTCTCCCGGTTGCCGAGCTCGCCGAACACCTGGGCGATGGCCCGGCAGACCTCGACGGCCTGGTCGGGGCGGATGAAGACGTCGATGTCGGAGGCCATCCGCTCGCCGTCGGAGAGGCCGCCGCCGGCGAGGACGTTGAAGCCGACGGTGCCGTCGGGAAGGCGGGCGGGCCAGAGGCCGATGTCGTTGATCTCGATGCGGCCACAGTCCTCGAGGCAGCCGGTGACGGCGATCTTGAACTTCCGGGGGAGGTTGGCGTACTCACGGTTGCCGGTGAAGAAGTCGGAGATGGCCCGGGCCACCGGGAAGGCGTCGACGACCTCGTCGGCGTCGATGCCGGAGACGGGACAGGAACAGACGTTCCGGGAGGAGTCCCCGCAGGCCTGGACGGTGGTGAGGCCGACGTCCCAGAACCGCTGCCAGATCCTCGGGATGTCCTCGATCCGGATCCAGTGCAGCTGGATGTCCTGGCGGGTGGTGAGGTCGGCGTAGCGGTTGCCGAACACCGGGCTGTCGTCGGGGCCCTCGGCGAAGGCGTCGGCGGCGATGCCGATCTCGCGGAACTGGGCGGCGGTGAGCACCCCGCCGGGGACCTTGATGCGGAGCATGAAGGCGTCACCGCCCTGCCGCTGGGGGTAGAGGCCGACCCACTTCAGCCGCTCCTGCTCACCGGGGACGGAGGCGATGGCGGCGGGGCCCTCCTTGGAGTACCGGTCGATGACCGCCTGGGCGACCTCGAAGGGGTGGCGCTGGAGCTTCCACTGCTCGACGTTGTTGAGCTCGCCGATGTACCGGTAGGGGTTGACGAACGGCATCGCCCGGGGGCGCCCCCGGAACTGCATGCCGTAGGGGTTGTCGGGATCTCGTGGCATCGTGTCCTTCGTGGCCGTCGCGGGTGGCCGTCGCTGGTGGTAAGGCGCTGGTGGTCGGCGGGGTCAGGCGTGGAGGCCGCACTCGGTCTTGCCGGTGCCGGCCCACCGGCCGGCCCGGGGGTCCTCCCCGGGGGTCACCGGCCGGGTGGTGGGGGCGCAGCCGATGGACAGGTAACCCTTCGGGATGAGGGGGTGCACCGGGAGGTCGTGGTCGGCAAGGTACCCGTCGACGTCGGGGTCGGTCCAGGTGATCAGGGGGTTCACCTTCACCAGGTCGAACACGTCGTCCCACTCCACCACCGGGGTGTTGGCGCGGGTTGGGGCGTCGACCCGCTTCAGGGAGGTCAGCCAGGCGGCCTTGCCGGCCAGGGCCCCGCGGAGGGGGCCGACCTTGCGGTGCTGGCAGCACTCCGCCGAGCCGCATGGCCAAGCGTCGGCGTCGGGACCGGGGTGGGTGACGGTGAGGTTGAGGTCGTAGAGGGCGCGGACGTCGTCGACGAACTGGAGGGTCTCGGGGAAGTGGGCGTCGGTGTCCAAGAAGACGACCTCGATGCCCGGGTCGACCTTGACGGCGAGGTCGATGAGGACGACGTCCTGGAACGAGGCGGCGAGGACGAGGTCCTTGCCGAACCGGTCGACGGCCCACTCGATGACCTTCGACGCCGGGGCGGTGGCCAACCGGGCGTCGGCGGCGTCGAGCTCGGCGGCCAGGTCTGCCGGCAAGGTGGTGGTGCCGTCGGTCATCGATGCTCCTCCCGGTCGCCGACCCGAACGGGCCGGTCCGCACGCTTTACTGTGGGGGTGGTCGGTTTGCCGGTCGGTTTCCCCGGCTGGCGTTCCGCCCGGTTGTGTCGGCCGCCCGGACTGTCCGGGCCACCTGATCGGCCGGCCGCTTGACTTGCCGTCGCCGACGACCCAAAGTATACATGACTAAACAGGTCAGGTATTCGGGAACACCGTGGCTTTCTGAATATCCCCTGAGGAGCCGGGGACGGCGACGCAGGGAGCCCAGCCGCCGGGCAGCATCATCAAGACCGCCACCGACTATCGAATGGACGTTGCGAGGATGACCACCACCGAGATGCACACCGCCGAGGCCCCGGCCCCCCTCGGCCGGTCAACATCCCGGGGCGTCGACCACCTGGACCTGCTGGAGTCCCACGCCATCTTCATCATGCGGGAGGTGGCCGCCGAGACGGAACGGCCGGTGCTGCTGTTCAGCGGCGGGAAGGACTCGGCGGTGCTGCTGCACCTGGCCGTCAAGGCGTTCCGGCCCGGCGGGTTCCCGTTCCCGATCCTGCACATCGACACCGGCCACAACTTCCCCGAGGTGATCGCCTACCGGGACGAGCAGGTGGCGATCCTCGGCGAGCGGCTGCTGGTGGGCAAGGTGCAGGACTCCATCGACCAGGGCCGGGTGGCCGACCCCGGGCCGGGTGGGATGCGGAACCGGCTGCAGACCACCACCCTGCTGGACGCGCTGACCGACAACCAGTTCGACGCCGCCATCGGGGGGGCCCGGCGGGACGAGGACAAGGCCCGGGCCAAAGAACGGGTGCTGTCGTTCCGGGACGCCTTCGGGCAGTGGGACCCGAAGCGGCAGCGACCGGAGCTGTGGCAGCTGTACCAGGGGAAGGTGCTCCCCGGGGAGAGCCTCCGGGCGTTCCCGCTGTCGGACTGGACCGAGCTGGACATCTGGCAGTACATCGGCCGGGAGGGGATCCCGTTGCCGTCGATCTACTTCTCCCACCGCCGGCCGGTGGTGGAGCGGGACGGGATGCTGCTGGCGGTCAGCGAATGGGTGACCCCGGGACCCGGCGAGGAGGCGGTGGAGGAGACGGTGCGGTTCCGCACGGTCGGCGACGCCACCTGCACCGGTGCCGTCCGGTCGGCGGCGTCGACCATCGAGCAGATCGTCACCGAGGTGGCGGCCTCCCGGGTGTCCGAGCGTGGGGCCACCCGGGCCGACGACCGGTTCTCCGAGACCGCCATGGAGGACCGAAAGCGCGAAGGGTACTTCTAACGGTGCCTTCTGCTGCTGGCGGTGACCCCGCCGCCGAGGCCGGCGGAGCCGGCGCGAGCACCAACGGAGCGGGACCGGGGCCTTCGGGTACCCCGTGGACCGGCGCCCGTGGCGCCGATGGATCCGGCCAGCCGGTCGTGCACCCCGGCGACGGCGTCAACGCCGTCGGGGTGGCGCCGGGGGCGATGGACCTGCTGCGGTTCGCCTCGGTGGGGTCGGTGGACGACGGGAAGTCGACGCTGATCGGCCGGCTGCTGTTCGACACCCGACAGCTGTTCGACGACCAGGTGGAGGCGGTGGCCGCGGCGTCGGCCAAGCGGGGCATCGGCGAGGTGGACCTGTCGTTCGTCACCGACGGCCTCCGGGCGGAACGGGAGCAGGGCATCACCATCGACGTGGCCTACCGGTACGCGGCCACGCCAAACCGGAAGTTCGTCATCGCCGACTGCCCGGGGCACGTGCAGTACACCCGGAACATGGCCACCGGGGCGTCGACGGCCGACCTGGCCCTGGTGGTGGTGGACGCGTCATCGGGGCTGCGGGAGCAGACCCGGCGGCACACCTGCATCGCCGCCCTCCTCGGCGTGGACCAGTTCGTGGTGTGCGCCAACAAGATGGACCTGGTGGGGTGGGACGAGAAGGCGTACCGGTCGGTGGCCGACGAGATGGTGGCCCTGACCCGGCGGCTGGGGGTGGGGTCGTGCACGGTGGTGCCGGCGTCGGCGCTGCACGGCGACAACGTCGTCGAGCACACCGACGCCGCTCCGTGGTACGACGGCCCGACGGTGCTGGAGGCCCTCGAGCAGGCGCCGGCCGGCGGATGGGCGGCGGCCCACGGGTCGAAGGGGTCGGGGGCGGGGGGCCGGCTGCCGGTGCAGTGGGTGCTCCGCCACAAGGGTGGTGGCCGGAGCTACGCCGGGATGGTCAACGGCGGCCCGCTGCACCCGGGTGACCGGGTGGTGGTGCTGCCGGAGAACCACCTGACGACGGTGACGGCGGTCGAGACGTTCGACGGGCCGCTGGACGAGGCGGCGGTGGGGCTGTCGGTGTCGGTGCACCTGGCCGACGACCTCGACGTGTCGAGGGGGGACATGATCGCCGCCGCCGGCGACCCGCCGGAGGTGGTGACCGAGCTGGAGGCCACGGTGTGCTGGTTCGCGGACCGGCCGTTGCGGCCCGGCGACCGGCTCCGGGTGAAGCACACCACCCGGACCACCCCGTCCCGGATCACCGGGGTGGAGGGGCGGCTGGACGTGAACGACCTCCAGCTGCAGCCGGCGGCGGAGCTGACCGACAACGACATCGGGGTGGTCACCCTGACGACGGCCACCGCTCTGGCGGTGGACCCGTACCGGCGGGACCGGATCACCGGCAGCTTCGTGCTGGTGGACGAGGCCACCAACGCCACGGTGGCCGCCGGCATGGTCGGCCGTCCCGACCTGGCGGAGCCAGACCTGACGGGGCCAGACCTGGCGAAGCCAGACCTGGCGGGGCCAGAAACGACGGGGCCAGAAACGACGAGGCCGGGGCTGGCCGACCAGCCGTCGGCCTGACGGGCGGTGGCTGCCGACCCTGGCCTGTACCCGGTGGCGCTGAACGTGGCGGGCCGGAACTGTCTGGTGGTGGGTGGCGGTGCGGTGGCCGCCGGCAAGGTGCTCGGGCTGGTCCGGTCGGGGGCGGTCGTCACCGTGGTGGCCGCCGAGCCCGGCGCCGCCCTCGAAGCGGTGCTGGCCCCGGAGAACGCCCCGGGACCGGGGTCGATCACGGTGGAGCGCCGGCCGTACCGGGCCGGGGAGGCCGCTGGCTACCGGCTGGTGGTGACGGCCACCGGGACAGGCGAGGTGGACGGCACGGTGGTGGCCGACGCTGAAGCGGCGGGGGTGTGGGTGAACAGCGCCGACGACCCGGAACGGTCCACCTTCTATCTGCCGTCGGTGCACCGCGACGGGCCGGTGGTGGTGGCGGTGTCCACCGGTGGGGCCAGCCCGGCCCTGGCCACGTGGCTACGCCGGCGGGCCGGGGTGCAGCTCGGCCCGGATCTGGGGACGCTGGCCCTGTTGCTGGAGGAGGCCCGGCGGCGGCTGCAGGCGGCGGGGCGACCGACGGACTCGGTGGACTGGCAGACGTTGCTGGACGGGTCGCTGCCGGATCTGGTGAGGGACGGCCGGATGGACGAAGCCCGGCGGCTGGTGGCGGAGGCCACCGGGCTGAGCAGCTGATCCTGTCCGGCTGGACGCTCCGGGCGGTACGGCGAGTCGACCCGGCGGCGGGGTAAAGAGGTGAGGGAAGGAAGTGGGGGAAGGAGGCCGGGCATGTCCTCTGGTTCAACTCCCGGAGAATCGCCAAAAGCCCAGGTCAACGGCTCGACTTTTCGCCGGAGGCTGGCGGCATCGCCGCAGGTCAACCCAATTCTCCCGTGGCTGAACTGGAGCAAACTGTCGAAGGTCCTCCCCGCGTCGTGGCACCACCCGGCCAGCGATCACCCGGCCGGCGAGAGCCCGACCGACCAGGCCGGGGCTGACGTCTGACGGCTGGCGGCTACGGCTGGGCGACCATCAAGACACCGGCCACCACCAGGGTGACGGCGAGGGCGGTGGCGACCCAGACGATGGTGCGGCACTCCGTGGCCACCTTCCCGGCGATGCCCCCGGCCCCGGCCCCGGCGACGGCATCGCCCCCGGCACGGGTGAGGTCCGGCCGGTCGGGGGCCAACGCCGCCTGGACCCGCCGCTCGGCCGGCCACAGGACACCTTCGGCGACGAAGATGGCGGCCACCCAGAGGATGAGGCCCCAGAGGACCCAGCCGTCGGCGAGGCCGTAGGCGTCGCGGGCCATGCCGAGGAGGATGAACCCGAACACGGGGACCCCGTAGAGGGAACGGCCGGCCCAGTTGACGCCGGGGGCGAAATAGGCGCGGAGGCCGTCGGCGACCGGACCGGTGCCGACGGACCGCAGCCGGGCGGCCTGGACGGCACTGACGACGACGGTGCCGAGGCCGACGACGGCGCAGACGACGTGGAGGAGGAGGACCACGTCGAAACCGGCACCGGTGGGCTGGTGACGTCCGGTGCCGGCGGCCCACAGGACCCGGGTGACGGCCGGCGAGGTGGGGGTCACGGGGCCATTGTCCCCGAGGAGGTGCCATGCCGCCCATTCGGGGTACGACGGTCGGCGGCGGGAGCCGGCGGCGGGCGGTACCGACAGCCGACCGGTGGGCTGTACCGTGGAATCTGAGTTGTACCGTAGAAACAGAACTGGTTGAGCCGAGCTCGAGCAGCGAGGAACTCGAGAGATCCAAGGACGGACGGATGGCGGGCGACGAAGTCGGCAGGGCACAGATGAACCAGCTCCGCCTGGACCCACTGTCCGGTCGGTGGGTGGTGGTGAGCACGGTCCGGGCGGAACGGCCGGCGGCCTTCTTGGTCCGGACGTCGGAGGTCCAGGAGGACACCAGCCGGCCGTGCCCGTTCTGTCCGGGCAACGAGGAGGCGAGCCCACCGGCACTAGAGACCTACGGACCGAGCGGGTCGTGGCTGGTCCGGGTGGTGCCGAACCTGTACCCGGCGTTCTGGGGCGACGAGCCGTTCGTCGTGACGAACCGGGGGCCGGTGTTCACGCAGGCCACCGCCGGGGGCATCCACGAGGTGCTGATCCTGTCGCCGGAGCATGACGCCTCCTGGTCGATGCTCTCCGACGAGCAGACCGGGCTGGTGATGGCGGCGCTGCGCGACCGGATCGAGGAGCATTCCCAGCGGCCGACGCTGCGGTACAGCCAGGCCATCCTCAACTCCGGCCGGGAGGCGGGGGCGTCGCTGGAGCATCCGCACGGACAGCTGATGGGGATGTCGTTCGTGCCGCGGGAGCTGGCGGAGGAACAAGCCCGGTTCGCCCGGTTCGCCGGGAGCTGCCTGCTGTGCACGACGGTGGACGCCGAGGAGGCGGAGGGGTACCGGGTGATCTACGCCGACGACCGGGTGGTGGTGGTGTGCCCGTTCTGGAGCGCCACCCCCTACGAGATGCTGGTGATCCCCCGGGGGCACAGCCCGCACCTCTACCGCAGTCCGACCGAGGACCTGGTGTCGGTTGGCCTGGCGCTGAAGGCCTGCCTGGGCCAGCTGAAGGACCTCATCGGGGACGTGGCGTACAACCTGGTGTTCCACTCGGCCCCCTACCGGGTGAACGAGCCGTTCCACTGGCACGTCCACGTGTGGCCCAAGGCCACCACGCGGGCGGGGTTCGAGATGGGGACCGGGGTGGCCATCAACATCGTCAGCCCGGAGCAGGCGGCCGAGCAGCTGCGGGTGGCGGTCCCCACCGCCTGAGCACGGCCGCCGCGGCGGCCGCGGGTGACGGCCCACACGCCGGAGCGTGGCGGCCGCCTACGCCGGGGCTACGGCACGAACGACTCGGCCAGGAGGGCCCACCGTTCGTGGTCACGCCAGTCGCCGTCGATCCGTAGGTACCGCCGGGAGAACCCCTCCTTCTCGAAGCCGAGCCGCCGGGCGAGGGCGATGGAACGGAGGTTGGCTGGCTGGATGTTGGCCTCCAGGCGGTGGAGGCGGAGGTCGGTGAAGGCCAGGGCGACGACGGCTCGCAACCCCTCGGTCATCAACCCCCGGGCGGTGTGGCCGGCGAAGGCGCCGTAGCCGAGGTAGGCCGACTGCAGGGACCGACGGACGATGTTGCCGACGCTGACGTAGCCGACGAGGCCGCCGCAGCCGGCGTGGCGGACCAGGTAGGCGGCCTGGTCGTCGGCGGCCAGATGGGCGACGAGCAGGTCGAACCGCTCGGGGGTGTCGGCGAGGTCGATCCACGGATGGTGGAGGGCCCGGCTGGCTCGGACGGCGTCGACGAAGGCCGACCCGTCGTCGGACGACAACGGGGCCACGGTGACCGCCCGGGGGCCGGCGATGTCGTCGGGAATGGTGCAGGCCGGGGGTTCCGGAAGGGGAGGTTCGGGAAGGGGGGCGGGGGCGGTCACCCGAGGAACGGTGCGGCCACCTCGTCGAGCAGTCGGCGGTCCAAGGTCTTGGGGTGGCCGACGGCGTCGGCCAGAGGGATCCGGACGATGTGGTTGGCCTGCAGGGCCATCATGGTGCCGAAGGCGCCGTCGTGGACGGCGGCCACGGCGGCGACACCGAAGCGGGTGGCGAGGATGCGGTCGGAGGCGGTGGGGCTGCCGCCGCGCTGGATGTGGCCGAGGGTGGTGTGACGGGACTCGAACCCGGTCCGGCGCTCGATCTCGTCGCACAGCCAGGCGCCGATGCCGCCGAGGCGGGCGTGGCCGAACTGGTCGACGGTGGCCGACGAGGTGGCGGCCTGGGCCGACTCCAGGTCGGGCCCGTCGGCCGGGGTGGCTCCCTCGGCGACGACGACGATGGAGGAGTACTGCCCGCGCTCGTGCCGGCGGGCCAGGCGGGCGCAGACGGCGTCGAGGTCGAACGGCACCTCGGGGACCAGGATCTCGGCGGCGCCGCCGGCGATGCCGGCGTAGGTGGCGATCCAGCCGACGTGGCGACCCATGACCTCGCAGACGATGACCCGGTGGTGGGACTCGGCGGTGGTGTGGAGGCGGTCGATGGCCTCGGTGGCGGTCTGCACGGCGGTGTCGAAGCCGAAGGTGACGTCGGTGCCGGAGAGGTCGTTGTCGATGGTCTTCGGCACGCCGACCGCCGACACACCCAGCGGGCCCAGCCGGTTGGCCACGCTCAGGGTGTCGTCCCCACCGATGGCCACCATGGCGTCGATGCCGTGCCGGGCCAGGGTGGCCTGGACCAGGTCGGGACCGTCGTCGGTGGCGAACGGGTTGGTCCGCGACGTGCCGAGGACGGTGCCGCCGAGGGTGAGGAGGTCCCGACAGCGGTCGGGGTCGAGGGAGGTGGACCGGTCTTCGATGACCCCTCGCCAGCCGTCGAGGAAGCCGACGACGTCGTCGCCGTGGACCCGGTGACCGGTGAGCACCACCGCTCGGATGGTGGCGTTCAGGCCCGGGCAGTCACCACCGCCGGTGAGCACGCCGATACGCATCCAGCCACTTTGTCACACCGTCCCTGGCCGCCCCGGGGCCCCAGGGGCCCCAGGGACCCCGCCGGCCCCGGCGGCGCCGGCCTCCCGGGCGAGCTCGAACGCGGCGATCAAGGCGAGGACGTGGTCGCGGTTGGTGGGCAGGAGGCCGCCGATGCCGGGGGTGGCGAGGTAGCCGGTCATGAAGGCCCGACGGTTGCGGGTCTCCCAGGCGTCGGCCAGGGGGACGACGACGGCCCGGTCAGCGGGGTCGCGGTCGGCGGTGGCGGCGAGGGCGGCGCGGTGGAGGGACCAGAGGAGGTCGGCGACGTCGGCCAGCGGGGACCGCATGACGGGGACGTCGCCGCCGGGGGGGATGCCGCCGGGGCGGCAGTCGGCGACGACCCAGCCGTGGTCGGTGCGGGCGATCCGATCGAGGTGGAAGTCGCCGTGGGTCTGGACGACGGCGGCCCGGAGGTCGGCGGCCCGCAAGGCGGCGAGGGCGGCGGTGACCCGGTCGTCGAGGGCGCACCGGGGGGCGGTGGTGGCGGTGGCCTCGATCCGGTCGAGCCAGTCGGCGACGGGCTCGACGCGGCGGCCGAAGGCCCGGTCGAGGGCGAGGTGCATCCGGGCGGTCATGGTGCCGAGGGCCCGGGCTTCTGGGCTGAAGTCGCCGCCGGCGTCCTCGGGGTGGCCGCCCCGGGCGTAGAGGTCGCGGAGGGAAGTGAGGGCGAGGGCCCAGGCCGCCGTGCTGCCGGGGTGGACTTCCTGGACCACCCCGAGGTCACGGCCGGCCCGCCGCCATCGGGCGAGGGGGGCGGGGAGGTGGTTGAAGCCGGCGTCGTCGAGGGCGACGAGCAGGTCCACCGCCGGATCGGGTGAGCGGCCGAGCCAGCCGAAGACGGACAGGGTGACCCGGTCACCGAAGGCCAGGGTGACGACCTCCCGGGTGTCGACCAAGGGCACCACCGGACGGTGGTCGGCGGGGGTGCCGGTGACGGCGGAGAGCACCAACGGGGCCAGCTCGGCGTCGCGGAGGGCGTCGACGACGAGGGCGAGGCCGAGGTCGTCTTCGAGGAGGCCGAGGACGGGTTGGTCGTGGGTGCGGAGGAGGTGGACCTCGTCACCCGGGCGGTGGAGGCCGAGGACGACGTGCACGGGGCGACCGTCGACCGCGGCGATGACGTCGAGGAGGCCGGGACGGCCGGAGACGAGGACCTCGACCTCGGAGATGACCACCTCGGGGTCTCCGCCGGGCTGTCCCCCGCCGCCGGGCTGCCCCGAACCCCCTGGCTGTCCCCCGCCGTCCGGATCCGCCGGAGCCGGGCCGGCCCGGGCGCGCCACTGGTCGGCCCAGGTGGCCACCAGGGTTCCGACGGCGGCCAGCTTCACGGCTGGCCCTCGGCGTCGGAACCGTCGGGGGGGTGCTCGAAGAGGTCGAACCAGAGGTAGCCGTAGGGGCCGAGGGTGATGGTGTAGGGGGCCTCTTCGATGGGAGGGAAGGGGACGCGGCCGAGGACCTCACGGGGGACGCAGCCGGCCCAGCGAGCCAGCTGGAGCTCGGCGGGCTGGGCGAACCGGCTGAGGTTGTGGACGCAGAGGACGGCCTGGGGCCGGCGGGCGGCCTGGCCGGGGACGTCGTCGTCGGCGGGGACAGTGCGGGCGGTCTCCTCCCAGTTCCCCCACTCGACGAGGTCGGGGTGGGATGTCTGGAGGAGGACGGGCTCGTTGACGGGGACGTCGGCGACCTCGCCGTAGCGGACGTAGGCGAGGATGGACGGGTTGGGGCAGTTGAGGACCTCCATCTCGCCGACGCCGAGGACGGGGAGGGCCCGCCGCTCCATGAGCATGCCGCGGAGCCAGTGGAGGAAGGAGCCGGGGTTACGGATCTGGGACTCCACGTTGACGGCGGTGTAGCCGTAGACGGGGTCCATGAGCGGGGGGAGGTAGAGCTGGGCGAAGTCGGCGCGGGAGAACCCGGCGTTGCGGTCCGGGGACCACTGCATGGGGGTGCGGACGGAGTCGCGGTCGCCGAGGTAGATGTTGTCGCCCATGAGGAGCTCGTCGCCGTAGTACATCACCGGGCTGCCGGGGAGGGAGAGGAGGAGGGCGTAGAGGAGCTCGGCCAGCCGTCGGTCACCGTCGAGGAGGGGGGCCAGCCGGCGGCCGATGCCCATGTGCCGCTTCATGCGGGGGTCCTTGGCGTACTCGGCGATGAGGTAGTCGCGGTCCTCCTCGCTGACCTGCTCGAGGGTGAGCTCGTCGTGGTTGCGGAGGAAGATGGCCCACTGGCAGCCGTCGGGGATGTCGGGGGTCTGGCTGAGGATCTCGGTGATCGGGTAGCGCTGCTCACGGCGGACGGCCATGAAGAGGCGGGGCATGAGGGGGAAGTGGAAGCACAGGTGGCACTCGTCGCCGTCGCCGAAATAGTCGGCGACGTCGGCCGGCCAGCCGTTGGCTTCGGCCAGCAGGATGCGACCGGGGTAGTCGACGTCGAGCTGCTTGCGGATCCGCTTGATGTAGGCGTGGGTCTCCGGCAGGTGCTCGCCGGCGGTGCCGTCGCGCTGGTACAGGTAGGGGACGGCGTCGAGGCGGAAGCCGTCGAAGCCGAGGTCCAGCCAGAACCGGACCAGCTCGAACATGGCGTCGGCCACCTGGGGGTTCTCGTAGTTGAGGTCGGGCTGGTGGGAGTAGAAGCGGTGCCAGTAGTACTGCTGGCAGGTGTCGTCCCAGGTCCAGTTGGACCGCTCGACGTCGGTGAACACCACCCGGGCCTCGGGCCACCGCTGGTCGTCGTCGTTCCAGACGTACCAGTCGGCCTTGGGGTTTGTCCGGCTGGACCGGGACTCGACGAACCACGGGTGCTGGTCGCTGGTGTGGTTCATCACCAGGTCGGCGATGACGCGGATGCCGCGGCTGTGGGCGTCGTCGAGCAGCCCGACGATGTCGCCGAGGGTGCCGTAGTCGGGGTGGACGTTGAAGAAGTCGCTGATGTCGTAGCCGCCGTCCTTCAACGGCGACGGGTAGAACGGGAGGAGCCACACGCAGTCGATGCCTAGCCACTGCAGGTAGTCGAGCTTGGCCCGCAGCCCCTGGAGGTCGCCGGTGCCGTCGTCGTTGGCGTCGAAGAAGCCGCGGATGAACACCTCGTAGAAGACGGCGTGCTGGAACCAGCGGTCGGAGGGGTCGAAGGACCCGTCGGTCGGCCCCATGGGCATCGGCGCGGTCATCGGCCCACGAAGGTGGCTTTGCCGGGTCCGTGGTCGAGGAACGACCGGATGCCACGGTCGGCGTCCTCGGAGGCGGCGGCGGTGAGGAACCGTTCCCGCTCGATCACCAGGCCGCCCTCCAGGGTGGTGTCGAGGCCGAGGTCGATGGCGGCCTTGGCGGCCCCCTGGGCGACGAGTGGGCCGGCGGCCAGGCGGGCGGCGAGGGCCAGGGCCTGGTCGATGAGGTCGTCGCCGGGGAACACCTGGTTGACCAGCCCGATGGCCAGGGCCTCGGCGGCGTCGACGTGGCGTCCGGTGAGGATCAGCTCCTTGGCCCGACCGGCGCCGATCAGCCGCGGCAGGCGCTGGGTGCCGCCGCCGCCGGGGATGACGCCGAGCTGGATCTCGGGCAGGCCGAGTTTGGCGTCGTCGGCGCAGAGGCGGAGGTCGCAGGCGAGGGCCAGCTCCAGGCCACCGCCGAGGGCGTAGCCGTTGATGGCGGCGATGGTGACCCGGGGGAGGCGGGCGAGGGCACCGAGGGTGGCGTGGAAGTTGGCGTTGACGTCGTCGGGGCCGCCCTCGATATGGGCGATGTCGGCGCCGGCGGCGAAGATGCGGCGGCCACCCCAGACGACGACGGCTCCCGGCAGGTCGGCGGCGAGGTCCTCGGCGATGGCCCGCAACTGGACCAGCACGGTGGCCGACAGGGCGTTGGCCTTCGGCCGGTCGAGCCGGACCAGGGCGACGCCGTCGGGGCGACGGTCCACGGTGACGAAGGTGTCCACGGGTGCCCCGACCGGGTCAGCCTTCCCCAACCGGGGTGAGCAGGCCGTCGGCGGCGTCGTAGGGGTCGACCCGGCCGTCGGCCAGGGCGCGGATGGCGTTGGCGAAGTCGTCACCGGCGGCCACCTCCTCGACCTGGCGGAGGAGTCGGGCGACGAGGACCCGGCGGAGCTCGGTGGTGAGCCGCTGCCGGCGGCGTTCGGCCAGCCGGCCGGAGGCGGTGAGGTGGGCCCGGTGCCGGGCGACCTCGGCCCACAGGGCGTCGACGCCGTCTCCGGTGGCGGCGACGGTATCGACGATCGGCGGCCGCCAGTCGCCCGGCATGGACAGGTCGAGCATCTGTTCGAGGTCCCGACGGGCTTCACGGGCACCGGGGCGGTCGGCCTTGTTGATGACGAAGAGGTCGGCCACTTCGAGGAGGCCGGCCTTGTTGGCCTGCATCGAGTCCCCCCAGCCGGGGGTGACGACGACGATGGTGGTGTCGGCGGCGGAGGCCACGTCGACCTCCATCTGGCCGACGCCGACGGTCTCGATGATGGCGACCGGCATGCCGACGGCACCGAGCACCCGGACCGCCTCGGGGACCGCCAGGGTGAGGCCGCCGAGGTGGCCGCGGGTGGCCATGGACCGGACGAACACGGTGGGGTCGGTGGCGTGGTCCTGCATGCGGACCCGGTCGCCGAGGATGGCGCCGCCGGTGAACGGCGACGACGGGTCGACGGCGATGACCGCCACCTGGTCGACGGGCTCGGGGTCGCCGTCGTCGACCGGTGGCCATCCCAACCGGGCGGCGCCGATGAGGCGGTTGGTGAGGGTGGACTTGCCGGCGCCGGGGGCACCGGTGAGGCCGACGGTGTACGGCGGGGGGTCGCGGTAGGCGAGACGGGCGATGGCCCGGCTGGGAGGGCCGCCGTGCTCGACCAGGGACAGCAGGCGGGCCAGGGCGACCCGATCGCCCTTGCGGGCCTCGGCCAGCAGCGTGTCGGGGTCCCGGGAGGTGGTGGTCACCGGCGGTCCACCTTGGCACCGAGGGCCCGCAGGGAGCCGGCGAGGTCTTCGTAGCCGCGGTCGACGTGCCCGGCCCCGGCGACCTCGGTCTCGCCCTCGGCGACCAGCCCGGCGAGGACGAGGGCGGCACCGGCCCGGATGTCGGATGCCCGGACGGGGGCGCCGGAGAGGCGGGGGGCGCCGCGGACGACGGCGTGGTGGCCCTCGGTGCGGACGTCGGCGCCCATCCGGCGGAGCTCGTCGATGTACCGGAACCGGCCGGAGTAGATGTTCTCGGTGACGATGCCCACCCCGTCGGCGACGGTGAGCATGGTGACGATGAACGGCTTGTAGTCGGTGGCCACTCCCGGGTACGGCAGGGTGGCGACGTCGACCGACCGGAGGCGGCCGGAGGCGGCGAGGAAGAGGCCGTCGGGGCGCTGCTCGACATGCACCCCCATGTCGGCGACCTTGCGGAGGAGCATGTCGATGTGGTCCACCCGGGCGTCCTCGACGACGATCTCGCCGCCGGCCAGGCCGACGGCGGCGAGGTAGGTGGAGACGACCACCCGGTCGGCGATGGCGGCGTGCCGGACCGGCTGGAGGGCGTCGACGCCTTCGACCTCGATGCGGGAGGTGCCGGCGCCGCGGACGCACGCGCCCATGGCGTTGAGCATGGCGGCGAGGTCGCAGACCTCGGGCTCCCGGGCGGCGTTCTCGATGACGGTGGTGCCCTTGGCCAGAACGGCGGCCATGAGGAAATTGTCGGTGGCGGTGTGGCTGGGGTACTCGAGGACGATCTCGCTACCGACGAGGCGGTCGGGGCGACCGGCCTCGGCGGCGGCGCGGTCGCCGACGATGCCCTCGACGTAGCCGTGGGCGGTCTCGAACCGGGTGCCCATGGCCGTGAGGCCGTTCAGGTGGAAGTCGATGGGACGGGCGCCGAAGTCGTCGCCACCGGGCATGGACACCCGGGCGTGGCCGCAGCGGGCCAGGAGGGGGCCGAGGACGACGATGGAGGCACGCATCTTCTCGACCAGCTCGTAGGGGGCCTCGGGGACGAGGTCGGCTGGCGGTGGGACGTCGACGACGAGGACGCCGTCGGCCCGGCGCTCGACGGTCGCCCCGAGGGCGACGAGGACCTCGGTCATGATGTCGACGTCGGTGATCTGCGGGACGTTGACCAACTCGTGGCGGCCCTCGGCGAGGAGGCAGGCGGCCATGAGCTTGAGGGCCGAGTTCTTGGCCCCGCCGGCCCGGACGGTGCCCGACAACGGGCCGTTGGGTTGGACCACGAAGCGGTCCGCTGCTGCGGTGGGAGGCATCCGGTCAATTATGGCGGGCGCCGGCCCTCCGCTCCTGCATCCCTGGTCAGCGAGGTGTGAATCGGCCACCGGGCCGAATGGGTGTCGGCCGGCGAGGCGAACGGGCTTCGGCCGGCAGGGCGAACGGCGACCGCTTGGCGGCGGCGCGCCCACTAGGGTCGGGCCCCGTGAGCAGCCAACCGCAGGCCCCTGACCGCAACCTGGCCATGGAGCTCGTCCGGGTGACCGAAGCCGCCGCCATGGCGGCCAGCCGTTGGATGGGCCGGGGGGACAAGGAAGGGGCCGACGGCGCCGCGGTGAACGCCATGCGGATCGTGTTGTCGACGGTGGCGATGGACGGCGTGGTGGTCATCGGGGAGGGCGAGAAGGACAACGCCCCGATGCTGTACAACGGCGAGTCCATCGGCGACGGGTCGCCGCCGGCGACCGACATCGCCGTCGACCCGATCGACGGCACCACCCTCACCGCCCTCGGGCGGGGTGGTGCGCTGGCGGTCATCGCCGTGTCGGAGCGCGGGTCGATGTTCGACCCGGGGCCGTGCGTCTACATGGAGAAGGTCGCCGTGGGTCCCCGGGGCCGGGGGGCGGTGGACATCAACCGGACGCCGACGGAGAACCTGCGGGCGCTGTCCCGGGCGTTGGGGCAGCCGGTGAACGACCTGACGGCGGTCATCCTCGACCGGCCGCGGCACGCCGACCTCATCGCCGAGGTGCGGTCGTCGGGGGCCCGGATCCGGCTGATCACCGACGGCGACGTCGCCGGGGCGATCGCCAGCGGTTGGCCGGGGGCCGGGGTGGACATCCTGTTCGGCATCGGCGGCACCCCGGAGGGGGTGCTGGCGGCGGCGGCCCTGAAGTGCATGGGCGGGGAGATCCAGGGGCGACTGTGGCCGAGAAACGACGACGAGCGGAAGGCGGCCCTCGACGCCGGCTACCACCTGGACGCCGTCCTCACCACCGACGACCTGGTCAAGGGCGACAACTGTTTCTTCGCCGCCACCGGCATCACCGACGGTGAGCTGCTGCAGGGGGTGCGGTACCACGACTTCGGGGCGACCACCCAGTCGCTGGTGATGCGGTCGAAGTCGGGGACCATCCGCAAGATCGACGCCAGCCATCCGCTGGCGAAGCTGGCCGAGTACAGCGCCATCCCGTTCACCTGACCGAACCCGGCGGCGGTCACTCCGGCGGCCACCGTCCCGTGCCCCGGCTATTTGCGCCATTCCAGCCCCCGGCGAATTCGTCTGTTCCGAGGCTGTTCCAACGTTTGGCGAATTGCCTTGACCAGGGACGACGGTCCGCCGGTTCTGTCACTCCCCGACCCGCTGACCTGGGGGTTTGTCAATTCTCCCGTAGTCGAACCGGAGCACATCACCAACCGCTCCCCCGTCGGCTCCACTCCCGCCGCCGCCCCCGAGGCCCGGGTCAGCGACCCTCGACCAGCTTGGCCAGGCCGTTCAACTGCAGGCGAACGCCACCGCGCAGGTGGGCCACTTCACGTTCACCGACGCCGTCATCGTCGGGGTCGGCGGAAACTGAACTGAAGTAGCTGTACTGCTCGGTGTGGGTCAACCGGGTGCCGACCGGTGCCGGGGAAAGCTCGACGGTGACCAACGAGCCCCACCGGCGGACATCGGCGACGGTGGCGAGGTAGGTCAACACGATCCGTTGGTCGGCGACGACGTCGGCGAACCAAGACCAGTACTCGATGGCCTCGGGGACGCCGGTGGCGGTGGACACGGCCCGGGCGACCTCGTGGCCGCCGACCCGGAAGTCGAGCTCGTGGAAGACGGTGGCCGGGTCGCCGGGGAGGCCGATCCACCGCCGACGCAGCCGCGGGTCGGCGTAGGCGGCGAAGACCGAGGCTGGCGGTGCGGCGAGGTCGATCGAGACGACGAAGGCGCCGGTCACCGCCGCACCGTTCTCTGCCGCACCGTTCTCTGCCGCACAGTTCTCTGCCGCACAGTTCTCTGCCGCACCGTTCTCTGCCGCACAGTTCTCTGCCGCACCGTTCTCTGCGGGACCGTTCATCGCTGGACCGGCCGGCGTGGGGTCCGTCGGCACCGGTCCGCCGGGATCAGCGGTCAGGCGGGGAGGCCGAAGCGGCCGGTGATCGACCCTGTGCCGAGGACGTGGCCGCGCATCATGAAGCGGAGCTTGGCGTAGGTGGTGGTGCCGTCGAGGCCGAGGGAGTCGGTGTCGAGGGCGTAGACGGTGACGATGTACCGGTGGGGGTCGTCACCGGGCGGGGGGGCCATGCCGCCGTAACCGTTCTCGCCCCAGTCGCTGAACCCGTCTACCCACGGCCCCTGGCCGGTGGCGTCGCCCTGGTCGAAAGAGGTGACGTCGGGCGGGATGTCGAAGCGGACCCAGTGGACGAAGCCGACACCGCCGGTGGGGGCGTCGGGGTCCCAGATGGTGAGGGCGACGCTCTTGGTGCCGTCGGGGAGCCCGGACCAGGAAAGGTGCGGGCTGTGGTTGGCGCCGCCGGCGGCGGCGTGGGCGTGGGTCGTCGGGATGGTGCCACCGTCGTCGAAGTTGCCGCTGGTGACCGTGATCTCACCGGCCATGGGGTTGCCTCCCTACGTCGTCGTCCGTGGTCGTCGTCCGTCAGCCAGGCTACCCAGCGGGCAGTCGGACCGAACGAGGGTGCCGGCCCGCCCTCGGCCGGGCCGCCCTCAGCTGGGCCGAGCTACGAGTTGGCGCCGGCGACGTCGAGACGGAGGTCGGCGCGGCGGAGGGCGGCTTCGGCGGCGATGAGCTCCAGGTCCTCTTGGCTTGGCTCGTCGCCTTCGCCCGACGATCCGGCGGCGGAGGTGGTGCCGGACGAGCGTCCGGCGGCCTTGAGCTCGTCCACTCGGGACTCGGCCTGGGCCTTGGCCTCCTGGGCGCGCGGGACGTCGATCTGGTCGGACAGCTCGGCGACCCCGGCGAGCAGGGTGGCCCGGGTGCGGCGGTCCCCGGCGGTGGCGGGGCGGGCGCCGTCGGACGCACCGGCGCCGCCGTCGGCGGCCCCATCCCCGGCCGGGCCGCCCGGGGCCGATGAGCCCCCGGTGGCCGGGCCGGCGTCGAGGCCGGCACCGGTCTCGATGTGGAGGTAGCCGCCGTGGACGGCGAGGTGGACGGAGTCGCCCTCGTCGGGGTCGACGCGGACGTCGCAGGAGACGACGTCGGTGATGAGCGGCGTGTGGCCGTCCAGGATGGTCAGGTCGCCGTCGGAGCTGCGTAGCACCAGGCCTTTGGCGGGCACGTCCAGGAGCTGCTGCTCCGGGGTGACGACGAGGACCTCGAAGACACCGTCGGCCATGTCAGCCCTGGCTCTCCAGCTGCCGGGCCTTCTCCAGCACCGACTCGGCGCCGCCGACGTTCAGGAAGGCCTGCTCGGGGGCGTCGTCGAGGTCGCCGTTGACCAGGGCCTCGAAGGACTCGACGGTCTCGGCGATGGGGACGGTGACGCCCTTCAGGCCGGTGAAGACCTCGCCGACGTTGAACGGCTGGGACAGGAAACGCTGGATCTTCCGGGCCCGGGACACGGTGACCCGGTCCTCCTCGGAGAGCTCGTCGAGACCGAGGATGGCGATGATGTCCTGGAGCTCCTTGTACCGCTGGAGGACCCCCTGGACCTGGCGGGCGACGTTGTAGTGCCGCTCCCCCACGACCTCGGGGGCGAGGATGTTGGAGGTGGAGGCCAGCGGGTCGACGGCCGGGTAGATGCCGAGGGCGGCGATCTGCCGGGACAGCTCGGTGGTGGCGTCGAGGTGGGTGAAGGTGGTGAACGGGGCCGGGTCGGTGTAGTCGTCGGCGGGGACGTAGACGGCCTGCACCGAGGTGATGGACCGGCCACGGGTGGAGGTGATCCGCTCCTGGAGCTCCCCCATCTCGTCGGCCAGGGTGGGCTGGTAGCCCACGGCGGACGGCATACGACCGAGGAGGGTGGACACCTCGGAACCGGCCTGGACGAACCGGAAGATGTTGTCGACGAACAGCAGCACGTCCTGGTTCTGGACGTCCCGGAAGTACTCGGCCATGGTCAGGGCGGCCAGGGCGACCCGGAGGCGGACGCCGGGGGGCTCGTCCATCTGGCCGTAGACCAGGGCGGCCTTCTCCATGACCCCGGACTCCTTCATCTCGAGCCAGAGGTCGGTGCCCTCACGGGTGCGCTCGCCGACGCCGGCGAACACGGACACACCACCGTGGTTGGTGGCCACCCGGTTGATCATCTCGAGGATGAGGACGGTCTTGCCGACGCCGGCGCCACCGAACAGGCCGATCTTGCCACCCTGCACGTAGGGCTCGAGGAGGTCGATGACCTTGATGCCGGTCTCGAACATCTGGGCCCGGGGCTCCAGCTGGTCGAAGTCCGGCGGCGGACGGTGGATCTCCCAACGGTCGGCTACCTCGCCGATGTCGTCGGTGTCGAGTGGCAGGCCGAGGACGTTGAAGACGTGGCCGAGGACGACGTCGCCGACCGGGACGGTGATGCCCCGGCCGGTGTTGCGGACCGGGGCGCCCCGGACGAGACCGTCGGTCGGCTGCATGCAGATGCAACGGACCCGGCCTTCGCCGATCTGCTGGGCCACTTCGGCCGAGACGACGATCTTCTTCCCTTCCAGCTCCACGTCGACCTGGACGGCGTAGTTGATCTCCGGCAGGGCGTGGGGGGGGAACTCGACGTCGATGACCGGCCCGGCGATGCCGACGACCCGGCCCTCCTCGAGCGGGCGGTCCTGCGTGGCCGGCGCCTCGGGTGCGGTGGTGGTCATTGCGGTCAGGCTCCCTTCGACTGGCGGAGCGCCTCCGCTCCGCCGACGATCTCCATGATCTCGGTGGTGATGGCGTCCTGGCGGGCGCGGTTCATGATGCGGCTCAGGGTACGGATGAGCTCGTCGGCGTTTTCACTGGCCGCGGCCATCGCCCGTTGCTGGGCGGTGAAGAACGACGCCGCTCCCTCCAGGAGGGCGGTGAAGATCTCCGACTCGACCGCCTTGGCGCTGAGCTGGGCCAACAGGGTCTCGACGTCGGGCTCGAACTCGGTGTAGCCGCCCCCGCCCTCCGCGCGGTCGGCGGCCTTGACGGATGCGGCGATCTCGCCACCGCTGTCCCCGCCGCTGCCGGTGCCGCCGCGGCCGTCGCCGCCGTCACCCTTGGCCGGTGCGGAGGGGTCCGGCAGGGGCAGGAGCTGGCGGACCTGGGCGACCTGGCTACCGGCGGACAGGTAGCGGGTGGAGACGAGCAGGACCTGGTCGACGCCGCCGGTGATGAAGG
>Ga0134126_10002087_pt1 | contig 25423 bp, 27 predicted proteins | sample KB31752_FD_96881 | JGI IMG/M metagenome (GOLD analysis project Ga0134126, IMG submission 96881) | Terrestrial soil microbial communities with excess Nitrogen fertilizer from Kellogg Biological Station, Michigan, USA - KB3-175-2 | ecosystem: Environmental > Terrestrial > Soil > Unclassified ... | reverse complement strand
GCTTCGACGGCATGACCTTCGTGTTCGACCAGTCGCTTGACAGCCTCCCAAATCACTATTCCGGAGAGCAGGAACAGTAGTGCCGTTTCAGCCAGAGCCGATACCGCTTCGACTTTTCCGTGGCCGTAGTGATGCTTCTCGTCGGCTGGCTTTCCGGAGATCCTTACGGCGATATAGGTCATGACCGTGGCGCCGAGGTCGATCAGCGAGTGTCCGGCTTCGGAAAGGATCGCCAGCGAGCCCGTGGAAAAGCCCACAAGGGCCTTGGCGATAGTCAAGCCGGCCGAAGCGGCGATCGACGATAGGGCTACTTGTTCTTTTTCGGCCTGCATGGGGCGCCGGTGTACCCCAAACCGGGGCGGATTTCGAGAACCGCCAAGAACGCGATCCTCATAGCTTGATCGGTTTTCCGTCCGCCGCAGCAGAGCGCGTAACTGCGTCGAGAATGCGGATGTTTGAAAGCAACTCTTCCGCAATGAAGCGATAGGGCACCCGACCCTCAACCGCGTCGGCCCAGGCCTCGAAATTCATGCGTACCGTGTTGGCATGCTCGTAGGTGCGCGTATGCCGGCTTCCATCCACTGTACAATGAACGAAACTCGATGGAATGCCTTTGTCGACATTGCCACCTTCCTGCACTTCGACCCACCCCTGATCGCAAATCAGGGTAAAACGCCCGTAAAACGGCGGTGTCGACAGGCAGGTGATACGCCCACGGGCGCCATTTTCGAAGTCGATTTCGGCGCTTACGAAATCTTCCGAAGGTTTCGGAAAAATCTGCGAAGCAGTCCGCCCCGTCACGCGGGTGGGCTTGCCGGCGAGCGATACAAACATATCGCCAAGATGAATGCCGAGTGCAGTCCAGGCGCCGGCCGGTGCGTGGCGAGGATCACGACGCCAATTCGACGGATGCATTTTCCGAAAATTGCTGTGGCTGACGTTGGCATCGAGGTGCAGCAAGCGCCCGAGCGAGCCGGTTTCAAACAGGCGTCGCATTTCTTCCATCGCCGGTTCGTAGCGCCGTTCATGGCCGATGCCGAGGACGCCGCCGACTTTAGCGCAGGCAGCCAAAATCCGCTCGGCGCTTGCGGCCGTGAGAGCGAGTGGCTTTTCGCAAAACACGTGTTTGCCTGCGCGAAATGCTTCGACAGCCATTTCTTCGTGCAGGAGGTGAGGGGTCGCAACGGCCACAGCATCAACATCAGGACGATTGAGTAGCGCTTTATAGTCTTCTGTCAGGTCGAAATGGTGAGTAGCGGCAAACGGCTTCGCCATCTTTGTATCGATATCGCATCCAGCCACAACCTTGAAACGCGGGCTGTCAGAGAGACAGGTCACAATCTGCTTGCCCCACCAGCCGAGGCCGATAATCCCGATCCTGATCATTCGTATTGTTCCTAAAAGTCTATGCCATAGAATGCTGAGGCAACGGCCCTTGCGCAATGGCGGTGGCGTGAATTGGAAGAGGACCGCTATACGCTTGGGCAAAAAATAGTCGCAGCGACCTCGGTCACCGCAGGTGCTGGCCTACGTTATCGCAAAAGATGTTGTCCGTCTGCGCGGCTTCGCGTTGAGGGGCTCGTCTAAATACGCTCCAACGAGGAGCAGAAGACCAGCAATCAGGATAGCGTGCACGTGATTGGCAACACGAGAAAGTTTTTCGTCGCTCCGATGATGGATGACGTGATCTGCCATCGAAACGCGTTGAATTTCTAGTTACGCCGGTCACCGCTAACGTGAACTTAGGCCACCATGAACACCCCGCTGCTTTGGCACATTCCGCTCTCGCACTACAACGAAAAGGTGCGCTGGGCGCTCGACTACAAGGGCATAGCGCATCGGCGCCGCGTGCTCGGGCCCGACTACCTGATTCGGGTCTGGCGCGCGACGGGGCAGGGCAAGCTGCCCGTTCTGTGGCTCGATGGCCGGGCTATCGCGGATTCCACGCGCATCATCGCTGAGCTTGAGGAGCATTACCCCGAGCCACCGCTTTATCCGCGTGACGCCGTCATGCGGCAGCGCGCGCTCACGCTGGAGGACGATCTCGACGAAACGCTTGGGCCGGCGCTGCGCGCGGCTATTGTGACGCCGCTGTTCCGGCACGATCCAGACATTGCGCTGCGCGTGCTGACGACAGGTATGGGTGGCAAGGCCTACGCCACACTGCGGCCGCTGCTTGGGATTTTTCCGTTGTTCTACCGATTCCGCCATAGAATCAGCGATAGCGATCTGGAGAGGGATCGGGCCATCGTCGCCACCGCACTTGACCGCATCGAGCACCAGCGGCAGGGCCGCGCGTATCTTGTGGGCGAGGCTTTCACCGTCGCAGATCTCACGGCGGCCTCGCTGCTGGGAGCGCTCCTGCAGCCTCCCGAGATTCAGTACCCGCTGGAGGTGGAGTTGCCCCTGTATCTGAAGGACTACCGCGCCGCGCTGTTGCGGCATCCGGCCGTGCAATGGGCCGCCGGCATCTACCGCCTGCATCGCGGACACTCCGCGGAAGTTGCCAAGCGCACAGCGGCGCCGTCGCATCATTAGGAAACGTGATCGCTGATCTTTTCATTTCTTGAAAGCGACTTAGAGCCAAGGGATGTCCGCTTTCGGGCGTAAAGCGGACATCAAGTGGACATCAAGTGGACATGGGCCAATGACCCAATTTGACATTCAAGTGCACAATGATCGACTTGGCCGGTACACTGGTTGCGATCCCTTGATCTAAAATTGAGAGGCATTAATCTTCGTGTTTCGTATTGTGCCGGTGGGAGTACATGTGCGCTTTGTGAATTATCCTCGTTTCTTGGTGGTAATCGGGCTTTGCGGCCTTGCGTATCTGATCGGGCTCCCGGTCAACATCAGCAATCTCAGTTTCATTTCCTTCGCGCTGAGTCAGCCCGCACTTACGACATCACAGTCGGATGCGCTCAATACCTACAACAAAACAGTGCAGGACTTCAGATCGATCCTGAGGGAGCGGCGCGCACAGATCAATGCGAATCAAAAGCTGCCTGATAAACCGGGACAAGAACTCTATCTTGCCCGCGTCGCCATGATGGGCGCATACAAAGACCTGACCGACGTGCTGCCATCCCGAATCGGAAGGCCCAACAAATACAAAATTCCTCCGGCATATTTCGATGCCGACAATGAGCCGCTTATCGACGAGTATAAGAATCTTAACGGCATCATGCAGGCGCCGCCCGCCAGTGCGCAGAAATCCGATACGCCGTTTAAAGACGTTGTCGACCTGGGCATCGCAATTGCGCGGATCAAGGGCCTCGATGCAGCCAATGCCGAAGTCGCAGGCCGTATCAGTCTGGCCGTCTTCTTTGCCGAGACAGACGGCAATCAGAATATAGGCAATGCGCGCTCGAACGCATACAAGGGAAGCTTTCAAACAGGGGTGTCCGAAGACAAAATTGGTCAGAAGAAATGGGAGGCCATCAAGAAGTCGGTCGCAGCCCTCGATCCCAAGCTGAACGCGCGCGACGACAAGGAAGAAGCGCGGGTCGGCAATTCAGATCAGCGGTACAATCACTGGACCGCCGTGAGAAATGGCCTCATGAACGCGCACGCGGACCTTTTCCCGAAAATACCGGCGATCATGAAAGCCTTGCCGAACCCGATCGATCAAATGAGATTTTTCGAGCTTATCCAGATCATTCCCAGCCCGGCCAAAGCTGCGCTCAATTCAGGCAACCTGCTTAATTACAGGATCTCCGAGCCGCGAATCATGGGATACTTGCGCAACAACAGCATGTTTGCCTTTGGAAAAGCTGACCGGGCGAAGACATCTGCGACCATGCGCGAAATTCTGGATTCGATGTGGCTCTTCAATGATATATTCGAGCGAGCGCTGGCCAAATTTGGCGAGATCAAAGCGCCGCAAAAAGGTTGAACATCAGGGAGCAGCTCTTCGGGGGGCAATGTCGATCATATCGCGAAGAATATTCACCAAGGGTCTGCTTGCCAGCGCTTTGGTGCCGGGCGGTTCGGCGATTGGGCAACCCAACGATCCGGCAAGCATTGCCATTATCGATACCCCGCATAATGCCGCAAAAGTCGCGTCGAAGCTGGCTGCCCAGAATGTGAAGGTCGTCGTGCGGTTTTTCGCGAGAAAGCCCCAGCCGGGTCTGCGCGAGAAGGTCATGGCGTCCGACGGCAATATGATCGACGGCGTCCGCGAGCCGACCGTACTGATAAGAAACGGCCTTTCGATCGTTTCTCTCTACCAGTATCGAAACAATCTTCCCGAGAAATTTCTGAAGGGATTGGAAGATACCGGTTCGGCAAAAGCGGAAGTCGCCGCCGATGCTAAGGCCGCGCTGGATCAGGCGAGGCTGGTCGGGCAGCCCGAGGGATCTGCAATCTATTTCGGCGTCGACTTCAATGTGAATCGCGCCAGCGTGGACGCTGTTCTCGAGTACTTTCGTGTCATCGGTCAGACGGTCGGCGGCCGTTACGCGATAGGGGTTTACGGGAACGGGTTCGTCAACCGTATCCTCCGCCAGGAAAAACTCGTGTCGTTCAATTGGATAAGCGCATCGCGGTCACACGAACAAACCGTCGATTTCTACAACAGCGGACAATGGCATATTTTTCAGAACCAGGTTGACCGTCGCTGGTTCGGGCCACCCGGCAAATGCTCAAACGGCCTCGACGTTGATACGAATTTGCAGAACCCCAACGCATCCAGTATCGGCGCGTGGGGAGCGGGAGAAGTCGACAGAAGCCGGAACCAAAAGATTTTTGACCAGCGCCGCTTCGCGATCCGCCCAACGCCGGTCGTTCAGCAAAGCGCCGACGGCGGAGGCGGTGGGTCGATCGACCGTCAAAATTGCAAATCCGACAACCGTGTCCCCCGAAATGCCAATGTGAGAATTCTTGCGCAATCCGGTGCGTGGTCTAGCGTGGACATCGACGAGGATGGTAACGCCGATGGCCAGGTAAAGACCTCTGATTTAACGTCCAGCCTGGTGACGATGCCTCCTTGGGACCCATCGTTATAGGTGAGCGCAATCGGTCAGCCCACGAGTTGTTTTTGTGGCGCTGAAAGTGGCGATTTACCGGGCGAGTGTCTCGTCGGATGGTGGGGTCGCCTTTTGCCGATGGTAGCAAACTACTTCGCCCGATTGCGATTTTGGCCGTACGAGGAGAGAGGTCACCTGCAGAACGCGCGTGAAGACGGATGATGAGATTTATTCGCTCGCTACTACTGGCGGCACTTGCCATTTGCATGCTTTCGGCATGGGCGCCCTCTCATGCCCGGTCCCTGTTTTGGCCCCAATACGGATTTCGGTGGAATGACTACCAATTCAGGCACAAGCATCAACACAAGCACACAAAATCTGATTTAACCAAGAAGTCTCAATCTCAAGACGTTCCGCACGGTCCGCTCCAGATCATTATCTCGATCGCGGATCAGCGGATCTCGCTTTACGAGAACGGGGCACTGATCGCACGTTCTTCGGTATCGACAGGCGTTGAGAGCCATCCAACGCCTCTCGGCGTCTTCAGTGTGCTCAGCAAGCAAAAATGGCACCGTTCAAACATTTATAGCGCTGCGCCCATGCCTTACATGCAGCGCCTCACCTGGTCGGGTATAGCGCTGCATGCGGGTAACTTGCCTGGCTATCCGGCGTCACATGGCTGCATCCGCGTGACAAATGACTTTGCCATTCGACTCTGGCATCTCACAAAGCGGGGCACGCGCGTGATTATCGCGCACGAGGATACCCGGCCTGTCGAGATAACCAACCCGCAACTCTTTGTGCCGAAGTCAGGCGTTGCGCTCGCTTCGCCGGAAGGGGCCACTGCGACGCTCGGAAGTGGTGACAGTGTTACAGGCGCGACAGCGCATGCGCCACCGATATCCAACTCTGACGAGGACGCCAAAACCGCAAACCCGGCCTCCGTTGGAGGCAGGGCTCAAAAGGTGGTGCCAATCTCTGTTTTTGTGAGCGGCCAGCTGAGCAAGCTGTTCGTGCGAAAGGGCTTCACGCCTCTCTTTGATGTCCCGATCAAGATCCGAAATCCAGCGGAGCCGATGGGAACGTTCGTTTTTAGTGCAATGGAATTTCAGAACGAGGGCACAGCAATTCGATGGACCGTCGTGTCGATCCCCGAGAAGTCTTCTCTCAATCGAGGGAATCCACCAAGGTTGCGCAAATTACCGGCCGTGCCGGACAAAGCGAACGCTGTCCTGGAACGCATTGAAATACCGCAAGATGCGGTTGATCGAATTTCTGAATTGCTGACGCCTGGCTCGTCGCTAATCATATCCGACCACGGCATCAGCCAAGAGACCGGCAGAGATACAGATTTCATCGTGCTAACGCATTGACGCCAAGGCTGACGCCGGCGCGCGCCGCTTCTGGCCCTTAGCGGACATTCGAGTGGCAGTGAACGTCTGCTTCGGGGGGTACCGCAGACATGCGGCCGGTGCGCGCCGATGTCCGCCAGTGATCCAAAGCGGATATCGGCGCAGCGGAAGTGGCCTGGGTCGTAGCGCTACGTTAACCATGCAACGCTTTCGTAGCGGAGGCCATGTGTAGTTAATGGGCATTTAATTGCTTTGCTGCAAAAAAATGGCGTTATGAGCAACGCGCGGACGTTACTTCTCTGCTTGGTCGCGTTTTGCTGCAGCGCTGCCTTCGCAGATTTGCATCCGACAAGTCGGTCCGCCTCGGCAGTTGAGCGGAACCTATTCTCAGGCACGAGCTGGTTGCCGGACGCTCTGCCCCCATCAGGTCATTTTGCGCGCCCGCAGCTCGCATTGTTCACCGCGGATATTCTGCCTCCGAATTTTCTGCCACATCGAGCTTTGCCGTCGGGGGAGCCGTTTGACTTACCGGCGACGCCCGTTCCGACTGGGGAGATTTCAGCGAAATGGCGCGAGGTTCAGTCCCGCATTTTTGCCGACGAGGAAACGATTGCGGCTTGCCATTCAAACGAAAGCACGTGCTCGCACGCCGCACGCCGCTTTTTGTCCATCGTAAAACTCGGCCGAAAACACGAGGGGCGCGCCAGGCTGGGATGGCTCAATCGAGCCATCAACATGGCTATCAAGCCAGCAAGCGATTGGGCTCAATATGGCTATGACGATTATTGGGCATCACCGCTTCAAACGCTCGGAAGTGGAGCCGGCGATTGCGAGGACTATGCGATCGTAAAATACGTCGCGCTTCGCGAATTGGGAGTCGGCGCCGACGATCTCAGGGTTGTCATCGTGCACGATGACAAGCGGTTGACAGAACATGCAGTCGTGGCGGTTCGCTCTGAACGAAAGTGGCTGGTCCTTGATAATCGGACCATGGCCATCCTCAACGCTGAGGACGCCCGCAACTATCGTCCGTTGTTCGCGCTAAATAGCACCCGGGCACTTGCAGTCGCGGCCGCTGATCGCTAGTGGGCGGCGTGGTGTTTAACGGGACCGGTCGGATTGAAAACGAACGGCGACTTCATCCCGATCGTCATTGCATTCAGTGGCGACCTTGTTGGCGTCAAGTAATACCAAATTTGGCGTCCGTCCAGTAATCGTTCCCAATAAACCATCAATAGCGACGCACGCCACAGCAGTGGCCGCATGCTGTGAAGTTTTTTGATTCATTGCCCGGTCAAACAGATGGCGCTTGATCGTGCACCGCAAGGCTGTCGCGGGGCGCTTGCTGGCGGTCGTTTATGCCATAATCTCTGATGACGTTTGCGACGCGCAGGCGATAATTGCCAAAGACCTCGGCGCGGCCTTTGGCTTGCGCTGACCGATGGGCGGTAAGATTTCGCCAGGCCTGCACTGCCGCCTCGTCGCGGAAAAACGACAGCGATAACATCTTGCCGGGTTCGGTAAGGCTTTCAAAGCGTTCAACAGAAATAAACCCATCGATTGTCTCGAGCAGCGGCCGCAGCGCTGCTGCAATGTCCAAATAGTCCTGCTTGCGGTTCGGCTTCGGCCAGACCTCGAAGATAATCGCGATCATCTTTTTAAGCCCCTCGCATAGAGTTCGAAAAATTGTTGCGATGTGCGACCTTAGCAAAGCTGCCGTGGCGGCACTATCGGCGACGGGCGCTTGCACGCTAGCCGCCTCACACCGGCTGCGTTAGCATTGTACAAAAGTGCGCGCCACAGCATCCTTGCCAGCGGGGGGCATATGTCGACGAAGTCTCAGCACGATCATCAGGACCAGATCGTGATCCGCGCCATGTCGCTCGCTGAGCGCACGATCTGGGAGGAGTTGTGGACGGGCTACCTCGATTTCTACGACACAAAAATTTCCCAGGAGATGAAATCCGTGACCTGGGCGCGGCTTCACGATCCGAATGAGCCCATGTATGTGTTGGCAGCCGCGCTGGCCGGACGGGTCGTGGGCATCGTGCACTACCTCTATCATCGCTCGTGCTGGAGCGTTGGCGACTATTGCTATCTGCAGGATCTGTTCGTGGCAGCGGACGCACGCGGCCAAGGTGTCGGGGCAGCGCTCATCAAAGAGGTCGAGACAATCGCACGCGTCGCCGGCGCTAGCCGGATCTATTGGCTTACCAAAGAAGACAACGTAGCTGCGCGCGCGCTGTACGACAAACTCGCCGATCGCTCCGGTTTCATTCAGTACCGGAAATTGTTTTGAGCCAAGAACCGTTGCGGCAACTTGACCGGGCTGCCGACCCGACCTCTAATATACTAGTTATATATTAGCGCGGCCGCGCGCTTGAAGGAGACCACACGATGTCAAAGGATCGAGCGCGCAGCGACGCGGCGACGGCCAGCGAGCCAAAACCAGTGGTTAAGCGCGACAAGCGCAGCATTAGCGAAATCCGCGAGTCAAAAAGGACCAAAGAAAAAATGGTCTATATGTCGGTTCCCGATTACACCTCGGCCAAATGGGCTGAATTGGCGGGCGTCGATGTCGCCGTGATCGGTGACAGCTTAGCGATGGTTGCGCATGGGCATCCGAGCACAATCCCCGCCACCATGGACATGATGATCCTGCACGCGCACGCCGTACGGCGGGGTGCGCCCAACACCTTTACCCTCGGCTGCATGCCGTATCAGAGCTACAACACCGTGGATCGGGCGCTTACAAATGCCACGCGTTTCATGCAGGAGGCGCTGTGTGATGCGGTCAAGCCACAGGGCGGGAAATCGCAGGCCGCCATCTTGCGTGCGCTCGTTGATGCAGGCATCCCGACGGCGTCGCATATTGGATTGACGCCACACACGATCGCGATGTTCGGCGGTTTCAAAATTCAAGGCCGCACCGCCGAGGCGGCCATGAAAATTCTCGAGGATGCGCTGGCGATCGAGGACGCCGGCTGCTTTATGCTCGAATTCGAGGCAGTACCAGCCAGAATCGCCACACTCATTTCCGAGCAGTTGACGATCCCCACCATTGGAATCGGCGCCGGCGTCGGCTGCGATGGACAGATTTTATTGTGTTACGACCTGCTCGGTGTATTCACTGATTTCAAACCAAAGTTCACCAAACGCTATGCCAGAATGACCGACGTGGCGGTTACCGGCATCAAGCAATACATCGCCGAGGTCAAAGCCGGTCAGTTTCCGGACGACGAGCATTCCTATACGGTGAATGACGCCGAATATGACAAGTTTGCCGCGCTGGTCGCCAAGCGCAAGCACGTGTAATCGCCGTAATTCGCAAGCGCCCATGCCACGACAAAAACTCAAGCCACGCGGTCGTCAACGCACCGTGCATGTCGGCAAGCGGCAAACGCCGCGGGGCAGGCGACCGGTGCGGGCGGTTCAACTCAACGAGCGGCTGACAGACCAGGCTTATCGGGCGATCGAAGAGGAAATTGTCACGTTGCGGCTGCGGCCCGGGACGATCTTATCGGAGCAATTGCTGGCGCGGCGTTTTAAGATTGGGCGGACGCCCGTGCGTGAGGCGCTGCAGAGGTTGGCGAATGAAGGCCTGGTGATCATTCTGCCGCGCAAAGGCATCTTGGTATCCGATATTAACCCGCGTCAACAGCTGCTGCTTCTGGAAGTGCGCCGCGAAATTGAACGACTGCTCAGCCGTGCCAGCGCTGAGCGTGCAACCGAGAGTGAAAAAGCGGCGTTCTTAAAGATCGCGCAAGGCATGGAACGGGCAGCTGACGATGATGACGACATTACTTTCATGCGGCTCGATCGTGAACTCAACCAAATGATGATCGGTGCCGCGCACAATGACTATGCCGCGCGCTCGATGCGGTTGCTTGGCGGGCTGTCCCGCCGCTTCTGGTACATGCACTACCGCGAGACGGCGGATCTACCTTTATGCGCGCGCTTGCATGCGGAGCAGTCGCGCGCAATCGCCGACGGCAACGCAAAATTGGCGGCGAGCGCAACCGACAAGCTGATGGACTACGTCGAGAGCTTCACCCGGGCAACGGTGCTGGGTTAAGCCATACGGGTGGAATGGTCATGAAAATCTATGAGGGTAAACGTACCATCGACGGTCTGGTTGTGACTGTGGACGGTCAGCACCTGAGCGAACATTACGAGGTCAAACGCTACACCACATTTGGCTTTGAATGGACTTACGAGGGCGACAGTCCGCGGCAGCTCGCATTGGCAATTTTGGTGGACTATCTCGGCGATAAAGAGCGCGCCATCCAACTGTCGGAACCGTTCATGGCCAAGATCGTCGCCAATCTCGACAACGACTGGCGGCTCACTGGCGCCGAGATCGAGACCGCTGTCCAGGGGATCAAGGGTGGTTGAGCGGGGGAGTGCGGTTGCAACGACGTCGGGACGTGATAGATTTGTGATATATTACAGGAAAGCCGCGAGCGCTCCTCGGGTGCCAAGGATCAGAAGGTAGCTCGGCCATGATTTCGCAACGCCAAATCGACTTCCGCAACGAATACCGGTCCCGCATCATCGGCTGGTACAACGGCTACTTCCACATCGTGCTTATTTACGCGATGGGGGCTGCGGTTCTTTACGTCTATGTTTCGCATATCCACAACGTGACCTGGCTCGAGTGGCTTACGGTTCCGCTCACCTTCATCTTCACCAATATTTTCGAGTGGGCGGTGCATAAATTCGTCATGCATAGGCCGGTGAACATAAAGGGGTTGCGGGCGGTGTATGAACGTCACACGCTTAACCACCACCAATTTTTCAGCGATGAGGAAATGCGGTTTCGCGACGAGAAAGATTGGCGCGTGACGGTTTTTCCGCCCTATGCGCTGGTCATGTTCACGCTGATGTCGATCCCTTGTGCCGCCATACTTGGCCTGGTGTTTTCACCCAATGTCGGCTGGCTGTTTATGTGTGTGACCACGGGAATGTATCTGGTTTATGAGTTCATGCATTTTTGCTGCCATCTCGACGAGAGCTGGTTCGTCAAGTACTGCCCATTCGTGAACACGCTGCGACGGCACCATACCGCCCACCATAACGCGCGGCTGATGATGGAAGTGAATATGAATTTGACCTTCCCGATCGCCGATTGGCTTTTTGGGACGTCCGATCTCGACCGCGGGCTGCTCGGCCACCTGCTCAATGGCTACAGTACACGCCACCTTAAGCGCAAATTGCGCGCGCGACCCAAGGGACCGGAAGAAGCGGCGACGCAGCCGGTCGGCGTCAATTGAAACTGACGGGCGGAGATCGGCGATGCCAACAGATGTCAAAGCGGTCGTGTCTGCGGTGGTCATCCTGGTGGCGCTCGGGCTCATCTATTGGAGCGGATCGCCAATTCAGCCGGCTTTCGATACGTTCGTGCTTTTCACCGCCATCTTTTTCGTCGTGGCGATGTGGATCTTCCCGGAAGCCGGAGTGAAAAAGGGCGACATCAAAAAGCGATAGTCCGCGTGCGCCGGCTGGCAGCGTGTTGCTAGATCAGCGCTCGTGCCACCCGTGCGATCGCTTCGCGGATCTGCTCTTCCGGCAGCGCCGGATAACCCAGCACGAGCGATCGCTGGCTGTAAGGCGTCGGGGTGAAATCGAATGCTACAGCCGAGCGCAGGGCATACACCCCAACACCGTGATTGAGCGCCGTCGCCTGGACTGCCGCGGCATCAGGAAACGAATCTGGCAAATGCCACATCACGTGCATTCCGCCTTGATGGCCTGAGACCTTCACTTCGCCGAAATGTTCGCGAAGCGCGCTCAACAGACAATTGCGGCGAGCGCGATAAACCATTCTGACCTGGTTGAGATGGCGGGCGAAAGATCCGCTGGAAATGAAATCGGCAAGAACGGCCTGGTCGAGCCAGCTTTGACCGGCGTTGAGAATGGCTTTGACATCGATGGCGGTCTCGGCCAGTTCCACTGGTACGGCAAGGTAGCCAACTCGCAGGCCAGCACCGATCGATTTCGAGAAGGTGCCGAGATAAATCACGCTTGCCGAATTATCGAGTCCCGCCAGTGCCGTCAGTGGCGGCCCATCGAAACGGAAGTCACTGTCATAATCGTCTTCAACGACATATGCGCCGACACGGTTCGCCCATTTCAGGAGTTCTACCCGCCGCTCGGTGGCAAGCGTTTCGCCGGTCGGAAATTGGTGTGACGGAGTAACATAGACGAGGCTGACCGCCCGCTCCGGAAGCCGATCAACACAAATGCCATCCTTGTCGACCGGGACCGGCACCATTTCAGCGCCGTAACTTTCGAAGGTCGACAGCGCGCCGCGATAGCAGGGATTTTCGATCGCGACCGGCGTGCCGGGACGCACGAACAGGCGCGCGATGATATTAAGGGCTTCCTGAATGCCGTTCACGACAAGAATTTGCGCGGCGCGCACGTTCATTCCGCGTGCTGCACCAAGGTGATCGGCGATGGCGTGGCGGAGTTCGAGCAACCCCGCCGGATGCGGATATTCAGAGAGGGATGAGCCCGCTGCGGCATGGCGCTTGAGCAGCAACCTGCGCCAGGTCCGATGCGGAAAGTTACGTGGGCAGGGGCGGCCAACAAAAAAATCGAATATTGGCTTTCGTCCGGTATGCACCAGCTTCTGCGCCTCGCCACGAAACAGGATCGGTGGCCGGCGAATTGCATTGTCTGCGGCGACGCGCGAGCGTGAATGGTCAGGAGGAGACCGGAATTTTGCGTAACTCTGGCTGACGAACGTGTGCGAGCCCTTGGTGGCTTCGATACAGCCCTCGCTTGCCAGCCGATTGAACGCAAGCAAGACCGTATTTCGAGATACGCCCAAATGATCGGCCAGTTGCCGTGAGCTTGGAATGTAGCTACCAGGCCGCAATTTTCCCTCCGCTATCAATTGGCGGATCTGGTCGCTGATCTGTTCGTGCAACGAGTGATCGCCCCCAGGTTCAATCTGGAGAGGAATTTGAATGGCGGATGGACCACGAATTGCGGTTGGGGCCGCGAAAGAGGCGCTTATCGATGGGGACAATGCGTCCGGTATGACTTTTACATCACTCATCTCGCGCCGCAGCAAAACACGCTGCCTCCGACTGGTACCGTCGTTTTTTTTGCTTCCGGTCCTTTCCGCCAACCTTCAATTCTTATCTGTTTGATGTCAGGCATGGCAACTGGTTCCTACTGGTCTGTCCGAGGCGATGGAACGACAGCTCGCTGGTCCAGGGTGCCGGTTCCGAGAATTGCAGGAGAATTCGATGGCAAAGAAGCGACTGAGAGGTGTTTTCTCATTCACCGCGACTCCGACTCGAGACGATGGTGCGACAATTGATTTCGATCGCATGCGACCGCACCTCGATTGGCAGATCGAAAATGGCGTACATGGCATCGCTATTCTCGGCAGCACCGGCTCGAACGGCTCGTTCACCGAAAAAGAGCGCGAGGAGCTGATCAAGGTTGGTACCAAGCACATCAACGGCCGGGTCCCGGTGATGGCTGGCACTGGGTCGATGACCACCGATGAAGCGGTACGGATGTCGCGCTTTGCCGAGGACGTTGGCGCCGACGCGGTGATCGTCGTTCCGATCACGTATTGGCCGCTTACGGACAACGAGGTTTACGAGCATTACAGCCGCATCGCTAAGGCGATCAAAATCCCGGTCGTGATCTACAATAATCCGGGCACCACTGGCGTCGATATCAAGCCGGCGCTGCTCGCCCGCCTTGCCGAGATCGACAATATTCAAGGCGTCAAAGAAAGCTCCGGCGATCTGTCGCGCATCACACAGATCCGCCACCTCACCAAAGGCAAGATGACGGTGTTCCACGGCTGGGAGCCGATCACACTTCAGGGTTTCTGCGCCGGCGCCGATGGCTGGTGCCCCGGCCTGCCGAATATCCTGCCGCGCGAATGCGTGCAGTTGTTCGACCTCTGCGTCGAGCAAAAGAACCTGCGCGGCGCGCAGGAGTTGTTCGACCGAATGTACCCCATCTGCAAACTGATGGGCGACACCGGCTATATCCGCGTCGTCCATAGCGCACTGCAGCTCATGGGCCGTTCGGTCGGCGAACCACGCCGGCCAATCCGTCAGCTCGAAGCCGAGCAGAAGGCGCAGCTCGTCACCATCCTGCAGAACCTGGGAGTCCTTAATGGTTCTGGACGGCAGCAAGCGGCGGAATAGAGGCATCAGCGCCCCAGAAATGGAGTCGCAATGCACGCCGGGAACGTGCACCATGTTCAAAATAACAAAGGGTCAATAGGGAGGGATCAATGTCCGTGCGGAACCGCAGAGACTTTCTGAAAATCTCTGGTGGTGCGCTTGCCGCGAGTTCGTTGGCCGGTGTGCCGTCATTTGCGCAGGCCGGTCCGGTTAAGGTCGGCGTGCTGGCGTCGCGCTCCGGCGTCCTCGGGAGCATCGGCGAATGCGCACTCGTCACCACGCAGTGGTGGGCCGATCGCGTGAATGCGTCGGGCGGCATTCTTGGCCGCAAGGTTGAGCTTGTCGTCGAAGAAGAAACCAATGCAAAGGATACGGTCGAACGCTTTCGTAAGCTCGCACTGCGCGACAATGTCGAAATGATCGCTGGCTTGATCTCGACGGGCAACGGCCTTTCGATCGGCCCAGTCGCTGAAGAGCTCAAGATGATTTGGGTGTCGTGGGACGCAACCACCCAGAAAGACGTCACCGAGACGATCCCGAACCCAAAATACGCCTTCCGCAGTACCGACAATGAAGTCGAAGGCCTGATGGCCTCGCTGCTCACCGTCAAGCACTTCAAGGGCAAGATCAAAACTGTCGCGAATCTCGGGACTGACTATTCCTACGGCCGCAATATGTGGGACACGTTTATGTCGATGATGAAAAAGTACGACATGAACGTCACGCCGGTCGCCGATTTGTGGGTCAAGGTCGGCACGACCGATCTCACGTCGTTCGTCGCTTCGCTTCAGCAGGCCAAGCCCGATTTGATCATGTCGTCACTCCTCTTCACCGACGTATTCATCTTTATGAAGCAGGCGAACGCCGCAGGCCTTACCAAGACTTCCAAACTCGTGATGCCGGCGGCAGGCTTCCAGCTCAACGAGCTTAAGAAAGAATACACGCCGGAAGGCATGATCCTCGGCCATAACTCGATGTATTTCGAGCAGCCGAACGCCACGCCATTGCTGAAGGAGTTCGTGAAGTTCTATCGCGAGAAAACAAATCTATTTCCGCATTTCGAGGCGGAGCGTGCATATTCGGCGATGGAATCTTGGAAGGCCGGCGTCGAAAAGGCTGCCAAGGCAAATGGCGGCAAATGGCCGACCAAGGAAGAAGTGTCGCAGGCGATGGAAGGCATCACCATCCAGTCGCTCGGCGGCTACTTCACATGGCGTCCGGATCATGTCCCAGATTGTAACTACTACATGGGCCTGACGACTCATAAGAATCCGTACGACATCGTCACGATCGATCCGGTCCAGACACTCGACACCAAAGAATACCAGAAACCGTCGGGCGCCGACTTCTACAAATGGATCGTGGAAAAGAAGTTTAAGGACCTCTAGCGCACGGCGGGGGTCGAAGATTGCTTTCGAGTGTCAACATTCTGGTCGGCGGCGCATTTCACGCCGCCGTCCTTTTTCTGGTCGCGGCCGGACTGCAGATTGTTTTCGGGGTCCAGAAGATCGTCAATCTGGCGTGCGGCTCGTTCTATGCGATCGGCGCCTATTTCGGGATCACGGCGCTCGCCTGGGCGTTCCGCCTGCACATGCCCGTTTTCGCCTATATACCGGTTCTGGTCGGCAGTGGACTGCTGCTGGCGGCGGTGCTCGGGCCCGTGGTCGAGCGCGTGTTACGTTTCATCTATCACCGAGACGAGCATTTTCAGCTGCTGCTGACATTTGCCTTCGTGCTGATGTTCGAGGACATCATCCGCATGATCTGGGGCGCTTCGCCGCGCCAGACCGAAAACATTTACCAGCTATTTGGTGAGATCCATCTGTCCTCAGGCATGACTATTCCGGCCTACAACCTGATAGTAATTGGTGTCGCGATCGCACTCAGCCTCGTACTGGGCTGGTTCCTGCAAAGTACGCGGTTTGGCAAGATCGTTCGCGCCACCGCCGAAAATGCGGCGATGTGCGAAGCGCTCTGCATCGACGTTTCCAAGGTCTACATGGTGGTATTCACGCTCGGCGTCGCTTTGGGAACGACCGGCGGCGCACTGGTCGTTCCGGCGACGGCCGCTTCGCTCGATATGGGCGTCGAGCTAATCGTCGACGCTTTCGCGGTCGTGGTGATCGGCGGCCTTGGTAGCATGCCAGGTGCGCTGGTCGGCGCACTGATTGTCGGGTTTGTGCGCGCTGCCGCGATTTCGATCTATCCTGAATTCGAGGTCCTCGCGATTTATGTCCTGGTGATCGCGGTCCTCATTCTGCGGCCGCGCGGCCTGCTCGGAAAGGCAACATGAGCGCGGCCCAAACAACCGCCGGCCTGACCGCCGTCCGCAATCCGGCCAAATTCGCCTACGCCGTGCCGGCCATCGGCTTTGCGGTAATCGCGGTCTTTCCCTACCTCGCCGGGCCGCACTACACGATCCTGATGTTCTCGGCGATGGGTTTTGCCATCGCTTTGTTCGGTCTCAATCTGCTGTTCGGCTATACCGGTCTGCTACCATTCGGCCACGCGATGTTTCTCGCGACCGGGGCCTATACCGCTGCCTATCTCACCGCTGCGAAATACCTGTCGCTCGAGTTGGTCTTATTGACCGCCGCGATCGCCGCAATCGCGATCGCGATCCCGGTTGGACTCCTGTGCATCCGTTACATCAAGATCTATTTCGGCATGCTCACGCTCGCCTTCAGCATGTTGCTCTATTCGTTCCTCTTCAAATTCTACCAGGTCACCGGCGGCGACGAAGGCTTGCGTATCAAGATGCCAACGCCGAGCATGCTCGACTTGTCAAGGCTCGACACGGTAGCGATCTTGACTGGCCCGCTTTACTATTACGTGTTCGGCTTGATGCTCCTACTCGCCTTCATTATGTGGCGCATCGTCGATTCAACCTTCGGCCTTGGTCTACGCGCGATCCGCGAGAACGAACAGAAGGCCAAATATCTCGGTGTTAATGTCCAGCGCTACCGGCTGGTAGCCTTCGTGATCGCCGGGGTTTACGGCGCGCTTGGCGGCGTCATTGTCGCCATTCCAGTTGGGCTTGCGGACCCAAGCCTCGCTTACTGGGTGCAGTCCGGCAATCTCGTGTTTATGCTACTGCTCGGGGGCTACACGAATTTCTTCGGCCCGGTGCTCGGTGCGGTCCTGTTCATTTTCTTCCAGGACCAGTTGATGTCCTATACCGAGTATTGGCGGCTTACCTTCGGTGTGTTGCTCGCGGTCATCGTGATCTTTTTTCCGAACGGGCTAATGGCAATCGTTGATCCGCGGCGCTGGTGGTCGACATGACGTTGCTGCAGGCCTCCGAGGTCAAGAAATTCTACGGCGTGTTTTGCGCGCTTGACGGCGTCAGCCTTTCAATAGGCGAGGGCGAGCATGTCTCGATTATTGGCCCGAACGGCGCCGGAAAAACGACCTTGGTGAATGTTCTCACTGGCCTCACTCCGCCAAGTACCGGCACGGTGTCGTTCAAGGGTCACGATGTCGGCCGCACCGGTGCGTTGCGTCTGCTGCGGCTCGGGATGGCGCGCTCGTTCCAGTTGGTGAATATTTTCCCGCTGCTGACCGTGCGCGAAACCATCGCCGTCGCAGCAATTTCCAATCTCGGCCAAGGGGGACGCATTTTCGCAGGCCTGCGCGCCAACAAATCGGTGTGGGACATTGTCGATCGTGTAGCCGATCTGTTTGGATTTACCTCTAAATTGGAGCAACCGGCCAAAAGTCTGTCACAGGGCGACAAGAAGCTGCTCGACGTCGCAAGCGCCTTCGCACTGAGGCCCGAAATCATCCTGCTCGACGAGCCAGCCAGCGGGGTGAGCACTGCCGAAAAGGCGAAGATCATGCAGGTACTCGTCGAGGCCGCGAAACATACCGGCATCAAGGCCATCATTCAGGTCGAGCACGACATGGATATTGTGTTCGGCTATTCGACCCGCATCATTGCGGTCCATAACGGACGTATCCTCGCCGACGGCACGCCGGAGGCGATCCGCGCGCAGTCAGACGTCATGGCCACCGTGGTCGGGAGGCTTTAAATGCTCGACGTCGCCGGCCTTGAGGTCGAAATTCAGAACAGCGAAATCCTGCGCGGTGTCAGCTTCAATGTCTCAGCAGGTGAACTCGTCTGCCTGGTTGGCCGCAATGGCGCCGGCAAAACCACGACGTTGCGGACCATCATGGGTTATCTGCCCCCGCGCAGCGGCGTGATCCGGCTTGCCGATATCGACCTAGCCGGCAAATCGACACTCGAACGGGCGCGCCTCGGCATCGGCTATTCGCCGGAGGACAGCGAAGTGTTCGGCGAACTGACGGTCGCGGAGAACATCGAGTTGCCGACCTGGACGCGCGCGACCGGCAAATCCGCCGACGAGCGGATCGCGCTTGCCTATCAGGTTTTCCCTAATCTGCGCCGTTATGAAAGCCGCCCCGGCACGCATTTGTCGGGCGGCGAACGCAAGATGCTGTCAATTGCGCGCGCTTTGAGTCTCGATGCTGACTTGCTGCTGCTTGACGAGCCCTTTGAAGGGTTGTCGCCGGCGATTATCCCGGCGATACGGGACTCGATTCATGAGATCGTGAAACTCGGTCGCACCGTGCTGATCGCTGAATCCGAACTCCAGCATGTACCCGACTACGCCAATCGGATCTATGTGATGGAACGCGGGGAGCTGGTCTTCGGCGGTACCCTCGAAAAGGCGCGCCATGACGCGACGGTGCGCCGGATCATCGGCGAGACGCTGTAAGCGAAAGGATGGCCGGCAGGCGATCAGGCCGCCGGCGCGCCGGCCGCCATCAACACGTCCTTCAGTTTGCCGCGATCTTCCGCGTTTAGCATGCGCAGCGGTCGCCGCGGCGGGCCCACCGGCCGCCCGACGATGTCCAGCCCGGTATGGGCGACGCGGATGTGCGACTTGGCGCAAATGATGTCGCAAATCGGGAACAGCTTGTCCCAGATGTTCTGCGCAACCGACGCATCGCGCTTATCGACCGCTGCGTCGAAGAACTTCATCGCATCGCGTGGCACGAAATTGGTGCACACCGGCGCCCAGCCGGTCGCACCGGCCATGAAGGCTTGTAGGCTGGTCGACTCCCAACCCGCGATCAGCGTGACCTGATCCTTTGTCAGCAGCCGGATCGCTGTGATGCGGGTGAGATCGCCGGTGCTTTCCTTGATGCAGTTGCAGTTCGGCAGCTGCACGATCTTGGCGAGGAAATCCGGCTTCATGTCGACGCCGGTCGTCCACGGATTGTTGTAGACGCAGATCGGAATGTTTATCGACTTAGAGACGCGCTCGTAGTGATCGAACACCTCGTCAGTGGTCAGCGGCCAGTACGAGACCGGCAACACCATGACGCCGTCGCAGCCGACGTCCTCCGCGTGCTTTGACAGCGAGATGCAAGCGCTCGTCGTGCGCGCGCCGGTGCCGGCGACCAGAGAAATGCGCCCGTCGATGTGCTTGGCGGCGATTGTGGTCGCCTTCTTCATCTCGTCATCGGTGAAGGAGCCGTTGCCGCCGGTCGAGCCGAATATGCAGACGCCGTCGACGCCGTTCTCGATCTGATAGTCGATGGCCTTACGGAACGCCGCCTCGTCGATCTCCTCGCCGTCAGCCTTCGTGGCGGTCGGCACAAAGGTGAAAACCCGCGACCAGAATTCGTTTTTTTTCAACATCGTTCTGTCTCCTCACCAGTAGGGAGGATCGCGCTACTCGTGAGCCCTGCGGCCGGGCCTTCACGGCGTCGATCCTTGTGTGGTTAGTACCAGCCGGGGAGTGGGCGAGACAGAGCCAGAGCGTGGAAGTTAGCTAGTACCAGTTTGGGTTGGGCGGCCTACGCCCGAAACTCCTGCTTGTCGGTGCCCGAATAGAGCGCTTTTACCTGTCGGCCTACAGCGTCGGCATGCGCGGCAAGCGCATTTTCATCAAGGTCTCGCCGCGGGCGCGGTTCGTGGTCGAAGTTGCCATCGCGATCGACTCCTCGGACCAATGTAGCGGAATCACGAACCTTTAGCTGCCGGACGTCGGTCGGAATGTAGCGGATCGCCAGACCGATACGACGGTCATTGGACCGGTTCGGCTCCGAGCCGTGCACCAGCTTCACATGATGCAGAGACATCTCGCCCGGATTGAGAATGCAATCGACGGTATTGTCGGTATCGACTTTGACCGCGATCTCCTGTCCGCGCGACAACAGATTGTCCTTATGGAACGTATCGACGTGCTGGAGGTGGTCCTCGGTCTGAGAGCCTGGCAGGAACTTCATGCAGCCGTTTTTGAGGTTAGCGGGTGTCAGTGCCACCCAGGCGGTCATAACCGTATCTTTATTCAGACCCCAATAGAATGCGTCCTGGTGCCAGGACACGAACCCGGCACTGTTGGCTTCTTTGATGAAGAAATTCGTCGTCCAGCACAGGAGGTTCGGGCCGAGCACGTCTTCCGCCGCATCGACGATTTTAGGATGGTGCACAAGCTCATCAACCCACGTGAATAGGAGATGAGCCTTGTGGCGAAAGTTTCCTTGTAGCGGCCCGCCCGTCTTGGTCTCGTGCTCTTCGAGGCATGTGCGGACGTGTGCGACCTCATTCGATGAAAGCGCGGCTAATGGAAAGTAATATCCATCGTTGCGATAGGCCTCCAACGCGGCATTTGAGAGACTCTTGGGCATCGTCTAGTCTCCTACGCGGATAAGGCAATGCTATTGATATATTTCTGCTGGGCAAGTGTTGTGATGCCCAGCAATCAACTCTGATCCATATGCGAGATCTATTCGATGAGCAAAGCTCCTCGCGTTCCCCTTCACGTCCAGATTGCCTGACAAATATTCGGGTTTGTTGACAACTTTTTGGACCCATAGTTAGCTGATTTGGGCTGGGCTGGTGAGCCAAAAAAATCGCCGCGGTCGGCCCAAAAAGGGTGCGATCATGCACATTAAACGCCAGAGCCTTAATCCGTCGACCATGCATGTGCGTTCACGTGGCGGACTGGTCACGATGGCTCAAATTGTTACTGTCGAGCAGGCTACGCGTCACATTTTCCTCTCTGGTCAGCTCGCGCGGGCGCTTGACGGCAGTTGTGTCGGCAAAGGCGACATGCGTGCCCAGATGATTCAGGTTGGCGAGAACATCAAGGCTGGCCTTCAAGCGGTCGGCGCAACACTCGACGATATCGTCAAGACCGCCACCTTCGTCACCGACATGGAAGAGTTTCTGAAGCATCCGGATTTGCGCGTGCGTTACTTCGGCAAGGATTTGCCGACTAGTACGACGGTGGAAGTGCGTCGGCTGGTGCATCTGGACTTTATGATTGAGGTCGAAGTTACGGCGATGGTCTAGCGCAACGATAAGTAGTGAACCGGATCGACTGATGAATTCAGATGGCTGGTTAAGTCGCAGTTTGCCTCCGGCGGTGCTTTTTTGTGGACTGCTAGCGCTTTGGGTCTTCGCGGTATGGGCTTTTCCAATTCCCGCTTACATTCTACCGAGCCCACGTCTCGTCGCCGATGCGGCGTTTAGCTCCGAAATCGCCTGGAGCGCGCATATCTGGGTAACGACGCTCGAAATAGTCGGCGGATTCCTGCTTTCGGCTCTTGCTGGCGTGTTGCTCGGTATCGTGATTGCCTGGTCGACGTTAGCCGAACGCACGCTGGTGCCATTTCTAGTGCTGGTCAACACTTTGCCGAAAGTTGCCGTTGCCCCGCTGTTCCTGCTCTGGCTAGGCTACGGCGTGTTTCCGAATATCGTCATCGCTGCGCTCATCGGGTTTTTTCCCGTCGTGATCAATACGGCAGTCGGGCTCAGCCAAAGTCCCGAAGAGATGCTCGATCTTGGCCGCATCTTCGGCGCATCAAAAGCGCGCATCTTCCGCAAAATCCGGGTGCCGGGCGCACTGCCATATATTCTCAGTGCGCTCAAAGTGAGCGCGACTACTGTAGTGATTGGCGCGATCGTCGGCGAATTCGTCGCGTCCCAGCGTGGGCTTGGCTACGTCATCATCAATGCGCAGATGACCCTGAACACCCCAGTCGCGTTTGTTGCGCTGATCTGGATCTCGATTATCGGACTGATCGCCTATGGCAGCGTAAGCGTCGCCGGACGATGGCTGGCGCCGTGGGCCGAAGGTCTCAGTGGTGACAACAGAAGCACGTAACGGAGGATTTGCTATGACGCGCGCCGGTTTGCTTGCAACGGCATTTCTCGCCTGGTCCGGATTGGCCGTCGGTTCAGACGCGGCCGAACTCAAGAAAGTGAACTTCGCCTTCAACTATACCGTAAACGAAGCCCACATCGCCTACTGGGTCGCATTGGAGAAGGGCTACTACAGGGACAAAGGCCTCGACGTCGAAACGCAATATTCCAAAGGTTCGGGCGACGCCGTCGCCAAGGTCGATATCGGACGCGCCGACATCGCGCTGGCCGATGCCATGGTGGTCATTCCCGGTATCGCGCGGGGCGCCAAGGTTCAGATCATCGGCATGGTGATGGACAAGACGCCGCTCAACATCTTCGTTGCCAAAGACAGCCCGATCAAAACGCCGAAGGATCTTGAGGGCAAAACCATTGCCGCACCTCCCGGCGACGCCCAGCGCGTGCTCTTCCCTGCCTTTGCCGAAGTTGCCGGCGTCGATGCCAAGAAAGTCGAATGGCTCAATATCGACCCGACCGCAAAAGTCAGCGCACTAATCGGCAAGCGGGCGGATGCCGTCGGCACCTATTACACCGATCTACCGATGTTTGAAAAAGCCATGGGCAAAGGTGAGCTGCGAATGCTGCGCTGGTCGGACTATAAATTCGATCCTTATGCGATCTCCATCATCACCAGCAAAGCAATGGTTGAAAAGGATCCCGATATGCTCAAGGGCTTCCTCGAGGCCAGCTACCACGGCTGGCAGGACGTGTTCGCGGACCCGGAAGCAGCCTTGCTCATTTTTAAGAAGCGTGTACCCGAGCTCGATGTCCCGACCACACGGCTCGCCTTGCCGTTGATCCTCGATCTGCTCAAGACTTCACGCTACGAACAAAACGGCATCGGCTACATCGATCAGGAAAAAATGTGCAAGACGGTGTCGGTGGTGAACGAAAACATGGAGCTGCCACGCAAACCGACTTGCGAGGAGGTGTACACCACCGCGCTGCTGCCGAGCACCAGGTACAAGCCTGGAAAATAACGGAATGGTTGAATGGAAGGACAGATCGACACTGGCCGAGGGCAAGCCGGGAACGGCAGCAAAGCCTAGTGGCGCGTTTATTTCTCTCGATCATCTCCGCTTGTCCTACCGCACGGCGACTGGAGAGATTGAAGCCGTCCGCGACGTCAGCCTTGACATCGCGCACGGTGAATTCATCTCAATTGTAGGGCCGAGCGGCTGCGGGAAATCGACGTTGCTGAAGATGATCGCTGGCCTGCGACAGCCGAGCGGCGGTACACTCGTTATCAATAGCGGCTCTGCAGGCAAGAGTGCTGGACAATACGGCATGGTTTTCCAATCGCCGGTGCTGCTGCCCTGGCGAAACACTATCGGCAACGTGACGATGGCAGCAGAGCTTGCCAGCCTGCCGGTCAAGCCCTTACTTCCGCGCGCCAGCGAGTTACTTAAGCTAGCGGGTCTAGAGAATTTCGCCGGTAAATTCCCGCGCGAGCTTTCCGGCGGCATGCAGCAGCGCGCAGCCCTGTGTCGTGCGCTGTTGCTTGACCCCCCGGTGCTGTTAATGGATGAGCCATTTGGTGCGCTCGACGCCATGACGCGCGACGAAATGAATCTCGAACTGCTGCGGATCTGGGGCGAAAACGATTTTAACCGCAAAACCGTGATCTTTGTAACTCATTCGATTCCAGAAGCTGTCTTTCTCGGGGACCGAGTTGTAGTTATGACGCCAAGGCCGGGGCGCGTTGCTAAAATATTTGACGTCGAACTGCCGCGTCCGCGCACTGTCGAACGGCGGGCTTCGGCCGAGTTCGGCAAGCTTTCATTGGCGGTGTATGAGGCATTGCGGGCGGTTCCGCCCTCCGAAGCGACGCTACTCTAGCGTGTGCGGCATTAGGTACGTTTGGCATGCCAATTCGCCGGGTTGCGCAGAATTACTCTGGACTGCGATGAGAATTTGTTTTGCAGTATCACTTCCTCCGCCAATCGGAACCGCAAACACCCGGTCAAGATAATACTTTTGATGATTGGATTGACTGATGTCGGTCATGTCCGCTTTCGGGGGTAAAGCGGACATCGAAATGAATAGTCTTTACTTTCGCTTATGACCTAAAGCGGACATACCGACACACACACACCTAATTGACTTGCAAACCAATCTCGCAGGCGGTGGAATTCGTAGCCTTATCGAGGGCGCAGAGATGACCCAAAACTCTCACGTCACCCGCCGCACAGCGCTTCTTTCTTTTGCCACGACCGTGGTTTTGCCGCCCAGGACATGGGCTGCGTGGCCGTTGGTTACGGTTCACAAAGACCCCACTTGCGGATGCTGCGGAGGATGGATCGCGCATCTTGAATTGAATGGATTTCAAACTAAGACCATTGAAACGTCAGCGATCAATCGCGTCAGGGCGCGGCTTGGCGTTCCGTTTGAGTTGGCGGCCTGTCACACCGCCGAGGTTGGCGGATATTTGGTCGAGGGTCACGTTCCGGCGAAAGCGATCCAAAGGCTGCTCGCCGAGCGCCCCAAGGCTCAGGGTCTTGCCGTACCCGGTATGCCGAGTGGTTCGCCCGGCATGACCGGAGAGTACGAGGAATATGACGTCATCTTGTTCGGATTGACCGAACGTCGGGTCTACGCTCGGTATAAAGGCGAGACGCAAATCTAGCTTACAGGAGTCCAGATATGAAAAATGCGCGTCTCGCCGCCACGCTTTTTTTCTGTCTGTTGGGGCCTGTCGGCTTTGCAGCCGAGGACGATGTCGCTCTCGGTGCGCGGGCTTTCCGAGCCTGTGCAGCGTGTCAT